>ERZ507044.64-NODE-64-length-103553-cov-9.36947_pt1 | contig 103553 bp, 103 predicted proteins | sample MGYA00512870_ERZ507044 | MGnify/ENA metagenome assembly ERZ507044
CCACCAGCAATAACAACTGAATATTTCTTTTCCATTTTCTTTTTCTCCTCTGTTTCATGGATTAATAAGTTTTAGAAACCCTCTATGCATTCAATATAAATAACATTCGCGCTAAATATATATTTATATTCCATGACCCCCAAGAGAGTTAATTTATTTTTTGCTGCACTAAGATCTTAATGTACCTTTATTGTAATATAAATAATTTTTGATTCAACATCTTAAGCGTATTTAAAGAAGAGGTTCACATTTATATCCTTTGCACAAGATCTGTGCATAAGTACAGTAAATATTAATAAAAAACCCTTAAAATTAAACTTCAAGGGTTCTCAAACTTAAAATTGTGCAGAAATATTTTACTCATCTAAATTATCCAGATAATCTAGATATTTAAGAAATAAAATTTCTACTGTATTAAAATATGCTGAAGTCGTTTCATAGGTACGATTATTAAATCTTTTGTATTGATCTGTAATTACATACAAACTTTTATCAGCAAGCCGCGCTAGTGTATTATTATTTAGTTTAGTGATAGAAACAATATAAGTACCTTTATTTTTCAATGTTTTCATTGCCTCAATTGCCATTTCATTTTCACCAGATACAGAAATAAAAATCATTACATCCTGTTCTCCTAAACCGTTAATAGTCATCTTTAATTCACTTTTACCATATAAGGTGACGAAAAATACTTTAGTTTGAAGAAAAACTCTTTTAATCATTTCGGCTACTGTATTTTGTGTCTCACCAGTTCCAAAGACAAAGAGCCTACGTGCGTGATGTATATGTTCAAAGAGGTCATCAAGATCGCTATCTTTAGTTAGTTCCATACTTTTTAGATAATTATTACAAATTTCATCAAGCATTCCATCATTCTTTACTTGAACCTGCTGACATTCTAATTTTAAACGCATCTTAAATTCACGAAATCCCTCAAAAGATATCTTTTGGCTAAATCTTGAAATTGTTGCCCGTGATATGTTACAACGTTTAGATAATTCATCAATAGATATTTCACAGCACTCTTTTTTATGGGCTAATATATATTTCCAAATCATTAAATCATTTTCATTTAAATCATCATAATACTGATTTACCAGTTCTTCTAATTGCATAGTTTTACCTCCTGCACCATCATTTTAACATATTGTTCAACCAAGCGATAAAGGAAATAATCAAATATTTGAACAATTAAATTTTTTAAACTAAAATAAGAAGATTTTTATAGACAGTATCACTAAATAATGACATAATATTTAAGGTTAAAAAGGAGGACATGTATGTCTAATAAACGGATTATTCAAGTTGAGGATAAAGTCCCAGGAAAATTACTGATTCCATTATCATTACAACATATGTTTGCAATGTTTGGTGCCAGTGTTTTAGTACCTTTCTTATTTGGGATAAATCCAGCTATCGTCTTATTCATGAACGGTATTGGAACGTTATTATTTATTGTTATTACAAAAGGGAAAGCCCCTGCCTATCTAGGTTCTAGCTTCGCTTTTATTGCTCCAGCAAATATTGTCATTTCTAAATTTGGCTACCCTTATGCTTTGGGGGGATTCGTAGCAGTCGGATTTTGCGGCTGTTTATTAGCCTTAATTATTAAAAAATGTGGGACAAAATGGATCGATATTGTTTTACCACCAGCTGCAATGGGACCAGTAGTTGCATTAATTGGATTAGAATTAAGTGCTACTGCTGCAAATAATGCAGGCTTGATTGGTGATAATATTCAGATGGCCAATGTTTGGGTATTTTTAATTACTCTAGGAGTTGCAATTTTTGGAAATATTTGTTTTAGAAAATTTTTAAGTGTCATTCCAATTCTTATTGCAATTATCTGTGGATATATTGCAGCAATTTGTTTTGGATTAGTAGATTTTACAACTGTAGCAAATGCTCCACTATTTGCAATACCTAATTTCTCAACTCCAAAATTTGATATTAACGCTATCTTGATGATCTTACCAGTTCTTCTTGTAATTACTTCAGAACATATCGGTCATCAAATTGTTACAGGAAAAATAATCGGTAAAAACCTGTTAGAAGACCCTGGATTACATCGTTCTTTATTTGGTGATAATTTTTCAACTATGATTTCAGGATTTATCGGTTCTGTTCCAACAACTACATATGGTGAAAATATTGGGGTTATGGCTATCACCGGTGTATATAGTGTTCAAGTAATTGCAGGTGCAGCTGTTCTTTCTATTATTTGTTCATTCGTAGGACCCTTATCAGCACTAATTCAAACTATTCCTGGACCGGTTATTGGTGGAATCAGTTTCTTACTATATGGAATGATTGGTACTAGTGGATTAAGAATTTTAGTTGATCAAAAAGTTGATTACGCAACTAATAAAAACCTTATCTTAACTTCAGTTGTTTTTGTTACAGGATTAAGCAGTATTACGCTAAGCTTTGGTGGTGTCGAATTAACTGGAATGGTGCTAGCTTGTATTGTTGCTATGATTCTTTCACTAACTTTCTACTTATTAGATAAATTCAATTTGACTAATGATACTGCTGAGGAAAATAATTAATAATTTATTTAAAGGAACATCTCGATTTATATTTGAGATGCTCTTTTTTTGTTGTAATTATTTGCTATTTATATTGCGTTAAAGCATACTTTAAGATGTAAGATATAATTGATTTAGCTTTTAGCCTACAATAAATAGTGCTAAAATTAAATTATACAAGGACATAATATCATGGAGGTAATTATGGAAAAAGCAAAAGTTTATTATTGTGATATGCATACAGGAAGAATGAATCTTCCTGAAAAACTGAAGTTTTTAATGAAGAAAGCAGGTTTTGAAGAAATTGACTTTAAAAACAAATACACTGCTATCAAAGTACATTTCGGAGAACCCGGTAATTTAGCTTTTTTACGCCCAAATTACGCTAAAGCTGTTGCTGACTATGTAAAAGAATTGGGTGGAAAAGCTTTCGTAACTGATTGTAATACTCTATATGTGGGAGGAAGAAAAAATGCACTAGATCATTTAGACAGTGCTTATTCTAATGGCTACAATCCTTTCCAAACCGGAGTTCACACAATCATTGCTGATGGTTTAAAAGGAACAGATGAAGAAATCGTTCCAATCAATGGAGAATATGTTAAAGAAGCAAAAATTGGTCAAGCGATTATGGATGCTGATATTATCATTTCGTTAAATCACTTTAAAGGACACGAATTGACTGGATTTGGTGGTGCTTTGAAAAATTTAGGTATGGGATGTGGTTCCCGTGCTGGTAAAATGGAAATGCACAGTGCTGGCAAACCTGTCGTTGAGCAAGATAAGTGCATTGGCTGTGGACAATGTATTAAAATTTGTGCTCATAACGGGACAAGTATTACTGATCACAAAGCCTCTATCGATCATGATAAATGTGTTGGATGCGGTCGCTGTATTGGAGTCTGTCCTAAAGATGCAATCGTTGCCAGCATGGATGAAGCTAATGACATTTTAAACTATAAGATTGCTGAATATACTAAAGCAGTTGTGCAAGATCGGCCATGTTTTCATATTTCATTGGTTATTGATGTATCACCTTATTGTGATTGTCATAGTGAAAATGATATTGCCATCGTCCCTGATGTCGGAATGTTTGCCTCATTTGATCCCGTTGCTTTAGATATGGCTTGTGCTGATGCTGTTAATAAACAGCCTGCTATTGCAAATAGTTTGTTAGATAAACATGGTCATCATCATCATGATCACTTTACTGACGTATCACCTGAAACAAACTGGAAATCTTGTTTAGAACATGGTGAAAAAATTGGAATCGGAACTCGTGAATACGAACTCATTGAAATAAAATAGTAAAAAAGATCATTACGATCTTTTTTTAAATATCTCCATAACGATAGATAGGATACTCAGAATAACTAATTCCTCCAGTTTGAACATAACGGTTAATATTAACCAATTCATATGATTGCTCAGCGGTTATTATATTTACGATAACATTTATCTCACTACCATTAGATAAGTCTTTTGATAATTTTATCTTTTTTTGCTTATCTAAAGTTGTATTAGTTTGACCAATTTTTTCATAATTATTATTTTTAATTTTATTAATAATTATCTCTACTTTATTTGATAAAGTACCACTATAATCAATCTTTTCGTTTTCTAAATAACTATAATCTAATTTATAAATCATATTATTTCTAATCAATTTATAATTTTTATCACCTGGAATATAGATATAAATCAAGTGACTCAACAAGTTGTCTAAATGATGTTCTATTTCTGAATCCGCATTAATTTTTTCTCCTTTATCACCATTTTTAACCAAAATTTCAAAGTTAGCATAATTCACTAAAGGAATTGTTTCTGTTAAAACAAAAGTATAAGCATTTTCTTTAGTCATTGGATAAATACTCTGATTATTAAAAACATCAACAATACAGATATTTACTTGAGTTATATCTGTATAATTATTTAAAACGCATTTATAATTAATACTCATTGTCATTTTATCAAAGTCATAACTAATCACTTTAAATGTTGTATTTGAATAATCTATTATATTGTTATCAGTTATTGGAGTTGTACTATTATTAGGATAAAAAACTACCTCATTAGTTCCCTTTTTAACTAGTATTGCTAATGCAACACATAAACAAAGAGTACAAATAATAATAATTATCCAATCACGAATAATCTTTTTTTTATTTTCCTTTTGTAGATTCTCTAACACTAATGATGTTTGTTCATATATCTTATTGATTGAATCAGCTTCTGTTTCATCATCAAGATCTAATAATTGGGTAATACTTATTTCATAAAATTGACTTATTGTTATCATTATTTTCATGTCTGGTAAACTTAAATCACTTTCCCATTTAGACACTGTTTGCCTTGATACATTTAATTCACGGCCCAAAGCTTCTTGTGAAATCCCTTTTTCTTGCCTTAGGCTTAGTAGTTTTTTACCAATGCTCATAACCCATCCCTCCTATCTATATCATAGATATTTTGTCTTTTTTCGTCTATATCAATCCGTTAACATTTCGCCAATAATGTTAACATGAAAAAAAACTGTAACTACATATTGATATAACTCCGCTAAAGTAGATAGGAACCGATTATTTATAATTAAAAGTGAATTTGAAATATCTCCCGTTTATTAGATATTAAGTATTAAATACCGAGGTATATTTCACTTTTTTATCTTAACTTTCTATAATTTGTTCAAACCATTCAATCTTATCAGCTTTTTTGTTTAAATACCCTAAAACTTTATAACTACTTAATCTTTCAATCATTATTCGATTATCTTGATGAAGGAGATTGTTACTATCAAAATTATTCATAATAAAACCAAGTACATTTAAATTTAACTGTTTAGCATATTGAGCCGTTAAAACCGCTCCATTAATACTACCCAAGCCTGATGATGTTACAATTATTAGCGGATAGTTAGCCAGTAACATCACATCACTAAGCATTATCAATTTATCATCGCGCAGTGGACAAATAATACCACCACTTCCTTCAATAACAACAAAATCATGCTTATTTTCTAAATCTGTCAAATCTGCTTTTATAGTATTTAAATCAACTGGTGTATTAGTCTTTTTTGCAGCTAGATGAGGCGCAAATGCTTCTTCATAAACAAAAGATACTTTACAGCTTTCATTTGGCAGACTTGCATACTGCTTAACAACTTCTAAATCACCTGGTATCAGTACATCATTTTCAACAACGGCACCACTTAAGGCCGCCTTATAATAACCAACCTTATACTGTGATTTCAAGGCTTTAACTATTCTTGCACTTACATATGTCTTTCCAACATCTGTCCCTGTTCCAGTAACAAACAAACCTTTAATCATGGCTTGGCTACCCTAAATCCCAATTGCTTAATGATTCTTTGATCTTCAGCAATAGTTATTCCCTGAGTTGTAAGCATATCTCCAGTGATAGCGCCATTAGCACCACTTTTAAATACATTTATTCCTTTATCATCAAAAAGCCCTCTACCACCAGCCATTCTAATCGTTGCATCAGGAAGAATAAAACGAAAAATGGCAAATATTCTTTCAACATCTTCTTTTGATAATGGTTTCAAATGTTCTAACGGTGTTCCTCTAATTGGATTTAGAACATTGATTGGAACCGACTTTATTCCTAAGTCTTTTAATTCAAAAGCTAGATCAAGTCGATCAAGCCATGATTCTCCCATTCCTACAATTCCGCCACTACAAACCTCCAAACCTGCTAATTTTGCAGCCTTAATTGTTTTGATTTTTTGCTCGTAACTATGAGTAGTACAAACATTATTAAAGTAGTTACGTGATGTTTCCAAATTATTATGATATCTTTTAACGCCTGTTTCTTTAAGTTTTTTTAACTCTTCAAAGTTTAATAGTCCTAGTGAAGCACATAAGGATATCGTTGTAGTATCATTAAGTTCTTGATATATTTTTAAAATTTTATTAAATTCTTGAACATTTAATTTCCGTCCGGATGTCACAATAGAAAAACGTTCGACACCTTGCTTTTGATTATGTAGGGCTATTGCTTTAATTTCACTAATTTTCAACAAACTATAAATATCAATTCCAGTTTGATAATAAACTGATTGAGCACAATATTTACAATTCTCTCTACACCGCCCGCTTTTACCATTAATAATTGAACAAAGATCAAATGTACTACCACAATAGCTTCTTCTAATTAGTTCAGCCCCTTGCTTTAAAGTCCCTAGATCATAATCTATCAGCATCTTAGCTTCTGCTTTACTAATTTCATAACCAGCCATAATTTGTGCAATGAGCTTCTCTAACATTGTATTCTCCTCTTTTTAAAAATCTTTTCAAATCTAATTCCTGTCCCGACTGCTAAAAAACTTAAAAATAAGTCACCTGGTAAATCTAAAGGAAAACATGAGAGCAAAACTAGTTTCCAAGTTATTGGAGTTCCAGTATAGTAATTCAAAATGATATATTTATAGCCAAGTCCAATCATATAAGTGGCCAAAAGACCACTCAATACTGCCAAAACATATTTTTTTGCTGCTATTTCATTAGTTTTTTCACATATTATGCCTGTAACATACGCTCCTGCAATAAAACCAATTAAATAACCAAAACTAGGTCTAACAATATACGCTAAACCTCCACCGGCCGCAAATATTGGTAATCCTAGTAATCCAATTACAACATACAGTAATACTGCCAATGCTCCTAATTTTGAGCCTAATAAAATTCCAGCTAGCAAAACAAAGAAAAATTGTAATGTAAAATAATCCATGAAAGGTACCGGAATCTGTATAAATGCTCCGATTGTAATTAGAGCCGTAAAAATTGCACAATAGGTTATTTTCTTTGTTGTTAGTAACTTATTCTGCTCCATGGTTTCCTCCTATAATACTTACTTCACCCGCGGTTAATACCATTTCTGCACCATTGCTACTAACGACCAAATTACCTAAATCATTAATTTCACGAACTAAACCGGTAAACTGCTCCCCCTTTTGATTAAAAGTTATTTGCTTATGCAATACACATGAAGCCATGCGATATTCATTCAAAACCAATTTAAAATCCTCATCGATAATTGCAAATAGCTGATTTAAGATTTCTGCAATAAATTGATTACGATTAGCTTCTTGTAATCCTAGAGAAGTAGCTATGGAAGCTATTTCTAATGGAAAATTATCAGTTGATACATTAATTCCAATTCCAATAATAATTGCTTCGATCATTCCGCTTTCAAAATCACTAATTGCCTCACTTAAAATACCACAAACCTTCTTCCCTCGATAATACAAATCATTAACCCACTTAATTGCTACTTCAATATCATATAGCTTTGCAATTGCTCGCCTAACCGCAACTGCTGTTTTAATTGTAATCATAGTTGCATTTTGTAGCGAATCTCCTGTTTTTAATAAAACACTCATATAAACCCCTTTTTGAGCCGGTGAATAAAAACTTCGTCCAAATCTACCACGTCCGGCGCTTTGTTCTTCAGACACAATTACACTATGATTTTTACCACCATTTATTGCTAATTTCTTCATTTGTGTATTGGTTGAATCGATTGTTTTATATGAAAAGATATCAATTTCTTCAGTTAAATAATATGCAATTCCTTGTTTTGATAAAACATCACTATTTTCTAATAATACATATCCTTTATTTGGCGTTGCTTCAATATTATATCCCTCTTCTTTTAATGTCTTTATCGCTTTCCAAATTGCCGCACGACTAACATACAATTGGTTGGCTAACTCTTGTCCGGATATTACCTTACTACGATTTTCTTCAAGTAAAGCAATTACATTTTGTTTTACACTCATTGAATCACCTCGTTTTTAAGCATAGCAAACATCCACTAAATTGTAAACTAATTATTTAAAATTAGTTTACAATTAAAAAGACAACCTTAGTTGTCTACTTAGTCAATTCTATTACATCTTTAATCATGGTTATCCTAATCATTCTACTAATCGTCTTTCTTCCCATACTAACAATTAAAACCCAATCATCATCTAAATCAATGATTTTACCTTCTACACTATATGGGACATCAATCAAAAACATGGTTTCTTTTACAATCAATTCGCAATCACACTGCTTTAATCCTGCTAAAATATTCTTAATCCGATCTGTTTCCTTAATTTCTTTTTCAATATTTTTAACATCATTTTTCTTTAGTTTTTCAATCTCATATATTGCACAAATACTTATAACTAAAGCAATAATTGCAATAATAGTCGTCATTATAATTCCCCCTCGACCTTAAAGCCGCTAATACATGATAGATCAATTAGTTTGGTAACAGTTTCTTTTTTTATAAACGAACCTTTTTTTGTTTGATGATACTGCACTTTAACCCAATCATCATTGACATCAACAATTAGAACCTTTCCATCACTTGTAGATATATCTAACAAATAGGCATCTCGTGTGCACTCCAGCGTACAAGTTTTTCCGATCAAATATTGTAAAAGATGTAGGTCTTTAGTTTTATTATTACTAACTATTTCAATCCCATTTTCCATTAAATCATCTAAACTTATATTATATAACTGTGCCAATTCCATGGCTTTATCAACTGCGGGTAAGGCTTGATCACATTCCCAGTTAGAAATAGTTTGTCTACTCACTGATAACTTATCTGCAACCTCTTGTTGACTATAGCCCTGTTTTTTTCTTAATCGCATTAATTTTTCGCCTAACATCTGCTTTCCTCCTATAATTAATAGTATAAATAAACCATCAAAATAATGCTACCAAAGATATTAGGAATGTTGTCAAATATTTTTGACAAGCCTTTCTAGACATAATCTTAAACAGTCGTTTTACTCTTGACCGCTTGAGAAAAATCTGTATAAATCCATTTCGTCAAATCAATTTCTTTACTTTTAGCAATACACCACGTCATTACTTGGAAAAGAATAATTAGTAAATATGCAGCCTGATACTCATCTAAAGCAATATCTAATGCTAAGGTCTTATTGATTGTGCTTTCGTAATAGCAAACACGTGCTCCGTATACTGTGATTCATAGGCTTTTAATAGTTTTGCTTTAGATAATCTTGGACTTGGCGTTTCGATAAAGAAAATTCGATGTTCTAGATTGACTTCCAAATATGGTCCATGCATATAAGCCTCTAACTTATAACCTTGACTTGCAACCCTAATTGTTTCAGAAAATTTTGTTCCCATCTCTTTAGCTGTTCCTACTGTTGCGCCATAATCAATAACACTGAAACGAACCGCATCTTTAAAATCATCATTATACTGACTTACAAAAGTTTCATTTTTCTTAATGATTTTATTAATCTTAGTTGTTACCGTATTTATCTTTTCAAGAAAAAGTGATTGCCCGTTTGGGTGAGGTCTCAAGTATCTTCAATATCAGTGAACCAATTATGTTTGGACTTCCTGTCGTTTTCAACCCTATTTATACTGTTCCTTTCTGTATTGTTTCTATTTGTTTCACCTTTAATAGCATATTTTGCAACTGCAGTTGGCTTAGTAGGACATACTTATATTGTTATCCCATGGGTAACTCCCCCCTTACTTTCTGGTTATCTATCTACTGGTGATATACGGGGTACGCCCTCACAGATCGTTATAACCATAATTGGACTCTTAGTTTATGCACCACTTGTATCAGCTTCTAATAAAGCTGCTAAAAAACAAGGTTTAGAAACAGCTGAATAATTATCAACCTGGCAGAATCGAATCGATTCTGCTTTTTGTTGCGAATCATTTTCAGCAAAATATGTTATAATATTTTATTATTTTATTTTGTATTATTTGTATTATGTTATATAATACAAATATAAGAGGTGAGTAATATGTGGATTTTAATTTTATGTTTAGTTTTTATTAATGTAGTAATGTACTTTTCTTCTAAACGAGAGAGCCGTTATAATGAAGGACGCTTATTTTTAGTTACAATCCCTGATTGGGCTTATGAATCTGTTGAAATTAAAGAAATTGAGAAACAGTTTAAAAAAGAACATTTATGGGTATTTATTATCTCATTTATAACATTTATTCCTTTATTTATTTTTTCAACTAAATGGCTATTACTTTATTTTATGATTGTGATATGGTTTAACGTTTCCGTCTATTATGTTCCGTATAGAAAAGCACGTGCTAAATTATTAGCTTTAAAAAAATTGCGCAATTGGCCAGATGAAAAAATAGAAAAAATTAAAATTGATTTATCATTATCAGCCTATATGGAAAAACACCCTTTTAATTTAAGACGTTACTTCTTCGTTTTAATAATTGATCTATCTGTATTAGGAAATATGATTTATTTCCACGCTGAAAATGCCATGTATCTTTACATGGTATTACAATTTATGGTCTTAGTACTTGGAATTGTCTTTATTAAAAAATTACCAAATAAAACATTTTGTAAAAACAGTGAAGTAAATATAACATTGAATTTACTACGTCGTGATTCTTTTCATCATTGTTTTTTCTTTTTAATCACTGGTGATAGTATTTTTAACTTAGCTTTACAATTTTTCTTACTTGAAAAGCTACCTTTTGTAATACTCCTTTTAGTTGCCTTAATAATGATTCTTTGTGTAATTATCATTGTCATTAAAGCTAACCATTATCGAGAGAAAAAGGCAAAGATTCTCGCTCATTACAACGAATGTGAATATACCATCAGTAATGATGATTGCTGGAAAATCGGTTGGTTTGGTCCAACGTATTATAATAAAGCTGATCCACGTACACTTATTTCAGCGCCAAATGGAACACAGATGACATTTAATACTGCAAAACCGGCTTATCGAATTTTTATTATTGGTATTTGGACATTTGTTATTGCTTTATTGCTATGGTTATTTGGATATCCGTATTATTTAGATATAACTAATAATCTTGTCAATCTTTCTTTAACCGATCAAGCAGTAGTTGTTGATAGTCCTTTCTACGATGTTTCAATTGATCTTCAAAAAGTTAATAAAGCAGAATTAGCCGATGATTTAGGTAAAGGAATTAGAACTAATGGAACCGATACTTTTGTTTATGGTAAGGGAAATTATACTTTTGACCGTTATGGTAAGTGTAAAGTATACATGGCAAGTTTGCATCCTTGCTATATAATTTTGTATACTGATGATATAACCTATATCGTTAATGATGATGATATTCAAAATACTAAACTCATCTATCAAGAAATTCAGGAGGTGCTTAGCCAATGATTATTAATCTAGACTATACAAGTGAAATTCCAATTTATTTGCAACTACGTAATGAAATTGTTAAAGGTATTGCTAACGGTCAATTTAAATACGGCGAGTCATTACCAACCGTTAGGACTTTAGCTCAAGATCTTCAAGTAAATAATATGACCGTTAATAAAGCTTATGGGCTGCTAAAACAAGAAGGCTATATTTGTATTGATCGCCGTCATGGTGCTAAAGTTCAACCAACGATTGATAATTCTCATGAACATCAAGAAAAATTACTTGATGAGCTAGAGTTACTAGCTAGTGAAGCAATTGTTAAAGGCATGAATAAGGATGAATTTATTAATACTTGTAAAGCTTTATTACAAACAATTCAATATGATGCTTCGATTGTACAATAAAAATACCCGTAAATTAGTTACTCTTGCTAATCTTACGGGTAAATTATTTTTTACTCTTCTTATTTAATTTCAAGATTAAGCTATGTTGTTTGGCTAAATCTTGAAATAAATCAAATACATATTTAGCTTGCTCTTTTTTTGTTAGAGCTGACAGCTTTGAATTAGTTTCTATCTGTTTAATTAGACTTTTAAGTTCTTCTAACTCTAAAAGATTTACAGCAAGACAATAAAAACTCTTTTTTCGTCCATCATTATATTTTTCTAAAAATATTTTTAAAATATCTATCTTTTCAAGCTGCTCTTGATTATATGTGTCTATACCACCATCTTTAGCTTTCATTAAATCTTGATGATAATGTTGATGTGTAATAAATGAATCATATTTAGCAAATTTCATGTATTTATCACAAGGATATGATGAACATTCATAACAATATGTGAGATTATCATGTTCCAAACTACAACGAGCAATCCTACAACTTTGATTTCCTGCTCCACCACCACATCCTGGACAGTAACCATCAATATGCATCGGACACAAACCACAGTTCAAACCGCACAAAGATAATAATTGATTATTTCGTTTAAATCCTTTCATTTTTTCTCCCCATATTATTAATAGTTTAACTTATTATCTTTAATTCTAGCATAAATTTCCATAAAATATAAACCAGCAGATAAAATCTTTCCATTTTTAAAAATATATTTATTTTTTTTTATTAGCTTGTAAATAACTTTTATTAAAGTATAATAAAAGTAGGAGGCACACATGACCAAAAAAATTCTTAAAGATGTAAAAAAACATCACTTACATCTATTATTACAATCATTATTTAGTAGAGACAGTGCCACAATGAGCGAATTGAGCAATGATACTCAATTATCACAGCCTAGTGTAAGAAATATGATTCGCCTTTTGCAACAACACGATATTGTTAAAGAAACAGGTAACGATCATTCAACCGGTGGACGTTGCCCAACCCGCTTTGCATTAGTTGAAAAGCATTTTAATATAATCTGTCTCTATATTCAAAACCCTAAAATAACTTATCAAATTCATTCTTACAAAAAAATACTAACAACCGATATTCTGGAATTTGAGGATGAACAACAATTAATTACTCTAATTAAAGTGCTTCTCACCAAATTCAATTGTCAATGTATCGTTATTGCAGTTGAAGGAATCGTTAGAGATAATGAATATTTAACCGACCACAATAACCACTTTGAAACCCACACTTGGATCACAGAGTTAGAAAAGAGTATCAATATTCCTATTCTAGTTGAAAACGATGTCAAAGCGATGCAATTAGGTACTTGTTATCATCATCATAAAAATAGTTCAATTTATTTGCACCTAAACAAAAAGGGAATTGGTAGTTCATATATGTATAATGGACAATTAGTTCATGGCAAATATGGAATTGCTGGTGAAATAGGACTTATTCCTTATCACGATATTTCCTTAAATCAAGCAGTTAGGACATGTAACAAGCCAAAAGACTTTCAAAACATTATTGCTTATCTATTAATAATTGTTTTAACGTCTTTAGACCCTGAGCATGTTGACCTTTCTCTTGAACTTGATTGGGACTTGGATTGGCATTTAATTAATGAAACTATTTATACTTATCTACACTCACAATTTATTTATGATATTAAAGTTTATAAACAATATTTAGATAACTTATTCCATGGGTTAAATTATTTAGGAATTGAAAAAATATTAAAACAATTAGTGGAGGAAAGTAATGAAAAAATATAAAGCAATTATTTATGACCTTGACGGAACAGTATTAAATACAATAAATATGAATATGTATCCCTTGATTAAGATTATTAAAGAAGAAACTGGTGAAGATTGGACATTTGAACAAGTCTTAAAATTTTTACCCTATCCAGGTATGAAAGTAATGGAAGAGTTACAAGTAGCTGATAAAGAAAAGGCTTACGCTAGATGGGTTAAATATGTCAATGAATATGAAGAAGGCGCTTCTTTATACCCAGGGTTTGAAGAAATTTTTGAAGCATTTGACGGAAGCATCATTCAAGCAGTTGCTTCAGCAAAAACAACAGCACAGTATCAAATTGATTTTGTTGCAAAAGGTTTAGATAAATATATGAAAACTGCTGTTTTAGCTAACGATACAGTCAAGCATAAACCCGATCCCGAACCGTTATTAGAATGTTTAAAGCGATTATCTTTGCAACCTGAAGATGTTATTTATATCGGTGATGCTCATTCTGATTATCTCGCATCTAAAAACGCTGGTATCGACTTTGGTTATGCAAAATGGGGAAGTGTTTCCGCTAAAGGTATTGATAAACCAGATCACGTGTTTGAGCAGCCACTTGATCTATTAAAGTTATTATCTTAAATGACTGAAAAAGAAAAAATGTTAGCTGGGGAATTATATGATTGTGGCGATGCCGAATTACTTGCTCTATGGCATCGAGCCAAAGATCTAGCCCGAGATTATAATCTAACCAATTCTAGCGATACCAAAAGAAAAAGTGAGCTTCTTAATGAATTATTAGGTAAAGTTGGAAACCAATTATGGATTACCCCACCTTTTCATGTTGATTATGGCTGTAATATATATTTTGGGAATAACTGCGAAGTTAATATGAATTGTACATTTCTCGATGATAATAAAATTATTATTGGTGATAATGTTTTAATTGCTCCAAATGTACAAATATATACCGCTTATCATCCTACTCATTATCTTGATCGTTTTACTATCAGTGAAAATGAAACATTCAATTTTTGTAAAACACAAACAGCCCCAGTTATTATTGGTAAAAATGTTTGGATTGGCGGGGGAACAATTATTCTACCGGGAGTTACAATTGGTGATAATACCGTAATTGGAGCAGGTAGTGTTGTTACAAAAGATATCCCTGCTGATACAATTGCTTATGGCAATCCTTGTAAAGTTCATAAAGCCAATGAACGCAGCAAAAGTATTTAATAAAAAAGAACTAGATTTAACAAATCGTTTGATGTGACCTCAGAAAGTTAGATCAAAAATGATATGTGCCCTGAATTTTAGATACATATCAAATTCTAACGGTTAGGAGGTCGGTACAGTTAAATCCAGCTCTTTTTATTTTATTCAATCTTCAAATCAACTAATTCACTGGCATAATCCGTTTTGTAGTCCCCGTTATATTGCTCACTAAACACTTTTATCTGATAGTTATCATGATCATATTTTTTTGGCAACTCAATTAAAGCAACACCCATTTTAGTAACACTAATATCAGCTAACTGACCATAAGATACAATCTCATTTTGTGTTTTATCAATTATAACTGCACTGAGTAAATCCCCATCGCCTTGGGCACTATAATTAAAACTTATTTTATTATTTTCTTTAACCTGATCGCTCACAACTAAGGTTTGTGAAGCATCTTTTAATGTTAAACGATAATCACTAAGTAATTCTTGATGTTCCACGTCCTGCATTGCTTTGCTCCCGACTACTCCACTGACTTTACCACCTTGGGCTGCAGCAAAAAATAAAACTGCATGAGGATCAAGATTAGCAGTAGCTCTTGCACTAAGATGCTCGACAGTAATATCTAATTGTGCAAAAACTCCACATTTAGAGATATATCCCGCTAATTTAGGATCATCTTTAGCAGCTGCTGACAACCAGTAATAATTCCCCTCCTGACGATAATGACGATCTTCAAGTCCACAACTATTTGAATTCATTATTTTTGCTGTTGGGGCAAAAAATTTATCACCAAATAACTGTGATTCTATAAATGAATAACTAGTAACAGTAACAACGTCACCACCTGGTTGAGTAGTATTAAATATTACTTCCGCTTCTTTTGGTGATAAAGTTTGAGATGCTAACGCAATCTCTGCTTGTCGTAAAGCACTAGTTTCATAGCGATTACTTTCCTGATCAAATGGTGTTGAGGTTTGAAGCTTTGTTGAAATTAATAAAATGGATTTAATAGCTTTTACATCTTCATCAAAAAAGCTAGTTTCTTCCGGATTTAAAATATTCCATTGAAATTGACCATCAGCCCCTAAATATAAAGTTTCAAACTTCCCGGATGTTCCCCTAGCTATTTTTTCAACAGCCTTATCTGCCATCATCATACTTTGTTTATCTTGTATATTCAAAGTATCGGGATTTTTATAATTATTAGCCGGAGCATTATTTTTTAAAAATAATCCTATTAAAGTTACTATAATTACAGTGCAACCAATCTTAAAATATTTTTTAGGCATTTTCTTACCTCCTGATCATTCAAGATCATCCCTAATACTAACTTTAAACAACTAGTACAACCGCTTCATAAGCCCGTAATTTCCCTCTTATCAAATCATTATAATTTCCTAGTAACACCTTTGCTTCAGCTTCAAATAAAGTTTTATCATAGGTAACCTCTTTAGCTGTAAAATTAGATAAGACAAATAATTTTTTTCCGTCATACTCCCGTTTATAAACATAGACTTCATTACTATCCTCATAATATTCTTGATAATCACCAAACTGAACAACTTCATTTTCCTTTAAAATTGAGATCATTTTTTTATAGTAATTAAAAATTGAGTTTTCATCAGTTATTTGTGCTTGTGCATTAAGCCATTTATAATTTTGATTAACTTTGATCCATGGTTCAGCATCAGAGAATCCTGCATTTTCTAGATCATTCCATTGCATTGGAGTACGTGCATGATCACGACTTGATTTATTAATAAATCGAAGCATCTCTTCAGGGGTAAACATTTTTTCCACTTCAACATACTGATGATAAGAATTTATACTTTCAATATCTCTAAGCTCACCAATATTCTTAAACTCAACATTAGTCATTCCAAGTTCTTCACCTTGATAAATATAAGGAGTCCCTTGTAAAAAATATTGGGCAGTAGCAAGCATTTTTGCTGATTTTTCCCAAGTTTCTTTAGAACTTGTATCTCCAAAACGACTAACTACTCGTGGTTGATCATGATTATTCCAAAATAACGAATTCCATGCTCGTCCATGCATATCAATTTGCCATTTTCTTAAAATTGCTTTTACATCCGTTAATTTAAATCTTTCATCACTCCATTTTTGTTTTTCACCACCATCAACATCCATTAATTCAAATTGGAAAACCATACTCATTTCTTTTCCATCATTACTTGCATATTGAATAGCTTCTTTTGTTGTCACTGCTGGAGCTTCTCCAACAGTCATCACATCATATTTTGAAAAAACGTTATCTGTTAACTCACGAATATATTCATGGACACGAGGTCCATTAGCACTGACACTATGCCCCTTTATTGGACTATCTTGATAAATATTATCTTGATCTTTAGAAATCAAATTAATGACATCCATTCTAAATCCATCAATTCCTTTATCAAGCCACCAGGCAATCATTTTTTGAATTTCATTTCTAACATCAGTATTATCCCAATTTAAATCCGGTTGTTTTTTAGAAAATAAATGTAAATAATACTGTTTCGTTGTCTCATCATACTGCCAAGCTGAACCTAGAAAACAACTTGTCCAATTATTTGGTACACTGCCATCTTCTTTACCATCTTTCCAAATATAATAATCACGATATGGATTATCTTTACTTTTCTTACTTTCGATAAACCATCTATGTTCATCAGAGGTATGATTAACAACAAGATCCATAACTATCTTAATATTTCGCTTATGAGCTTGCGTTAAAAGATTCTCAAAATCAGTCATATTTCCAAAACATTGCATTATCTCATAGTAGTCTGAGATATCATATCCATTATCATCATTTGGCGATTCATAAATTGGCGTGATCCACAACACATCAACTCCCAATGTTGCTAAATAATCTAACTGCTCAGTAATCCCATTAATATCACCGATCCCATCATGATTGGTATCTTTAAAACTCCGCACATATATTTCATACACAACACTCTTTTGCCACCAGTTTTTCATTTTATTATTCCTCCTCAAATCCTAAACTATAGCCCAATATAAACGAAACAATTAATAATACTAACATCATAATTATACCATAAATATTATTATAAACATCTTTTTCCTCAGAAAAAGCAAGCGTTATCATTATAATATCTTGTAAGTTCTAAATAACTTATAGAAAGCCCCTAGCAAACTCGTAAGACTGATCACAATTACATTTATATTCATTATTATAAATACTTTAAACATTATAAAAAAACTAGAGCTAACTCTAGTTTAAATAGCTGTTAATTTAATCAGCAGCTTCTAATTTATAATCTTTCAATATTCTTTTTAATTCTATTAATCGATTTTTAAAATTAACACTAGAAATAAACTGTTCTGTGAACTTCTCAAACTCCACTTCACCTTTCTCTACTACTAAAATAAAATAGCATAAACATAACAATGGCATATCACCAGAAATTATATTTGTTTTAGTCCTTGTTGCATCACGATAAAGAACATCAATGTGTTCCATTATCAGCTGTTGATATTGCTTTAATTTTTGATCTACCTCCTGAAGTTTACTTATATTCAAATACTCAAACATCCTAATGATATTCTCAAAATTACCCTGACTAACCTTCTTAGCTTTCATTTCTTTAATTAAAAATTCTGTCAATTCATTATATTCAGGACTTTTGACTTTAAATACAGCTAATGATTCTTTATCAATATCAGCACTTAAATAAGAAAGCAGCAAATGATTTTGATATGCAAAGATCTCATTTTTAATTCTTAAAAATTCCTCATCTGCCAATTCTAACAATCCAGCTAACCGTGAAAAACTCCTTTTAATATCATAGGGAATCTCTTCTTGAGATTTATAACCTAAATCATGTTCAATCTCAGCCCATGTGTATTGCAGAATTGAGCTAATTTGAATTTCTAATTTTAAATTATGATACTTAAGATATTCCTGTGCTTTAACATACTTAGGATCAATTTGAACCACATAATGCAACGAACGATACCCAAAACGTTTTGGATCCAGACTCTTTCTTTTATCAATAGAATTATCACGATCAATAATAAACTCATTTTCAATTAATTTCGATATTTGATCAACAGTATCCGTATAATATGTAATTACCCTAATACCTGATAAATCTGTTATTTCATCTAATTTTTGATACTTGTTTTTTAACTCTATCTTTTTAGATAAACTCTCAATACTCTTTGTTCTACTAGTGATTGAATGAAACGATATTTGTTCACGATTCAACAAATTACATATATATGTTTCCATCAAATTTGTAAATTGTTCATATGTTGTAAGATTATTGCTATATTCTCTTACTAAATCTTCATTATCCATAATTTTCCCCTCTAACTCTCTAGTCATAAGTTATTATCATGCACTATTATACTTGTTAAGAAACTAGAAATTTGACACTTTATATCTTTATGAGTCGTATTTTTATCAATTTCTATTTTTTACTGAACCCCCTTTAAGATCATTCAGCCATCCAAAAAATATTAACACTGAGACTCTATCCATTATTATATTGATTGATGATTTTTCTTAAAATCTTCACCCCAGCTATACATAGCATCCAAGATTGGTTTTAAACTATAACCTAACTCAGTTAGCGAATATTCGACTTTAGGAGGAACTTCGGGATAAACTTTACGACTAATCAATCCACTCTCCTCCATTGCCCGAAGGTTTGAAGTTAATACTTTTTGAGAAATCGTTCCGATTGATTTTTTTAACTCACCAAATCTTTTTTTCCCTGGTAGCAGATCCCTAATAATCAAAACCTTCCATTTATCACTTATTAATAATAATGTAGTTTCAACTGGACATTTTGGAAATTCTTTCATATGTGTACTCCTTATAGTTTCTTATAGTAACTAAGTATATTTTATAAACTATACTTATGAAAGTCAAGTTAGTTACATAAAAGAAACTAAGCCACTTTTATGTGCGTACTTCACAAATAGCAACCATTGAAGGATAATAACGATGAGAAGGGAGTGTTATAATGTTTCAAAGAGAATCACTTGATATTTTAAAATTGAGTCAAGCAATCAAAAAATGTGATGCAATCTTAATTGGAGCTGGAGCTGGACTTTCTAGCGCCGCTGGTCTGTCATACTCAGGGAACCGTTTTAAAAAATATTTTAATGATTTCATTACAAAATATCATTTACAAGATATGTATTCGGCAGGCTTTTACCCCTATCCTAGTTTAGAGAAATACTGGGCTTATTGGAGTCGTCATATTTATTATAACCGCTATTTGGAAGCCCCTAAAGATACTTATAAAAAATTATTAAACCTACTCATTAATAAAGATTATTTCGTCATTACAACAAATGTTGATCATCAGTTTCAAATAGCTGGTTTTATTAAAGAAAAATTATTTTATACTCAAGGAGATTACGGACTTTGGCAATGTTCAAAACCATGCCATCAAAAAACTTATGATAATTACGAGACAGTTGTTACAATGATCAAACAACAGCATGATTTGAAAATTCCCAGTTCACTAATTCCGTACTGTCCAATATGTAATGCTCCAATGACAATGAATCTTCGCTGTGATAAAACATTTGTTCAAGATTCCGGCTGGTATCATGCCCAAGAACGTTATTATCACTTTTTAAATAAATATCATTATTCCAAAATCGTTTATTTAGAATTAGGAGTTGGCTATAATACCCCTGGAATTATCAAATATCCATTTTGGCAATTAACTATAGAGAATCCTAAAGCTATTTATGCCTGCATCAATCAAGATATTATTGATTTACCTTCGGAATTAAAAAAACAGACTATCATGATCAACGATAACATTCATAATGTCTTATCGTCTTTGGAGAAATTGCTATGAATCAAATAACCCGATTACAATTTTTAATTAACTATTTAATTCAAGAAAATAAACTTGAAATTGAACTTCCTACAGAACAAGCACAACTATTTTCCCTTTATCGCTCATTAGTAAATATTCGTGAAGCAAAAACAGCTACTGACAAATTCATTATGATTCAAAACAAAATGTTAAAAAATGAAATTAAACGAAAAGGAATCATTGACTCAAGCAATTTCAAAAAATCAATGAATATCTGGCGTGGTGATATCACCCAACTAAAAGTTGATGCCATTGTAAATGCTGCCAATAATCAAATGGAAGGATGCTTTATCCCTGGACATAATTGTATCGACAATGCTATCCATACCTTTGCAGGAGTTCAATTAAGAAATGAATGTCACCAAATCATGTCTAAACAGCGTTATCTTGAGCCCACCGGAAAAGCAAAAATAACTAATGCTTATAATCTTCCTTGTCGTTATATCGTCCATACAGTTGGTCCTATCGTTCATAATGTACTAACAGATGAAAAGCGCTTTTTATTAGCTGAATGTTATCGTAATTGTTTAAAAAAAGCTGAGGCTTATGGATTAAAAAGTATTGCTTTTTGTTGTATCTCTACAGGAGTATTTAACTTTCCTAAAAAAGAAGCAGCTCAAATTGCAATCAATACAGTATCCACATTTCTTAAAGGAAGTCAGATTGAAAAAGTTATTTTTAACGTTTTCAAAGAGGACGATGAAATGATCTATCAGCAATTACTAAATAATAAATCTAAATAGAATCGTAATATTTTTAGGTGTTTTGACAACACCTTTTTCTTTTGAATGATTTAAATCATTTTACATATTTATGGTTTTGATGAATACTAAAATCAAAAGTGCTATACTAATATTAAAGAAACGTTAAATTTGCGTAAGAGTTTTGTAAGTAATCCGACTTTACTTGATAATTTTTTTAATAAATATTATGTTATTTTTAGAAACAAAATAGGAGGCGCCATTTCAATGAATAAATGTAAAGAAAATCGTGAATTATCTTGGCTTAAATTTAATGATCGAGTATTAATGCAGGCTAAAGATAATAAAGTCCCTTTAGGTGAAAAGTTAAGTTTTATTTCTATTTTTCAATCAAATCTTGATGAATTTTTTATGGTTAGAATTGGATCATTATATGATCAAATGCTATTCTATCCTAGTTCTAAAGACAATAAAACTGGAATGACTGGTGAAGAACAGCTAAAGGCATGTTTACGAAGAATTACTTATTTAAATAAAAAGAAAGATCGTATTTATCAAAGTATTATGGATGAATTAAAAACTCATGGATGGGGAATCGTAAAATACCGTGATTTAAAGAACAAAGAAGATCGTAAATATTTTGAAAGTTATTTTGAACGAGAAATTCTTCCATTAATCTCTCCCCAGGTTATTTCAAAACGTCAACCATTCCCTTTTTTAAATAACCGTGAAGTTTATGTTGTTGTTCAGTTAGAATCAAAGAAGGGAAAAAGAAAGATGGGAATCGTTTCTTGTGCAAATGCTATGGATGAACGAATGATTGCGATTCCTAGTATGCAAGGGAAGTTTATTTTGATTGAAGATATCATCCTGCATTTTATTTCTAATATCTTCTCTAAATATACAATAAAAAATAAAGGTTTCATCAGAGTTACAAGAAGTGCTGATATTGATGAAGATGATCACTCTTTAGAAGGTCATGAAGACTATCGAGAAATGATGGAAACATTAATTAAACAACGTAGAAAATTATGTCCTATTCGTTTGGAAGTATCACCAGGCTTAGAAGAGTTAGAAATCTTGATGTTAATGAACTTCTTGAACCTCAAAAAACATCAGGTTTTCGAGTGCAATGCTCCATTAGATTTGAAATTCACTAGTGAGTTACGTGATCATTTACGCTACATTCACCAAGAAATGTTCTATAAAAAATTAGAAGCTAAAAACAGTCCTTTAGTTGAAAATACTGTTCCAATGATCAAACAAATTTTAAAAAAGGATATTTTATTATCATATCCATATGAGTCGATGTCACCATTTCTCCGTTTATTAGATGAGGCTAGTCGAGATACAAATGTTGCCAGTATTAAAATGACTTTATATCGTGTTGCAAAGAAATCTAAGATTATTAAATCATTGATTGAAGCTGCTGAAAACGGTAAAGAAGTTGTTGTTTTAGTTGAATTACGAGCACGTTTTGATGAAGAAAATAACATTGACTGGTCAAAACGACTTGAAGAATCTGGATGCCGTGTTATCTATGGTTTAGATGGACTTAAAGTTCACTCAAAATTATGTTTAATAACTTATAAAAATAATCAGGGTGTTCATTATATTAGCCAGGTGGGAACAGGAAACTATAATGAAAATACATCAAAGCTTTATACTGATTTATCACTAATGACATCTAACTACGAAATTGGGGAAGAAATCAACAGCATTTTTAATCATCTATGTCTTGGCGAAACAGAAAATGAAGTTAATCTTTTAATGGTTGCTCCTAACTGTATGATTACAAAAATATTTGAACATATTGATAATCAAATTGCTTTAGCCAAAGCGGGTAAAGAAGCTTATATTGGATTTAAATGCAATTCCGTCACTAGTAAAGAAATGATCGATAAGCTAATCGAAGCAAGCCAGGCAGGGGTTAAAATTGATATGATTGTTCGTGGTATATGTTGTATTTTACCTGGTGTTGAGGGATTAACTGATAATATTAGAATAATTTCTATTGTTGGTAGGTACTTGGAACATTCACGTATTTACATCTTTGGTAAAGGCAGTGCTCAAAAAGTATACATTTCTTCTGCTGATTTAATGACAAGAAATTTATCACGTCGTGTTGAAGTCGCTGCCCCAATTTTAGATGAAAAATTAAGAAAACGAATTATTACAATGTTTAATACAATGTTGAAAGATAATGTTAAAGCATGCCGCTTATTAGAAGATGGTACTTACAAACGAGTAAAAAATAAAGAGCCAGAATTGAATAGTCAGGAATATTTTTTCAAATAATTGGCAATATAAATAATAATAAAGGAGTGATTATATGCGGGTAGGTATTTTAACAAGTGGTGGTGATTGCCAAGCACTAAATGTAACAATGCGTGGTCTAGCAAAAACTTTATATCGAAATGTAAACGATATAGAAATTATTGGCTTTCTTCAAGGCTATAAAGGGTTAATGTATGAAGATTATAAAATTATGAAGCCCAAGGATTTTTCTGGAATAATTAATATTGGTGGGACAATTTTAGGAACATCACGTTGTCCTTTTAAAAAAATGCGAGTAATTGAAGATGACTTTGACAAAGTAGCTGCAATGAAAAACACATATGCAAAATTAAAATTAGATTGTCTTGTTGTGCTAGGCGGAAATGGTTCTATAAAATCAGCTAACATGCTCTCTCAAGAAGGATTGAATGTTATAGCGCTACCTAAAACAATCGATAATGATACATGGGGAACTGATTATACTTTTGGCTATCAGTCTGCAATTGATATTGCAACCACATACCTTGATCAAATTCATACTACCGCTGCCAGCCACAACCGTGTTTTTGTAATTGAAGTAATGGGACATAAAGTTGGCCATATTTGTTTGTCAGCAGGAATTGCTTCAGGCGCTGATGTAATTTTGTTACCAGAAATTCCTTACGATATTAAAGAAGTAGCTAAGGCTATTAAAACTAGAGAAAAAAATGGGAAAAAATTCAGTATTATCGCTTGTGCGGAAGGCGCTTTATCCAAAGAAGAAGCAACACTATCAAAAAAAGAGTATAAAGCTAAAGTTAAAGCCCGCAATGGTCAATCAGTTGTTTACGAGATTGCAGCAGAATTAGAAAAATATATTGATAGCGAAATTCGTGTGTCATGTATTGGTCATGCCCAGCGCGGAGGACAGCCATGTCCATACGATCGAATGATCTCAACTCAATTTGGGGTAGCTGGAGCCCGTTTAGTTATGGGCGGAGATTATGGCAAATTAGTTATCTTAAAAAATAATGGAGTTACTGCTATTCCCTTAGTTGAAAGTGCTGGTAAACTAAAATATGTTGATGCTGTAGGAGCAAAAGTTAAAGACGCTAAGTTACTAGGTATCTCATTTGGTGATTAAAAAGTCTAAATATAGATTAATTTCTATATCTAGACTTTTTTACTTTAATTCACTAGTTACATCAATGACTTCAACTAATGAAAACTGCTCATCATTAAATTGATACTTTAAAACAACACAATTGGGCATATCATTAGGTAGCGATACTTGCTGATTTTGTTCCCATCTTTTCGCAAAACAATAGCAAGAAAGACCGTGTGAGACTATTAACACTGTTTCTTGATCAGTATTTTTCATAAGTTCTAAAACAGTTGTTGAAACACGTTCACTTACTTCATTTTCACTTTCACCACCAAATTTCTTAAAGAAATCGCCAAATGGAAAAGGGGGATCAAGATCATCGCTTTCTCCTTCATAAATACCAAAATTCCATTCTTTTAAACCTTTAAGCCGCTGATATGGGAGGCTAGTTACAATTTCTAGAGTATCACAAGCTCTTTCTGAAGATGATGCATAAGCACCATCAAAAACAATCTCATTATTCTCCAAATACTCTTTTACACATCTTGCTTGTCTTTTTCCCAGTTCTGTCAAAGGTGAATCACACCACCCCTGCATTAACCTTTTTTGATTAAATAACGTTTGTCCATGACGCATCATATATAATGTTTTCATATTTTGACTTCTGGTATATTGTAATTAACTTATTTAACCGTCAATTGTATACACCTCTTCCTTTCATTAGATTTCATTTAGAATCGAATTGTGAATAGGTACTTTTGTTTTTGCCTTCTGTAGCCCGACTACCTGGAAAAGGTTAATACCACATCTTTGTATCTTAATTGTAATCAGTTAGATAAGTTTTTGAACTTGTATTTCGCACCAGGTCTTTGATACTCTGTTTGTGGTTTGATCACATTTCATTACCTTGTATAAAGAAAGGATGTGTTTTCCATATTTTACACTGATATCGATGTTGACAAATTTAGATGAGACTAGCGATATCCATAACTTCAGCTCTACTGTCAAAGTCATAGAATTTGTAGGTATAGACCCCGGTACTTATCAGTCAATTTCTCGAACAGCACAGTCAAAACGTGGTTCGCGCTATTAAGAAAAAGCTATATCAATACATTCTGCCAGTCTGCAAGTACAATCTCACTTTCAATAAATATTATAAACTAAAACGACTGTAAGGTAAATTCCACAGATGTGCCCAGGACCACTCAGTACGAAAACTTACAAGAGTAATCTATAAATTATTGTCTGAAAACATATAGTTTGATAAAAACTGCTCATTTAAAAATACTGAACTTAATATTTTTAAAAAGCTGCATGCAGTAGTAGTTTTCAGCGTAACCAAAATTCACTTTTCAAAGAACTAAAAAATATTTTAGCTAATTATCAAAAATTACTTGATTTATATATAGTTAACTTTTCTTGATCATTTACAACCGATAAACTTGTGTATCTAAAAAAATACAGTATACTTAAATTATATATTACATTTTTTTATTTACATCATTTTAATCAAAAATTGAAAAGGAGCTTACTAAAATGAAACTAATAATTGAAGAAAATGAACAAAAAATGAGTGAAAGTGCAATGTTTATTCTATTAGGTGCCATGATGCAAGATAAACGTGTCAATATTTCACTTACTTCCGGTCGTTCTCCTAAAACGATGTATGACATGATGATTCCTTATGTAAAAAATCAGGCTAAATTTAAAGATATTGAGTATTATCTTTTTGATGAAAACCCATATATTGATGAACCTTATGGACCAAACTGGAAGGATATGCAAGAATTATTTTTTAAAGCCGCTAATATTCCTGATGAGCGTATTCACATTATGACTTCAAATGACTGGCAAGACTATGATAATAAAATTAGAAATGCTGGAGGAATTGATGTAATGGTGATTGGTCTTGGATATGATGGACATTTTTGTGGTAATTGTCCTCGTTGTACACCTTTTGACAGTTATACTTACTGTATTGATTTCAAGAAAAAGCAGGCCGTTAATCCAGATTATGGAGACCGTCCTCGACAACCTCATACTTTGACAATGGGTCCTAAAAGTCTAATGCGAGTCAAACATCTAGTCATGATCGTTAATGGTAAAGAAAAAGCAGAAATTTTTAAACGCTTCTTAGATGAGCCTGTTAATCAAGATGTGCCGGCAACAATTTTAAAGCTTCACCCTAACTTTACTGTTATTTGCGATCAAGCAGCTGCTAGTTTGATTGATCCACAACAATATTCTAATTTATAACAAAAAACACAGTGATCTATTTTTGATATTCTCTCTATCAAGTAGATAGGGCAAATGACCAAAAACTACTTATGAGGAATCATATCATTTAACAATCACTGTGTTTTATATTATATATTCTTATGTTTTTTGATTTCATACATCCGACTATCAGCACATTTAATAACCTCTTCTAAACTTTTACCATCATTAGGATAAACAGCATATCCCATGCTAACTTCCGGATAATATTCAAAGCCATCTAAATTTATCTTTTCTGTTATTTGCTCAGCAATTATTTGGAGGGTCTTCTTGGTGGAAGAATTATTTTTAATAATGATGACAAATTCGTCACCACCTACTCGAAAAGCATAATCCTCTCGTGATAAGTACCTCATGATCCGTAAAGCTATTTCTTTTAATAACACATCTCCTGCTAAATGACCATATGTGTCATTTACAACTTTAAATTTATCTACATCTAAATAAACAAAAATAAACGAAGTTTGACGAGCAATTAAGTCGTTTAAAACAAAATTCATTTTCCGACCATTATAAAGCGTTGTTAGATAATCACGATTAGAAATATCGATCATTCTTCGGCGCTGTTCGTTAATTTTTAGTAATGTATAAACTAATAACGGTATCAACAATGACAAACAGATAGCTAATATAATAACTGGCATTAAATCACTACTTCGAACCCATCCGTTAATTGGTGAAACACTCAAAGTCCAAGTATTTCCTGGAACTTCAAAACTTAAATTTATTGTGTCATCTAATAGTTCATGATCGGATTTCAAAATAATCTGTTTTTTATTATTATCTGGATCAATACGCCATAACTGATATTCATATCCCATATTTTCAAATGAATCTAGATGTACTGAATCAAAAATTTCTGGTACATTTAAAACAACAATTGCAAATCCCCAAAAATTATTTTCTCCATTTTCTTCTAAATAAATTGGTTGTCGAACAACAATTCCCTTTCCTGATTGATAGAGTTCGAATGGTCCAGCCAAGGTAGTTTCCCCAGTATCACGAGCTTTTTTAGCTTCCGTTGCACGTTCTGGATCTTCGAAGATATTTCCAAAAGCTCCTTCATTACCTTCAAGAGGATAAACATATTGAACGTCTCCCTGCGGAGCTAATTGAATACTTCTAAATGTATTATCATCATTATATAGTTGATGTGCAACTCGATCAAAATCATTAATATTACCATTACTATCTACAATTAGCAGCTTCAACGTTTCAGCAGTTTGAATATACGAAGACAGGACCCGATCTAGCTGACTAACTTGAGCCTCTGTAAAATAATGAATTTTCTCTTTGGCTGCTGCTACCTTATCATTAATGACACCGTACAAGATAAAAAATGATAGAATGCTCATTATCATAAATATTAAAATTGCAGCAATAAATGGCTTATGTTTCTTTATCATCACTCTACCCCCTATCATAACTATAGAACATAATTATATCACTATTTGCAACACTCCTCAATTTAAGTAATTTTAATAAAAAAACAACTATTACAAAAATAGCTGCTTTTCACTTATATTATACTTAATAATTTTGATTTTCTTTGATCATTTCAGCAAAGATTTCTTCTGATAAATGTTTTTTAGCAAACGGATAAACTACTGTATCCTCTTTTTCAATATGCCTTCTTAGTAACATACAATAAGCATGTCCATTTGAAATTATTGTTAGTTTATCAATTAACAAATGATTGCGATGATAACGTTGAAGTGCTTCATCCCACTGTTTAACATACAATCTTGCAAGATCATGTTCAACAATCATACCATGTCGAACCAAATTTTCAGCAACTTTACCTAAATACTCTATCATATATCTAAATAAAATCTTTTCTTCACGCTGATGATGTTCTTTATCAGCAAACTCTCTAATAAATAAAATATCTCTTTTCATTTGTTCATAATCAAAAATATTTGCTTCCATAAATTCTATTAAACGTTGCTCTAATTCATTAACAAATGCTAATATTTTTTGATGATCAGCTTCTAAATCTTTAATTATATTGTTTGTCATTTTATTCCTCCATCTTTAACATATAAGTATTATAATTAAGTCTTGAAAATACTATATGGCTATCTGAAAGTACCCCATCAAGCCAAGCTTTGCGATATTTTTGAAATATTTCAAAATCTAAATATTGATGAACCATTTCATTATATTCATAAATAATTTGATTTTCCTCTTGGCTCATTATTTTAATACCTTTATCACAAGGCATTCCATCGATAAGGTAATTATTAATTACTTTGAATAATTCTATGCAGTTATGATAGTTCTCATTGATTGAAATTTCTTTGCCAGCCTCGAACAACACTTCCCTAACTTCCTCAAAATCACTTTTTTCTATATGTTCAACAATAAATGCAAATCGTTTTTCTACTATCATCAATTCCATAGAAAGCCATTGATGAATTGCTTGATGATCAATAATTTCCTCTAGACTTCCATCTTGAATTGTGCCACATTCCTGAGCAACAATCTCATTAAGCTGGGGACAAATTCTTTTAAGAATCTTTTGATTTAATTGTTCTTGATATTGAATTTTTCTATATAACCAATAATGTACTGGCCCTAAAAACGCACTCATTAAATTCCTCCTACTGATTTAATTGTTTTAAAATTTCTTCAACATCTAAACCATGGACTAGACAAGCATCAGCTAAAGTTTCAGATTGCGATGCCGGACAACCAAGACACCCCATTCCACTATCGCTTAAAATTTGTGCTGCTTGTGGATCCATACCAATAATACTTCCAACTAGCATATCGCGATGAAACTTATCTTCTTTTTTTGTCTGAGGAAAAAATAAATTTAAATCTTCTTGAACACTTTGAATACCAGAAATTTGAAAATTATCTACAAGAAAATCAACAATATTAGGTGATAAAAAGGCTGGTAAAGTTGGTCCTAAATGAATATTTTTAACTCCTAATGATAACAATGCCAATAAAACAATTACAGCCTTTTGTTCATACCAGGCAATATTATAAATAACTGGTAACTCATTAATATCTTCTAATGCAAATACCTCTTTAAGTTTTAAAGCAATCATCGCTAGTGAATAAGAATCATTACATTGACCAGCATCTAATACTCGAGGAATACCATTGATTGTTCCTAAATCTAGTTTATTATAACGATATTTAGCACAACCAGCTGTTAAGATAACACTATCTGTCGGTAAGCTTTGAGCAAAATCAGTATAATATTGACGGGTTGGATGACGCCCATCACATCCCGCCATTACAACAAACTTTTTAATATCCCCATTTTTAACAGCTGTTACGATTTGGTCAGCCAACGCAAGTACTTGATGATGAGCAAAACCACCAACAATCTTACCAGTTTCAATTTGAGTAGGAGCTAAGCATTTTTTAGCATGCTCAATGATTTGTGAAAAATCCTTGTAGCCGTGTTCATCTTTATCAATATGAACACATCCCTCAAAACCAACTGCTCCAGTTGTATAAACCCGTTCTTGATAACTAGCAAGTGGCGGTACTAAACAATTTGTTGTTAATAAGACCGGTCCATTAAAAGCCTTAAACTCTTCTCTTTGTTTCCACCAGGCATTACCATAGTTTCCAACAAAATTTGGATATTTTTTAAAAAATGGATAATAATGAGCAGGTAACATCTCACTATGAGTATAAACATCTATTCCCGTATCTTTAGTCTGTTCTAATAGCATTTCTAAATCTTTAAGATCATGACCAGAAACTAAAATTCCCGGGTTATTTCGAACTCCAATATTAACTTCTGTTATTTCTGGATTTCCATAAGTGCTAGTATTAGCTTGATCTAATAATTCCATTACCTGAACACCATATTTTCCAGTTTCCATCGTTAATGCTACATAATCATTTAAAGACATCGTTGAAGTTTCAATCTTAACCAAAGTAGTTTCAATAAAACGATCAATCTCATCTTTTCGAAACCCTAATGCATGAGCATGTTTATTATATGCTGCCATTCCTTTTAAACCATAAGTAATCAGCTGTTTTAAACTTCTAATATCTTCATCTGCTGTTTCTAAAACTCCAACCATCTGCATTCTTTTCTCAATTGCTTCTATCTCCATCTCCATCCAAAGAGCTCTGTTTGAAAGTACAGCTTGATCATCTAACTGTAAAAGCAGCTCTTTTTTTAAAGTAAGTGTTTTTCTAACAGCTTCAATAATCATTTGATCATCAAAGTTGGCATTAGTAATTGTAATAAATAGATTTTCACTCACTTGATCATCATATACATTATTGATTTCTTTACCTTTACAACGTACCTCATTAATTACCTCAGCTAAGCCTTTCGTAACATCAATTAATAAATCTTGCAGCCCTGCTGTTTCTGGGGTCTTTCCACAAACACCAACTTGACTACATCCCTGATTTCCTACTGTCTCTTGACACTGATAACAAAACATTTTATTTTCCATCATAATTTCTCCTTTATAATCTCTATATTTTTAATAATCACATTAATCGAGAGTATTAATCTTGACTCCACAGCCATACTATAATAAAGTATTTATAACATTTATGTTGTTTTTACAACAAAAGGAGCAAATTATGAAAAAATTACAAATTTTAAAACAATGTTCATTATTTAAAGGAATTGATCCTGCTGAAATTGAAAAACTATTAAACTGCTTGAAAAGCCATGAAAAAACATATCAAAAAAACGAAACAATTATCAGACAAGGTGATATTATTCATGAAATTGGATTAGTTCTTGACGGTCAAGCACATATTTATCATATTGATTTTTGGGGTAATAAAACAATTATTAGCGAAATTAAAGCCAGTGAATTCTTTTTAGAATCTTATGCCTGTGCCTTACAACAAGAAATTGATTTAAATGTCGTAGCTACAGAAATAACAACAATTCTTTTCTTAGATATCTCCCATCTTATTAGATCATGCCAACACTCATGTTCTTTTCATCATAAAATAATTCAAAATCTCCTTTCAATCGTCTCAAACAAAAATGTCCTTTTAACTCAAAAAATTCATCACTTAACTAGACGAACAACTCAAGAAAAAATTCTTTCTTATTTAAATTCGCAAGCACTAAAAAATAATTCTTTAACTTTTGAAATTCCTTTTAATCGTCAACAACTAGCTGACTACTTAGCAGTAGAGAGAAGTGCTTTATCTAGTGAATTAAGTAAACTACAGAAAAATGGTATTATTGCTTATAAAAAGAATACATTTCAACTAAAAAAATCATGAAAATATATAAATTCATGATTTTTATCATCTTCCCTCTTTAATCTTGTAATATTTCCAGATTTAATAATATCAATATTTTTAGCAATCTTCTTTTCTAGAATAGTCATTTTAATCCTCCTTTAAATTTCCAAACTATTCCCGTCATTCCAATGCATCGTTTCATCAAAATTCCCCTTTTGATTATAAAGATAATATCTCTAACTGTCTTTTTTTACTAAAGCTCGACAATACCAACTCATAAGCTTCATCTAACATATCCTTTAGTAATTGATCGCTAATCGAACCATTTACTTTTATTGAATTCCAATGTTTTTTATTCATATAGTAACCAGGAATTATATCTTCATGCTGTTCTTGAAGATCCATTCCGTTTTCTGGTCTTAATTTTAAAGTTATATAATATGGATTATCTTGTTCATCTAGACAAACTGCCACACACATCTTACCGTCAATAACATATCTAATCCAATTCCATTCTGTTTGAAGATTTTTAGAAATTCCCGCCTTCGCTAATAAATAACTGTCTATCCATTCATATTTCACCTTTTAATCTCCTTTGACCCCTGTTTAACCAATTAATGCACTAAACAAAATATACATTAAAGTTCCAAACATAAAAATACTCCCTAAAACAACCAAATAAAGCTTTTTATTCATTGCTAGATAGGCAATATATTCTCTTAATACAGCATTGGCTAAATAATAGAAAGCAGTCTTACCACCTAATCCGCTCATTATCAGACCAACTTGGCGGGCATAAATACCTGCCCTCATTAAATGATAACTACTGCTGGCATAAGCGCATTTATAGTTTTCACCATGGCTTTTTTCTTCCATGACCGCTTTAGAAAACTGCATGTTTTCAAGAGTGTTTTTAGACTTTTCTTCCGTTATAATTAATTCTTCACTATAACCCTGTTCAATCGCATACTCTTTCATTGCTAGAGCTTCGGCTCTCGTTTCATCACTTCCTTGTCCTCCGGACATCAACAAATAAGGTGCAAATCCTTTTTTCTTTTCTTGCTTTTTAGCAAACTTTAAAGCCGCTTGTATACGCTTTGCTAATAAAGGAGAAACATTTCCATTAATTAGTCCACTTCCTAAAACAATGATATAATTTAAATTCTTTCTAGGATGAAAAAGATTTGTTAATATCAAAGTTTCTATAAATAAGAAAATATGAAAAGTAAGAAATAAGATCATTACGATCAGGCCACTCCACAATGCCATAATTGGTAATGGTGGATTAATCCTACCTAAAAATGATGATAGTGTAATCAGTAAAATTATCCCTACTGCTACCAACAAAGTCAAAATATGCGAAAGACTGAACCTCTCTTTTCGAAGAATGATAACACTATTTATTAATAAGAATGCAATTAAGATATAGACTCCAAATAATAAAACAAACAAGGCAAATAAAAAAATTACACCAACTAATAAATATACTAATCTATTTGAATAATTAATTCCTAACATTACTAAAAAACTAGCAAAGGTACTTAAAAACATGAAAAATAAAAAGCCAGCTAGTAAGTTTATATTTTGCTTTCTTTTTATCCTCCAAAATGCGCCTAACCATAAAAGTGTTAGAATAACCAAGATCAATATATAGGGCATCATTTTACCACCGGCTTTCTTTCAACTCTATTATAGACTAATAACGCCGATATACCAAATAATACACTTTTTCAAAACTAAATACACCGTGATAGTTTCTATATTATTCATTATTCAGGATTAAACGTATAACACTAAAAAGTACAAATTCCTTTGTACTTTTCTCTGCTTAAAAATGTGTTTCATCAATATCAAGATTGTCTAATGCTTGATTAATAGCCGCCATCTCCTGTTCAGTCAACTCAACTTCCATTGCTCCTAAATTTTCTTCCAAACGATGTATTTTGGTTGTTCCTGGAATAGGAACAATCCAATCTTTTTGATTAATCTCCCAAGCTAGAACAATTTGTGCGCTAGTAACATTTTTACGTTCAGCAATTTCTTGCACTAAATCTAATAAGGCCTGATTACGTTTCATTACTTCAGGATTAAAACGTCCCATATTATTTCTAAAATCACCTTCAGCATACTTTGTTGCTGGCGTATATTTACCTGATAAAAATCCGTTTCCTAGTGGAGAATAAGCAACAAATCCTACATTTAACTCCTCACAAACTTTAAACACTTCCTTTTCAGGCTGTCTAAAGACCATTGAATACTGATTTTCAATACAAGTTACTGGACATACCGCATGTGCTCTTTTTAAATAATCTAATGGTGCATTTGATAAACCCCAATGTTTTATTTTTCCTTTAGCTATTAACTCTTTCATCACGCTAGCCACTATTTCTGGTTCTACTTCAGGATCAACTCGATGTTGATAATATAGATCAATATAATCAACGCCTAGTCGTTTTAACGATCCCTCTAATTGTTCTCTAATCGAATCCGGCTTACTATTTAAAATATTTTGTGGTTTACCATCAACGATTTCTTGTCCATAAATACCAAATTTTGTAGCAATAATTACTTCATCTCGAGGGAAAATCTCCAATGCTTTACCTAATAAAACTTCATTTGCTTCACCATATACAACAGCTGTATCAAAAAAATTGCATCCTAAAGTAACTGCATGTCTAATTAATTTAATCATCTCTTCACGATCAGCAGGAGCCCCATAAGCATGATCCATTCCCATACATCCAAGCCCAATAGCAGATACTTCTAATCCTTGACCTAATATTCTCGTTTTTCTCATTTTTATCTTCTCCTATATTTATATTTCTTTTGCATCTTTATAATATATAATTATTTATAAACATAGAAGTCTCAATAAGTAGTATCGATATAACCTTAGGGTTATATCGATACTATATATCTAAAACTCTTTTTACTGCATTAACAAACTCAATAACTTGCCGTGAAGGCTCTAATGAAAACAATAAACCATAAGGCATATAATAATCCCATTCAACTGGAATAGTTTTAATTAAAGGATGAATATTTTTCCAGCTCTTGACACTCATAAGCAAACTTTTATTATTTTCGCATTCATTAAAAACAGAGATATCAAAAAACTCAAACTCTTTGATTATAATAGTAGGATCATTTTTAATTAAATCATCACGCATTTCATCAACATATTTATTCCAGCCTCTTTTAATCAGCATTAATTCACGTCCATGAATATCTTGCAAAGACAGCTTATCTTTGTTACTTAATTCATCATAAATAGATAAAGCAAGACAAATTGATTCTTTTTTTATTTCTAGAGAATCACAGCCCCGCTGTTTGAAATTATCCTTTTCAAATACACCAGCAACCAAATCAATATTATCGCCTAAATTAGCTAGTATTTCTCGAGCATTTTCCGGAGTATTTTCAAATGGAATTAGTTGAATTCTTAAATTAGGACATAATTCATGAATCCGCGGCCATAAATCGATAAGAAATTGACTTGGTGTTGTATTTGATGTTCCAATTCTTATTACCATTTCTTCTTTTTCCATCGCCTTGTGTGCTCGTACAATTGAATCCTTTGCATATTTAATTAAATATTTGGCATCCCTGTATAAAGATGCTCCTGCTGGTGTCAAAGATACCCCTTGATGAGTTCTTTTTAGAAGTTTTAAACCCAAATTTGTCTCTAGAATATTTATCTGTTTAATTACAGCACTAGGACTAATAAATAAGTCCTCAGCAGCTTTAGAGAAACTACCGCGATCAACAACCTTTATAAATGTTTCTAATTGAGGGTTATACATATTCTCACTTCCTTTATTCTATTTTAAATTATTTAAAGAATAGTTAAAATGTTTTTATAACCTATTTTTCTTATTCATCACATTTTTATTAGATATATATATTGTTATTCTCGTCCATGCCAGCAGTTAGCTAGTTTAAACATTGTTTCCATATCTAATATTCCTCCCGTTAATATCTTTCCCTTAAGTTCTGGGTTTTCCATCGCACTTGATAAAATAATTCTTTTTAAAGTTATTGTTGAGATATTCGGCATACTTGATTTTAATAACGCTGCTGCTCCTGCTACATGTGGGGCTGCCATTGAAGTTCCATTCAAGGGGCTATACTCACCAGCAAGGTCAAGACTGAGAATGTTTGTTCCAGGGGCTGCTATATCAACAGTTTTAAGACCATAATTTGAAAAACGGGCTAAAGTATCATAGGGATCGACCGCTGCTACAGAAATAATATTTTTACAATCATATGATGCTGGATACATTGGATCAACATCATTGTTAGTTCCATCATTTCCAGCCGAAGCAACAAATAAGCCATCATACTGATCAATGGCATCTTTTAAAGCTTGTGAATAAGCTCGTCCACCCCAACTGGCATTTAAAATAGAAATCTTATAATAATTTGCAAAATCTATTGCCGCAATTGCCGAAGCAACATCAAGACCAAATTTTAAAGCTGCTACTCTTACTTGCCAGCATACTCCAGTAATACCAATACGATTATTTCCAACTGCACCAATCGTCCCTGCAACATGACTACCATGACCATCTAGATCCATTGAATCACTACTATTATCTGCAAAGTTCCAGCCATAAATTAATCTTCCATTCCACGTAGTCCACATATTTTCTCTTATGTCCGGATGATTTTGATCTATTCCTGTATCAATCACTCCAACACTGATACTACTATCACCAGTTGTATAATCCCATGCAAGTGGTGCATTGATTTTTTGAATTCCCCAAAGCTGATTGTATAAAGGATCATTTGAGATAATATGCATTTCTTCAATATAATCCGGTTCTGCATAAACAATATATGGACTTGATGATAATTTTGCAACTGCATTAGTAACTGCATGAGGATTTTTATCTTTTAAATAAATAAGAACTATATTAGTTCCCTCATTTAGACTTTCAGTATTCTTTGAATGGAAGATGATTTCTGCTTTTTCATAATCAATCCCATCTAAAACAAGATCAATATAATAGTCTAGTACATCTTTAGAAGTAATATTTATATTTAATGCTACAATTACTTTTCCAAGCTCATAATTATTATTCATTTTACTTCCTCCTTACCTATATACTTTATATTTTATGATACTATTTCCAATTCATTACTATATTTATTGCAGCGCTTTGTTGAAAATAAAACTGTATAGCAGGAATAAAGTGAATTTTGTTTGCTAAACTATGGTAATTAAAAAATTGACTCTTAACATGTGAAAGTGTCAATCCAAAACTTAATCAAATTATCTTTATATTTTTTATAATTTCATATATTTTCTCCTGTCGTTAATTTTTTCAACTAATTATACGTACTAAAAAAAATAAATTTCAATTCAACTTACCTTTTTTAATATTGAGAACTTGTGTACTAAATAAAACAATATCCTTATTACATCTTGCCTGATTGTTTATCTATTTTTTCTTCATGTGTAACGTAATAGTACATCTTTTATAAAATCAAAAAGTACTGATTTAATCATATTCTTATTATGTTTAATATATTTTTGAAGATTATTTATTTCTATTTTTACGGAAAATCTATGACTTTTATTTATGGGCGTATAAAGATTAGATGGAAAGTGTGTCAGTTGAAATATATAATAATTATTCTCAACAAGAATAGAATTACTCCCTATCCTATAAATTTTATTTGCCTTAGATATTCATTTTGGATATTCTTGTAGATAATTCATTAATATTTGCAAATATATTATCTATCACTCTACCAAATTCTTCATCACTCTTACCTGTTGGATCATCCAAATTCCAATCTTCCTTGTATCTGCAAGGAAGAAATGGACAATTAACATTACATCCCATAGTTATAACAATATCTACTTCTGGAATATCGACTAGTAACTTAGGGTGTTGTGTTTTTTCCATATCCATATCATATCGTTTTTTCATTATCCTAACAGCATCCTGATTTATTTGCGGTTTTACTTCTGTTCCTGCTGAATAGCTTTCAAATACATCAGAAGCAAACAATTTTGCTATTGCCTCTGCAATCTGGCTTCTACAAGAATTATGAACACATATAAATGCGACTCTTGGCATATTATTCATTTCTTTCAAATTATCCTTTCAAATTGTTTAATATTAAATAAAAACAATAATAAGCAATTTCATCTCGCTTAAATCCCCTTCACAAAAAACACCTTGTTTCAATGATTCATCCATCTATTGTTAATATGATATTCTTAACTTCTTCTATCGTTAAAACCTTTCCAAAAGATACTACTTTCTCATCAATTACAAGCGCAGGTGTAGACATAATCCCATAGCTTGCTATTTCTGTAAAATCTGTGATATGTTCTATACTCATTTCCTGTCCTAATTCATCCAAGGCTTCTTTAACATTTTTCTCTAAAGTTGCACATTTAGCACAGCCAGAACCTAAGACTTTAATTCTTGAACCCTTATCTTTCTTTTCCAATCCTCTCTTCATACTCCCATCACCACATTGAACATTACAACAATTTTTCTCTTTTTTCTTAAATAATTTCATCACTTATTTCTCCTTTTATTCATAATTAAATTTTGAGACAACATCTAATAATGGATTTTCTTATCTAGGAACTGCCATCATCCATTTATCATCTAGATATTGATTTATAACTAAAATAATTTCTTTAACAAAATCTTCTTTCCCGTCCTACCTTAATTATAACCCCAAACATGTACATCCACCAACTGAGTGAATTGAATAGTTAAAACCACTTTTTAACATTTAATTAATCTCCATCGTTATATTAAAATGTACAACATTTCTCATATTAAACATATCTTCTACATTAATAGAAATGAAAATATATTAAACATAAAACCTACAGATATAATACCTACTGTTACTATTGCCACAAATACAATCATAAGTTTTCTCTTCACTGCCTTTGATAGCATAATCATTGATGGTAAAGATAATGTTGTAACAGCCATCATAAATGATAAAACAGTTCCAAGCCCTGCCCCCTTTAACAATAGACTTTCTGCTACAGGAATTGTTCCAAATATATCAGCATACATAGGTACACCAACTACTGTTGCAAGTGGAACAGAATAAAAATTATGATCACCTAGTATAGACTGTATCCAATGTTCGGGTATTACATTATGAATGACTGATCCAATAGCAACACCTACAAATATATATATTGATACTTTCTTAACTGTTTCTATGACTTGTTCTTTTGCAAAGTTTCGTCTATCTTTGACTGTTAAGCTCACAAAACCAACATCTACATTATCTGTCTGTTTAATAAAATCAGCCACTTGGTCATCCATACCAAGTTTTTCTATCAACCTTCCCCCAACAACAGATATAATCAAACCAGCTATAACATATAACACCGCCACTTTCCATCCGAATATGCTCATTAATAATATCAGCGCTCCTAGATCAACCATAGGTGAAGAAATCAGAAACGAGAATGTTACGCCTAAGGGTAAGCCTGCACTTGTAAATCCCATGAAGATAGGAATCGATGAACAACTACAAAACGGTGTAACTGTTCCAAGTAAAGCTCCTAATATATTTGCCCAAATACCATAAAATCTTCCTAATATCTTTTTTGTTTTTTCTGGTGGAAAATAACTTTGAATATATGAAATAATATAAATCAATACCGATAATAATATAAATATCTTAATACTATCATAAATAAAAAAATGCAACATCCCACCTATTTTTTCATCTATATTTAATCCAATGCTAGTTAATATTGATCCAATCAATTCATTTAACCATCGCATCCCAAGAATCTGGTCTTGAAAAAACAGCAAAATTTGACTCATAGCGCCCTCCTTATATCGATATATTTCGATGTATAAAACAAATAAATTTCCACCTATTTAGTGGTGGTAATTTATACAACAGTTAACCTATTTACATATTTCATACTTTGAGCTGTTGTAAATATTCTATTGCAAACTGTATACCATCTTTAGATAAAGAATAATGAGACCATTTCCCATCTTTTCTAACATTTACAATTTTAGCGTCAGTTAACAGTTTCATATGGTGCGATAACGTAGATTGGCTAACATCTAATATATCTAACAATTTACATGCGCAATGTTCACCGGATTTCAAAATATCTAATATTCTTAAACGATTAGGATCGCAGAATGCTTTAAAAACCTTAGCATCTTGATTAAACTGTTTTTCCATCAAACCACCTCATATCTATCTTCTTCGATGTGATATTAACATACATATCGATATTCGTCAATATATTTGTAAAATATATCGTAATTATAGTGCTTGAAAGAAATGATATTATTCTTAGATTCATGCATATAAAAAGCAGATATCATTTAAGAAATCTGCTTCATTCTCACGAAATTCTCACAAGAAAATACATGACTTTACTTATTCTTCATAGTGGGAACGAAATCGTCCACTCACGACTTAATTCCATTTTGTAAATTTTATCGCCTATGAATGGGCTTTTATTCAACCTCTTTACACCATTCCCACTTGTTTCGTGAAGGTAAAAATGAGGTTTGGTGTAAAAATTGGTGTAAATGGTGTATATCCTTATTTAGTTTTGGGTTTTATAGCATTGCCATCAGTCCTGTGTTTCATTCTACCACTTTCTCGTCATAAAGTAAAGAAAGCACACACTATATCTCTACGGCATATGCTCTCTTTCTGATTTTTTATAACTATTTACTGATTAAATTGTAATTCTAATCCCTCAAACTCTGACTTTCTTAATTCCTTTGTTACATCTGTGTAAATGTTCAATGTCGTGGATACGTCTTTGTGTCCTAGTGCGTCCTGAATAACTTTAACATTTACACCGGCTTCGCACATTCTTGTAGTAAATGTATGTCTAAGGGAATGACAGCTAAAGTGAGGAAGTAAAACCTCTGGATTTTCACTTTCCAGAAACTGCTTATCATTACAATTTCTTATGATACGACGGATTGCTTTATTGAGGGTTGCTTGATGTTGCGGCTGACCAAAACGATTTACAAAAACAAAATCAGTGTATCCGTCAACCGTAGCTTCACAATGCAGTCCGAGAAGTTCCTGCCTTTCTTTTTCCATTAAAAATGCTTCTTTCACAAATTCAAGCATAGGAACTTGTCGCATACCTGCCGGAGTTTTGGTTGTATTCACATTGAAATAGCAGCCTTTCTTGCTTCCTTCAGTTCTGTGGTCATAATAAACCAGTGTATGATTCACATCTATAATCCCTTCTTCTAAATCTATATCACACCACCTAAGTCCGGTTAGTTCTCCCACACGCAACCCTGTTCCAACCATAACCGCAAATATCGGATACCAGTACTGTGCTTCCGGTGTATTCTTCAGATAATCAAGAAAAAGTCCCTGCTCCGGTTTAGTTAATGCCCTGCGTTTTTCGGTCTTAAAGCAATGCGATTTCTTAAGTTCACGCAAAACATTATCTGTTGGATTACTTCTGATATAATCATCATCTACCGCCATCTCAAAAACCTGATGAAGAACGGTGTGTATGCTGTCAATTGTTGCGGGTTTCAGATGTCTATCATCAACAAGACTGTTATAATACCTCTTTATATCAGTCTTTTTTATGGACACTATGAATTGAGAACCAATCTGATTACGCACGAATGTCTCGTACATATACTTGTAATTCTCAAAAGTATTATTCTTTATTCCACGTTTCAAATCTCGCCAAAGCTCATACATATCATTAAGTGATGTATAGCGTGCTTCTGCCTTGATACCGTCTTTCTTGTCCTTGTCGATTTCATCTTCCTTGTATCTCAAATCATCCAAGTTCCTTGCATAAATACAATGTCTTTTACGGTTCTCATCTGTCCATCGGAATTGATAAGTACCGTCCGGACGTTGCGATTCCCCTTTGCGGAGAACCTTTCTTGATTTATCTTTTCTTTTTGTATTTGCCATTGTGTTACCTCCTACAATTCTGTGCTTGAGTCAATAAACTCCTCTAACTTCTCTCGTATAATTAAAAGCCTGTCGCTTCTTGCAATTCTGAAACTGCAATCCTTATCCATCAATAGTGCCTTTAATCTTCGCTCTCCAATACCTGAATAAGCAGCCGCTTCCTCGACCGTAAGACATTTCTTTTCCCAAATCGGTATATCCTCCGGTGGTTGCAATAGCTGTTGCTGATATTCATAAAGTTCAGAACCATCTATTTTGTACATCTACATTCCTCCCCTCAAATAGAACACATCTGCTCTAAATATTCTTCAAATTGTTTGCGTTTAATTAGAGTTCTTTTCCCAATTTTCAATGTAAATTGTTTTGCTTCCGGTTGCTTTGTAAGTTCTCGTATTGTTTCTCTACCAATGCCCGTATATACATACATTTCATCAATAGAAAGTGCTATCTTATGCCACAACGGAACGCTCTCGCTTTTACTGGAAAACCACTCATCATTCAATCTGTTCATCATCTGCACCTCCCTTAAATTCCGATGTCTGAATAAATTTCTCGAATGCTTTTCTCTTGATAAATCTGCGATTACCCATCCACAATACAAATGGGCAGGCATATAGATTTGTTATTTCAATCAGTTTTTTCTCACTGATTCCTGTATAAAAAGACGCTTCTCTTATGGTTAATATAGGCTTATGCTCTAATGGCATTTCTTTTTTGCTTTGCATTTCGTCCTCCTTGTATTGATGGCATCAGTATATTCATTTTTCTGCGATAAGCCCATTATGCAATCGGACTCATCGCAGATTTGACTTTTTACTATATTGAATACTGCCTTTCGAGGTATTCCTCAAAGGATTTTCTCTTGATTACCCTGCGACTTCCTATCCATATCACAAAAGGGCAGTCCTCCGATTCTGACATCTCATATATCTTATTGGCACTTATCCCTGTGTAAATTGAAGTTTCCGTTACCGATAAAACAGGTTTTAACCAAAGCGGGATGTCATAACTTACAATTTCATATCTTTTCTTAGACATTCTGACACCCCTTTTCTCTTGCGTTGCACTGTCTTTCGGTAATCACATAATCCCAACCGGTTTGATTGCATTTATCGCAGTGGTCTTTGACCTTAGCAAACGGGTCAAGCCGACGCACGATATAATCGGGATTGTGAATATAATCTTTCAGGCACTTTGGGCAAAGGCAACGGATATTTTCTTTCTTTTCTTCCTTATAAATCCAAAGTCCGAAAGTCTTTTTAAGCGTTATATTTATCCGCCTTAAAAGCTGCTCATCTTCAATCGTTCCGATGTAATCTCTGAGTTCATCTTTGTTTACTGTCTGAAGTTGCTCCAGTAGAACCATTGACGGCTTCTTGAGTCCAAACTCCTGACCGAGCAGGATATGTGACGGCAGGTATCTTTTCTTGATAACGCCTGTTACAGCAGCCACAATAATTGTTGGTGCGTTTCTGTTATAATCATCTGCCTGAATTACAAGTACCGGTCGTGTTCCGCTTTGTACCGAACCTGTTCGTGTTCCGAAGTCGTAGTAGAATAAATCCCCACGGCAAATTGTTTTTTCTTTCATATGTAAAACCTCACATTTCTAAATATTTTGAAGTGTCATTCGTATCCGGAATGAAATAACCCCTTCACTCATTGCACAAAAGAGTTCATTTTGGACACCCAAAATCAGAGGTTCTCATAAAATTTCTTAAAATTTTTCTTTGCCGCTTCAATAGATTTGCTGACAGAACTGTGATAAGTACCTTCTTCTACGGCTATTTCACGACAGCTCTTTCCCTCAATGACAAACTTATACAATCTTCGTTCCTGAGCTGGTTTCATCATTGAAAGCACTATTCTAACTTTCTCAATTTCACGCAGTCGCTGTAATTCTTTTCTCTCTGCAATTTCTTCTGCTTCTCTGAGTTCAAATGGGTCAACAAAATCTAAGAATGCTTCATTATGGAATTGCTCAAATAAATCATCTTCATAACAAAAAGCATCTAAATGTCTTGCATCTCGCATTTCACATCTATGAGTTTCTCTGTTATCGTCAATAATCACTTTTCCCTGTGCCATAGACAGCAGGACAAATGGAGTGTATCTGCTGATAATATCCGGGTATTTATCCCACAATTCTTCTTCGGTAAGTTCGGTAACAACTGCCCATTTCTCTGTGCCGGTATATCCGTCATATTCATATTTGAGGTTCATAAGTTTACAATCTCTTGCAAAGAGTTCTTCCTGATTATTTAATTTGTTGTTCTTTGTCATTTCCGTAATCTCCTTTGAATTTTCTAAAATTGCTTTTTTATATAGAAAATTCGGAGATTACGGGTACTCAGCTATCTGGCACTGCCATGCGTTATAAAACATAAAAGTCCTTTCCCAAGTAAGGGAAAAGACCTAATACTGCACGAAGCATAATCGAATAAAACAGCAACAAAAAAAGCACCGTCGAATCTGGACAGCAAAGAATACTTCTATTCTTCACTTATCCGGCTTCGTACGGTGCTTGGTAGTTTAGCAAATAAATTGCTTATCTCCGCTTACTCGATTAGAAATCGTTTCGATATTTACTTGTAATCTTCATCGCCTGCAATTCCTGCCATATCCATTCCTACGGATTCTGCGGAAGTAAGCGAGATTTAAGATGTGGACATTCTTGCATTTCTGACACTTCACACTCAAATGTCCGGTTGCGTCTGAAAATACTCTTTGTATCCTGAACCCGCAAGTCGGGCAGAGAATATCACGCTCTTTCAGACTTTCTGCTTCTACTCTTGACAGAAGCAATCTCTTTTGTATTTCAGGTGCTACCTGAGTCTGTAACCTCATTGTGAAACACCTCCCAGATTTAACTCATTGGAAATGTACTCAAGGATATTGTGATACTCAAATAGTCCCATATCTCTCAATCTGATAACCAAGGCTGTATAAGATACTCCGATATAAGCTGCCATTCTGCGGATAACTGCTTTATCCTTTGAAGTAATGGTATTATCGCCATAAACTTTTATCGGATTTGACTGATTATATTTCGCCAAGGCATTTTCAATAATTCTTCTCGGCATAAGAAGCGAAGCTCCCATTGTATCTGCCTGCCACTCAACAGACGCAAACATCTGAGCCAGTTCCTCTTTGGAATAACTACGCTCACTGTCATACTCTGCATGAAAGCGTCCTTCACTCGGCATTGCATACATCTTACTCAAGATATGATGTGACGCTTCGTGTGCCATTGTAAACCTGCGACGTCCCTGCTCCTTTTCAGCAAGAAGAAATTTATCAAGTACGATGGTATCTTTCGGGAAAACAAAGGGAATAATTTTTCCGTCCTGATGTACCAGCAGTGGTGTTGCTCCATCTGCCAGAAAACCAATCCTGCCTGCATCATCTTCTGCGAAAGAAGCGTATTCAATTCGTAACATAAGAAATTCTGTAATGAAATGTTCTATGTCGATGGATTGAATCACTCGATTGCTAAACTTATTAGCATAAGCTGTTATCAAGCCTTCGCTGATTTCTTCCAACTCGGCTCTTGACATATAAATACTCAAGTTGTGTCCACCTCCGACTCCACCTTGTCCGGCGGTGCAACTCCTCCGGCAAAGTTCTGTTGTATTTCCGCACTATCCAAATTGATTAGATAGCGAATTCCTTCAAGTGTTCTCATTCTTCTATCCTCTGTTATAGTTCTTTGATGATGTGACAAGCCACACCCTGAATGCAGCACTCATCTACAATGATGTCTTTCATCTTCTTATTTTCCGGGTGGAGAATGATTTTCTTATTCTCATCATCTCGGAAGTAGCGTTTCAATGTATTCTGATTATCCACAAGGGCAACTACTATATCGCCCTCATTGGCTTCTACCTGCTTTTTAACAACCACAAGGTCGCCGTCATCAATCCCTGCTTCAATCATAGACTGACCGCTTGCTCTTAATATGAAGAAATCTCCTTTGCCGAAAATAGCAGTAGGAAGTGATACATACTCTTCAATATTTTCTTCCTCATACTGAGGATTGCCACAAGGAATAGAACCTACAATCGGCGTCTGTGTCTGTTCGCCACTGTACTTACGGGTCACATTGGTACGAATCTCCTGCCCGTCATACTCAATCATATTCTTCTCAGCCATCTCTACCAAGTATTTGTATGCTGTACCTCTGGCAATACCAACTGCTTCAGCAATCTTTGTAGTCGATGGGGATTGTCTGTTTTGCAGGTAATAATCCTCGATATACTTTTTTATTTCACTCATAAGTTCAGGACTCTTGCTTCTCATACCTGCACCTCGCTTTCTTTTCTATCGGAAGCAACTTGCTTTCGATACTTCAATTATACTCAATCCACAAAAAATATCAATAGGTTTTTTGGCAAGAAGAAAGAGGTGTCGCAAATTGCTAACACCTCAAAATTTCTTTGCTTGCACTGAAATCATTAACTCCAATGGCTTACTATTTTTCTCTATTCTTATCTTTTCTTATACAATACAAGTTCCGGATTTTTACCATCTTCTTCATAAGTGCAAATAATAATAACATCCATATCTGCAACAACGCCGAAACATCTATCGCCGCCGTATTCACATTCAAGCTGATTGCCCAGATATGTCTTTGCCTCATTCAAAAACTTAGCCGCTTGCCCATTCGGAAGCCGGTACTCAAGATTTACATACTTTCCGACAAGGGCATTCAGTTTTTCCACCTTTGGCATTCCGTCAACATTCAATTCGTTAATTTCATTGATTAACTTTTTCTTGAATTCTTCAAACTGACCGTTATCACTAAGCTCATCATATTTCTTCCAGTAATCCAAAGTAGGAAGCAGCTCTTTCATATAAGAACGGGCTTGTTCCTCCGTGAAATTCTCGCTTACCATATTCTTAACACAAACTTCAATCAAATCGTCCATATCATTGTAAGTATATGTTCCGTCGGCATAACACCACTTACAATAGTCCTCGTTGAAAGAACCGTCGTGATTGTGTCCGATAATATCATCATCTTCAAGCGGCATTCCGCAGCATTGACAAATAAGCTTTCTCGGTGAGCCTAAAAGTGTATTTATAGAAACATCGAATACTTCTGACAGCAATTTCAATGTTTCCGTATTCGGAACTGTTTCTCCGTTTTCCCAACGTGAAACTGCCTGACGACTTACAAAAACTTTTTCTGCAAGCTCATCCTGTGACATTCCCTTTTGAGTACGAAGTTCAAGTATGACCTGTTTTGTATCCATTATGCAGTACCTCCCTTACACCTTTATTATAGTCTCACGCATTATCTCAAACAAGCAACTCGCAGTTGCTGTCCTTATTACTCGCCTTTTTCGTTCACGGCTACCCAAATTTCACAATGATAGTTTGGGGCGGTTGTATCCGCAGACGGATAAACTTCAAACTCCACGCCCTCGGCATATTCATACTGCGAGCTTTGTGGGAAGATTCTGCCGTTTCTTGACATCGTATGCTTTGGAGTGTTAGATTCCCTGTTCTTTGTTTTCTTTTTGCTGCATACCCTCATCGGCTTGTGCAATCATCTGTCTGTACTGTTCTTTCACACTTTCCGGTGCAAGTATCTGCACCTTGCCATTAAAGCCAAATACCCAACCGAAAAAGGTAGGACTGGCTGATACTTCAGTCTGTACTCTGAAAGAAGTCATATCATACGCAAGGGTTGTCACATCTTCTCCGAAACGGTCTACCATTGTTTTCATCAGGCTGTTATCACACCGTAAATCCACAAGGACTTTTTCGCCTGAGAACATAAAGAATACTTCCTTTGTGTAATTCTCAATATCAAAATCATCGGGCATAGGAACAATATCTTTATCCAATATCTCCGGCTTGGAAGCAATACGGTCTACCCTGAAATTGATAACCTTGCTTTTCTTCTCTGAATATCCGAGAACATAATAATAGTCCCCACACCAGAGAAGTTTATACGGACTGAGCTTATACACTTCGCCCTTATTCTTCAGAACCTTTTTCTTTAATCCGGTATAATCGTAATACTGGAAAGAAATCTGTTTACCTGCGTTGATGGCATCGTTTATAGCGTCAATAATGTAATATATCTGCTCATTATCCGGCTTAATGCGATTGACCACATAGTTATTACGCTTTAGCTTTGCCACCTGCCCCGGACTGGTCATCGTATGTATCTTCTCAATCAAAGTTTCGCTTTTCTTCTTTGTAATGAACTTCGATGACTCCACTGCATCTATCAGCAGTTTTAGTTCCGGCAATTCAAACTTACGACTGGCTACAAAGTATTTGCTCTGAGTAGAATGGATAGTAACAATGTCCATTCCAAACTCCTGAAGTGCTGCAATGTCTTTTGTGACTGTCGTTCTATGTGCAGATATTCCGTATTCATCATTTAATATACTAATTAACTGTGTTGTGGAAAGAGGATTTTCTTCATCGGTTCTTTCCAGTAAAATCTTTTGTAGGTATAAAATCCTTGGCTTTGTTTCCATTGTTGTCCTTTCCAACTACTAATACATATCTCCAAACATTTCTCCATCTATATCACTTATCTGCTCAATCGGAATGACCGTCTTATCTTCCATAATAACTGTATGTTCATATTCATCAAACTTCTTTACGCAACCGGAGCAGGTAATGTATGCTCCTCCAGCTTTTTTATTATCCGGTACGAAATAAGTGATTCTAACCCTTTGTTGTGTACCGATGGTTTCAGCAATCAGATTTAACTTCTCATTCAATTCTGCTATGACTTCATCACTCAGCATCAATTTTTCATTCGTCTGTCTTGCAGTTTCCTTAATAGCTGCTTCGTGTCCAGTAAGTGCCGCAAAAGGCGAAAACTGTGCTGCTCTGTCATAAAGGGACATACGAGGATGTTTCTTTGAAGTTGGATTAGGCAGATTGATAATATCATCATATCTGTGATTGTCTTGATTCTCCATAATCTTCCTCCATTTACAGTGGCATAGGTATCCGTGCGAGCATGAAAATGCAAATGGCAGATAAAATGACTGCTACGATTGCAACGCATATTGCTGTTTTCACTCCGTAATGCTTCTTCATTCCTTTGTAAATCAAAGCTGCACACCACTCACATATGGCAACAATCAGAATAAATATCCCTATTGACTTCCATATCCACGAAAGTTCATATATCCATCTCATATTCTGTTTCCTTAATCATATACTTTATTTTTCTACGCCTTGTGTCCACCTATCTGTTCATTACGGTCTTTGGCTGTCGCTCCCTCCTGAAGATTCATTCCTTTCAAGATGGCATTCTTCCCAAACTTCTTTTTTATCGTAAGCATTGTTTGTTGCATACGCTTTTCACGCTCTAAAGCTGCTTCTTCTTTGACTTGCTCCTGTTCTTTTGCCTTATAATCCGTAAAAAGGTCAAGCTGCTCATATTTCGCTTCTTTCTTTGCTGAGTTCTCGTCTACAAGCCTGTTCGCTGTAATGTTAATTCTTCTGATAAGCAGATTTTTATCCACGATTCTGTCATACAGTTCCATCACAGCATCGGTTATCAGCATTGTTGATGATGTCTGCCTTTTCAGGTTTGTTGTTCCGTGAGCGTGTTTAGGAACTCTTCTTCCATATCTGTCAATCGTGACATCTCCCTTGTATTTTCTGCTTCGGTCTGGGTCTGTCAGATTTTCTATGTCATACCCTATGGTCAATACAATCTGGTCAGTAACAAGTCCCTTGTCTACTAAATCGAGTACCATAAGGTCAGTCATTTCTTTTACAACTAATTTTGCTTTATCAAAATCATACGGGCAGTGAAGTACCTGTCCTGAGCATACACTGTTGGTTTCCGGCTTATAGGCTTTGACCTGCTCCATCGTACAAGGTTCATATCCCCAAGCATGGTCAATTAGTAATTCCGCATTGATTCCGAACAGCTTGTAGAGCAGTTCTTCGTTATACAGTTCATTCGACTTTCCGATGGAACACCTTGCAATATCTCCCATAGTAAAAAGTCCGTGTTCTTCCAGTTTCTTTGCATAACCTTTACCTACTCTCCAGAAATCTGTAAGTGGTCTGTGATTCCATAGCTGTCTACGGTAAGACATTTCATCCAATTCGGCAATTCGCACACCGTCCTTATCCGGCTCAATATGCTTTGCCACGATATCCATCGCAATCTTACACAAGTACATATTCGTGCCGATTCCGGCTGTTGCCGTGATTCCTGTTGTTTTCAAAACATCCCGTATCATCGTCATGGCAAGTTCCCTTGCAGTCATCTGATAGGTATTCAGATAATTGGTTGCATCTATGAATACTTCATCAATCGAGTACGGGAAAATATCTTCCGGAGCAATGTATTTCAAGTAAACACTGTAAATTTTGGTACTATACTCCAGATAGTATGCCATACGAGGTGGTGCAACGATATAATCAATCTCCAATGCTGGATTCGCATTTAATTCTGTACTGTCATCAGACGAACCAGTAAATGTACGATTTGGTGCTTTCCATCTTCGGTTGTTATTAGCTTCTTTTACCTTTTGCACAACTTCAAACAAGCGTGGTCTGCCGGGTATCCCATAATTTTTTAATGACGGAGATACCGCAAGGCAGATAGTTTTCTCTGTCCTGCTCTTATCTGCAACCACAAGATTTGTTGTCAAAGGGTCACGATTTCGCTCTTTACATTCCACAGAAGCATAGAATGATTTGAGGTCAATTGCGATATAGGTCTTTTGCTTTGCCATCATTCTATGCTCCCTTCTAAAATTCCTTCGAGTAAATTATGCTATCGCTGCCTTTTTAAATAGAGTTCATAATATTCAACAAACTCTGATAACTATCAACATCGTGGTAAACCACTTTGCTATTCGACATTTCATTAAACAGTTTCTTTGCACAAGAAATCTTCGCCTGCTCTATCGGTCTGAGTTCAAGACTCTCCATTGTACCTTTCGTTTCAGCTACAAAGAAGATATGTTTAACTTTTCCCTCATAGAAAGCGATTGCCCAGTCCGGAGAATAGTTACCCACCGGAGTAGGAATTTGGAATGTTCTCGGCAGTTTTGCGTATACGCATACTTCATCTGCTGCGTCCAAATCCTCTGCAAATTTTCTTTCTATGCTCTTATCAGCAGAACCATCAGTAAACACATAGTCCTGAATTGCTTTCTTTGCAAGGAATGCTTTATCAAAACTCTGCGTGTTCTTTTCGGCAGTAAAGATAGTGCTGTCATATTCGCCCTCAATCGTATCATAAGAAATATGTTCCACAATCATTGTAGCTTTCTGCTCGTTGATAAGCCTGATAACCTTTGTGATAAATTCCTCCGGGTTATTCTTGAACATATAAAGCTTGTCTGCCCTAATACCCTGCAAGATGGCTGATACCGTCCTGCGGGTAAGCGTAGTACCTTCTGCCACTTTGCCGATAAGGTCATATTTAATCTGACTTGTTTCAGCGTGTTTAAGTGTCTGTGTTCTTGTCTTTTCGTCTGTAAATGACGCTCCACGCTCAACCTCGTACTCATTCATTTCGTCCTTTTGACGACCTATGGTTGTTGTATATTGAAGTTCTGATACAAAGAGTTTTTCATCAATATGAGCAATGGATTTCCTTATAAGTTCCGCACTGTCAAAGTCAACTGTATAAGCATATTTATGGTTAATCTCACGCCACAATGCCTGAAATTCTTTCTTGGCAAAGTTCTCATTAAGCGGATTATCCTTAACCTTTGTTTCGTGACCGTCACTGAACATATCTTTAAGCACACTGTCATCATAAACAGCCTGAATAAGAGTATGGATACCGTCTGCCATTGGTTTGAGTGCTTCCGGCAGTTCGGCAACCGTACCGTTCTTAACTTCTTCACGGTACTTGTCAGTAACCTTTCTGTCCATATCAACATAGCCATTCTGAATAAGATAAAATTCTATGTTGTTTGCGGTGCTGTCATCAATAAGCGTCGGTACATCATCCACCTTAACATACTTTCCTTTGAAGTATTCGCTTGTAGCAACTGTCGGTCTGTCATAAAGTACAGTCTTAATATCGGACTGCAAATCGCCGACAAATGTTTTGTAGCTCTCACTTGCAACAACTGTCAAAGAGTTAATGTCATGTACATTTTCTCCGAGTGTCTGCAAATCCATTCGATTACCACTTTGATTCACGCAAAGGCGTAGTCCTCGACCTACTTCCTGACGCTTTGCAGTATTGCTATCAGAATGTTTCAGCGTACAAATTTGGAACACATTCGGATTATCCCAACCCTCACGAAGTGCCGAGTGAGAAAAGATAAATCTTGTCGGCTCGTCAAAGGACAGCAAGCGTTCCTTGTTCTTCAATATCAAGTCGTATGCTGATATATCATCGGAGAACTCGCTTCCACGCTTAAGTTTACTATCAATGGCGTGTCCTTTTTTATCAATACTGAAATATCCCTTATGCACTTCACTTACTTCACTGCAAGTAGATTTCAAGTATCTCTGATACGGTGTATCAAGCAAGGTTACATAGTCATTCAGCACATTGATGTATTCCTGCTCAAACATCTGACCGTACTCGCCAAGCACTTCATCGCCATTCTCATCATACTGGCGATATTTTGCTACCTCGTCAATGAAGAATAAAGATAAGCACTTAATCCCCATATTAAAGAGTTTTTCTTCTTTCTCGAAGTGGGACAAGATTGTTTCTCTAATCTGAATACGACGCATATCGTTTTCGGACACATCGCCAACCACATCTCCGGCTTTGATAACCTCTCCGTTTGTAAAGGTTACAGTACCTCTTAACGGGTCAATCTCTGATATGGTGTAACCCTTGTACTGCTCCATTTCCTGAGAAACATAATATAAATCATCTCCGACACCGAGAATACGGGGTTCACGGTTAATGGATTTGTTATATCCAATCTCTAACTCAATCTTAGCCATTGGTGGCTTTTTGCTTGAAAGCACAATCTGTTCAAGATACAGATAACTGTCAGTACCTCTAAAATTCTTAACCTCAAATCCTTTAACTTCAATCTTCTTAACCAACTTCTTGTTAAAAGCGTCAAGTGCGTCAAGCACATAGACAAGGTTGTGCTGTTTCTTATGTGTTGCAGAATAGTTCAGAGTAAATAACGGATTAAAGTTTTTAAGTGCCTTCTGCGTTACATCTCCACCCATCTTCTGCGGCTCGTCCAAAATGATAATCGGTCTGTTCGCCTTGATTACATCAATCGGTCGACGAGAAGCAAACTCATCACGCTTTGAGTAAATGATACGGGACTCCTTGCTTCGTCCGCCTTCCTTTAGAGAAGCTGCAAATGCCTGTGTATTGATTATCATTACATTGATACCTGAACCGCTTGAAAAGTTGTCAAGCTGATTCAGATTTGAACTGTTATAGATAAAGAAACGAGCCTTTTTACCGTAATGCTCCATAAAATGGTCTGCGGTAATTTCAAAGGATTTCTTTACACCCTCACGGATAGCAATACTCGGCACAACTACAATGAATTTGCTCCAACCGTATTTCTTATTCAATTCAAACATCGTCTTGATATACACATAAGTTTTACCTGTACCGGTTTCCATTTCAATATCAAGACTGCATCTGCCTAAATCCTTAACAAGAGAGTTTGAGAGTTTAATATTGTTCTGTCTCTGCAAGCTCTGAATATTATTCAGAAGCTGTTCATCTGAAAGCTCCACCAGTTCATTCTTGTATCCTGTATCAGATAATCCATCTATATCATCATACTCAAGCTGCGTACCGACAGTCTGAAAAGACATCTGATTACCTAGAGATATAACTTCTCCGTCAATGCCATATTCTTTTTTTACTTTTCCCTTATCTCGAATATAGCTGATTTTGTCGTGAAATCCCTGTCCGTTAAAGACTTTAACAACAGCGTCAACAGCGTCCGTTTGGTATTGTTGAATTTTAAAATTAAATTTCATATTACAACACCTTCCTTACTGTATCAGGACTGTATGCTGCAAAAATCTGCTCAAAGTTTGTAGCGACACTATCGTTTGCCATAGAGCTGTCACGCATAACAAAATAATATGGTTTCTGCTTTGCAATCTCTGTAATCGCTTCTTCAGTTACGTTGTCATCAAAGCAAGCTATCAAATAATTATCCTCAACATTGAATACTTTCTTTCCGGCTATAGTAGTTTCCTTGATTTTGCTTGAAAGAAGTACACCTAAGTCAAGCATAACTTGGAACAGTAAATCTTCTGATGTTCTATCCTCTTTGATATTATCCTCAAGACTTGTAAAAAGTGATGGCTCATACTCTGCCGGATTGTAATAAACATCTTTCATATTAGAGCTGTCACACTTAAAGACACGAAAACCTGTATCAAGTTCTTGTGTTGTCAAAGGACTATCTTCCTTGATTTTCTTACCAGCACGACGAATGCGCTCCTTACCTATTTCGCAAATTGTCCTAAACCCAGCTTTTCGCGCGTTAGATTTGGCATCAGTTTCTTCAGGAATTTGTACCATAATAAATTTACGAGTTCCGTTATCTTCCAAATTTTGTTGAACGACTGCGTGTGCTGTAGAAGCAGAACCCGAAAAAAAGTCTAAAACATAACTATCATCCTCTGTAGCCAAATTGATAATTCTTTGAAGAAGCTTAATCGGCTTCTTTCCATTTGCAAATTCAATATCACCTTCTTTAGTAAGGTTGTTATAATCAATATCATCCCACAAAGACGATACCTTATCTAAATAATAATATACGCCATCAATCTTCTTCACTACATCGGATAAAAACATAACCATATTACGCTGATCATCCGTAGAACCAGACTTGTACAGAATCTCAATTTTTTTACCTTCATTTTTCCCTTTAATCGGTACGTACTCACAACTGAACATAGGATATTCAAATCCCTTCGTTTCTTTAATCACTGTCTGACGAACGCTACTCTGCGCATTGGTTGTTCTAAATATTTTGTCTGCATAGCGGTTGTATACATCCTGCTCGCTGATACCATTCTCTTTGGCGTACGATGAAATGGACTGAGTTTCCAAAGTAGTATAGCCATAAAAATTCATATCATGTTTTTCGTCTCTTTTGAGAAGAACTTTGCCCTCCAGCTTCGTAATAATGGAAGTATATTTCCAACTTTTCCCCTCGTCGAGATAGCTTTGTATGCGGTCAAACAAAGGTATGTGATTATATACTGGTTTTAACAAAAGTTCATTCTTGTTTTTAGCATAAACCCAAATAAACTCGGTAACATCTTTTAAGCTTTTTCCCTCAGAGCTTCCAGATACGCCACCAATTTTAGTTTTAACGGTAATGATGTTAATGAAGTTATCTTCTCCAAAAACGTCATTACACAGCTTTCCTAAATTCTCGACTTCATTATCATCAATATGAGCAAAAATCACACCGTCATCTGTCAGCAGGTCTTTTGCAATTTTAAGACGAGGGTACATCATATTAAGCCAATCCGTATGAAAACGACCATTACTTTCGGTGTTAGTTACGAGTTTATTACCTACATCATCATACTGTCCGCTATTAGCAAGGTATTCAGCCATATTTTGAACAAAATCATCATCATAAACAAAATCTCCGCCTGTGTTATAAGGAGGGTCTATGTATATCATTTTAATTTTACCAAGATAAGTTTCTTGTAAAAGCTTTAGCACTTCAAGATTATCGCCCTCAATATAGAGGTTTTCTGTATTATCAAAATCAACGCTTTCTTCTCTGCAAGGACGCAATGTCTTATTTATCGCTGCATTGGCAAGAAGAACAGACTTCTTCTTGTCAGGCCAAGTGAACTGATAGCGTTCCTCATTACCGTCAACAACCTTACAAGAAATCTCCTGCATAAGTATATCTTTATCAATAGCACGAACTACTTCGCCGTTTTCATCAATTGTTTCTGTGACGGCATTAGGGAACATTGCCGCTAACTTCTTAAAATTCTCATCAGCCTTATTCGCCGTCTGCATCTTGAGTTTGTCCATTTTCTTTTTCCTCCGATTTATGGTTATGATATAGTTTTTTCTGTAGCTTCAGGCATAAATAATTCTTTCAATTGAACTGCTATTTCTTCTGCTGTCATTGAAGCAGTCGTCATTGCCTTACGGTCTGCAATAATTGGGCTGTATTCTACAACCTGCTTCTTGGTCAAATTGTGCCATATCGGAAGAATTACTTTCCCATTGATACTCTCAACCTGAAACAAACCATTCAGTTCAGCCTTCGTCCAATATTTGTGTTCTGCAATATAATTGGGAGATAAAACGACAACACCATATCTGGATTTAGCCAATCCTTTGTCAATTTTTTCTCTCATGGAGTCGCCCCATTTAAGCTTATTTGTATCATACCAGACTTTAAGTCCCTGCTTTTTCAATTCATCGACAAATTCATCGACAAAATCTTCTTTATCTTCCCATGCATGAGAAACAAATACATCATAATCTTCTTCTCTTTCACTATTATTCTGTTGAGGAAGTACAACAGAATTTGCTAATTGCTGTTGAAGTTCATCTATACGATTTTCATAAGATGCCTGCAAACGCTGACTTGCCCTGTCCTGTTTCTTCTGTTCATTCTGCTGTTCTTTTTGAAGTTTCAAGTAGGCATCTGAGCGTTTCTTTCTCTTCTCAGCTATCTTCTTGCCAAGGTCTGCACTATCCTTACTCTTTTTTGCTATATCTGATTCACAAGAAGCAATCTGTCTTCTCTTACTATTAAGAGAGCTTTGTGAAGTATTCTTATTAATAGATTTTTGTGTCGAAACAATTTTATTCTGTAAAGACGCTATATCTTTATCTTTTGCAGCTTTCTTTTTTTCAAGGTCTGCAATTTCTTTATCTAACCCATTTACAGCCCTCTGATACTGGTCAACTGACATCCTTATCCCTCCAATAATTTAAGCTTCTCTTTAAGTTTCTTTTCTGCTTGCACTAATTCAAACTTCTTTTTAGGCTGTTTCTCTGCCCTTGCCTGCTTTTCTAGTTTTGCAATCTCTTTTTCAATCTTCTGCTTTTTTTCATTTATCTCTATTTGTTCATCAAGCGAATTTCCTTTTTCTATATTCACTCCGCCGACAGCAATAACGATATTCTCCCAGACAGTATCGAGATTTAACCCTTTAAGTTCAACCTTTTGTTCTTCTGTCGGCATCCACGCTGTCTGCATTACCTTTGTATGGTAAATAGCAAGTCTGCTTTCATCCTCATATTCAAGAACAAATAAAATATTTTGCGGTATCAACTTAGAAAGCGTCGCTATCGTTTTTTCGTCATATTCTTTTCTTTTAAGAGAAACAAGCAAAACAAAAAAGCTTTTTACGTCATCTCCGGAAGGAATATTGACCTTATTGGGTGCAATCTCATTTACAATCGTGATTCTTGAAATATCAGCATCAATTTTTTCTTTTGCTGCTGTATTCATTTGAAATTTCGTATAAATTGCTTTTTTCGGAAGCTGCTTACTCATTTCCGTTGTTTTTGGCAATCCGAGCATTTCGTCCTCCTCTTATTTCACAACTAAAAAACATATTAGTTCAAAGTCATTCAATCCTTTTATCTCACTACTCAGGAAACTAATCTGACCGCCACCTAAGAAGCTGTCTATATCACTCTCATCTTTCACTTCGATAATGGAAGCAATAGCATCTCCAAGCAAGTTAGAATACTGCGACATATTTCTTCCATCACGAGTTTCTTTATTGAATTGTTTACAAAGTTCTGTGTCCGCTTCTGTTTTTCCTTTACAAAGGTAACGCATTTTATCAAGCATTTCCTTTGGAGACAAATGGTCACAAATAACCTCTCCATTATTACTGATATACACCATATAGAATGGATGAAGTCTGTTCTGATTATCAATATTCACGCTATTAGAGCGATTTTTCAGTACATAGATTACCCCTGCCGGAGTATCATCAGTTGACTTAGCCACTGCATGAAGTCCAAACGGAGATTTATCTATATCCGGATGATGCTTAATGTAGTCAAGCAAATCAAGTCGGAACTCATTAAGTCCTAAATCCATTATTGATATTCCTGTTGTCATATCCTCAATATCTACAACCTCATCCTGCAATCGTCTAAGCTGTGCTTTTCTATATTCAAGGTCGGTCTTTTCTTCATCACTCAGAAGATTATCGTCGCCTGTTGCCGTCATATCTACAATCTTCATACGGGTTTCAACTTTTGCTTTTAGATTGATGTACTCGTCAAGAGTTACATCAGGCCAAAAATTTACAAGCTGAATAACCTTATTTTTACTTCCAATACGGTCAATACGTCCGAAACGCTGGATAATACGAACCGGATTCCAATGTATATCATAATTTATCAGATAGTCGCAATCCTGCAAGTTCTGACCTTCTGAAATACAGTCGGTAGCAATAAGGAAATCAATTTCTGTATTATCATTCGGCATTAACAGTTTTTTGTCCTTTGAGATTGGCGAAAAGCAAGTCAATACCGTATTCAGGTCATTTTTTAATTTTTGACAAGTTGTGCGTCCCTCAACCGAACCAGACACCATAGCTGTATTCAATCCATATTTTTCTTTCACATAAGTACTTACATTGTCGTAAAGGTATCTTGCTGTATCAGCAAAAGCTGTAAATACAATGACCTTTTTGTTTCCCTCGTTTATTGGATGACTTAACTTATTGTCAATTATCTTCATCAACTCTTGCAGTTTCAAATCATGTTCCGGCGTTATATCCCCAACCATAAGAGTAAGAAGCTCCAGTGTATCTTGGTCTTTTTTCAAGCTATCTCGCCATGATACATAATCCATATCCGCAAGACTGATTTTTACCTTTTTCCCAAAAGAGAATAAGTCATCTGTATTCTGGTCTTCATCGTCAAACTCATTTATATCTGAAATATCAGTAAGCTCAAGACTTGTATCAGAATATTTATCAAATTCCTCGATTGTCTTAATGGTGCTTTCAATCAACTCCTTAATTCGAGTAAGCGTTAAATTGAAAGAATAAACAGAGCTTTCCATACGCTTCATTAAATTGATTGCAGTAAGCCTCCGGATACCTTGTTCACGATTTGCCTGCGTAAATCCGACATTTACTTTGTTATCCTCATATATTTGAGCATACTTTTCCATCTTACTCGGAAGAATAAAATGTGTCGGTGTATATATAGTTAACATCAGCAGCATAAGTTGTTCAAATATCTGATTATATGTAATTGCTGATTTAAGGTCGGTCAAATGCGGTCTTAGTGATATAGGTTTTAACCTTGTCGGAAATGTACCTATATCAGACGTATCATAATACTTCTGAATATGCTTTCTTGAACGGGCAATCGTAACGCTGTCCAACACTTCAAAAAAATCAAAATCAAGCATTTTAAGCAAATTTTCTGTCGTTCTATCGCAAGGCTCCCATTTACTCCAAGTATTAAATGCTCTTTGTGCATTTTTAAATATATCGTCAATGGAACGTGTTGTATTTAATTTATCATCTATGTACTCCGTATGACCTTCATACGCAAGTGCAAGCTGGTTTTTCAAATCATTAAAACGGTTATTTACTGGTGTAGCCGAAAGCATAAGCACTTTTGTCTTTACGCCTGCACGAATAACTTTTTTTAGGAGTTTCACATATCTATTTTCTTTATCATTTTCATCTGGATTTTCAACTATTTTTCCTCCGTTACGGAAATTATGTGATTCATCAATAACGACAAGGTCGTAGTTACCCCAATTTAATCTGTCGAGGTCAAGACCATTGGATTTTCCGTGTGTTCTGTTAAGGTCGGTATGATAAAGCACATCGTATCTCAAACGGTCAGAAGCAATCGGATTATTGACATAATTATCTTTATATGTATTCCAGTTATTTGTCAGCTTTTTAGGGCAAAGTACAAGTACAGATTTATTTCTGTTTTCATAATATTTAATAACAGCAAGTGCCGTAAATGTTTTACCAAGACCTACACTGTCTGCAAGAATACATCCGTTGTATTTCTCAAGTTTATTGATGATAGCAAGAGCTGCGTCTTTTTGGAAGTTATACAACATACTCCAAATTTTGCTATCTTTAAATCCCGTTGCTTCATTAGGCAACACATCTTCTGAAACATCTTCCAGAAACTCATTAAAAATATTGTACAATGTTACAAAATAGATAAAGTCCGGAGAATTTTCATTATATGCTGCTGTAATGCTGTCAATTACCTCATCGGTAACTTCTTGCAACACCTTATTATCGTTCCAAATCTCATTAAAATCTGCAAGTAAGGTCTTTGCCAAGGAATTGTCCTTAACAATGGTTGTACTGATTACATTACCCTTTTCGCAGCCAAGTTCAATTGTTGTAAAATTGTTAATCGGAGTATATCCAACATCATCTACAACAATGCTACCCTGAATTGTCTTATCACTTATATTAGATTTGAAGCTAACCTTCTTTTTAATCCACTCTGCACATTCCTTTGCTATTGCTTTCTGAGTAAGTTCGTTTCTAAGTTTTATTTCAAATTCCGTACCATACAAACTACGCTCACGATTCAGTCGTGGAATATAAAATTCTCGCTTTTCCTTTTTTGCTTTTTCTGTTATAAAAGTCGGAGATGTAAATATAAATCGTAATTCATCTATGTTTGATAGCTGTTTTTTTAATTCCTGAAAAGCATAAATAGAGAAGCATGCCGCCGCAATTGACAGCTTGCTTCCCTCCTTGATTTCAACTGATAAATCATCCCTTAATGTTTTTGTTGTATTATTTATCAATTCCATTGTAAATTCTCCCACCTCTTGTACTTATGACCCTATCGAGCTACTACTCATCTAAAATAACTTCGCATATATCTCCGATGTCACAGTGAAACACCTGACATATCCTCATCAGTACTTCAAGAGATACCGGCTCATTCTTATTTATCTTCGTTACAGCGTATGATGTGATTTCGGCTGCACGCATTAAATCCTGTCTTTTCATTTGATTGTCAATCATAAGTTTTTGAAGTTTGTTATAGCATATCTTCATCAGTAACACCTCTTCATCTTATAATTCTTCTTCGTTACAGTTAGTCATTTAACATTATATATTAAATTTTCAGGCATTTCAAGATTTCGGACAGAAATGTAACCTTTCAGGCATTAAGGTGTCACTTTTTACAAACACCTAATACGACTCTTTTAAAGAATAATAAAAAAGAGATGCCGAAGCACCTCAATTATACATTCTATTATTAACATTCAATGCAATCATTGCTATGACCTTTTCTATCGGCGGCTCTTTTCCGTCCGGTGCAACTGCTTTCCAAAAAGCTATTGCTTCCGGTTCAGCACTTTTCATTGCTTCCCGAATGGCAAACTGCATTTCCTCTTTTACTGCTTTTTCGGTTGTTCCATTTTCTTTTGCTATTTGTCTGAAAATGTCGTTCACTTCTACTTCCTCCTATGTCTATTAGTATGTGTCTATCACTGACAGTTGTTGTTATAGCATATTCTCTCTGTCGAAGTCCCGAAAAATTTGTCGATAGCTGAAATTTTTTATACTGGAAAAAAGAAAGCTCGTCGATTAGGACGAACTTCTGTGTTTTATGGAAGTATTTGCTTTGACTGCTTCACAAGTGTATCTATGACTTCATAAATTCTGTTTCTATCTTCAGGAGCAAGTTTTTCAAGCTTCTCATTCAGCATTGAGTTCTTGACTGTATATCCCGTTTCCAGAACATCTGTAAGAACCATATCCGATGATACACCTAAAGCATTTACTATTTTTATGAAAGTTTCGAGTGACGGAATTTTCTCTCCACGCTCAACCATACCAATATAATTTGTTGTCAAATCTGTTTTCTCAGCCAAATCTTCTTGGCGTAATTTCCTCGCAAGTCGGAACTTTCTTATATTCTTGCCGATTGTATCGAGCTTCATCACATCACCTCCCTTAGTGTGTTTCCATAACTAATAGTATAGGTTAAGTCGATTTCAAATCACACGCACCCAAAGGAAGTCAAACCAACTATTAGTGATGATTCCCAACTATTTTTATGTTATACTATAAAAGTAGTAATTCACGATTGTTAATGGCGAAAGACAAATCACAACCCAAGAGCCAAATTAAACAATCTCCATAGAATAAACTTAGGGGTAAAAAGGAATGGACGAACAAAAGATAATATTCAGTAATCGGTTTGAAAAAGAGAAATTTGAGGATTACAAAACAGATTTTGGAACTGGCAGCTCAATCACTCCCGACTTTACGGAAGCTGATGATTTTTTGAAATTTATACAGAAGAACCGCAGAAGTGTTCCTAGTAAGGAGCGAATTGCTGACAAGAACAAATTCATCAAGACCGTTTATGAACTATCCAATAGCTTTGAAATTGACGCTGACCTAATAGAATTTGCCGAGGGATATATCGCCAACATTTATGTAGATTATGCCTGCTACACTGGATATATCAAGAAGTTATTAGCAATTCTTTTTATCCTTGCCGATGATATTTCCTTTTTAGATGGCAGTAAAGAAAATGCCGATATGCTTTTCAGCTTCATTTATCACACACACCATATTTTCCTGAATAACAGAGAAACAACCGATTTCTCATAATGTACCAGATGGCTACTCAACTGAGCAGCCATCTTTTCGATTTTCCAGACACTGTCTGGAATTTTTAATATGCCGGAATACCGTATCCATAGATATTGCTGCTTCCGACTGCGTACTGTCTTTGCTTGCAGGCGTCGCCTGAGTTACCCTCTACGGTATAAACTGTGCCATTCTCACACTTCTCTACGATACCAACGTGGTCTGTTGTACCGTCGCCTTCCCAATCGAAGAAGATAATATCTCCTGCCTTTGGTTCATAAGTGCGGTCTTGCCATTTTCCATTTGACTTAAACCATTTTGCACCGTCCACACAACCTGCAAATTTCGGAACAAGTCCACTTTCAATATATCCGCATTGGTCAGCACACCAAGATACGAAGCAGGCACACCATTCCACTCGGCTGTTAAAGCCATACCAGCTCCAGTAAGGTTGTCCGCCCTGATTGCCTACCTGCGTCAAGGCAACCTCAACAATCGCCTGATTACCTCCGGCAGTAAAGGCTCGCCCATACGGATAGTACCTCAGAACATGAGCCGGATATTGGGTATCTCCATAACTGTCCCAACCAAGCCTTTGTGCCTGCTGAGTGGAAAACTCCACTGCATTGGCATAAGAATAACCGCCATACTTTGTTTTTGCCCAAGAAATATACCCATTACCGAAGTTGTAGCCTTGTAGGGCAAGTTTGATATGCTCCATATCTATCGGACTTTCCACTTCTGCCGAAGTAAGAGCCGCTTTCAATTCCTGAACTCCACACTGGATAGAATATTCAGGGTCTTTAATTCCATTAGGTTCGTGCGGATACCTTGTATTGAAGCTTCCCTCTGCTGCCTGCATAGGGTCAAGTCCTCTGCCGCCGCTTTCCTGCATCATAACCGCCTTGATAAGTTCTACATACTCAGGAATGCCGTACTCTTTGGCATATTTCTGTATGATAGGTTCATAGGCTTCTACCTCTGCACTTACCGGAGTATAGGAATTACTGTCACTTCCTCCTCCAAACATTGCTACGGCAGCACCAAACAACACGACAATCATAATAATCAGCACCGCTATCCAACCGCCTGCTGCGATTGCTGCTACAAGTGCTTTTGTCCCTGCAATAATCGCCTTGACTGTCGCAACAGTAGCTTTCGCTGTGGCTTTGACGGTATCCGCTGTAGCTTTCGCCGCTTTCTTTGCCGCCTGAGCCGCTTTCTGTGAAGCCTTAACCGTCGCCTGAACTGTTTTCTGTGCGGCTTTTGCTGTCTGCTGACTGGTCTTAATGCTTGCCTTTGCGGTATGCTCGGCAGTCTTAACAGACCTCTGCGTTGTTTTCGCCGCTTCCTTGCCAACAAGTTTAATATTCTTCTTGCCTGCGGAAGTAGCCGACTGTTTGACTATTTTCTCCGGCTTTTCAAGCGTTTTGATTGCCGACGATGTCTGCGTCTGTGCTGAAGAACTACCAACCGTTGTAGGTCTACCTTGCGTTTTCTGAGCGTTCATTGCCTTTTCTGCTCTCTGCTGTTTGAAACGCTGTATGCCCTCTTTGGCAGATTGAATATTCTGCTTTGTTTCCTGAACGCCTTTTCGTCCGGCTTTATCAAAAGCATACGCACCTTTATGTGCGATTTCATCAATTCCGGCTTCCGTCTTATCGGCAGCATATTCTTCCGCAGTATTCTCATTTGTATTCACCGAATGTTCTGCTTTGTCCTTTGTGGCGATATATGCCTGTTTCATTTTCTGACCGGCAATGGCAGCTTTATCCAAGGTCTTTATCGTGCCTTTGACTGTTTCTCTTGTTTTAATATCAGCCACATCAAACCTCCTTCCTAAGCCGGTTGAATAACTCTCTTGAATTTTGTCGAACTGTCGGCAATATACTCGTTAATCAATCGGCTTTCTGCTTTTGTTTCAGGATAAGCGATAATAGAGATTGTCTTTGCGTTCCAGTCAAGGGTGTAGCTGTCGCTTGCAACATTCGTGATGTGGTGCTGTGCAAGGAAATCTCGTAAACGCTTCATTTCTTCAAGGTCATCGGACATAATCACATTCACATAGGTTCTGTCCTTTGACATTTTCTCGTTGATAAAGCAGGCGAGAGAACAACCGGCACCACCTGCAACGGCAACAACGAGCATTGCAATCTCGTTATTCGCAGAAACAACTCTTTTCGTTATCCAAAAATAAATAAAGTCGGATATGATAACCGCAATGCCTGCAAGTATCCACCGACTTCTCTGTACCAATATTGTTTTTGTTGTACTAAGGGCGTTGTCCGCAACCTTAGCCACGAACAACACCGCTAAATTTATCAAACTAATCATACAAGGCTTATCCCTCCTTACTCAGCCACTTTCTTTGCCGTAACAACCATTCTTCCGTTGTTACGGGAATATTCACAGGTAGAAAGCGTAATCAATTTATCGCCGTATTCTGCGGTTATTCCCGTATCATACAAAGCAAGTTCCTTGCACTTGGCGATATACGCATTGAAATCATCTTCTGTATCTGCATTGACAAAATCATAATATCTGAAGCTGTTCGGACTGTCTGTATATACTACCGTCTTGTAAACTGCCACCACCTCGTATTTACCTTTCTCGGTCAGCGTATCAAACTGAATGGTTTTATGCTTTTCCCAAAAAGATTTATCGGCATACTTCATCAATCCGGCGAACATCGAATTGTTGTTCATATGATGACCGTAGATAACAAGGTTATCTGACGGAGCGTCCACATCGCAGTTCTCCTGTACATACGGGCAACCGTACACTGTATAACCTTTATCAAATCCGTGTCTTAGATAGAAATTCGGATTATCCTTTGACTGCATAACCGGATAATTGATTTTGGTATCATCAACCTTTATCCAACCTACCATATCATTGTTCTGCATATACAATTCCTGATAGTCAGGCAGAAAGTCCTTATCTTCGGAATAGGAGATTGTATCTTGCGTATCATCTATTTCTTCAACGGTTTCAATTAGATTGTCGTAGAGTTCCGCCTGATTTTTGGAGTCGCAGTAGTCTTTAGCCAAGAATCCAATGCTCACAGCAAGCACAACACTCAAAAGCGAAATAACCGCAATTCTCAATTTCTTATTCATCGTTTTGTACCTTTACCTTTCCATATCTTTTCGTTTGGGCGGAGTCAAATCTCTGCAATATTCCGGATACCTGAGTTTGATACCCTCCATAAAGTAGGGAGCATATCCGCAACAGAACAATTCATCCGGTGTGAAAAGATTTTCTTTTCCCTCCTCCGTAAAACCGTTCCAAAGATTAAAGGCAAGGTGGCAGACCTTGACTGTTCCACTGGTCTGCCAGCCACCATACATCCCCTCCGGCACAATGCAATCGTTCTTAAAATCAAACATTTTTCTGATATTCATTCTGGTTTCTTCTGAAATGCCCATCACATAGAAAAATGCCTGATGATAGCAGTCATTGTGTCTGCACTTTTCGAGATTTTCAAAGACGAAATCTCTGTGTGCTTTATTTCTGAATTGAATTTTTACCATAGAAAACACCTCCTTATACGCCTTCACCGGGCTTCGTCGTCATCAAGCGATACAATTTTGTATTCTTCGGGAACTTGTTTGCAAACGGTACAAGAGAACTGCCCACCTTGATAAGTCCGTGTCCTGCATCAACATTCGTGATATACGAAAGTTGAAGGTCGGATATATTCAGAAGTTTTGCAAGTTCCAGTCTGTCGGTAGAAGCCTGATTGAGCATAATGATAAACTCGCTGTTTGCAAGCATTGTTCTTGCAGTATGGCTCTGCAAAAGGTCGTCCACATTCTGAGTGATACCGGTTGCGTATGCACCGTACTTTCTTACACGCTTCCAGAGTGTAAAGAGGAAGTTTGCAGAATACTCGTGCTGGAACAAGAGGTAAATCTCATCAATGAAGATAAAGGTGTGCTTACCCTTTGCTCGGTTCTGTGTGATTCGGTTCAAAATGCTATCGAGGACGACAAGCATACCGATTGGCATAAGCTGCTTACCGAGGTCGAGAATGTCATAACAGATAAGTCGATTGTGAGTATCTACATTTGTCTGCTTTGCAAATGTGTTCAGCGAACCGTGGGTAAACAACTCAATAGCAAGAGCGATTTCCTTTGCTTCCGGCTCATCCTGTTTGAGAAGTTCATCTCTGAAATCCTGCAAGGTCGGAACCTGACCGGTATAATCGTTCTGCTGATAGGTGCGGTAAACGCTTGCAGTACAACGGTCAATGATGGACTTCTGCTTTGCTCCGAGATTTGTACCGCCGATAAGCTGTTCGCAAAGGGACATAATAAACTCGGATTTCAAGATAACAGGATTTGCTCCGTCGCCATAGTCCTTGTTCATATCCATTGCATTGATATGGTTTTTCGATGTTGCGGAGATATTGATAATCTCTCCACCAAGTGCATTTACAAGGTGGGAATACTCCCTCTCAGGGTCGATGATGATTACATCAGCATCGGAAGAAAGGATAATATTTTCAATCTCTCCCTTAGCCGCAAAGGACTTACCGCCACCGGATACACCGAGGATAAAGGAATTACCGTTAAGAAGCTGTTTTCGGTCGGCAATTATCATATTTTTGCTGATGACATTCTGACCGTAATAAATACCGTTTTCGTGATAAATATCCTGAACCCTGAACGGAATAAACACTGCAAGGCTTTCGGTTGTAAGGGTTCTGAAGGTGTTAATTTTCCTTGTCCCGTATGGCATAACGGTATTGAGTCCGTCCATCTGCTGAAATTTAAGAACCGCAAACTGACAAAGATGCTTTCTCGCTGTTGTGAGCAACGCTTCTGTATCGTTATCGAGCTGTTCTTTGGTATCTGCGGTATGCACCATCGTAAGCACTGCGAACATCATTCTCTGGTCACGGGTGGTAAGGTCATCAAGGAACTCTTTCATTTCCTTTTTCTGCTGTTCCATATCATAAGGAACGGTTGCCGAAAAGTTGTTGTTCATATTCTGCTTTCTCTGCCAGTTCGTGATGTTGGTTTCTACACCGAGCAATCTGTTCTCGGCTTCTCTGACTGCTTCATCGGTAGGAACAGGTACAATATCAATGGACATCATCAAATTTCGGTTCATATCCGTAAGTTCTGCCACCATACTGTCCTTGATATAGGACGCATATTCACGTAAAAAGATAACTCTGCCATAACGATTGCCGATTTTGAAATAATTACTTTCAAATTCTAAAGAATCCGGGCAGATATAGTCCTTAAAATCGTGTCCTTTCTTTCGGGTTTCCTTAATATCAAAATGATACGAAGTTTCCTCTCCCACACGGAAGAAGTCGTGGATAATACGAAGTCGCTCGTCCGTTTCAAGTTCCACACACTTACTTCCAAGTCGTGAAAAGTGTGAAATCAAGTCCGCACCTACACGGGCAAAATAGGTTCTTGCGTCATCCACATTCTTTTTGTTAATGGAGATGGTAACATACTTATCCTGCACCGTAGAATTTGCTCCCGTTGCCTTATCAAGAAGCATTTTGTTGTATTCTTCCCGATATTCGTCCAGTTCGTCTCCGGTTTCAGGGATAAGGATTGTTTTCTCAAAATCCAAACGGTTCAGTCGTCTGTTGTTGATAGTGAGTTTTGTGGTTGCTCCACTGTCAAGAGAGTTAAGTAGTTCCGAATACTCAAGGAACATCGCTTCTTTATCTTCTCGGCTGGCAACCGCATAGTTAATATCCGTGAACTTAAAGGATTTAGAATACTTGTCTTTTCCCACTCTGAAAATACCGTCATCATAGATGGCAGTAACCGGAATACAGTCCTGCACACCCTTCGGCACAACAAATTTTTCCTTATCCTGCTTAAAGATATTGTTTAATGTTTTAATCATTATTCTTGTAAGCCTCCTTTGTCTTTTTCTCAATGCTCTGTTTCATCAACCCCAAATAGGTGTTTGTGGAATGAAATACCAATTTCTTGGGCATAAGAAATTCGGACTTAATCCACGCCCATATAAATTTCTCAGCTGTCATTCCGTTGTATTTCACAAATCCGAGAGTCGCAAAAGGCACAGCTCCCAAAATACACACCCACGATACCGTTTCTGTTCCAAGATGTGGTTTGAGTAAGAAGTACAATCCTACTGCCACACCACACGCAAGTACAGAAAAAATGAACTGTCTGAGCGACAGTCCGAAAAACATTGATTCTGTGTAATTTCGTATTTCTCTGTTAATCTTCACTTCCACAGTTCTTCACTCTCCTTAACAAGCAAGTATTTGTTTCAAATCGGTCAGGTTCAGCGTCAACTCTGACATCTCCGGTTGCAATATACGCAATATTCTTTTTCGGAATATAGCAAGAACCTAAGAGCAAATCGGTAATGAGAAAAATATCCTCATCATCTGCTCTTTGAAAAAGGCTGACGATTGTTTTCTTCCCTTTAAGTTCATAATCTTCAGCCGCCTGAACAACCTCGCCGGTAACGAGGTGTAAGTTATATATCTGTACTGTTTTCATTTGTTTTTCCTTTCTCTGCGAATCGGTCGAATTTTAGAAGGCACAACGCAAATATCCGTAAGACAAATACGCTCGCCCCTTCTTTTACCGCCGTTATACACGCAGTCTTTACATCTACGGTCAGCAGAGAAATATTTCTGCCGACCTGTCCTGTTTCTGTTTTTCATTTTCTTGAACCTCCGTTATAAGCCCATCATTTCTCTGATAATACGGTCACTCATCTTTACTGCACCGACAAGAACAAGCATATTAAATACAAGTTCTCCGATATATGACCATACCTGTGTGACTGCCGCAGCGTCCGGGTTTACTACCGGCGGACTTGACGCAAACAGCGAGAAGATAATGCAGGCAAGCACGATTACTGCACCTTCAAGCAGTACCGCACAGTAACTTTTAATAAAACTCTTGCCCACATTCTGCGTTGGTTCTCCAGCAAAGGTAGATAGTGGTATCGGTGCTAATGCCGTGTACATATACAGTTTGAAAAATCTGCCGTAAACTGTCATTATCAGAATGAATGACAACACCGTAATAAAAAGACCGCCTATCAGAGTCACTGCCCATAGCGGAATGCTTTCAAAGAATCCGCAGTCCTCAATGGTTGTTACCATTTCGGATGGGAGCGTCGTTTGATTCGGTGTTCCAAATCCCGATGATGTCATAATGGTTGAAATGATACCTTGAACGATATTGAATAAAGCAAGCATAAGCTCCATACCGTAGGTTATGACACCTTTAGCAATGGCAAAGCGAACAAACAATTTCAGTGCGTGTTCCGGCTTTTTCACATCGGTAAAGCTTCCGCAGGTACGGACAACGCCCACCACAAAGAACAGCACTAATAGTGCGAGCCCGATTGCCTGAACTGCTCCGTTAATTGTTACCATCACATTCCATATGCTTCCGCCTTTGAAATCCTGCGGTGTTGTGGTTAAAAGCTGCCATATCTCGCTTAATTTATCGTTCCAAGTTTCAAGAGCGTTTTCGAGGTTTTGAACTACCCAGTTATCGCTCATTCATTCGCACCTCCTTGTAAAAATGGGGGGCATACCCATTTTGCTGAGTATGCCCCGTGATAACTGTTGCTTCTTAACCTGTGATAAGAGTAAGGATTTCTTTTGCGAAAGTAATGATGATACCTCCGGCAAGAGTAAGAAAACCGTTTGCTCTCTGGGACGGGTCGTGGGACTTCAAAGAAAGTCCGACCTGCACGATACCGAAGCCGAGTAGGATAAGTCCGATTGCACGGATAAGTCCGAAAATGAAATCGGACAGATTGTTTACTACCGTGATAGGGTCGTTTGCCGCAAATGCGGTTACACCTGTACCGAGTACAATGGTCATCGCCAATACTGCCACGCAGTATGCACGATAGCCTTTCTTAATCTTTCCGGTCATCGGCAGTTTAGAGGTTGCTTTGTTTTCTGTGTTTTTCTTAAAAAATCTCATTATAATTTCCTCCTGTGATTAAAAATTGTTATCTACTTCAAAATCCTCATCGGACAGAAGTTCGTAAGTGGTTTCTCCGTAATTGCTTTCCTCAACATCATCCGGGTCAATGGCAAGAACGGAAATAGATGAGTGCGGTATCGTCACTTCTCCGTGCTTGTACGGTTTCTCTTTTCCGTCTGTTGTCAATGCCACATTCGGGTGTTTCAAGATGTCGTACTTAAAATCCATAATCGGTCGCTCCCCTCGGATAAATAAAATCGCATATTGGTTATCCAGCATACGAACTTCATCCGGAGTGAGAAGTTCACGACCGCTTATCTGATAATTGGTGGAGTAGTTACCGCTTCGACCGGAACTCTTACCATAAGTGTTCGTGTCGATGGTTTCTTTGCCGAGCAGTTCCGACACATATTTATGTGTGCTTTGCTCATTGCCGCCAAGATAAAGAAATTCATCGCAGTTGCCCACGATACTTTCCCATTGCTTTTCAAACAAGGCTTTAAGCTGTGCCAAGTTCTGTAAGATGATACTGACCGACACACCTCTGGAACGCATTACCGAAAGTATCTTGTCAAAGTCATCCGGCAATGAAACATTGGCAAACTCGTCCATCAAAAAATGAACGGGAACAGGAAGCGAACCTCCGTGGATATGGTCGGCGGCATAGAATAACTGCTGAAACAGTTGGGTATATAAAATCGACACCAGAAAATTAAAACTGGAGTCGTTATCGGGTATCAGTGCAAACAAGGCGACTTTCTTTTCTCCCATAGAGGGCAGGTCTAACTCGTCTGCCGAAGTTAAAGAAGCAAGGCTTTCAAGATTGAATTTCTCAAGTCTTGCGGCAAGTGTTATCTGAATGGATTTCAGTGTCTTTGCCGAACCGGAATGATAGGAACGGTAATACTTTAGAGCAATATGGTCGGGATTGTTCATCTCAAGCTCTGCAAATAATTCATCGAGAGGAGATGGTCTTGTATCCTCCTCGTCCTCAATCGAACCGGCTCTGAGCATTTCCATAACCATTGCAAAGTTCTGTTCTTCCTCCGGTGCTTCATAGCGTAAATAAAACACCAACGCCAAAAGGAGCATAGAAGCTGAAGTGTCCCAAAACGGGTCTTGGGACTGACTACCCTTTGGTGTGGTGCTTTTGAATAAGTTAGTTACAAGTTTCTGCACATCGTTGTCGTTCTGAAGATACACAAACGGATTGTAACAGTGGCTCTTTTCCATAGAGATAAGGTCAAGAACTCTGACCTCATATCCTTTTTTCTCAAGAAGTTTTCCCGTATCCCTCAAGATTTCGCCTTTCGGGTCAAGGATTACAAAAGAGGTATTGCACTGCATAAGGTTGGGCTTACAGTAAAATCTTGTTTTACCTGCACCCGAACCACCACATACCAGTGTATTCAGATTTCGTCTGTGCTTTTTCGCATTCAATCCGATACGGACATTCTGCGTCATCAACTTATTATCGGAATACGGAGACTGTCTGTATTTCTTATCCACGGCTCTTGCGTTGCCCCATTTTGCAGAACCGTGTTCCTCCCGCCTGCGGTAGTTTCGCTGTGTGGAGAAATATATCCCGATACCCATTCCATAGCACAAAAGCAAAATGAGGACAGTTTTCACGCTGTCCTCACAAACTTCTATATGAAACGGATTGTTAAATACATTCATCAGGCTCGGCAATATCTCCGGCAATCCGCCTTTAACTGACGGAGCTATGAGAAGTGCCAGCCACACAACCGGAACAATACCGATGACAGAAAGAATAATCGCAGACTGTCTTTCGTTATCTCGCATCGCCGGAGCGTTCCTTTTCGATAACCTTGAATTTTTTCTTTGGGGCAGTCCCGACCTTGATAATCAGGTCGTCCACAGCATCGGTTGATTTCCCCTCGTTCATTAAATCTGTTTTCTCATCATTAAGAGAACGGATAACGATACCGTGTTCATAATCATCCAACGCTATATGGTAAAGTTCTTCTTTCGCCATATCTGTACCTCTTATCTTTCATAATCTTTTGTGCGTGCCTGCTTTTTCTTGTACAGTTCGTCTGATACACGGGAATGAATATCTGTCATCGCATTTCTCGTCTTGGAAAGTTCAAAACGAATGTCCTTTGGCTCTTTGTTAGCGAGCTTATCCGGAATACGGTTAATGGCAAAATTCTGTGTATCAATACCGTACTTTTTGCAAAGCATATATCCGATACATACCGCCTGAAATCCCATATCAGAACGACTGTAACTGTCGCTGTTGATGGAAAGCTGTGCGTGTCCCAGTTCCTGTGCCACACACTGAGCAACCGCTACGCTGTCTCCCACATCACGCTTTACATACAAGGTTTGCTCCTCATTGTTATAGAACGCTGCCATATTCGGATAGGGGAGGTCGTTTGTCGCTTCCACATTCACAGGCGAGGAATCAAGCATTGTGGTAATCAGTGCTTTCGGGTCACGATTAGCTGTCGGTGCAGGCGGTCGTTTCCCATTGGTCTGTGCCACATCAAACACTTTCTTCACATTGTAGGAAATGCCTGTTGTACCGTCACGCTTTGCATATTCCACCGGTTCAAGAATAGAAATGCTCTTAGCACCCTTTGTGATTTTAATGTTGTCTTTGCTCCAGTCATCAAAATCTTTAAGCTGTACCGCCTGCGGATACTGCTTGTAAATCAAAAGTGCGTTGACTGCTGAATATCTGTCAAGTCGGCTCTGTGTATCAAGGAACGTTTTGAATTTCTCCGGCGAAGAAACAATCTCTTTCGCCGCTTCATCCGCAAGCTGATACACACTGTCTTTCTCGGCTCGTTTCTTTTCGGCATATTCCTCTTTGGAAAGTCTCGGTCGCTGAGTGCCTGCTTTTGCAGGAGTAAAATTCTCTGTCATTGTAATTACCTCTCTTTCGGTTTCTTGGATTTTGTTTTCGGCTGCTGGTGTACTGTCTGCTTCGGTGCAGAAGGATGCTTTGCCTTATCTGTTTCCGGCTCTTTGCGTTCTGCTTCTTTTTGCTGTTTTGCCTGAGCCTTATAGCGGTCAAGTTTTTCTTTGACCGATGGCTTCTTCTGTCTGTCAACAGCAATACCCTTATCAGTTTGCATATCTTCCGGCTCTGAGTTTTGCCTTGACGGAGGGTTTTTGTCCGTTTTGGCGCTTGTGGGGTTTGACTGTGCGTTTCCCTCTTTCTGAAGTGGTTTTCGTACAGCTTCCTCCGTGATGATTTCATTCTTGGATTTTGTCGGCTTATCTTTTTCCACGGCTTCTCGTTTTTCAACCGCTTTCTGCGATTCTGTTACGATTGCCGCCTTATCCACCTTACCGAGTTCAAATCTCTCAACGATTCTCTGAATTTTAGAAGCGTCCTCCGCACGTGCGATAATATCAATCGGGACATTATCTCCCCTTGTGTTCTTATCTCGGAGAACACAATAGAGAACACCGTAGCGTTTTGCCTGTTCGGTAAACTTCTTTAAATCCTTATTTGGAATGGAAAATACCTTCAACTCCTTGCCCGATTTAATCATATTGGTAAGACGGGCTTTGCCTCTTGTCTTATTCGCCTGCGTTGCTTCCTGCTTCAATACGGAAGCAAGAAGAATTGCGATATTCTTTGCGGCTGAACCGGTAAGTCTTGCAGCAACTTCAAAGCCTTCAAGGGATAACCTGACGACCTGTTCGGCTGCGTCACCTGAATTTGTCATTTCGCTTTTGCTCCTTTCGCTGTTGTTTTTCTTCTTCGGCTCTGATTGTTTCAAGGTTCTGCTCCATAACCTTTGACCTCTCGGCAATGTCGTCACAGAGACGAACCTCTTTGTTCAGTTCCCGAATTTTGTCGCTTACCGTCGAAATCTGTTCTTTGACCTTAGACAGCTCATCGTCACTCATCTTTGTTCTTGCTTTTTTTCGCAGGTGCGTTCTGTCGTCATTCAAAGTTTTAATTTGACCTTTCAGCGACTCTTTATATGAGAAAAGCTGCTCGTCCGTAGAAATATTTTCTCGTCCGAGCAGCCTTGTCTCTGCTGTGATTTTATCCAGCTTCAATAAATCCTCTTTCAAAAGATAGTGAAGCCTTGCTGTATTCTGTTTTTTATATTTTGGCAGATAACCAAGCCTGTAACAATAATGCAAATACAAACCATACAGTCCGCCCACTTTTTTGATTTTATTTTCTCTTGTAGGCAATCGGTACTGCCTGATAACCACCGTCTGCTTTGCAAACGGAACTATGCGTACTCTCTGATTTTCCATAAGCCTACGCCTGATTGCTTCCTCGGTATAATCTTCTCCGAGATTTTTAAGTCGTATGGGTTTCGTGTACCCTTTCGGTACAATCGTCCAATACTTTCGGCTCTCGCTTAGACAATGCTCATATCCCATCTGCGTAAGTGCGTAGTCAAGACTTCTGATATTTGTGCTGTGGGCAATCGCTTCATCTATAACTTCTCGCACCATAGAATATCTGGTCGGCATTCCCGCCTGTTCCTGCTTATAGTAATAAGAAGATTGTTTACTGCGGTTCGGATTCGGATTGTAATATAATCCATATTTCTCACAAATACGGTCGGCAACTTTTCTGAACTTAAACCACGAGGTATCTTGACATCGCTTGCCATCTTTGAATGAAACAGAGTTAATTACATAGTGGCAATGCAGGTGTTTGGTGTTCAGGTGCGTTGTAACAACAACTTGAAATCTTTTCCCCCACACTTCGTTTGCAAACTCCATTCCGATTTTCTGTGCAAGCTCCGGTGTGATATTCTGTTCCTTGAAACTCAAATATCCGTGATAGGCTTGTATGCCTTCCTCTTTACCATATGCCTGCTTGACTGATACAAACTGGTCACGGGCAGTGGTCGGATTACAGTTAATGCCCTCGACGAAATATTCCCTTTCGGTTTTTTCTTCGTCCTTTGCATAGGAGAGAACATCTGCAAGTGCCTGATACTGTTCATCGGTATAAATATCTGCCGCCGTCTTTTCAGGATTGGCGGCATAATCAATGACCTGACCGAGCCTTGAATTGACCGCCCACAACTTGCTTACTGCCATTTCATTTTGCTCTTATCAGGTCTTAAATAAGTACGCTCAATATCTGCCTGAAACTTATGCCAACGCTCCGCTTCCTTTTTAAGCTGCGGTGCGTCAACAAAGCCAAGAGTGTTTGCTTTAACTGCAAGTTGATTGATGTTGTTGCCGATAGAAGAAAGCTCACGCATTACATCATAAAATCTTTCGTCCGGCTTTTCTCTCGGCTCATATCCTCGAAGAAGCAAACGGATAAGTCCGGCTTCACTCAGGCAAGCCTTTTTTGCTTTCTTCTGTAAATCCTGTGCTTCATCTCGACTGAACCTAACAATCTTCTGAATATTTCTTTTCCTCATTTTCTGTGCCATCCTTTCTTGTGATGATATAGTGTCTGTCCTTATTTATCTGGAACAGACACATAAAAGTAACTCCGATAAAGCCTCCGGCAATTACACCGACGGCTACCAATGCTATCTCACGCATAGCGTTCTCCTTTCTCTTGGGGTATTAGGGGCAACCCCTAACGAGGTATTTGGTAGTGTGCTATCCAAATACACTGCTCGCTAAGAATATACAGACTCTCCGGGTTGCCCCATCGTCTGTCTTTTTATCGCTCCATATCTTTTGAAATTGGCTTATATGCTTTCGCTTCAATGCCCTTGTCCGTCTGATAAAAACGCTCCGGATACCGGAACTTATCCTCATACTTTTTCATCAAATCCTTTGGCATACTGAGAAAACTCTCCGACTCAATCGGTGCGTATGCGATAAAGAATTTGCCTGCAATAATGTCGAGCATTTCTTTATCATCGGAGTAAATTGCACGGTTTAACTCAGCACCGTTCATCTTCCCTTCCTCGTTACATACGATTGCAATCTCATCGTCAAAAGGCATATATTCCTCAATATATCCGCCTACAGTTTCCTGCATTGCTTCCAGCGTATCCTCAATCTCAATCTGTTTCGGATACTTGCCCGGTTCAATGAGAAGTACATTTATTTTTTCGCTCATCTCTCAAAACTCCTTTCATTCTTCTTGGAAATTCCTAATTTGATACACAAAAAGTCGTTGACATCTTTCCCGCACTTGGGCGGATCATCAACGACTTCGTATCTGTCTTTTAATTTAATTTTCAGTGCATTTGCCGCCTTTCTTCCGGCAATATCATTGTCAAAATGAAGTACGATACGGCTAATCTTCTTATTCTTTTCAAGCAGATTTTTAAGCGTAACCGGCACTTTGGACTTTTCCGTTTCTCTGTTGGGCGAATACACGCCGGAGAGAGAAACAAGGTTTAATTTGTGCCAATCCCTGCCCTCCATCTTTGCTAATGTGGCATAGGATAACAGGTCAATGGCACATTCAAACAGGTGTACCTCTATGCTTTCTTCATTTATCAGCCTGAAAGAAAACTGCTTCTTACTACCGGTGCAGTCGCCCATAATACGACTGCTGTTCGTTGCCCGAAATGCGGCATACTTTGCTTCTTTTTTCCCGTCATAACCGATAAAAACAACATTGTGATATGGCAGTGATTCAATGATAAGTTCCTTATCAAGACAGTAGTTTATGATTTCATAATCAATCCCTCGACTGAAAAGATACTGCGTAACCACATCGTTACTCGGACTTTTTTGCGGTAAAAGAAGCGGCTGATTTTCATAACTCCGGCTTTCTTTTTCATAGACCGGAGCAGAAACAGCACACTGTCCCATAATGGTTTCAACCGCTTCTACAAAATCAAGTCCTTTGACTTTGATAAGATAGTCAAGGGCAGATTTGCCGCCGATACCTCTCGACCACCACATCCATTTTCCGTTTGAAATTTTCAAACTGTCGTGTTCTCTGGTACAGTAAGTGTTACCGCTGTAACGGACAAGTTCGCCCGGTTCATAAGTGCGAAGATAGGTCAGCAAATCCATTCTCTTTGCTTCGGTTATGACTTCCGTTGCTATATATGGCATATTGACCACCTCACATTTCATTCTTATCTTTCATACGACTTCTCCTTTCGCTTCTCGGTGGATTCGCCCTCATCAGGCTCGCCACCTACAATTTCATTTTCCTTTTTATCCATATTGAGCAGGATATTCAGCTCGTCCAAACGGGCAAGTTTTGACTTCAATTCTTCTTCCTGCACAAACGGTTTTTGCACTTCTTTCTGTGCGGTTTCAAACTGATTTTTCGTATCAGCAAGACTGTCCTTTGCTTTTTCAAGGTCGTCTGCAAAACGCTCAACCGCATTATCAATACGAGTGATATTACCGAAAACATCATCGCCAAGCGACACCTGTTTGCCGGTTTCTCCCTTGACTGTCACGCAGTAAGAACGCTCTGTTGTGTCAAAAGACAGCTCCGTTTCAAATCCTCTGTACTTACCGAGAGGAATAGGTGCAGGACTTGTCATTTCTTTGCAGGCTTCGATAATTGCTTTACCTGCGTCTGCCTTTTCGGAATAAAAAACACCCTTAACCTCCATACCGACAAAGCGGTCATCTGTTGGTTTCGGGTGTTGTTTTGCAGTTTTCACATCTGCCGTCAAACCGTTAATTCGGTTTTCAAGAGAAGTGATACGCTGCGGATAATATTTAATTATCTTATCCTCAAGGCTATACTTTTCAGATAGGAAATTGGATTTTAAGAGCTTCAATTTCTGTACCTGAATGTCCAAATCCATCTTTTCCTTGATATATGGATTGCCTGTTGCAAGCATTTTAATCTCGGCATAAGATAGTGCGGTTTCATCAATATCTTCCGCACTTCTGACAGGAGATTTGCTTGTCATAATCTGTGAAGCAAACTTCTGCTTACCCTCAACAAGCTGATACAAATATGCGTCAAAGGTCTGTTTTGTAACATAACGATAGATTTCCACCTTTGGATTTGAGTTGCCCTGACGGATAATTCTACCACTGCGTTGCTCCAAGTCTGCCGGTCGCCAAGGACAATCAACGTCGTGAAGTGCGATAAGCCTGTCCTGAACATTCGTACCGGCACCCATTTTTTGTGTTGAACCCATTAGCACTCTGACCTCGCCTTTACGGACTTTCTGAAACAATTCTTTCTTTTTCACATCGGTTTCCGCTTCGTGGATAAATCGGACTTCGCTTTCGGGAATACCTCGCTCTATGAGTTTCTTTCTGATGTCATTGTAAACGGAAAATGTTCCGTCGTTCTTTGGAGTAGATAAGTCGCAGAACACTAATTGTGCCGACTTTTTATCCTTGTTTTCTTCCCATATGCGATACACATTATCGACGCACGCATTGATTTTGCTGTTCTCGAAGTCAGGAAGCATAGCATTTAGCATACGCTGGTCAAGGGCAAGTTTTCTGCCGTCGTTTGTGATTTTAAGCATATTATCTACGCTTGAATCTACACCTCCGCCACGAACTTTCTCGGCTCGCTCTGCAAGTGAGGCAACCATTTCTTTCTGCATTTCGGACGGTTCAACCGACACATTATGATACTCTGCTTCCGGTACAGGAAGATTAAGCATATCGGCTGTTTTAATGTCTGCAACCTCTTTGAACATCGCCATAAGTTCGGGCAAGTTATAGAATTTAGCAAAGCGTGTTTTCGCTCTGTAACCCGTTCCCTCCGGCGTAAGTTCTATTGCTGTTACCGTTTCTCCGAATGTGGAAGCCCAAGCGTCGAAGTGCTGTAATCCGTTTTTTACAAGGGTATTATATTGCAAGTATCGCTGAATGGTGTAAAGTTCCACCATACTGTTTGAGATAGGCGTACCTGTCGCAAATACTGTTCCTCGTCCGCCGGTAATCTCATCAAGGTATCGGCACTTCATAAAGAGGTCGGAAGATTTCTGTGCTTCCGTCTGTGCAATACCTCCTACATTACGCATTTTTGTGTAAAGATAAAGGTTCTTGTAGTAATGGCTTTCGTCAATAAAAAGCCTGTCCACACCTAATTCTTCAAAGGTTACAACATCATCCTTTCTGCTTTGGTCGTTGAGTTTTTGGAGCTTTTGCTTGACGGATTTTCTTGATTTTTCAAGCTGTTTGACAGAGAAGTTTTCTCCTCGGTTACGCTTTAGTTCTGCAATTCCTTCCGTCAATTCATTCAACTGCTGTTCAAGAATTGCCCTCTGCCTTTCAATCGACATCGGGATTTTTTCAAATTGAGAATGTCCGATAATAACTGCGTCATAATCACCGGTTGCAATTCTTCCGCAGAACTTTTTACGGTTCTTTGTTTCAAAATCTTTCTTCGTTGCAACCAGTATATTTGCCGACGGATAAAGCTGCAAGTATTCTGCCGCCCACTGTTCCGTCAGATGATTCGGCACAACAAACAGCGACTTATTACATAGTCCGAGCCTTTTCGACTCCTGCGATGCCGCTACCATCTCGAAGGTCTTGCCTGCCCCGACTGCGTGTGCAAGCAAGGTATTTCCACCGTAGAGAATGTGTGCAACCGCATTTCTCTGGTGTTCCCTTAATGTGATTTCCGGATTCATACCACTAAATGTGATGTGACTTCCGTCATACTCACGAGGTCTGATACTGTTAAATTTTTCGTTATACATCTTCGTGAGTTTTTCTCTGCGGTCAGGGTCTGCCCATATCCAATCCTGAAAGCCTTGCTTGATAAGTTCCTGCTTTGCCTGTGCGATTGCCGTCTCCTTTTTATTAAGGACAGCTTTTTTCCTGCCCTCATCATCTTCGATATAGTCAAAGATACGGACATCTTTCAGGTTCAGCGTTTCCTCGATTATTTTGTAGGCATTGATACGACCTGTGCCGTATGTGCTGTACGCTTTGACATTGGAACGGTCATAACTTTTACCCTCGATATTCCACTCGCCCGTATAGGGAGAGAAGTGAACTTTTATATTCCACTGTGCATATCTCGGTGTATCAAGGAACTCAAACATAAACTGCTGAATTATCTCCTGCGGTAGCCAAGTAGCACCGAGCCTTACGGAAATCTCACTTGCAGTCAGGTCTATCGGCTGAACCTTTTCCAGTGCTTCCACATTGATTTTGTAATCTTCAGGATACACCTCGGCAGATTTTTTTGCTGTGATAAGTTTCTCCCTGACATTACCGGAGAGATATTCATCTGCCATCAAATACTTTGCCTCGGTTACATTCCCGTACCCGTAAAGCGGATTTAAGAAGATAACACCTTTCAAATCCTGATAGAGTGTTTCTTCATTTTTACCTGTGAGCTTTGACATATATTCCATATCAATTCCGGCTTTTTCTCCCATAGAAACAGCAAGTGCTTCGCTGGCAGTATCTACCTTTTCTACTGGCTTATGCGGCTTAATTGTACGCTTGAAGAACATATCCGCCTTGCGTTCCAGTTCTCCGTTTTCGTTGATAACTTCAAGTGCAGAAAGCAAGGCAAAGGAACTGTCATCACTGAAAGCAGAGATATTTGCTCTGCTGTTAATCAGTCCATATTTCTTAGTGTAACTGTCATAAAGACTGTTGAGTTTTGACTGTTCGGCTTTGATTTCTTCATCCGGATAGTCCTCCGTTTGCAGTTCAATCAGGTTGCGAACGCTGTCACGGACAGCAATCATACCCTTAATTCTGTTCTCGGCAGTTGCCGATACATCCACAGGCGACATACGAGAGTTCTCACGAAAATAGATTTTATCATCCACAACCGTGTAAGAAAAATTTCTCACATTCGGGTCTGCCGGGATAGAATTGTCTTCTTCCTCAAGTTCATCTTCCACTTCATAATCGTTGATTTCTCCGTGTATATTTGCTACCGCTTCCGATAACAATTCGGATAAATCTGCATTTTCAAAAGGTACGCAGGTTACCTCTTCTCCGAAGCGACCGCTTACTGTTTTCATTTCGCCCAGTATCATTTCCGGATGTTCTACAAAATATGAGTTCATCGTGATACCGTTTTCATTCGTGCCAAGCTGTACCCAATCAGGTTCAATATCTATGAGCCTGTCACGCTTTTGCAAAAACAAAATATCCGATACAACTTCCGTACCGGCATTGCCCTTGAATGTGTCATTCGGAAGTCTGATTGCTCCCAACAGGTCGGCTCTTTGTGCGATATATTTTCTGACCGACGAATTCATTTTATCCATCGTGCCTTTGCTTGTCACAAGTGCCATCACACCGCCGGGTCTTAATTTATCCAAAGACTTGGCAAAGAAGTAATCGTGAATAAGGAAATTGTACTTATCGTATCTCTTATCAAGTACCTTGAAATCGCCAAACGGAACATTTCCCACAACTCCGTCAAAGAAACTGTCCGGTACATTCACTTCTTCAAATCCCTGTGCCGCTATGGAAGATTTTTGATAAAGCTGCTGTGCAATTCCTGCCGAAATCTTATCAAGTTCCACACCGTAAATCTTTGTATTTCTCATCGACTCCGGCAACATACCGATAAAGTTACCAATACCGCAGGACGGTTCTAACAGGTTGCCCTCCTTAAATCCCATCTGTTCCATAGCCTTGTAGATAGCGTCTGTAACTTCTGGAGGAGTGTAAAAGGCAGTCAGTGTACTTTCTCTTGCGGCTGTGTATTCTTCGGGAGAGAGTGTGGTATATAACTCAACAAATTCATCTGCCCACGCCGAATTGTTCTCATCAAAGGCTTCTGGCAAACCTCCCCAGCCGACATATTTCGACAAAATAAGCTGTTCTTCGGGTGTGGCAAATCTGTTTTCAAACTCACATTCCTTCAGAACCTTTATGGCTTCCATATTCCTGAGAAAGCGTTCTTTCTTGCCTGCCAGCTCTACCGGATTGGAACGCAAATCAAAAGTATTTCTCTCTGCCATCGGAATATCCGGGTGCAAATCAAAACTCTTGACCTTGCTCGTTTTATTCTCCCACTGCGGTTTTATCGGTTCAGGCTCTTTATCATACCCGTTGCCGATACGAATGCCCTCGTTATACATCTCATCGTAGCTGTCAAAGCCATTCTGATTTGCAATGATTTCTCGGTAGTCCTCAATAGGTACTTTACCAATATTGGTTGCTACCATATCGCTTCTTTCGGTATTTTCAATGAGTGCTTCCATTGTATCAGTCGTACATTCTGTAAAATCCGGTGTCTGCCTGAAAGCTGTATCTGCTTCTTCAAACCATTCTGTACCTACATCGGCAAGGGTTTGATTTGCGACACTGCCGAGGTAATCAAAGAACTCATCTGCCGATTTATAGTTCTGTGCAGCATTTCTGATTTCATCAAAAGAAAGCGTATTTGTAACATACTGACCGCCGGCACTACTGTCCGGATTAAAGTACATCCAAGTAACGCTTTCCTGCTCTCTGTTAATGAAAAACGCATCCTCATAATCTGTTTTCTGTTCAGTTTCGGTATCACTATGCGTGATATTTTCGTCTGTATTGGCTTTTTCTGCGGCAGGTAATACCGTTACCCTCAAGTGGTCATTCAGCGGATTTTCCTGCACTTTGCGGTCAAATTCTCCCCTTGAATACTCCTTGTTGAACAGTGGCATTTCTGTATCGTAAAGCATTACTCTCTCATCATCAAAAGATAAGATTTCATACTCCGAAGCACCGATATATACCGTGTCTCCAAGATGATATTCATATCGGGTATCAGGTAATTGCTGTTCCTGTGTTTGCTCTGCAAGCAGACTGCGGACATAATCAATCTTCTCTACACGGTTAATCGGGAAACCTACGCTGTCCTCAAAAGTGACATCTCGCATAGAAACATCGCCGCTTATTTTACCGACGCTTTCAATAACAAATCGGCGGTCGTCAATCACAACTTCCTTACCGATAATGTCATCATCATTTGTCTGCTCTGCTTCTTCCGGTGGTGCAGTAGAAAGAATTTCCCGATTTCTTTTCTGCTCCTCGATTTCTGCCCGTCGTGTTTCCTGCTTCTCAAGCCACTGCGGATACTGCTCCTTTTCCTTTGGATTTAAGTATCTGTCTGCACGGATAAGCTCTCCGATACGCTTTTCCACCTGTGTCCATTTAAGAGTGAGTTTAGGTGCGTCGTTTCCAAATCCTCTTGAAAGAGTTATGCCTTTCCCGTCGTGCTGTTCGTCAATACCTGCACCGATAATGACAGGATATGAACCTCCCCAACCGTATTCGTTTTTGAGAAAGTCTACATTTTCTTTTGAAGATAAACTCTTTTGAAACTGCTCATAGATACGCATTTTACCTTCGTGAATACCGCTTCCACGAGTCAAAACTGCGTCGATAATCTCCTGAGAAAAAGTAAAGGCAGAGGTTTTGTTTTCCTCTGCCTGACCGTCTAATATGAAGCTCATCTGTCCGTCTACCGACGGTAGCGGTTTCATTCTATCATTTAATTCTCCCAAAAGACGCATTGCTTCAAAGTGCTGTGCAATCACGCTCCAGTTATAGAAACTCTGTGCAGTTCTGCTGTCATAATGACCTTCCCAAAGGTGCAAAACATTCTGAAATGTCTTGTAACCTACGGTTCTCCCGTCCTCTAATGTGAGTTCGGTATAATCGTTATTGAAGATACTCTTGATATATTCGGTACGGGTATCGCTATCGGTATTTCTCTCATAGAAGTCTTTAATATCTTCAAGAGAAGCCGATAAATGCGGTGTAGTACCGAGTATCTCTCGGATAGTATCATCCCCACCGAAAAACGGCAGGCTCTTATCCTCGTTGCTTCTGTCGTAATACTCTAAACGAATATTACCTGTGCTTTCACGATTTCCTGTGCCGAGTTCCTGATGTTGTTCATCAAGCGAATCCAATTCATCATATCGTCCGCTTTCATCTGCTCCGTCAGCCCCTCTTGCTGTGCCATCTGCCTGATAAGCGTTTCTTCCAGTTTGGTCGCCCTCTGCTGTACTTCTGACAGATGACTGCTCAGTATCCCTTTCGTCAGGAGATTGTAATACTGAACCTTGTGGTGTTCTTTCAGATAAGTTCTCCTCATCTGCGACCATTTGCCCTGAATGACCTCCGGCTGTTCGGGCAGAGTCAGGTTCGGAAGATTGTAATCCCCGACCATCGTGTATGTTATCTCGTTCATAATCGCTGCTCCTTTCGTCTTTGATGTCTTTATTGTATTCCGGTTGCCTGTTTGCTTCAATTATGCGATTTTGACGGTTCAATGCCATCACTGTTTTTGAGATTTCCGAAAGTCCCATCTCTGCAATATCGCTTGTGGCAAATCCCAGAGCGTTCATCGTATCCTGCGTATTGAAATTTGTAACATCTCGAAAATCATCGACTTCAAAGTATTCGCCGGTATCAATCCCAAGCCTTGTCATAATCATATATGCCACGCTGTTTGTGACAACCTTTTTATACAGACTTGCAATCATCGTTTCGTCAAGTCCTTCTAAGAAACTGTCCTCGGAAGCATATATGAGGTCATTAAGATAATCCGGCAAATTATCTTCGGCGGCATTTTGTGCGGCACTCATAACTGCTTCTCCCAAAGTGACTTTGTTATCCAGTTCTCCGAATGTGCTTTCAAGCGTTTCTATAACATCGTCTGTGTATTCGTCTCTCATATCCCAAAGCGGAACAGGACGGGAATATCTGCTCTCGTGAGTATCGGAAATATCGAAGTAGTGGATAAGTCTTTGTCTTGCTCTGTTTTCATCGGCAAATACCGCAATACCTCTTGCCCCTTTATTTACCCATCGTCCAAAACTCCTGTTCCAACGCTCGATTTCAAGAACTGCCGTAGCGTCCGGTCGCTGTGCATATATCAGCAACTGCTCATCATATCGCAACTTGTAGTTTCTGCACGCAGACTGCAAGAAATTCTGCCAGTTCTGCGGATTGGAAACAACCGTCTTGCAGGTTCTGTCATAGAGTTCGGATATGAGTTCGTATTTTCTTGACACTGCTTTCGCACCTCCTTATCGTTCTTTTTCTTTGCTTTTTGCCGGTTTTATCTTTTCCTTTCCGGCTGGTTCAACGGTATGACCGTTTCTTTCACACAGCTCTGCAAATTCACAGATATGAAAAACATCCGAACCGATTTGTGTATGATAATCGTCGATATACTTACACTCACGCTCCAGTGTTGTTCCGTTTCTTGTGTGAATCAGGATTTTATCTCCGTCATTTACACGAAATTTCTCGTTGTATCCACTGTCAATAAAGCGGATACTGTTTTCCTTATGTTCCTGACTGCTCATTCGTTTCACCTCCCAAATATGAGAACAACTTGTTGGCTTTGGTTTCTTTCTGAAGTTCGATGATGAGTGCCATATCCGGTATCGTAATACCCGGAATCTTCAAAATACTCTCCATATCAAGCTGTTGTAATTTCTTTTCCGTATTACAACCGGAATCAAACAGCTTCGCCATTAACTTTGTTTTCTGTTGAAATGTCGGTTTGCTCATCTTGCGTCCTCCTTATTCAATTTCTATGACTACACGAATACTGCTGTCGCAGCCACTGCACTGTCTGGAAAGTTCCGGGAACAAAGATTGCACCCTCTGTCTTGACCTGCGGATAGTTTCAAAGCACGGTAACCCGTAGCCCTTGTAGTTGTTGACTATATCCTCAAGAGATAAGTCGCCGACTTTCAAATAACTGTATCGGTTGTAATAGCAGAGGATAAGCTGCATATCGTCATACCTTGTTTCAGGGCATTCTCTGAGGATTGCAAGCACCTTGCTGTCAACCGTTCTCTGCTTATTCATAAAGCACCTCCATAAAGTAAATGGACGGAGTTTTTTACGCTCCGCCCACCGTTTTGTTTCTTATTTCTTTCTGTTTTTAATCTGTAAGAAGATAAAGCCGCCGATAATAAAGGCAACCAAAACAACTGCTACGATTGTCTTTGCGTCCATTATTCATTGCCCTCCTTTTTCTTCTTTCTCTTGGAAGCAACAACCGTTGCAACGATACCGAGTGCAGAAGCACCTGCAAGTGCTACCCAAAGACCGGGTTTTCTATCATCGCCGGTTTTCGGTGTGTCACGAAGTTCGTTATGCATCTCGATTTCAACCGTTTCGCCGACCTTTACGGTCACTTTCTTATCGACAGGTAAAATATATCCGGCAGATACATTGTCGCTAACCTCGGACACTGTGTATTCGCCGATACGAAGTCCATCTATGGAGATTTCGCCATTCTTATCGGTTGTAAAGGTGCTGTCATAACCGTTGACACCTGTTACTCTGAAAGTGAAGCCTTCCACCTTACCGTCGGAGGATGTCTTTTTAATTTTCAGGTTTCCTTTCATTGCTTCGTTGATAAAGCCGACTCCCGCTTTGTTTTCTACCTTGTAGGTAGTTTCATCTTTTTCAATGAATACGGAGTAAACGCCCTTATCAAGCACAAAGCCCTCCGGTGCTTTGGTTTCTCGTACAAGATATTTACCGTAGAGAAGTTCTTTCATCTCATAGATACCGGTTGCGGGTTCTTCAAGATTTCCGATAAGTTCATCGCCATCGTCCAGTTTACCGTCGCCATTAACATCCTTATACACTTCAAAAGTTGCACCTGTCAGTTTGTTATCCGGATAATCAGCGTCCACTTTGGTAAGTTCAATATTACCGTGAATATACTCGTCGGTAATTTCCACTTCGATGACCTGCTCATTCTCCCCGATGTTTACTTCGTAAGAAGTATCATCAAGCACAAAGCCTTCTGGAGCTTCGATTTCTCTTACAATCCACTTTCCATAAGGAACTTTTGCAAAAGAAAAACTGCCGTCCTTTTCAGATGTGGCAGTCATAATAGCGTGTTCTTTTGTAAATTCGGTTTCATCTGCTTTGAAAATGCCGATTAAAGCACCGCCCAGTGCTTCTCCGTTCTCGTCAATCTTCTTACCGGATACAGAACCGTAAATAAGTTTGTTTTCAATCGGCTTTCCGTCATTCACTTTGATTTCAACCGTTTCTGTGTCCTGACCGGCATACTCGAATGTGAACGGATACTGTGTATCAGAGAGGATATAATGCTCATCTGTGGCAATTTCCTTGATATAGTAGCTGCCAAACGGAAGGTCTGTATTAGCAGTCGCTGCTCCGTTTTCACCAAGCGTGATAATCTCAATCAATCCGTCAGCCGGAATAACTGTGCCGCTTGAAGATACAACATCTTCTTTTGCGTAAAGACCGAAGCTGATGTTTTTGATTTCATCGTTCTTGCCGATACCAAAGGTTTCATTCTGTTCTAAGATTTTTTCAAGAGAAATCTTCACTTTCTGTCGCTCGTTTACGAAGCTGGTTGCGGTTTCTGTTACCGCTACATCCTGTCCGGCATAAGTGAGTTCTACCGAATGCTTTTCTTTGTTGATGACCATACCTGTCGGTGCTTTGGTTTCAACAACTGTATATTTACCGAGATAGAGTTCCTTGCTCTTGGCTGTTCCGTCCTCATCGGTCGTTACGGTATCTACTACATCGCCCTTGTGATAACGAAGTGTACCGTCCGGTGTGATAACATCTTCATCGGCTGTGATTTCATAAACCGCCCCTGCAAGTCCTTTGACCTTATATACCGGCTGATAAATCACATCTTCATCTTCCTCGCCGGATACATTGACACCAAAGAATACTTCGCCGGTTTTCTCAACGGAAATCGTACCTTTCTGTGCCATATTCGGCTTGTCCACCTTAATCAATGTGATACCACCTTCCTGTGTGGAATTTTCTTCTGTTACATCAAAGGAAACAGGAGTACTGTCGAGTACATATCCATACGGAGCCTGAACCTCAACAAGTGAATATCCCTTGCCATAGTCCAGTTTTTCAGGTGTAACAAGCTGACCGTCTGCGTCGGTATAGAATGTGTCGATGGTTGTCGGTGTAGGATAAGTAAATGTCATACTTACTTTGTTACCGTCAGGGTCATAGATTTGGAAACCTGCACCTGCATACGGGATTGTCTTGCCTGTTTCTGCATCAACCTTTACGACCTTAATATATGACTCAAAGTTTGCGTTGTTGATAAGATAACGGTAGGTCTGTCCGTCCTGAGAAATGAAAACATCAAAGTCTTTCATAAACTCACGACCTTCCCAGCCTTTAGTCTGATGAACGGTATATACGCCGTATGGCATATCCTTTGTCTGAGCAAATCCGTTTTCATCGCAAACTATGGTATCTCTTTCATCTTTGTCGGCTTTTTCAAATGAGCCGGAAGATTTCAGATACACTTCAAATTCAGCACCGTTTTCCGGTGTCTCAATCTTGGTTTCCCCATCATCGGTATGTTTGATGATAGCGATATTGCCTTTCATAACCTGCTCTGTCACGTCATTTGCCACAAGATTGTGTTCAATCGTAAAGAGTTTTGGCTCTGCACCTACCTTGTGGATTGTCTTATCAAGGAGATAACCCTCGCTCGGTGTGATTTCTCTGATTGTCCAGTCGCTGTCGCAGACATATTCCTTTGTTGTGAACTGCCCCTCGCTGTCGGTTACATACTTATCCACAAGTGTGTCGCCTTTATAAATTCCGTAAACAGCACCGGAGAGTTTAGCGTCGCCCTGAGCAGTGCCTTCTTCTCGGTCGCTCTTTGTTACGGTTACGCTGAACTTCTTCAAGATATTTGTGAAATCACGGTTTGTAACCTCTTTCCACTGAATCGGTGCAGTCTGCTTTTCCGGAACAACATAACGGATTGCTGTATCCACTTCTTCGAGTGTATATGGTGTGCTTCCGCTGATAAGAACATCTTTGAATGTTGCAACACCGTTTTTGTCGGTAACTGCATATTCATCAACTGCAATGCCTGCAAGGGAAGTACCGTAAAGGTGGAATTTCACACCCTCCACAAGATTATCTTCCGATGATTTAATGACCTGAAGATTACCTCTCTTGAGAACATTGTTGAAGTTTACGGTTACCACCTGACCGGCAACAACGGTTACTCTGTGGGTTTCCTGCGGAACATATTTGTCAATGGACTGCTCCGTAATGGTATATACGCCCGGCATAAGGTTATCAAGCTGGAACTTACCGCCGTTTGCTGTGGTAACTGTCTGATTTACTCCGTTACCTGAAATAGTGAAATTGATACCGTCAACCTTTCCGTCCTCAGATGTTTTCACAATTTGACAAGAACCGTAGCTGACTTTCATCTTTACATATCCGCTTACAGGGTCGCTGACTTCCTGTGCATAAGTAACAACATCCTGCACGCTTGAATTTTGACCGTGCTTACCCTCAGACCATACGACAACGCCTCTGCGTACACCGTTTTTCTTACTTGCGGTAATGGTAAATTCCTTACTCGGTGCTTTATCCATTGACACCGTAAGTTTGTTTCCGTTTGTGGAAAATGTTACACCACTGATATTCGCCTTGAAATCATAATTGGAGAGTACACCATTTGAATCTGTAAGGGTAGCAACATATTTGCTTCCGTTCCATTCAAGCTCATTGACTTTCGCTGAACCGCTTGATTTAGTACAGAAGCTCGGCACAACTGTGTGATTCTGCACACTGCTGACCATACTGTTGTAGTAACTCATAATCTTACTGCGAAGCGGATGTTTGGCATTGATAACATCTTTCACATTACTGCAACCACTGGCTGCTTTGTGATTAAAGTTTGCGTCACGCTCGCCTACGACAGTTTCCCAAATAAGAAGCTGTGTTGCATAAGCGTGAGCAATACTGTTTGCCGCACTTTCGTTCTGCGACCTCCAGCTTGTTGAAATCGTTCCTCGATAGCCGTACTGCAAGATACGACCGATAAAGAGTCTGATTTCATCACCGGAGATAACTCCGTTTGCTGTGATATTGTTAAAATAATTTTCATCGTATTTGTTCATACTCTGACCGGAGCTGAGTGAAACACCCGGCTCGATACAATAGGCAATATTACCGGAATATGAACCAATTGCCTTTAAGTTGGTGTGGGTGGAACTGCCGGTATGCCAACCGTTCTTCAAAGTAAGGTTACTGTGTCCCCACACTCCGTCGTAATTTGCGTCGCCGTCACGAGGGAAATCAACCATATACACTTTGGTCTTTTCTCCGCTTGCGGCAAACGCTGTGCTTGTCCCAATACTCATAAATGCACTGAGACTGAGAACCGTCGCCATAACAAACGATAAGGCTCTCTTGATTTTCGTCTTTACCATCTAAGTTTCCTCCTTAAAATGAAAGAACGCACCGATTATCTCAGTGCGTCCGATACTGTATTTTATTTTGTTTTTTAGCAGTAGCCGATATAGATTTCATATTCCGTATCGGATACCTTTTCTGCCCATACCCATACTGCGGTAAATCCTTCCACATTTTTGTATCTGTTCAGCCTGTTTTGAATGTCATCCTTAATGCCTGTGCGTTTGGCATTTGCAGTGATAGGATTATCCCAACAATCCGTAGCGGTACTGTCCAACTCTAAACCGATACTTTGAGCATAACTCTTGGCGTAATTGACATAGGAATTAACATCAAAACTCGGCTTTACTTCTTCCGTCGGTTTTGGCTGCGTGGGTTTCACTTCTTCCTTAACCGTCGGTGTTTCCGGCTTTGACTGCTGTTGTAGCTGTGACTGTTTCTGCTCTTGGGTAGTATCAGGTGTTTTCGTTACCTGTACGGAATCATTGTTTTTTGTAACTTCCGATTTACTTGCCGAAGAAGAAACAGACGACTTTTCCTGCTGACTCGGCTCTGTTGTTGCTTCACTTGATACCGGTTGCTCTGTTTCCGGAACAACACTTGTTGTATCATCTGCTTTTTCTGTTTCGGTATTACCAGCCGTAGAAGAAATCCTTTTATCCGTGTCATTTCGTGCGGTTTCTTTCGCTGTGTTACCGTTACATCCGGCAAGCAAAATCATCAAGCAGGCAATCATACAAACCACCCATTTCTTTCTCATAAGCTATCGCTCCTTTCGCCTTAATCGTAATCAATCAGGCGAAAAACAGCAAAGGTGCGAATATCCAAACTTTTTATAGTATCAGACATTTTATTTGCACTTCAAACGTGCGAACCCTTTATTAGACAGCTATATATTAGTTGAGATAGATATAATCAAGTGAGATAGAATATATCTTTTCAGCAGGTAAACAGTAGGTTATAGGGGGTAGAGTGTGAGAAGGGGGGAGTAATAAAAGCGGCTATCTGCTGTCACGCTCTGCCCGTTGCCTGAGATACTTGTTGTAATGCTCCAACGCCTTACACACAAAGTCCTCTGTTTGGCTGATTGGGATATTCTTCGGGATGAGCTGTCGCACCCTGTCGCCCCTCAACACAATCTTCTCTTTCTGGTTTGGCTTTTCCTCCGACATAATTGCTTGGATAGCTTCGGTTGTAAGTTTGCCCTCATCAAAAAACTTACGCATACGGATAGTCTGGTCGTGAGACGGTGTAGCGTCGTTCATATCAATCTCATCAACAACATCACGCTGACAATCTTCGTCAAGATACGAAAGCTCCACCGCTGGTCGCATTTTAATTCGCCCCTCATCAACAAATTCAAGCAGTTCGGGAACAAGGTTTGTAAGGCGAACATAACGCTGGATTTGCGTTTTACTATCAGCAGAATTTTCTGCAATTTGTTCCACCGAGAACTTCTGACCCACTGGGGCAGAAGTTAAATCAGAACGAAATCCTTGCCTTTTCATAGCGTCCAAACGCATTTTGTAGGCATAGGCTTTTTCAGAGGGAAGTATCTGCGACCTTTGGAAATTACTTTCCACCATTAGAATTGTGGCTTCATCTCGATTAAGGTCAACAACCTCACATCTTAGCGTTTCAAAACCGGCAAGTTCACTTGCTCGTTTTCGTCTGTGACCGGATACGAGTTCATATCTTCCGTCCTCTTTCTGCCTTACCGTAGCCGGAGTAATTACTCCACGTTCCTTGATACTCTCTACAAGCTGCTGCATATCTTCATCGTCCCTGACCTTGAACGGGTGGTCTGGAAAATCGTCAATCAGCTCTAATGGAATATCTCGGATTTTAGAAAGTCTTTCTTCCTCTCTCTGTGCCTGCGTTGTAAAAAGGTCATCGAGCCTCGTGAGAGTGAAGTCGCTCTTTCTTCCTGCCATCGGCTAACACCTCCTTCGTAAATTCGGTGTATGCCTTTGACACCGTACTGTTTGGCTCATAAGCAAAAATGCTCTTTCCTTTGGAAGAAGTTTCTGCGGCTTTTACAGCAATCGGAATAGATGTGCGATACAGCTTAATCTGATTTCCGAAATTCTCCCGCAACGCTTCCACCGTACTTTTGGCAAGGTTTGTGCGGTTATCCACCAAAGTGAGAAGCATACCGTCTATCTTAATGTCCTGATTGATATACTTCTTGACTTTTGAAATGGTCTGCACAAGCTGGGTCATACCCTTAGCCGGCAAATACTGTGCCTGCACCGGAATAATCACGCTTTCTGCCGCAGATAGAGCATTGAGCGTTACCATACTCAGAGAAGGCATACAGTCAATCAGAACAAAATCATATCTGTCTTTGACCTGACTTAAATAATTCCTCAAAGTGGTTTCTCTGCTCATAGCGTTCATTAGGTTATATTCCATCGCCGAAAGTTCAAGGTTCGCCGGTAAAAGGTCAACGCCTTCCTCGTGATGCAGGATACCGTCTGTCGGGTCATTCATCGTTTCACTAATCACATCTGTAAGTTTCGTTGCAAGCGTGATACCCAAATTGTCAGTATCTCTCCAACCGAGACAAGTGGTTAAGTCACCTTGTGGGTCTGCGTCTATGAGCAAGACTTTCTTACCCTGCATTGCAAGACCGACACCGAGATTAACCGTTGTCGTTGTCTTTCCGACTCCGCCTTTTTGATTGCATATCGCAATCGTTTTGCAGTTCGACACTTTTGCGTCCTCCTTTCAATTTATTCATAGCCAATAAAATATGGCTATGTACTTGACCGTTTCATTTCCTAAACGGTCGTGGCAATATTTATTCTCAATATCCCTTGCCAAGCATATCGCTTTCGGGAAGTCGCTAAGGAACAGACTGCTTATCTGTATCATAGGAATCTAACCTCTGCCGGGTACTCCGCCAGCTCCGTAGAGAAGTATCATTATCTTTCTGACTGTCATCGCCATATCGGTTGCAATCCGATACTCATAGCAGGAGTTCTCGCTGTTCTGAAATTTTCAGAAGTTTCGGCGTACCTACTAAAGTGGCTATCATCAGAATTAAAGTCTTAACGACCTGTGTATTCAGTTGTCAAAGAACAAGTGAAAAGGCTTCCGTTTTCATCATCAGGAATTAACCCCTTCACTCATTGCACAAAAGGCTTCATTTTGGACACCCAAAATCGCTGCTTTTCCGAAAAAATTTTCAAAAAATTTTTGACAACAAAAAAGCCGCCTGTTTCGGTTAAAAAACAGACGGCATAAATGCTTGAAATTATTTGATTTTCAGTTTCTTTTTCCTTGCGGACAACACTTTCAGAAGAACTTCATCTACTGCGTCGGTGTATCTTCCTTGTACTATGAGGTTATTTTTCAGATTGATAAGCGACTGTATCACTCTGCTTTGCTCATCATCGGTTAGATAAATGTGATATTTCTTTTCTCTCATCGGCTGTTCCTCCAGTTCTTAAATATTTTCCTGATTATCTTAACATCTTCTTCTGTATCGGAAGATATAAATATATGTACGCTCTGAAATGCCGCTTTGATACGCTGTGCATATTCGGGTTCCGCTTCGTTTGGTTTCATCGGCAACTTAATGAATTTGATTCCATGTTGTTTACAGAGATGTTCCTTTAGTATGTCTATCTTCTCCGAGTCCGTATTCACTTGAATGGCAACCTGCTCCAGTGGGATATATACATCAAGTGGAATGCCGAATAACCTATCAGAGCCAAGTTCAACTTTCAATCCTTTCAGATTGGCATAATAACTGATTGCAAGAGCCGGGAACAACGACAGATACTCCTGCTCACATATTCTGCACCCTTTTCCGAGAACAGTACGCTCGTTTATCTTCATACTCCAAGAATGACCGTATCTGCATTGCCACCATGCTCTCTTTGCTGAATTTCTTGAAACTTCCGTCGGCTTCAACTTATTTAATTCATAATCCCATTCTGTCAAAAGCTGCTTATCCGTCGTAGCCAAATCATTGTATCCGGCAAGTACCTCTCGCTCTGCACAAACAGGGCAGACCGTTCCTTTCACACGAGCATTGATAACCGACTTCCACTCGCTACCGCATCTCTTGCAATACCACCATACATTTTTCCTCGACTTTGCATTGACTTCATCCGGTTGCAGAGGATAGTTTTTCTCTGACCATTCTTTGGCTATCTGTGGGTGTGTACTTTTTAGGTCATTCTTGCCTTTTATAAATATATATCCACTGCAACAAGGACATTTACTGCCGCCTGAGCGTGTAGAGATAAGCGTATTCCATTCATAACCGCAGGTTCTGCACTTCCACCAAGCCTTGCTGTTTGCAAACGCCATAACTTCGGTAGGCTTCTTTTCATTCTTATCAGACCATTCGTCTGCAACTTCCGGGAACAGGGTTGCAAGGTCATTAAATCCTGCAAGCACTTTGTTATGGGAGCAGTACGGGCAACCTGTTTTGTTGATGGTTCTGCTCTTTACAGTGGCTATCCACTCGTGTCCCAATTTACATTTCCATATTACTTTCTTGTGTGAACCGATAGATACCTCTGTCGGCTTGATTTCATTTTTCTCTGACCACTCTGAAGCTAATTTCGGCTTCAATGTACTTAAATCGTTAATGCCCGTGACTACCCTTGCACCTGAACAAATAGGGCATTTCTCGCCGTTAGAACGAGCCTTTACGCTTGTTTCCCACTCGTGACCGCAAGCACCTTTCCACCATACTTTTTTATTTGAGCCGAAGGTAATATCATCAGGTGTAAGCGGTAAGTTTTTCTCCGACCACTCCGAAACAAGTTCCGGATGTACTTCTGTTAAACTGTTATTCATAGCCAAACCTCAACCTCCTTGTGCTTAGAGTATATGAGGTTTTGGCTTTTACTTGTAGTTTACGAATATCTGTATAAATAGAAAAAGCCCTTTGAGAAAAGGATTTCTCCTCTCTCAGAGGGCTTGGTAAACTGGAATTTCTATTTCTGCTGCCATACCATTACATAATCTTTTTCCCCGGTAGCTTCATCCAGACCGCTATACTGAATCTCAAATCCTTCTCTCTGATAAAAAGATATGGCAGGTATATTTTTTTGATATACATTTAAAAGCAGTTTGCTCCTTGTATCCTTTACATAATTCAGCAAAATTTTGCCAATGCCCTGTGACTGCATTGCCTCAGAAACAAAAATGCCTTCTATATATTCACCATTCATTCCGATAAAGCCCTGTATCTCATAATTATCTTCATAGACATAGACGTTTGCCTGCAACAGCAGTTCTTTCACAAACTCCAAATTTCTTTTCCAATATTGAGCAGGGATAAAATAATGGGCCTTTATATTGGTATCCAACCATATATCTGCAACTATATTGATATCTGCTTTTCGTAATTCTCTGATCATAGCGAGAGACTCTCCTTCAAATTCCGATTTATCTTTTTCTTTCTGAAAATGGGCAATTCCGTAATGGAACTGCCCATATATCTTGAAAATTATGCGATTTTTAAGGCTCTGCACCGTTTCAAGCACCATTTGGTGTAAATTTGGTGTATTTGTGTATTTTCAGAGCTTTTTCACAAATGAAGTACATCTCGTTTTATAGGGTAAAACGGTACTTCTTAATAGAGCTTTGCACCTGCCGGGATTCTGTCATCTACCATCAGAAGGTTCAGTCCCTCGTGACCATCTTCCTCGTGTACTGCTGAAATCAGCATACCTTCGGAATCAATTCCCATCATCTTTCTCGGTGGCAGGTTCACGATAGCGATTGCTGTCTTACCAACCAGTTCTTCCGGCTCGTAATACTCGTGAATACCACTTAAAATCACACGGTCTTTGCGTTCTCCGTCATCTAATGTAAACTTCAGAAGCTTCTTTGACTTCGGTACTGCTTCGCAAGCTAAAATCTTAACTGCACGGAAATCAGATTTTGCAAATGTATCGAAATCTACCATCTCTTCAAAGATTGGCTCAATCTTTACCTTAGAAAAATCAATTTTCTCAGGCTCTGAATTTGGTGTAGAAACCTCTTTAGAACTTACACCATTTTCGGATTTTACACCACCGAGGGTCTTCATTTGAGGGAATAAAATTACCTCACGGATTGATTCTTGTCCAGTTAATAACATAACAAGTCTATCAATTCCCATACCCATTCCACCTGTTGGTGGTAATCCATATTCCAATGCTTCTACATAATCTAAATCCATTTCATTAGCTTCATCATTACCTAATTCTTTTTCTTTTAACTGATTAGCAAATCTTTCATACTGATCAATTGGATCATTTAATTCAGTAAATGCATTAGCATATTCATTACCACAGATAAATAATTCAAAACGTTGTGTAAAACGTGGATCATCTAAATTCTTCTTTGCCAGTGGTGAAATCTCAATTGGATGACCATAGACAAATGTCGGTTCAATAATTGTTTCTTCAACATATTTTTCAAAGAATTCATTGATAATATGACCATAGCCAAAATGAGGTTCTACCTCAATATGATGCTCTTCTGCTAATTTCTTAGCATCATCAAAGCTTAATTGATCAGCAAAATCAATTCCTGTTTTTTCTTTAATTGCATCTGTCATTGAAATACGTTTAAATCCTGGTGCTAAAGAAATCTTATTTCCCTTATATTCTAACTCATATGTACCACAAACTTCATTAGCTGCATTTGAAATAATTCCTTCAGTTAAATCCATCATCCCTTCAAGGTCACTAAAGGCTTTATAAACTTCAATTGTTGTAAATTCAGGATTATGTGTTCTATCCATTCCTTCATTTCTGAATAAACGTCCAATTTCATAAACCGCATCCATACCACCAACAATTAATCTCTTTAATCCTAATTCAGTTGCAATACGTAAATAAAAATTCATATCCAAAGCATTATGATGAGTAACAAAAGGTCTCGCACTGGCACCACCTAAAATTGGATTTAATACAGGTGTTTCTACCTCAACATAGCCTTGATTATCTAGATAATGTTGAATAGAACGAATTATTTTTGGTCTTGCAAAAGCAATTTTACGAGCTTCTTCATTCATGATTAAATCAACATATCTTCTTCTATAACGTTCTTCAACATCACTTAATCCATGATATTTTTCTGGTAAAGGACGTAAAGCCTTAGTTAAATGAGTATACTCTTCAACCTTAATAGAACATTCCCCTGTATTTGTCATAAATACGGTTCCTTTTACACCAACGATATCTCCAATATCACCTTTTTTGATAATTTCATAAACATCTTCACCGACTGCATCCTTACGTACATATAACTGGATTTGACCATCTCGATCTTGAATATGCATGAAGCACACTTTCCCTTTGCGACGCTTTGTCATAATTCTTCCAGCGACTTTAACCTCAACAGCCATTTCTTCTAATTCTTCATGCGTCTTATCACCGTAAGTTTCCTTAATTTCTTTTGAATATGCAGTAACATCAAACCGTTGTCCAAAAGGATCAATTCCCTTATCTACTAGCTCTTGTAATTTTTCACGGCGAACTAACTCTTGTTCGCTAAACTTTCTTTCTTCCATTTTTTCCTCCTAAAATATAAAAAACTCTCATCCGCTAAAGGGACGAGAGTATCGTGGTACCACCCTAATTCGTTAATAAGTCACCTTATTAACCTCAACAACTATCAAATAATAGTTTTGCCTGTAACGTGGCTCACGTTATCTAATCAACCTTAATATCCTAGATACAGCTCCTAGTCTTTTTTCATTATATCCTGTGTTATCCCATTCCACCAGCCGAGACTCTCTTAAACACATAAAATACAATTACTCCTCTATTCATCGCCTTTATTCATCTTTGTAATCTTAACTTATCTTCCAATTATTGTCAATATCAATCTTTCCAAATCCACCATTTTAACTTTTTGGGATCTGGATTTTTACTACTTGCATAATATACTGCCATACGGTACATATAAAGTTGGCAGCGATCTACCATTTGTCCTCTAACATCACATTCTTTTTGATACATTTCTTCTGGGTCAGCGCCTTTTAAAGAAGCTATCGTTTCATAACCAATTCAATTCAATGATGCAGCAGTTGCTTTACCAACATAAGGTATTTTAGTTAACTCACTCATAATGATCACCTCAATTACATTATAAGCCACTAATAACTTAAAAACTATCCTCTGGGATAGCTTTTGGTCAATAGAAATTTTAAGCAACAACAATTTCTAGTTATATTATTGACGTATTTTTATTTTTTATACATGGTCAAATGCATTTTCGATATCTTCTAACAAATCATCTATATGCTCTAAACCAATTGACAATCTAATAGTGTTAGCTTTAATTCCAGATGCTGCTAATTCAGCTTCATTCATTTGTGAATGCGTTGTTGAAGCAGGATGAATTACTAATGATTTCGCATCAGCTACATTTGCTAATAAAGAAAAAATTTCTAAATTATCTATAAATTTCTTAGCATCATTTTCGTCACCAGCAATTTCAAAAGTAAAAATTGATCCAGCTCCATGTGAGAAATATCGTTGATATAATTCATGATAAGGACTATTATTTAGTGATGGATGATTAACTTTTGCAACTTTAGGATGTTTACTTAAATAATCAACCACTTTTAAAGCATTTTCTACATGACGCTCTACTCGTAGTGATAATGTCTCCAATCCTTGTAATAAAAGAAAAGCATTGAACGGAGAAATAGTCGCTCCCTTATCACGTAATACTACTGCTCTAATTCTAGTTACAAAGGCGGCAGCTCCAGCAGCTTCAGTAAAAATAACACCGTGATAACTTGGATCAGGTTTACTTAATTGTGGGAACTTCCCTGAAGCCTGCCAATCAAACTTTCCAGAATCGACAATTACACCACCTAAAGTAGTTCCATGCCCGCCAATAAACTTAGTTGCTGAATGCACAACAATATCTGCTCCATGTTCAATTGGCCTAAATAAATATGGTGTTCCAAATGTATTATCAATAATTAATGGAATACCATGCTCATGAGCAATTTTACTAACTGCCTCAACATCAACTAAACTTGAATTAGGATTTCCTAATGACTCTATAAAAATCGCTTTGGTATTTTCTTGTAACGCTAATTTAAAATTCTCGGGATCATCACTATCAACAAATGTTGTATTAACACCATAATTTGTCAGTGTGTGAGCTAATAAATTATATGTCCCCCCATAAATTTGTTTAGCTGCCACAATATGATCACCACTTCGTGTAATACTTTCAATCGCATAAGTCACTGCAGCCGCTCCTGAAGCTACTGCTAATGCTGCTACCCCACCTTCTAAAGCTGCCATTCTTTGTTCAAAAACATCTTCAGTTGGATTAGTTAAGCGTCCATAAATATTACCAGCATCACTTAATCCAAAACGTGCTGCCGCATGATCACAATTATCAAATACATAAGCTGCTGTCTGGTAAATAGGCACTGCTCTTGCTCCGGTAGGATCAGTTATTTCTTGTCCTACATGTAACTGTTTAGTTTCAAATCTTAAATTGTCTTTACTCATTTTATTTTCCTCTTTTCTTAATGTTTGTTATCTATGATTTATAAAAAACAATACATTCGTCCATTCCGAAAATTATTTCTGAGCTGTTGTAGTAGTTCAAAATTCATTTTTCTTCCCCTTATCCTACTGTTATAGTATGAATAGAGTATACTAAACTATTTCCTACCTGTCAATAGGGAAATAAAAAGTCATGTTATAAATTTATATGTATCTATTGTCAAATGGTCAAAAATAATTAACTTACTAGATATAAACTAGCATTTTATGGGGTAGCAATAGTCTTATATTATTAATGATTCCCTTTCTTTAATTTTTGTTCTTTCTAAAACTTAAATATATTGCTATACCTTTCAATTTTTTCCATAATAAAAATCTCACTTCTATAGTCTTGGTAAGATTATATTATCACATCTATCTACTTTGGCGAGATTATATCTAATTATTTAAAAGTTTTTATTAATGTGTTTTACGATGTCTATAATAGTATTGTATTGAAATTCCTAATAATGATAAACCGCTTATGATCAACAATCCTGTCATATCGACACTATCGCTAGTTTTTACAGCAGCTGTTGAATTTGATTGGGGAGCAACATCGGCATCAGGATTAGATGGAGTTGAAACTACTGTTTCACGATCCCACAAATAATCTTTTACAAATTCACTGAACTGACTACGCCATACACCCCAGTCATGAGCTCCATTTTTCCATTCAAAAACTACATTAGCTCCGGCTTTTATCAATTCTTCATTAATTTGAACATTGACATTCCGCCTAACAAAAGTATCAAAAATTCCTACACTCACATAGTATTGTGATACTTTGGGAAACGCTGCAACCATTTCCAGTGTTAATGTTTCTTCAACAAAATCTAATGTACGACTCGGTGAAAATACACCATAATAGCCAAATGTTTCATTACTATAGAACATTGCTTGAACTGTAACTGTAGCTCCACTAGACAGACCAGCTAGTACTTTATCTTGGGAATTTGCTGAAACACTATAATTCTTTTCAATGTAAAGCATAATGCATTCTGTAAGATTTTTTAGGCTATCACCCTTTTCAAAGTTAAAATATGTATTATCCTTAGTAACCACAATTGCGTCAGCCACTTCACCATCAGCAATTAGATTATCCATAATATTATTTGCTGAAGCGATATTCATCCACTCAACATCATTTCCCCCACCACCATGTGCAAGATAAATTGTCTTATAAGTTTTATTTGTATCATAGTCATGCGGTAAATATATACCTAACGGCTGGCTACTGCCATCAATGTTGTTATATTAGCCTCTATAAATGATAAACATAATAAGCTGATTATTCCTAATTTTAATCTTCTCATAAATCTAGCCTCCTTTTCTCTTTTCTATTAATATTTTATCACAGCCTCATTTTGAAATTGCTTTTATTTGGCGTGGTTTCTATAATAAAGAAAATCATTGATAAATAATAAAAAGGGGCATATTTTGAACCTTACAAAGCATAAAAATTATAAATTTTCTCAAACAAACTACAAAGCTGATAAATTGCTTCACTAAAATTAATGTTATCATCAATTCTATAGCACTCATCAAGATTACGATTCCCCGTCGCAATCTTTCCTACATATAAATGATCAATCTTTTGTTCTTTAATAAAATGTTTCAATTCAAGATAGCCACTAAAAAATTCTGCCATTAAATCCAAATCACTTTTATATAGAGATACGACTATTATTAAGTCACTCCCAGTAAACTTTTTTTCAACTACCATCTGTCCATATGACTTTAATGATAATTGGATATCTAAATCTATCCCAATTTCATAAAACTTTTGTTTATATACAATTAGTGAGCTAACTGAGTAACTATCACCAATTACTATAAGTCTTTGTTTTTTTGCTAACTTATCTCTTAAATTTTTCTCAATAATTCTCTCTTTAAATATTTCTTGATGTTTTTTCTCTTTAGTAATCAAGTATTGAACGTCAGTGTAGTTTTTATAGCCTAATTTTTTTAAAAAACGTAATAAAGTTGATTTTGATACTTTTGTATCTTTTAAAATATCAACCATCTTGATTGATTCAATCTGATTACTTTTTTTGATCAGATACGCTGCTAAAAGATAATCATTACTATTATATGAAGAAGTACACAAAATTAAGTTTAGTTTACCTATTATCATAATAACCACCATAATAACAATAAGCTATATTTTGAAAATAGTTATCTAAAATCATATTTTCTAGCGTCTCATCTAGGTAACTAGGAATTTTTAAAAATAGGGCTTTTTCACAAAGAAAATTTTTATAGCCAACACAAATAAGATTGTTTTTCCCCACTAATAAATTTTCAATCAAAGTTGGTTTTAACTCCGCAATTCTTCCTGTCATTGAAAGCAAAATAATTAAATCATCCGCTTGAGGTTCGATATAATTATTATTATAAATAGTATTTTGAATCACAAGTTTTTGCATCATCACCATATCACCTTGAAAACGCAATAATGAATCCATCATCTCATTCGAACCGATTAAAATAACACGGCTACATTTTTTAATCATCTCACAGCACTGATTTATTAATCCTTGATCTGATACTGTCCAATAATCATCGTTATCTAATAGCGGTTTTAAAAGCTGATTAACTTGTTGATTATTTTTGCGAATCGAACGTTCCTCCAACTGACTTATTCGTGCCGCCGCATGGACTTGCATTAAATCTTTAATAATTGAAAATTTTTTAAATCCAAATATTCTAAAAAAGCGATTGAGAGTAGAAACAGAAACATAACATGCATCTGCAATTTCCTGAAGTGTCATTTCAAAAACATCATAATAGTGCAGTAATAAATAATAAGCAATATTATAATTAGTATCTTGAATATCCGGATTATTAATTATTTTTAATAATGAAGTAACAAAAACATTCATTTAAGTTTCTCCTTCCCTATGGTCTTATTATTAAGTTTACCACCATGATACTACACCTGTCAAAATAGAAAAATCCTGTCTAAAACAGGATTTTTACCTTACTATTTAAGATGTTCAATAATATGACGTGCTACGATGATTCCATTTGCTCCTGCCTGAGCCAGCCCTCT
>ERZ507044.83-NODE-83-length-86030-cov-9.0998_pt1 | contig 86030 bp, 94 predicted proteins | sample MGYA00512870_ERZ507044 | MGnify/ENA metagenome assembly ERZ507044
TGTAATTTGTGGTGATTTTATTGTAACGGAAATTCTTACCTATGTCTCTTTTTTTATGCTCAAGAAAAAAAGGCGTTGGTTTCCACCAACACCAAAATTTATAGAACCAGTATTGTAGATGAACAATTATCAGAGAACTCAGATTCTATCCGGGAAATTCGAATATGGAAAATTTGATGAAGTTCACATGTCAATGCCATACTTTTCCCATAATTTTTTCTTATAATAAAATTGTCCAAAGGATAAGACCAACAGAAAATCCCTTCAGGACAAGATGTTTTTCCCCTCTCAACCTTAATAATAATCAGGTGATCAAGGCTCCCCTCCTTGGTTGCCGGAGAAAGCCCGCCTTCCCCTGGCGGGTTTTCTTTTCCTGCAAGGAAGACGGCGGTATAATGAAGAAAAGGAGAGCGACGGATTCCTTCGTTAATGGCATCAGGATCCGCCGGATATAGAATTATGGAAGCAAAATTTTATACTTATGAAGAATTTCCTGCCTCTGAACTCACCACGCCGCACATGACAGAGATTGAAATTGATCTTCATCAACGAAGCGTCCACGCTTTGCCGCTTCAGGAATATGCCAGGGCAAAAGATCGGGGACTCCACATCCGGTTCTTACAGCCGTCATTTGTCGCTGAGGAAATGATAGAAGGGCAGCGCTTTCCCATTCTTCTGTTTATCCAGGGTTCAGGTTGGCGTTGGCAGAATGTGGAATCCAACATTTGCAGTCTGGGAAAGATTGCCGTCCACGGCTTTATCGTGGCGATGATCGAATATCGCGGCAGCGAATGCGAGCCTTTCCCCGCGCAGCTGATGGATGTCAAACGAGCGATTCAATATGTCCGCGCGCAGGCGCCAGGCCTTCACGGCGATCCCGATCAGCTGATTTTATGGGGCGGTTCCTCGGGCGGACATTTAGCGGCCCTGACGGCAGTCAGCGAGGCTGCCGGGGCGTTTCCCCTGGAAAACGGCGAAGCGTTTCTGCCCGCAATGAAAGGCGTGATCGACTTCTACGGTCCGGTCAATCTGCTCAGCATGGCGGATCAACTGTCAGCCAGGGAACATGCCGGCGCGGATTCCATTGCCGGAAAGCTGCTGGGCGGGATTGCGGTTAAAGACCATCCGCAGAAGGCCCGTCAGGCCTCCGTCACAACCTATATCGGCAAGGCTCCGCTGCCGCCGTTTCTGATTGTCCACGGCGATAAAGACCGCAATGTACCCATGGCGCAGAGTGTGGAATTGATGGAAGCCTTATTGAAGGAGGGACACGAGGCTGACTTTATCAAAGTGAAGAATGCCGATCACGGCGGCGCCGGAATCTGGAACGATGTGATACTGGATCGCTGCCTGGATAAAATCCAGCTGTGGCTGAATAGAGGATAAGCCTTAAGAAATTCTTCAGGAAGTTCACGGAACCTTCACCTGCTTTTGATTCTTATCCCATAATCTTGCCCTATAATACAAGCATACAAGGAAGGAGGCATCCAAGTTAAACTTCATCAGAAAAAAGCATAAAGATAAAATTCCCTTTACAAAATAAATATTTTCCCCTCTTATTCATAAAAATAATATGCGGAGGCGGGCTTCCCCTCCCGCCTTCCGAAGAATCCTGTTCCCTCCCCTGAACAGGATTTTTTCTATTATAACAACGGGCTTTAGAATAGGAACCAAATAACCAGACGGGCGTAAAGCTGAAAATGATCAAATTCATCATTTCTTCACACAAACTCCATTTTATCACCACATCGGTTTTCTATACTGAAATACAGAAAGGAGGATCGCAAAAGTTTATAAACGCTTTAAACATTTTTCCTCTTCTTAAATTTAAAAAATAATTGAGGACAGGCGCTAATCCCTGAGCGGCTGTTCTCACGCAGTCTGCCGAATCCCTGCGGCGGACCTTGCGGGACAAAGAGTTCTGTATTCCCTGACAGAGCTCTTTTCTTTCGAATTGCTTATCAGAATATCGGAAAACGGGAAGATTCGAGATTTATGGGAAAATTCAGTCAGAATTCTGCCGTTTCCTGATTCAGAATGTGCTAAAATAAATTCATGAGAAAGGGGCTTTTTTATGATTTATACATGTACGTTGAATCCGTCGCTGGACTACTATATGGAATTCGATAAAGTCGAGCTGGGGAAAACCAACCGCAGTTCGCTGGAATACTACGAGGCCGGAGGCAAGGGCATCAATGTTTCTATCGTTTTAAATAATCTGATGATTCCGTCCCGGGCGCTGGGCTTTGTCGGCGGCTTTACTAAGGATTTCTTCATCAGCCTGCTTCAGAAATATGAGTATATCGAACCGGTGTTCACCTTCATTGAAGGCCATACCCGGATTAACGTGAAAGTCAAAGGCGATCTGTTGGAAACGGAGCTGAACGCCAAAGGTCCGAGCATTACCGAAGAAGATATGCGGATGATGTTAAGACGGGTGGAACGGCTTAACCGCAGCGATATTTTTGTGCTGTCGGGCAACTGTCCGGATAATCTGGTTGATCTGACGGAAAAAATGATTCAGCTGTGCATTGAAAACGACGTGAAGTTTGTCCTTGACGTCAATCATGAGCTGCTTCTGCGGTTGTTGAAATACAAGCCGTTTCTGGTCCGGCCGAATATCGAGGATCTGGAAACGATGTTTGACGAGGTGATTGCCGATCAGAAACAGCTGATCCATGCCGGACGGCAGTGCGCAAAGCTGGGCGCGGAGAACGTCATCTTGATGATGGGGAAGGACGGCTCGCTGCTGATCAATCAGGACGGTGTATACCATGCCAATTCGATTGACGCTGAGGTTGTCAATTCCGTCGGCGCGGCCGACAGTATGATCGCCGGCTTCGTGATGAATTACCTGCGTTCCCGCGATATTATTACAACCTTTAAATATGCGAACTGCTGCGGCATCGCGACCGCCTTTTCCAAAGGCATGGCGACGCGTGAAAAAATTGAAAGCCTCTATGACGAAATTATCGTCACAAAGATTGACGAAAACGAAGAGGCTTGATATCATAGACCAAGATGATGCGAGGTGAGAGGATGTACAGAAAATAAGACGAAGAAAATTGAATTTCTGAAATCTTGTTTTTTGTCGTTCTCTTTTTTTACCGTTTACCGCTTCCTAAGGAGGTGGTGCGGATGTTAACTGTAAATCAACTTACAATTAAGACCCTCAAAGATAGAATTCTGATCGATCATTTAAGCTTTACTTGCGTCGCAGGCGATAAACTGGCGGTGATCGGTGAAGAGGGGAATGGCAAAAGCACGTTGTTTAAAGCAATTTACAATCCAGACTTGATTTCAGAATATACCGTGATGGAAGGGACGATTGACCGCCGCGGGGCGGTGATCGGCTATCTTCCTCAGGCGCTGGACGCACGGTGGCATGAAACGTCAGGCCTGGATTTTTGTATGAGCGAAGCCCCTTCGGAAATTCCCGATTATGAGAAGATCGGCGAGCTGTACGTGCGGCTGGAAGACGTCGGGGCCAGCGCTGATTTGCTGGAAAGAAAAATGGGTCAGCTGAGCGGTGGGGAAAAGGTCAAGCTGCAGCTGGTCAAACTGATGTTAAACGAACCAGATCTGATTTTAATGGACGAGCCGACCAACGATCTCGATCTGGAAACGCTGGCAATTTTAGAACGCTTTATTTTGGACAGCCCGGCCGGCATTCTGTTTGTTTCCCATGATGAAACGCTATTGGAACATTGCGCCAACGGCATTCTGCATCTGGAACAGATCGTCCGCAAGACCCAGGCCCGGCATACGTTTGTGCATCTGGGCTATGCTGATTACGTGCGGCAGCGCGAAGCCCTGGCAAACCGGCAGAATCAGCTGTCCGTCAAGGAACATCAGGAATATGCGGCGCAGATGGAGCGTTACCGGCGGCTATACCAAAGCGTCGATCATGCGCTGAATTCCGTCTCCCGGCAACAGCCGCATGCCGCCAAGATGCTCAAGCGCAAGATGCGGTCGGTTAAGGCGTTAGGAGAACGGCTGGAAGACAAACCGCTGACGCATAAGTTTGAAGGTGAGGAACAGATTGAATTGTTTTTTGATCCGGAAGTCAGGATTGCCAATTCCCGCAAACAGATTCTGGATTTCCATCAGCCGCAGCTCTGGGCAGGGATGCATCTTTGCGCGAAGGATATCAACCTTCAGATTGTCGGGCCGCAGAAGGTCGCAATTATCGGACCCAACGGCTGTGGGAAAACGACGCTGCTGCGGCTGATCTGGAAACAGCTGAAGGATCGGAGAGATTTGCGTGTCGGCTACATGCCGCAGAATTACGAGGAACAGCTGCCGATGGATAGAAATCCGGTTGACTTTTTAAGCGAAGGTCAGGATCAGGCATTCCGCACGCGGATTCAGAATCATTTAGGTTCCCTGAAATTTACGCCGGAGGAGATGCGGCAGCCGATGGGGACTTTCTCCAGCGGCCAGAAAGCCAAGATCCTGTTGGTGAAGCTGGTTGTCGATCACAACGACGTGCTGCTTCTGGACGAGCCGACGCGGAATTGTTCGCCGTTATCCGCCGGCCAGATCCGCGCACAGCTGGCGTCGTTTCCCGGCTGCATCCTCGCCGTCAGTCATGACCGCCGCTTTTTAGCCGAGGTGACGGAGCGGATTCTGCGATTGACGCCGCAGGGGCTGGAAGAAGATTCAACGATTGAATTCTAGCCAAACGGGCGATTTTGATTTATACTAATACTGTTATGGCAAGGAGGCAGAATATGAAAAAACAGATCCTGAAAGGTTTAGTTCTGTTAGGCTGCTGCCTGTTGGCGCTTGGTGCCTGCAGTCAGAAGGATAATACGCCGGTGCATTATTTAGACGATTTGAAGATGGTGGACGTCGATATGAGCGGATATCAGGGCTTCAATGTGGCCGAGCATCAGTTCAAGCGGGTAACGCTCAAGGAAGCCAACCGTATTTATAAAGAAGGCGGAAGCGGTATCCTGTATTATGGGTATACAAGCTGCGCCTGGTGTACGCAGGCGGTCCCGGTAATGAACGAGGTTGCCAAAGAACTGGGCCTGACGATTTATTACGTCGATATGGGCACGGACGACGGCAACACGGAGGAAAGCTACAACGAATTTATTGATCTGGTGAAGGATTTTCTGAAAACGGACGATGATGGTGAGCCGGCATTGTATGTACCGCAGGTCTTTGTCGTGAAAAACGGAAAGATTGTGGGCGATCATCTGAGCACCGTCGATTCGTTCAGCCCGAGCCAGGGCAACATGACCGACAGCCAGAAAAAAGAGCTGAAGGGCATCTATAAAAAAATGTTTGAAAAACTGAAATAGGATCTTCGCGATCCTTTTCTTTTTTATTCGTTTTTTCTTTACGCCTGAGGTTGAGCGAAAGTAAGCGCTTGTGAAAACAACATTCAGGAAGACGTAAGAAAAACTTAAAGAAAAGCGCATAAAAATTGGGTATAATACGGTCGATGTCAGGAGTGTGATCACAATGAAACGCAGACAAAAACGCAATATGATGCTTTTGGGATTGATCCTGGCCCTTCATCTGCTTTATATTCTGGCGGGCCTGGGCTTGCGGAAAGCCGGGATTCAGCTTCATTTACGATGGTTGTTCTGGAATCTGGGGCTGGCGTTCATGCCGATAGCGCTGGCGGTGCCGGCTTATCTGCTGACCAGCTGGCGCAGACACTGGGGGCCGTTTTCTCTGACGCTGGCATTAGGCTGGCTGTTGTTTCTGCCCAACGCCTGTTACATGGTCACGGATCTGATCCATCTTCAAGGCTCGCAGCTGATTGGCGGCAACGGCGTTTATCTGCAAAGTTTAACGGGCTGGGTTCGCTTGATTTATATTGTCGGCGGAATTTTGATGGCGTTAGTCGACGGTCTGTTTTCCACATCGTTGATCCATCAGAGCGTCAAATGGCGCAAAAATAAAGTGTTTAACTTCTGCTGGATGAGCGTGATCAGTCTGTTATGTGGTTATGGCGTCTACATCGGCCGGTTTCTGCGGCTGAATACCTGGGATGTGCTGCAGCCGAAGGTCTTGTTAGCGACATTGCTGCAGAACATTGATAAATTTACCGTGCTGTTTTCCTTTATGTTGGCGGCGTTCTATTTTGCGGCCTATCTGATCTTTGATAAACTGATGCGCTCGGAACCGCATGCCTGATCAAAAGATCAGGTTTTTTTATACGCTTTTCAGAGGAGTGTCGAAAAGTGTTCGACACTGTGAACCGGTGGGAAACTACGCGAAAGCAGGGAACAGGAATTAACGGCCGGACCGCTTCAATATTTGATTTTCCGGGGAAAAAAGAGCAGAAAAAACGCATGGAGACTTGGATGAACCGCAGGAATTCTGAATAAAAATGAATTTATTTTTAGAAACAGGCGTGAATGGCACGCTTCATGCTTGTATCAATAAAAAGGAGTGAGTTTCATGAAGTTTGCGAGTTTGTTTCAGCCGTTAAAAATCAATTCCCTGATGATTGCCAACCGGATCATTTCCGCGCCGATGAACGAGGCGCTCAATGACAAACGCGTCCGCTGCGGAGCAGCGATTCTGATTGCGGGCTGCGGTGGAGTAAATCTGCCCAACGCCTGGTTTGATTCGGAGTATCTGTTTTCCAAAGCCCAGATTCAGAAAACGCGCCAATGGCTGAACTTTATGCGGCAGGGGGGATCAGCGGTGTCGCTGGAGGTCATGCATATGGGCGGCGTTGGACGCGGAGCGCATCCAGAAGATGTGCTGTGGGGATCGACAGATGGAATTAACGCCTATGGCAATCGGGTGAAGGCCATGACGCCGGCAGAGATGGATCAGACGGCGGCCGCATTCGCGCAAACCTGCCGCGACGCTAAAGAATTGGGCTTCGATATGGTCATGCTTCATTTTGCGCATGGCTGGCTGCCGGCACAGTTTCTTTCACCGGCGCTGAATCATCGGACGGACAGCTATGGCGGATGTCTTGAAAATCGGATGACGTTTCCGCTGGCGATAATCAAGGCAGTGCGCGAAGCAGTCGGCCCGGATTATCCGGTGGATCTTCGGATCAGCGCGAAGGAATGGATCGAGGGGGGAATCGGACTGGATGAGGTGCTGACCTTTCTGAAGCAGGCCGAGCCGTATCTGGATATGGTCAATGTGTCAGCCGGACAGGATATGGACAAACAAGGCAACATCCACATGGCGACGTCTGCGCTGGAGCCGCATGGCGTCAACCGCCAGCTGGCCCGCGCAATTAAGCAGACACTTGCGATCCCGGTTGCGGTAGTCGGGGCGATCATGACGCCGCAGGAAGCTGCCGCGGTGATTGAGGAACAGGACGCCGATCTTGTGGTTCTGGGACGGTCATTGCTGGCGGACGAAGACTGGATTCACAAAGCGGAAGTGGGGCGGGAAGCGGATATCGTGCCCTGCCTGCGCTGCGGCAGCTGCATGCATTGGACGACCGACCGGCGCGATCATGGCTGTTCCGTGAATCCCGCCTATATGAACGGCAGCTGGATGTCCATGGAACAGCCGTCGGTTAAAAGACGCAGGCATGTCGTCGTGATCGGCGGCGGTCCGGCCGGGATGAAGGCGGCGCTGACGGCGGCGCAGCGGGGACATCAGGTCACGCTGCTGGAACAGAAGTCCTGTCTGGGCGGCGCGCTGACTGTTCTGGATCAGGCAAAATATAAAATGGATCTGCGGCGCTACCGGGATTATCTGATAGAACAAGTCGGGAAGTCAGAGGTAAACGTCAGGCTGAATACGAAGGCGACCCCGGAAAGCGTCCAAGCCCTGAACCCCGATCATTTAATTCTGGCACTGGGCGGGGAGCCGGTAATTCCGCCGATTCCCGGGATTGAGCGGGGGCTGACGCCTGCACAGGCGTATACAAGTCCGCTTCCTGAAGGAAAATCCGTAGTGATTTTAGGCGGCGGGGCGATCGGCTGCGAGCTGGCGCTGAAGTTTGCGGAGGCTGGATGCCCGGTTGCCCTGATCGAACAGGGAAGTCAGCTTCACCGCGGGGAAAATCAGCTTGTCGGTTTAGCGCTGGACGAGCATATAAGCCGTTGTGACAATCTGACGATCCATCGGGAAACCCGCTGCTTGCAGGTAAATCCGGATCATGTTGTTGTGGAAAAAGCCGGCGTGCGCCTGACGATTCCAGCCGGGGTGCTGATCGTCTGCACGGGCATTCAACCGTTAAGCGAGGAAGCTGACCGCTTTTATGGAATTACGTGTCATACCTGGAAAATCGGCGACGTGAAACGTCCGGGAAACATCAAGACTGCGACATTGGAGGGCTGGATTGCGGGCAGTCAGGACTAAGCCGCGGATATCCCGGCTTTCCTTTCCGATCCGGCCTTTTTGGCAGAATCCTGGCGTTGCTTCAGATAGAAAAATGGTCTGAATTTTATTCTGGCAGAAAAACCTGCGCGGGCAGGTTTTTTTTGTGCTTTTGAGGCAATAAGTTAAGGCAGACAGGAAATGCAAATGAAGTCAGGTTTGAAATTTTTAGTTTCCTGAAGAGCAGCGTCTGAGGAAATAATCATTCCGCGATGATATTGACAGGGAATGATATTATATCTATAATAGATATATCTTAAATGGATATATCGTGAATAGACTGTGAGGAATAGGAATGCCAAAACAAGATACCTTTGAAACAGAACAGCTGACCGACGCGGCGTTTTACATCTTATTAGCGCTGATCGAACCGCTGCATGGCTATGCGATTATGAAGTATATTGAACAGATGACAGGGGTTCCGGGAATGATCGGGCCCGGCACGTTGTATACGCTGCTTAAAAAGATGTGCGTCAACGAGCTGATCGCGCAGACAGCCGCAAAGGAAGGAAAGAAGTCCTATGTGCTGACCGATAAAGGAAAGACCTTATTGCGTCATGAATTGACCCGGCGGGAAACGATTGTTGCGGCGGCCCGGAAAAGAATGCAGGAGAAAGGAATGTAACTGATGAAGAAGAAAATCATATTAGCTCAGGGGCTTGTATTTGAGGAAGAGCAGGAAAAGCTGCGGCTGCAGAAGCTGGCGCAGGAAGGCTGGCTGTTTGAGAAGGCAGCCTGGGGTGGTTTATGCTGGGTGTTGGTTCAGGGTGAACCGCAGTTCAGACAGTATGAATTTGATTACCTGCCTTCTGATCCGGCTGAACGGCAGGAATATCTGGCATGGATGGAAGCTTCCGGCTGGCATCCGGCGTTTCGCCAGGATTCGATTGTCTTGTTCTGGACGGACGAAAAGCGGGCGCCGATTCATACGGATGCGGCGACAAAATTGGAATCCTATGCGCCGATCGCCCGGCAGATGAGCAGGATCAGTCTGATTCTGGGCGGCTTGCTGATCGGACTTTTGTTCTCCGGACTTCGAGGGAATGGGATCGCGCTGATCTTTGTAATCGGACTGATCGGTTTTATGATGACGATGTTGTGCGCTTCAGGCTATCGGGTTCGGATACAGCTGCTGAAACGTCAGGCGTCGCTGCAGGAGAAGCTTGACGACCGGCTGCGGAAACAGATTATTACCCGGACGGCTTTCGCACATTTGCTTCTGCTTTTATCGGCGCTGTATCTGGTGATGATCGCCTGTGCGCGCAAGCCGATGCCAGCTGGACTGTGGATTCTGATGATGCTGCAGGCCGGCGCCGGACTGGGGCTGAAACTGATCTGCTGGAAACAAAAAAAGAATCTCGGCTGATCTGGAAAAGCGTCTTTGATTTTAAAAGTAAAGCGATAATTCAATCATGGACTGGAAAAGAAAGCGAAACCCCTTGACCCGTCCCTGGCGTCCGGGCGTAAGTTAGAGGTAAGGAGGATGGCAATAGAAAATGTCAGGGATTTGTAATAAATAAAATAAGAAAAATATGATAAAATAAGAAACATAAAAATGGGAGGGCGATTTCAATGATTGAAGTCTATCACGTAACAAAAAAGTACGGTTCGTTTAAAGCGGTTGACGATCTGTCGCTGACGGCGCACAACGGCCGGATTACGATTCTTCTGGGCCCCAATGGGGCAGGTAAATCCACGACGATTAAAAGTATCGCAGGTCTGCTTAAATTTGACGGTAAAATTCTGATCGACGGTTTTCCGAATTCGTCGATTGATGCGAAACGGCGCTTCGGCTACATTCCGGAAACGCCGGTGCTGTACGAGCAGCTGACGATTCGGGAACATATCCAGTTTATCAGCCGGGCTTATCAGGCCGAAGCGGGAGAAGCTCGGGCACAGGCGCTGCTGGAACGGCTGGAGCTGGCGGACAAGGCGAAAAAAACGGCCCGCGAATTATCCAAAGGGATGTCGCAGAAGCTGTCAATGGTGTTGGCGTTATTGGCGGATCCGGATTCGATCCTGATCGACGAACCGATGATCGGACTCGATCCGGCGGCGATCGAAACGGTGCTGCAGCTGCTGAAAGAGCTGCGCGGCGCAGGCAAAAGCATTCTGATTTCCACGCATATCATCGACATGTTCGAGTCGCTGTGGGATGACGCGTATATTCTGCATCATGGAAAAATTGTGCGGGAAGTCCGGCGCGAGGATCTGGGCGATCAGTCGCTGAAGGAAATCTTCTTTGCCTGCACGCAGGGAGAACAGGGATGAACGCGCTCAGCTATCTGTTTTTTGTCAAGCTCAAAGCGCAGCTCCGCCGGCTGTTTTCCAAGCCTGTTTCAGCGATCGTAACGCTGTTCGTCCTGGCTTTCTTCGGTTTTTCCATTTATTCGGCAGTGTCAAACCGGGAAATGATGTCGGCGATGATGAACGTCCAGTCGGTGCAGGGGTGGATGATGTTGTTTTGCGGTTATGTGCTGTTTTTAATGACGGTTATGATCTTGCAGAAACGCTCTGCGATCGTGACGCGCGATGATGCTCAGTTTATTTTCGCAGGCCCGTTTACGCGAAAACAGACGCTGGCTTACTTATTGATTGAAACGGTCGAAGGCAGTCTGATCTATGCGCTGATCGCCGTGGCGTATATCTTAATGATGATGAGCTCCACTGTGATTCTGACCGTTCCGCTAGTGCTTTCGTTAATCCTGAGCAGCCTGTTGATGTTTTACTTTGCGTTTGCCTTATTTACCTGGTTTTATTTTCTGGAATTGGTGAAGCCGCAGGCGAAGTGGATAAAATATGGATTTCTGGCGGTGCTGCTGGGGTTTATCGGTCTGATCGCCATCCGCAACGTCGGTGTTGACGGCGGAATTCAGAGTACGATCACCCGGTTTGTAGCCGATCCGTTGTTTAACTGGGTACCGGTGTTCGGCTGGTGCAAAATGGCGTTAATCGGTCTGGTGAGCCAGGATATGACGGCCTGTCTGATCGGGTTTGCGGCGACGCTGCTTGTCTGCGCCGGGATTACCGCGCTGATTCTGAACGTTAAGGGTGATTTCTACGAACAGGCGATCATGGATGCGGAATGGATCAGCGAGCTGCGGCAGAATGCCCGCGCACGGCGCGCCCAGAGCCAAACCCACGAAAAGGTTGTTTCAGTGAAGCAGGCGCGCTTTGGCAGCGGAGCGGCGGCGCTGGTTTCCAAGAATCTTCTGATCCTGCGCAAGACGCGGCGGTTGCTATCGCTGCAGGAAGTGCTGCTGATCGTGATTTATCTGGGGATTGTCTGGATGAATGGACAAGGATTCGGTTTTTATCAGTTCTTCGTTCTGATCGTCCTGTTCACCAGTGCGACGACCGACCGGATCGCCCAGGATTTGCGGGTGTTCTATTTATATCTGATCCCGGACCGGCCGATGAAAAAGCTGGCGGCCCTGATGGTACCCTCGATGCTGCACATTGTGGCGGTGGTGTTCGCTTCGTTGGTTCTCTGTCCGTTTGTGCTGGGCAGCAGCTGGGCGGAACTCGTGCCGGCGGCGTTGATGATGACCGGTTTTGGGTGGCTGTTTCTCAGTGCCTCGCTGGTTTGTCTGCGCTTGATGAAAAGCCGCTCGACGCCGCTTATGGAACAGATGATCAAGATGGTTTTCTGTCTGATTCTGGCGATTCCTTACGGCATCACGGTCGTAACGCTGGTGATGATTCCGGGAGTGCCGGCGTTTATGATTCAGCTGGCGGGGCTGATTGTCAACGGTGTGATCGGACTGGCCTGTCTGGCGCTGGCGACGCCGTTGTTGTCCGGCAACAACCTGATGGCGGATTAAGCAAGCTTGGCGGCAGGGGGAGGAAGTCCAGCCTGATGACTGAGTGAAGAATCAAAAAAACAACGTCTGCGGAAAAGGATTCACGGGAATTCTTCCAGACGTTGTTTTATTTTGAACAGAATTGCCAAAAAGAATAAACGGATCGTCCGGCCTGAACCGCAGCCAGCCAATGTTAAAGCCGCAGATCAAAGTTCCTGGTTTCGTGTTTATCCGTTTTTCGGCCTGGCGCTTGCCGGGGGTTGGGACGAGGGTGAAGCTTGCGGAGTATTGGCGGGCTGAGGCGAAGTCTGGGGAGAAGCGGACGGCGTGACTTTCGAATTTGCCGGCGGTCCGTCCAGTGGATTGACAAAGCTGTCGATTTTCCAGACGCCCTGCTGCTTCACGAGAATAAACTCACTCGTTTCCTCAACTATCTGATCCTGAACCTGCCAGCTTGTCTTTGCGTCGAAGATCAGCTGTTCGTCATCCGCATCCTGCAGCGTGAATTCCGTTTTACGATATTGCCACGAAGCGGCAGCGGTATTGGCAACCCAGCGGGTCTGGCCGCCTTCGGTAACGATCCGCTTCCCAAAAGCGGAAGCTTCCATGGCCTGTCGGCCCGCGGCGGTGAAGAAGAAATCCATGATCTGCGCATAATTTACAATAGCAGTCTGCTGCTCGGCGTCGGCCGTGTCGAGGATGAAATAATTGGAGGATCCCTGGCACAGCTCTAAAATCAATTCCAGGCAAGCCTGTGCTTTTTCCACCGGATCGTCGCTGACTTTCACCTCAAGCGTGATTTCAACGGCATTGCCGGAGGAATCCTGAAACCGGGCCGGCAGGGAATACGTTCCCGGCACAGCATAATCAACGTCGCTGATCAGCCAGCGGAAGTTTTTGGCGAGCGTGGATTCACGGTTGAAATTATCACGCAGCTGAATCCCGGCGGTCTTCGCCGTCAGTTCGGGCGTTTCTCCCGCTAAAAAGACCGGCGGCTGTACAGGCAGCACACAGGTTGGCGCGGTGTGATCGACGGTGGTGACCTTCAGGGTTTTCACGTCGTAATAACCGTTTTTATCCACGGCTTTGACCTTGATATAGGAAGTCCCGAGCAGGGCATTGTTGGCGTTGTTCAGAAAGACGACGTTTTCCTGAGGCAGTTCGTTGCCCTGACTGTCGACAGCCTTGAAATAAGCGCGCAGCACATCTTCTGAAAAATCAGGCTGATTGACCTCGATGACGGCGTCTTCTAAAATCGTAATCTGCGGCGGGCCGGGATTTTCAACCCGCTTGGCGCAGCCGCTCAGAAGCAGGACACATAAAGTCAGCACCCCTGTTTTCTTCAGCATGTTTGAAAGCCTCCTTTCGCGTTTTGTATTTCTCCATTGATATTAATTTTATTCTATCATATTCTGAACGATGAACTTTCATTGCCGCCAATTCGTAAAAGAATTGAAAGAAATCGCGGAATGGATCGAAACTTGTCGGGACTTCTTCCAGGCAAAGGCATTGTCACTTTTTCCTGATTCTGGTAAACTGATGATAAGAAGGTGAAACCATGCAGGAAATCACAATGTTTATTTTAAAAAATTGCCCGTATTGCCGTCAGGCGCAAAAGGATCTCGACGCTTTGCTTGAAGATCCGCGTTATCGGAATATCCGGATTACAAAGATTGACGAAGGCGAGAATCCGCAGCTGGCGGAGCAATACGATTATTATTATGTCCCGACCTTTTATCTGGGCGCGCAGAAGAAACTGGAAGGCGCATTGACGCGGGCGCAGATTCAGGCGCTGCTGGACGAAGCGGCGACAGGATAGGCGGATGAAGGTTATGGACTGGTTGTTTCGCAGAGAGGTGCTGACGGATCAGGAAATTGATCTGGTCAAGGTTATGGAAATCAAACAAGAGGCGGGACGCGGCGATGTGCCGTCAATCGTTTTTGAGATCCGCGAACATGGGAAGCACACTGCTGTGGGACGCTGCGATCTGCGGATGGGGATGAATGAGGAACTATATTATGCCGGTCAGATCGGGTATACCGTGTATCCGATGTACCGCGGGCATCATTACGCGCTCAAAGCCTGCCGGCTGTTGTTTCAGCTGGCGAAGCAGAAATACGGCATGGATTCGCTGATCATTACCTGCAATCCGGACAATCTGCCCTCACGGCGGACGCTGGAAGAGCTGGGCGGGGAATTAAAAGCGATTGTCGATGTGCCGAAGGCGCATTATCTGTATCAGTATGGCGACGTTCAGAAATGTATTTTTGAATATCACCTGTAACCGGCGCTGCCGGTTCTTTTCATATCATCCTGCTTGTTCGCTTTGTGAAGCTGAAGCAGAATGGACGCCAGGCCGCCACACTTTAGCCCAGGCAGGTTTTCCAAGCTTTTTCAACGCTTGTTTTCAAGCGGATCTTAAGAAAGTCTTTCGTGCAAAGTAGCGCGGATTTCGCTATAATAGGACGTATTGAGGGGTGAAAGCATGCCGGATTTTAATCTCCATACTCATACCGCCCGCTGCCATCACGCCGTCGGCACGGATGAAGCGTATGTTCAGGCGGCGATCAAAGCCGGATTGAAGGTTTTAGGCTTCAGCGATCATTGTCCCTTTGCGTGTTTAAGGGATCAGCGCGACCGCATGAACATTGAAGAAAAAGCCGGCTATCTAAACTCAATCGCAAACCTGAAAGAGAAATACCGGGATCAGATTACAATTCTTACCGGTTTTGAGTTCGAATATTTCCCATCGCTGCGTCCGGAGCTGCAAACGCTTCGGGAGGAAACGGACTATATGATCATTGGCAACCACTACCTGACCCCCGGCGGCATGGATTTCTGCGAGGCGGCAGCGGATGAAAGCGTATTGCTTTATGCGCGGCGGATCGCGATGGCGTTAGAGGAAGGTCTGGCGGATTATGTCGCGCATCCGGAATACTTTATGCTGAGCCGCGATCACTGGTCATTGGCATGCGACGAAGCGGCGCAAATTCTCTGCGCGGCGGCAGTGAAGGCCGGGGTACCGTTGGAAATCAATCTCAAGGGCATGAAGCATGGCAAACTGGCCTATCACGAAGGCTGGCGCTACCCCTATCCATGGGCGCGGTTCTGGGAGATTGCCGGAAGCTTTGGCTGCACGGCGGTCTACGGGCTGGACGCTCATGCTCCGGAACAGTTTGCGCTGATGCCGCAGCGGATTGCCGAGGTGAAAACGTTTATTGATTTAACAGGCGTGCGCGTTTGGGAACAGTGGGATGCGTTGCGTTTGGGAAAGAAGGAAAAGCGATGAAAAAAATATTGAATATCATGGCGAACCGGCTTTTCATCGTGGCCGTTTTAATTCTGCTTCAGCTGGGCTTAATCATCGGCGTGATGGTGAGTTTGTCCGGGTTCAAGCTGGTCAGCGACCTGCTTCGGTTCATCAACTTCTTTTTAATTATTTACATCGTGAATAAACAGGAAAATCCGTCGTATAAACTGGCCTGGATCATTCTGGTGCTCGTCTTCCCGCTGTTCGGCGGGTTGTTTTATCTGATGTTCGGGGGACGGAAAATGCCGAAGGCACTGCGCCGGGAAGCGATGGCGGAAGCGGCCAGGACGCATCCGGTGCTGCCGCGCAATGAAAAAATCCTGACTGAAATTGAGGATCAGAATGAACAGGTCGTCAAGCAGTTCCGGTACGTGCTCAACAACGCTTACTATCCGGTCTATAAGAATACGGAAGCGACCTATTGTCCGACCGGCGAGGTGAAGTTCTGGCACATGCTTCAGGAATTGAAGAAAGCCGAGCGGTATATCTTTCTGGAATATTTCATCATCGACAACGGAATCATGTGGGATTCCATTTTGGAAATCTTGATTGAAAAGGTGAAGCAGGGCGTTGATGTGCGGGTGATGTACGATGACGCCGGCTGCGTTTATACGCTGCCGGCCAATTACCGTAAAATCTTGGAAAAGCTGGGAATCCGCTGCGCCGTGTTCAATCCGTTAAAAGCCCGGCTGGTAATCCAGATGAATAACCGCGATCACCGCAAGATCTGTGTGATCGACGGAAAAATCGGCTTTGTCGGCGGGATCAATCTGGCCGACGAATACATCAATGCGTATGAGAAATACGGCCATTGGAAAGACACGGCGGTGATGCTGAAGGGCGAGGCTGTGTGGAGTCTGACCGTCATGTTCTTGCAGTTCTGGAACTTTGTTTATAAAGACATGGCCCCGAGTAACTACGACGATTACTGGCCGGTCTACAAGCCGGAGGAACAACCGCAGAGCGACGGCTACATCCAGCCGTTTTCCGACAGTCCGACGGACGAGGAAGAAGTCGGGGCGACGATTCATTTCAACATCATCAATCAGGCCCGGCATTACGTCTACATTCATACGCCGTATTTAATCATTGGCTATGAGATGCAGCGGGCTCTGGAAACCGCAGCCAAGGCCGGCGTCGATGTGCGCATCACGGTGCCGCACGTACCGGATAAAAAGCTGGTGTTTATGGTCACGCGCGCCAACTATGAGCCGTTGTTAAAAGCGGGCGTGAAGATTTACGAGTACACGCCGGGCTTTATTCATTCAAAATCCTTTGTCAGCGACGATGAGATCGGGCTGTGCGGCACGACCAACATGGATTACCGCAGCTACTATCTGCATTTTGAGTGCGGGGTGCTGACCTATAAGAGTTCGATCATCAAAGATATGAAGCAGGACTATATCGACACCCTGAAGGATTGCCGCGAAGTCACGCTGAAGGATTGCCGGGATACGCCGGCGGTAGTGCGGCTGGTCCGGGCCATCCTGAATCTGTTCGCACCGATGATGTAGGTGAATCGGCATCGGATGCTGACGGATGGCATGCCGGAAAGAATACTGAAATCCAGAAATGAGCAGAAAGAAGGCGCAGAGAATGAACAGCGTGCAGGTCAGCTTTCATCCCCATACCGAAGCGATTCCCCTGAAGTATGTCGTCATCGTTTTGTTTGACGGTGATCAGGTGCTGTGGGCGCGGCATGCCCGGCGGGCTACCTGGGAAATTCCAGGCGGCCATATTGAACCGGATGAAACTCCGCGTCAGGCGGCTGAACGCGAGCTGTGGGAGGAAACCGGCATCACCAAAGCGGCGCTTCAGCCATGCTGCATTTACACCGTCAGCCAGGATGAGCGGTCCACCAGCGGGATGCTTTATTATGCGACCTCAGGCGAACCGGGACCGCTTCCCGCATTTGAAATGGCGGAAGTCCGCTGGTTCAGCGGGCTGCCCGATGAGTTGACCTATCCTCAGATCCAGCCGCGGTTATGGCGGCAGGTAAAACGGATCAGGGCTGAGGATTTGGCAAAGTCCTTCACCCGTTAGCCCCGCGACGAAGATCACAATATCCATTTCCCGCAAAAACAGGCAGCCCGGTTATCCGGGCTGTTTCTTATATGAACAGGGAAAACGGCGTATTTCCCAGACGATATGGATCGCACAGCTGTGCAGAATCGTTAAATGTCATCTTTTCTACTGATATAAGAACTTTTTTTGCGATCGAAGACAATTAAAGATTTTGTATAATGAACGCAGAAAGATGAGGATTGTGTCAATGAGAAAAAGATTGGTTTTCAGAGTCGACGACGTCGGCTATACGCCAGCCTATGACATGGGTGCGTTTAAGGCATTTGAATGCGGGATTGCGTCCTCCGCGGACGTGATGTTCGATTCGCCGGATACCGTCGCCGCGTTAACCTGGCTGAAAGATAAGCCGTGGCTGTCAATCGGCTGGCATCGGCATCTGTGGGAAAGTCCGATCCTGCCGCCGGAGGAAGTCCCTTCATTAGTCAATGAAGCAGGTCGTTTTAAATGGGGACACCGGCATCCGGAGTTAATGCGGGAAGCAACTTATGAAGACGCGTATAAAGAATTTGATGCGCAGATGCAGCTGTGTTTCAGCATCCTGGGCAAATATCCCGACGTCGCCAATGTGAAGAACAGCGATCTGCCGCTTGAGAAGGCGTTTAAAGCGATTGTGGAAAAATATGGCATCGCTTATAACATTTTCTCCTCTGCGCCGGATCATCGCCACCCGACAGAATGTGATCCGAAGTATAAGTCATTGCGTTATTATTCTTCCGGTCTGGCAACCAATTCAAGCTATAAACTGGAGGATTTCAAAAATTATCAGCCGCTGGAGAAAATGATGGCGCTGCGGTGGACGGAAGCAGAGGAAGTTTTCATGTATGGCTGGCATCCGGGTTATTGCGATGATCACATCATGGAAGAATCAACCTGCAATCTCCATCGGTGCAAAGAGCTGCAGGCGTGCACCAGCGGGGAATTCAGAAACTGGATTATCGAAAACCAGATTGAACTGATCAATCAACGCGATGTTCTTTATGGAACAAATGAATTTCAGGATCATCTGAAAGCGATCCACAGCCCGCTGTGGATCGGTAATTTTAAATGAATTCCGACAACTGCGTTCCTTTGTCAAAAACGGTCGGGAAATCAGACGAAAAGGCTTGCATCTTCATCCAGACTTTGGTATATTGAACATACTTCTTGAGGGAGTAGTTTGCGTGGGGAAACCTGCGTGTCAAATCAACACAATGGCGGTGCGCCGCCTGGTTTGGCTTAATGAACAAGACTCAAGCATAGGCTTTAACGAGCTTATGCCTGGGTCTTTTTTTAGGAAGAAAGAGGGAAATGTATGGATGCAAATGTTATGGATGTGGTCACGTTAGTTATGTTAGCGGTCGGTCTGGCGATGGACGCGTTCGCCGTTTCGATCACCGACGGCTTATGTTATGAAAACTTTCACCGCAAAGAAGCGCTGATCACCTCCGGCGCCTTCGGTCTGTTCCAGGGGATCATGCCGCTGATCGGCTATTTCTGCGGCCGGATGTTCAGCGACGCGATCAGCTCGATCGACCATTGGATCGCGCTGATTCTGCTGGGCGTGATCGGGCTGAATATGATTAAAGAAGCGTGGCAGGAAAGCCGGGAATCGGAATGTGAAAACTGCGGGAATAAAACGCTGACGCTGCCGACGATCTTGATGCAGGCAGTTGCCACCAGTATCGACGCTCTGGCAGTGGGAATCAGCTTCGCGGTCATTCACGTCAATATTTTTACTGCCTGTCTGTTGATCTGCGGTATCACTTTCGGACTGAGCCTGATCGGTGCGGCAATGGGGAAACGTTTCGGTTCGATGGTCAAAGAAAAAGCCCGGGTGCTGGGCGGTGTGATTTTGATTCTGATCGGGCTGCGGATCTTTGTGGAACACATGTTTTTCTGAAATCTGCGGAAATATCCTCATGAAAGTCATTGCAAAAATAAAAACTTCTTACGCGGGTAAGAGGTTTTTTTTAGATGAAATTGAAGGGAGTCAACGCAGCCGAAATAGAATTTCCCGGGCAATGGACCGGGGTTCGCGTCCGGTTGTTTCTATTTTTTCTGAGTCAATGTCGTCATAATGAGGAAGCCGGGCCAAGCTGCGCTCAAGACAGTCCGGTGTTCGCAGGCCCCGGTCGATGTCAGACTGCAGCTGGCGGCGCAGCTGAGCAGGGGAAGGCGATAAGGTAAAATGATTGAAAGTAAACTCGCCGTGAAGCCGTTTTAAAATCGAACGCACGGTTTCGGGGTCGTCCATCACCCAGCTGAACAAAATATAATCGAAGTCCGGCTGGGCGAGGAACTGATTCAATAAATAGGTAATATTGTCCAGAACCATCGCTTTGGTTTGGTCGCTGACTTGAAACGGATGCATCATCCAGCACCAATCCCCATCCAGCCAGACGCTGCGGGTAAGCTGTTCGTTGCATAAGCAGCTGACCGTGGTTTTTCCGCTGCCCATCGTACCGCTGATAAAAATAACTTTTTTCATATTCACTTCTTGCCTTTGTTTTTGATTATAGCATGCTTTAGAAAGAATTAAGAATTTCCTTCGTTGTTCAGTGAGGGAACATGTTAAAATAAAATTAAGTTTATTTCGCAGATTGGGGATGTTTTATGAATACTCAACAAGGAAAAACCGCCGCGCGTCAACGGGCGGTTTCCTCGCGTTCTTCGTCAGGGAAACAGAAACGGGCACATAAACGTTACCGCCTGAAAGCGTCGGTCCGCCGCAAGCTGGCGATTTTGGGCGTGCTGGCAGGGCTGATCGTCGTCGCGCTGCTTTTGTTGTGGCTGTGGCCGGTGCGGGAAAATCGGATCTATCATACCGAAGGCGTGCAGCTGCAGACAGTCAATGGGATTGAAGTCGTGCATGATTACATTCCCGAGGGACATCAGAACCGGCCTGGGATCCAACGTGAGATCCACTGGATCGTCATTCACGAGACAGACAACGAAGCAGCCAGCGCGGACGCCTGGCATCATAACGAATATTTAAAGACGAATGAAACGGATATCAATTCCTGGCATTATACGGTTGACGATCATTCCATCTATCATTCCCTGCCGGATGAGGAAGTCGGCTGGCATGCGGGCGATAAAATGACGGAAAACGGCGGCAATATGACGGGCATCGGTATCGAGCTGTGCGTCAACGAAGGCAATGATTTTGAAAAGACAATGGAAAACGCGGCCGCACTGTGCGCCGAACTGATGAAGGTGTATGATCTGCGAATTGAAGATATCAGGCAGCATCATGATTTCTCCGGCAAGGACTGTCCGCATCGGATTTTATCAGCCAAAAGGACGGAAGAATTCGTAAAAATGGTTCAAGAAGCGACGAAACCATGATTTTGTAGTGGTAAATTCAGTTTTTTTTGTTACAATAAATGACTGGATGATTGAGGTGAATTTATGGGAAAAACCGGACTGGTTTTAGAAGGCGGCGGCATGCGCGGCGCCTATACGGCTGGGGTTTTGACATGGCTGATCGACCAGGGCATCGAATTTGACTACGGCGTGGGCATTTCGGCCGGCGCGATGAACCTGTGCAGCTTTGCGATGCGGAATAAGCAGTATCTGTATGATGTCGGCGTCATCTACATGCCGGACAAACGGAATGTAGGACTGAATCCATTATTCAAGGAACGGCATTACGTTGGCTATGACTTCATGTTTGACCGGCTGCTGAAGGACACGATCCATTATAAACTGGACGCGCTGCGAAAGTCGCCGATGGAGATTGAGATCGGCCTGTTCAATTTAAATACTTCCAAAGTGGAGTGGGTCAGGAAACAGGAACTGGACGACGATCTGCGGCTGTTAAAAGGGGCTTGCACCTTACCGCTGGCCGGCTCGCCGGTGCCCTATCGCGATGGATTGTATATAGACGGCGGCGTCACGACGATGGTGCCGATCAAGCGTTCGCTGGGGTATGGCTGCGATAAGCATCTGGTGATCGTGACCAAGGATGAGGGCTATGTGCGTAAGCCGAGCAGTAAGATGCTGCTGAACAGCTCGAAGCTGGCGTATCATAATCAGGCGTTGATCGACGCGCTGAAAATCCGCAGCGATGTATATTATGAAGAAATGAATCTGGTTGATGATTTACAGAAGGAAGGCAGAGCGTTGTTGTTAAGACCTTCCAAGAATCTTGGCGTGAAGCGGTTCTCCGGCGATGCGGAAGCTTTGAAGCAGTTATTTGAACTGGGCAAGGTCGATTGTGAAACGCGGAAAGCGGAGCTGCTGGATTTCCTGGGCAAAGTATGAGTTCAATGCAAAAAGAAACAAAAACGATTTCTGATCAGTTTGATCAGGAATTTTTTTGTTTTTCGCTCTGCGACTCTCACGACCTATTCCATTAGCTTCTGAAACAAGCAAGCATTCAAGCGTGAAGATCAGAATTAATAAGCGTAGATAACAGAGTAGATAACAGAAATAAGATAGTGATATTATGATAAAATGTTTAATTTTACTTTTTTACTATTTTAATTACTGAAAATTTGAGTACAATAAGAAGATAGTCACTAAAAAAGGATACTTAAAAGAAATATGATGAAATATAAAGCCATGATTAATCACGTGATTCAACTAAAAAAAAAGAAACCGATCCTGATGTGGGCCGGTACAATTCTGATCATCGCGCTCGTTTCGTTCTTGATCGCTTCGTTCTTCTGTTTTCCCTTTAACAACGGTCAGGTTCATCTGGGCGCCGATACCGGCTTCCACATCAACCGGATTATCAGCCTGATGGAGGCCCAGCAGAATAACGTCGAATACCCCTATCTGTTCTGGAATCAGAATTACAATTTCGGATATCCGACGCCGATCTTTTACTGCAACCTCTTTCTGTACTGGCCGGCCGCGCTGTTGACGGACGGCATGCTTCCGGTGCTGGTGTATAAGAAGTATGTGTTCGGGTTAGTCTGGATCGCGACGATGATGATCGGTCTGTGCAGCTATAAGGTAAGCAAGCGCAGCGGTTACGCGGCGATTCTGGCGATGCTGCTGTTCATGCTGAACACTCACAGCATTACCGATATTCTGCGGCGGGGCGGACTGGGCGAGCTGCTGGCGCTGGTCTTCATTCCGATCTGTCTGGCGGGAATCTATCAGACGATGTACAAGGACAGCCGGCGCTGGATCTGGCTGGCGGTGGGGTATTGCGGTTTAGTGCTGTCGCACAATATCAGCTTTATTTTAATGTGCATCGTGTTCGGGGTCTTCGCTTTGATCAATATGAAAAAGCTGTGGCGGGAAAAAATCCGGATCCTGAATATCCTGCAGGCGATTCTGGCGGCGCTGGCCTGCGCCTGGTTCTTCATCGCTCCGATGCTGGAACAGATGGGCGCTGTGGATATGGTCGTCTCGCATACGTTTAATCTGGGCGGCGGACTGGCGGCTTCCGCTGTCGATCTGTCGGAAATCTTCAACTTCACCGTTGATACTTCGGTATATTTGAATAATTCTCCGGGGCCGTTTCTGATCTTCATGCCGCTGATCGGCTTCGCGGTAAAGGAGAAGCGCAAGCGCAACCCGTTTATATTTCACTGTTGGATTATCGGCTATGCGTCGATGTTGATGATGACGAAGCTGTTTCCCTGGCAGCTGTTTCCATTTTTCAGCTTCATGCAGTTTGTCCAGCGGCTGCTGCCGGTCTGCATTCCGATGCTGGCGCTGGCCGGCGGGTATTACTGGTCTGTGTTCATCCGGAATTTCAAACGGGTGGAATTCAGGATCCTGTTGAAGACGGCCAGCGTAATCGTGATCTTGATTCCGACCTATTCTATGCTGAAGGTGAATTATGATCAGATCTACGGCTATCCGGATGCCATGACGGTGGAGGAAGCGCAGCTGAATGTTTATGGAGAAACCCAGGAAACTGCGGTCTACAATGTCCAGCAGTTAAGCAGCGCGGATTATCTGCCGTATGACGTGGACGTCGATTACAAGGATTACCGCGAATGGGTGAAATGGGCGGTGTCGCCAAGCGAATCGTTTATCGACAGCAGTATGAAGCTGCTGATCAATGATAAGAACGTTGATGAAAGCGAGTATGGGCATTTCAAGTTTGTTGTAAAATCGGGGCCAAGCGGCCAGTGGCTCACCGTACCGCGGACGTATTATTACGGCTATGAGGTTGATGCGATCAAGGAGGGCGAAGTGATCGCCACGATTATTCCTTACGCTGCAAAGAACACCGGACTGGTCACGTTTGACATGTTGGAAAGTGAAGGGCCGATTACCTATGACGTCGTCTACCGCCCAACTTCCGTTCAGACTTCCAGCATGGCTTTTTCGATAGCAGCCGTTAAGGTTGTCCTTGTGCTTTATGTTCTGGAACGCATTCTGTATTACGTCGTGGCGCTGACCCGGGGATTTCGCAAAGCTTCAGCGAAATCGACGCAGCGACCGGCAAATCCGAAACGGTCGGAATTGCGGGAATAGCGCGGGCTGGTTCTGATCAGGATCGCTGCAAAAATAAAGGAAATCATAAAACAGAAAGACGCCGGAAATACCGGCGTTTTTGGTTTGAGGCTGCCGGTCAGCCTGCTGCGGTGAAAGGGGATGGGGAGCAGTCACGAAAAAAGCGAGAACCCATTTCCTTTTAGTGTGTGTTGATAAAAAAATAACATGATATAATTTTAACAAGATTTAAGGAGGAAAATGAAGAATGAAAAAAGCAATGCTTTACCTGACCAGTTTCCTCATGATCTGTTCAATGGCCGGATGCTCAACTCCGAAGAAGGATGAGCCGGCGGCCGCGACAGGCATGAAGGCTGGGACGTACACCGCGACATCGCAGGGAATGAACGATGCCGTTGAAGTCACCGTTGAAGTCAGCGAGGACGCCATTGTTTCCGTTAAGGTAACAAAGGATTCAGAAACACCGGGGATCGGCGGCGTTTTGAAAAACGCGGCGGGAACGGAATTGGATGAAGGCGGGAAAGCACCGACAGTCTTGATTCCGGAAGAAATTGTAGCCAATCAGAGTTTAGACGTCGATACCGTAGCGGGCGCGACGATCACTTCCGCGGCGGTCATCAACGCTGTGAAAGACTGCCTGACGCAGGCCGGCGCGGATCCGGCGAACTGGATGAAGGAAGTCGCTTCTGAAGCACAGCAGGATCAGAGCGCAGACGTTGTCGTTGTCGGCGGCGGCGGAGCAGGCCTGGCGGCGGCGATCGCGGCTTCTCAGAAGGGCGCTAACGTTATCATCGTTGAAAAGAACGGTGAAGTCGGCGGCGATACCTTAGTCTGCGGCGCGATTTACAACACACCGGATGAACCTTTGCAGAACAAGGTAACGATGACGGACGCTGTGAAGACGACTGTTGAAAAAGCTCTGGCGGAAGATCCGATCAACGATGCGCATGCTGCATTGCAGAAGGAAGTTCAGGCACAGTGGGACGAATACAAGGCCAGCGGCCGTACCGATCTGTTCGATACGAAAGAATGGTATGCTTTGCAGACATGGATCAACGGCGATAAAGTCGGCGATCTCGATTTAGTCAAGGTTCTGTGCTACGATTCCTATGAAGGTCTGGAATGGATCGAATCACTGGGTATGGAATTCAGTGATATCATCGGCCAGGGCGCAGGCAGCTTGTGGCAGAGAACACATACGAGCACGATGCAGATGGGCACCGGCTTTATCTCCACGTATGTTGAAAACATTTTGAAAGATGAAAAGATTACCGTTCTGACCAGCAGCACCGCTGAAAAACTGGTTCAGGATGATGAAGGAAAAGTGACTGGCGTTGTCTGCAAGGACAAGGCGGGCAATGAATTCACCGTCAGCGCGAACATGGGCGTCGTTCTGGCAACCGGCGGTTTCGCAGCCAACAGCAAGATGGTTCAGGAATACAACACCTCCGGCAAGTGGAACGATTTGAGCAAGGTCATGACGACCAACCGTTTCAGCTGCTCGCAGGGCGACGGCATCTCGATGGCACTGGAAGTCGGCGCTTCCTTAACCGATATGGAACAGATTCAGCTGCTGTACCTGGGCAACGTAAAAGATGGCCAGCTGACGAAATATCCGCCGCGTGACGTCAACGGCACCGATCAGATTATCTTCATCAACAAAGAAGGCAAGCGTTTCGTTCGTGAAGACGGCCGTCGTGACGAGATCTGTCTGGCTGTTATGGCGCAGACCGATTCGATGTTCTACATGCTGGAATCCGGCGACGGCGCGGGCTATGTTGACATTACCGACCCGAACTGGCGTTCAGCCGACGGATTTACGTTTGATTATTTGAAAGAAAACGGGTATATTTTAGTTGCGGATACATTGGAAGATCTGGCTTCTCAGATGGGCATTGACGCCGCGACGTTAAAAGAGACTGTTGACAGCTTCAACGCGGCTGCGGATGGCGGAACTGACGAATTCGGCAGAACGCTGTACTCCACAAAGCTCGAGAACGGACCATGGGTTGCGACAGCTCGTCAGGCTTGCGTCCATCATACGATGGGCGGCGTGACGATCGACACGGAAACCCGTGTTCTGAACGAAGCAGGCCAGCCGATTTCCGGTCTGTATGCAGCAGGCGAAATCACCGGCGGCATCCACGGTGCTAACCGTTTAGGCGGCAACGCGGTTGTTGATACGGTTGTCTTCGGTAAGCTGGCAGGCGAAACGGTCGTCGCTGACGCGAAGTAGTCCTCCAGATAACCAATGATTAAAAAAAGCATCCATTTTGACCATGGATGCTTTTGCAGTGAAGGAGAGCAACGATGGATATTAAACAGCTGATCACATTTCGGACCTTAGCCCAGGAAAAAAACTACATGAAGACCTCGGAGAAATTGAGCTATGCGCCCTCAACCCTGGCCAAGCACATTCGTTCGTTAGAGGATGAATTGCAGGTTCAGTTGGTGGAATACCGCAATGGAAAAATTGAGCTGACCTATGATGGGAAGCGGTTTATGCGCTACGCTGATGAGATGCTCAGTGTGTATTTCAAATTGCAGTATGAATTTGATCAGACGAAATCAGCGATCGGCACGATCCGGGTCGCAGGGGGCGAGCTGATGGTCGGTTTCGCATTCGGCGATTTCTTCGCGGCGGTGGAAAAGACGCAGCCGGAGCTGACGCTGCAGGTCAACGCGATCTGCTGCGCACGGGTGCCGGAATGGCTGAATCAGAACGAGGTGGACATCGGGTTTGTTCAGATGCTCAATACTCAGGAAAGCGAAGGGCAGCAGATCGTTCCGCTGTTTCAGGAACGGCTGTGTTTAATGACGTCGCCGAATCACCGGCTGGCGCAGCAGGAGGAAGTGCATCTTGGCGATTTGAACCGGGAGAATTTCTCCTATACCTATGAGGACTGCTGTTTCACCGACGAGTTCCGCCGGTGTCTGACCCAAAATGGCGCACGCCCGGCCTCGGAGTTATTCTTAGGCAGTATCCATGCCGTTATCAACACCGCCAAGGATGATAATCGGATCTGCCTGATTCCTTATGTCTGCGTGCCGAAAGTGCGGCAGATGGGACTGGTGCAGCTGAACTGGGGCGATCCGTTTGTTATTTACGACGTGATTCTGATTCAGAAAGGCGTCTACCGCAGCACCGGCATTAACAATTTGATCGAACAGGCCAAGGCGTATGCGGCGCAGGTGAAGAAAAATCCGGAGACCTCGCAGATCCAGCTGCTTTAAGCGGTTTGACGCTTCATGCATCCTGACGACAAGCTTTAAACTTTGATATTAAAGAAAGATCCTGCAGCGGGGATCTTTCTTTGTATCTTGAGTTCTTGTTTTTTTCAATGGAAGGAGAAGCAAGGTAAAACACGGGGGAGAATAAAAAATCTCAGGAAATTCTATAAAAGCTGAATCATTGATTGAAAATCGAATTTAATAGGTCTATAATGGTAAAAATATATAAGGGATAAGAAAAGGGGGACTCAAAGCTATGACACAGACGAAACGCCTGAACAAACAAGAGCTTCGCCGCATCAATCTCCGCTGGATCTGGAATTCTCAGATTGGATGGAACTACGAACGCATGCAAGGATTGGGCTATTTGACAACCATGCTTCCGCTGATTGAAAAGCTGTATGGGGACCAGCCGGCGCTGAAGAAAAAAGCGCTGCAGGCGCATTCTGTCTTCTTCAACACCACGCCGGCCATGGGGGATATCATCGTTGGAATGAACGTTGCGATTGAGGAAGAAATGCAGGAAAACGGCGCGGGTATCGACGTCGCGTCTTCGATGAAGACTGCGCTGATGGGACCGTTCGCTGGTGTTGGGGATACGATTTTCAGCATGATTCCGGGCGCGGTGTTCGGCTCGATCGCGGCGACCATGGCCAAGGAAGGCAGCGTCGTCGGCATCATGATCTGGGAAATCTGGCTGATCGGCGTCCTGCTGCTGCGGTTCAAGTTGTACGACATCGGTTATCAACAGGGGGCTAAAATCGTCAATACGCTTTCCGGGATTAAAGAAACGATCACAGCTTCAGCGTCGGTGCTGGGGTTGACCGTGGTCGGCGGCATGATCGCCACGATGGTGAAATTTCCGCTGAAGACGCTGACGGTCAGTCTGGGCACAGATCCGAAGACCGGAGAAATGCTGCTGCAGGAATTCCCGCTTCAGAAATACATGGATTCAATTATGCCGGGGTTGATGCCGGCGTTGTTCGCAGTATTGTGCTACTGGATGCTGGGAAAGAAATGGATGAATTCCAACCGCCTGATTATCACGGTGTTGGTGCTGGCGATCGTGCTGGCGTCGTTGGGGATTGTAGAAGTATAAACTGAATTATAATAAAGGAATTGGCCTGACATTATTGAATGTCAGGCTTTTTTTCGGGATTAATCCGAAAATAAGCTTCTTTCAATTAGGAAGAAGCTGCTAAGTGGCTGAAGGCGCATCCCAGTCCTGCGGAACAGGGCAGGTCAAACAGAACAGGTCAATACAAAAAAGATCCGGCAGAGAAAGCCGGATCGTTGATTAGAAAGCGTTTAACGCAGATACAATTCGTAATATTCGTCATAGGTCAGACCGGAATCATGCACCTTGGTCGCCAGCTCGACGCCCAGGTAGCGATAATGCCAAGCTTCATAGTTGTAACCGGTGATCGTTTCCTTCCCTTCCGGATAACGCAGGATCCAGCCGAAGCGGTGCGCATTTTGCTGCATCCATTGGAATGCTTCGGTATCGGCGAACTTGGACAGCTGCGCGCCGGTGGCAGCCATATCGACGGTCAGTCCTGTCTGATGCTCGGAGAAACCCGGCCGGGCTGAAATTGAGTCCGCCCACTCCTGACCTTTAGAATTGACGTAGCCGTTGTACAGATCGACCTGATACTGATAATCGCGGTAAGAGGAGGAGGCATACATCTTCGGCTTGCCGCCGGCGTTCAGCTCGTCGCACATCGCGGCCATCGCATCCGCCGCTTCCTGGCGCAGGTAACAATCTTTCGCGGCATAGGTCAGGCTTAACGGCACCAGATCATCCGGAGCGTAGTTTTCACCGAGGTAATAGCGCTTGTTCACGATCATGCTGACATCCTTCGCGTCGGAAGCCGACGTGCTGTCATACCAATGGACGTAGCTGCCGCTCAGCTCAAAATGATTCTCACTGTTGACGTCGCGATGATCGGTGCAGTCCTGGATATAAGCGTCGACATCGCTGACATAATCAAACACCAATAACGGCGTGATCTCCCAGAAATTCAATTTCTCAAACAATTTCAGACAGGAGTCCTCGGGATAATTCCGGGCCCGCAGGCGATCGTAAAGCCGTGTGTCGTCTTCGCTCAGCGAATCGGTGACCAGATACAGCCGCAGATAATCTTTATTGAAGTTCTCAGATGCCAGCGCGGCGTTGAGATTGTCGGAATACAGCTTATCATTGAGAATCGTTTTGGTCAGCTTCTGCCGCTTGATCATCGCGATGCTTTCTTTGGAATAGCCCAGGCTTTTCAGCTTGTTATCGGTTGTAATTTTCGGAATGGTCGTGAGAGAGAAGACCAGCACGATCGCCGCGGCGATGCCGATCAAGCCGTAAAGTACGGATTTGCGGATCCGTCTGCGCCGTCTGCGCTTAACCCTGCGCTTTTTCACGGGTGGTTTTGTTGCCATGATCAAAAACTCCTTTCATTCATCTCAGGACGGATAAAATAAATTCCATGGAACGCTGTTTGGCGGAGGACAGGTAAACGTCATCGTTTCCTGTGTTACCGGATGACGCAGCGTCAGCGATACCGCCCACAGCGCGATCTGCTGCCCGGGACGAGCCTGCGGATTGTAGCGCTGATCGCCCCACAAGGGGGTGCGGCGGCTGGCAAACTGCACGCGGATCTGATGCGGCCGGCCGGTTTCCAACTGGATCTCAGCCAGCGTCAGTCCATCTTTTTCACCCTGGATTTGATAGCTTAGAATTGCTTCTTTGGCTTTCGGCGTGTTGGGTGCGGCCGTGCGCACAGTATTGGTCTTTTCATTTTTAATCAGCCAGTCTTTCAACGTCGCTGAAGCGGCGTGAGGACGCCCGCATAAAATGGCTTGGTAGGTTTTCTTCAAGCCGCGGGTGCGGACCTGATCGCTGAGCCGGGAAGCAGCTTTGGAGGTTTTGGCAAACACCATGACCCCGCCGACCGGGCGATCCAGCCGATGAACTAAACCGAGGTAGACGTTGCCCAGTTTCTGATACCGCTCTTTTAAGTCCTGCTTTAATAGCGTTAAGAGATCCGGATCCCGGCTGTCGTCGGCCTGCACTGCCATGTTGACGGGCTTGACGACGACCAGCAGGTGATTATCCTCATAAAGAATTTTGAACTTCATCGTCTTCGTCGCTCCACGCGCCGTAAATTCCGCACGGCAGGATCATGTGATCCTGAGTGATCGGCAGCCCGACTTCCCCGGCGAACACATAACCATTCGGATGACAGTGCAGCACGGTTGTGCGCAGAATATTTTCCAGAACGATGGAGGAAAAACCGGTCGTATAGGAATTGACGAGCAGAAACAGCGCGTCGTCGTCCAGAATCTCCAGGCAGGCGTTCACTAATTCGTTGATCTGATCCTCCAGCTTCCACACTTCGCCATTCGGCCCCCGGCCATAGGACGGCGGATCCATCAGAATGCCCTGATAGGTATGACCGCGGCGCTTTTCGCGCGCGACAAATTTCAGGACGTCGTCGACGATAAAGCGGATTGTACGGTTTTCCAGATGGGACAGCGCCATGTTTTCCTTGGCCCACTGAACCATGCCCTTGCTGGCGTCGACATGCACGACTTCATCGGCCCCGGCGCTGGCGCACGCCATCGTCGCTCCGCCGGTGTAGGCGAACAGGTTCAGGATCCGGACCGGCCGGCCGTCGGCTTTGGCCTTGCGGATTTTACTCTGCATCCAATCCCAGTTGACTGCCTGCTCCGGGAACAGCCCGGTATGCTTGAAGCCGGTTGGGGAAACCTTAAAGGTCAGCTCTTTATACGATACCGTCCAGGTTTGCGGGACGGCCTGCTTGAATTCCCAGCTTCCTCCGCCCCGGTTTGAACGGTGATAATGCGCATGCACGCGGTTCCATCCGGCGTGCTCCGTGCGCTTCCAGACCGCTTGGGGATCTGGCCGGCGCAGTATGATATTCTGCCAGCGCTCGAGCTTTTCACCGTCGCCCGCGTCGCAGCATTCGTAATCTTTCCATTGATTTGCAATTCGTTTCATCCTTTTGATTCTCCTTATTTGTACATTATAGCATGGCTTGAAGGGAATCGCGGAGAATGCTGGAAAAATTAAGAAAGTTGAAAAAATAGTTCACCTCCGTGTCAGAGTTTGATAAAATAAAAAGCATCGAGGTGATTGCGATGATGATTCGCTGCAGTGAAAAACATCGGCAGGAATGTCTGGATTATCTGAGGCAAAGCCCGTCGCTGAATTTGTTTTTGATCGGGGACATTGAGAACTATGGATTCAATCAGGGGTTTCAAACTGTTTTTATTGATAAAGATGAATTTGTACATGGCATTTATCTGGTGTATTATCATAACCTGGTGATCGCCAGCGAAGAAAATCGCGTCGACTCGCAGTTTGTCGAACGGCTGGTTCAAGAATATGAAATTCAGGCGATTCAAGGGCGTAAAGAGGTGCTGGATGGGCTGGCGCTGGATGCCTTCAGCCGTGAGGAATGCTTGTTTTGCGAATTGGACGCGCTGACAGCGGAACCGGTATCGGATCCGCAGATCCGCCAGGCCCAGCCGCAGGATGCCCAGCGGATAAAAGGGCTGCTGGAAGAGGTGTTCCAGACGGACAACGAAGCGGCGATGATTGCACACCGGATTGAAACACGGGAAGGCCGCCATTTCCTGATTGAGCGGGGCGGCCAGGTGATCTGCCAGGCCAACAGCACAGCGGAAACCGCAGAAGCGGCGATGATCGGCGGCGTGGCGACACGCGCGGACTGTCGGCGTCAGGGGTTAGCCAGCGCGGTGATGACGGCGCTGTGCGGACAGTTGCTAAGTGAAGGTAAAAAACCATGCCTGTTCTTCGAAAACGAGGAAGCGGGAAGAATTTACAGCCGGCTGGGCTTTGTGCCGATCGGCCGCTGGACATTGATGCTGCGTCAGAAGGAAGGATCGCGTTGACCTTCCTTTTCCTTTCCGGCGAAGCGATGAAGGCTTAGAATGTTGCGGCAATCTGGGAAAGCCTTAGAGGCGACACCTTTTAGCCGGAGCCCATTCCGCCGGGAAAATGAAAATTCTGAAACCCGCAGCTCGGGGATAGAAATGACTCGCGTTTCATGTATAATATAGAAAGTCTGAATCAACAATTTGAAATTCAGGGATTTTACGGGGAGTTGAATCGAGGCTTTGAGGAAAATTGAATCTCGTGGCTTAAAATAAGGAACGATTTCATGATCCAAGTCCGTGAAAATCAGCTTAAAGAAGAGAAAAGCAGAGGTGGCGAACAATGGTTTTAATTGAGATGCTGAATGAAAATCAGAAAAAGGCCGTGCTGACGTCCAGCCAGTATGTCCGGATTATCGCGGGGGCCGGCAGCGGCAAGACGCGCGTGCTGACGATGCGGATCGCGCATTTGATCGAGCAGTGTCATGTCTGGCCGAATAAAATTCTGGCGATCACCTTCACCAACAAGGCCGCCAACGAAATGAAGGAGCGCATCCGGCAGATGCTTCCGGAACAAGGTAACGCCGTGTTCATTTCAACCATTCACTCGCTGTGCGTGCGGATTTTGCGCGAGGATATCCCGGCGATGGGCATGCCCCGCAACTTCACGGTCATGGACGCCGATGATCAGCGCAGCATTCTGAAGGAAGCCTACAAGGAATTCGGTCTGGATAAGCAGACCTATACCTTCGGTTCGATGCTGGACTACATTGCCAATAACAAAGCCGCTGAGATCAGCCCGGAGCGGGCCTATGTGTTCGCCGGCGATCTGCGCGGGGAAAACGACAAGGCGAAGGTCTACGAATATTACGTCAACCGTCAGCAGGCGATCTACGCGCTGGACTTCGACGATCTGCTTCTGTATACCGTGCGGATGTTCCGCCAGTTTGCGGAAATTCAGGCCAAGTGGGTGCAGCGTTTCCATTATATCCACGTCGACGAGTTCCAGGATATCGACAAGATCCAGTACGATTTGATCCAGCTCTTGGCCGGCAACGACAACTCTGTCTATGTCGTCGGTGATCCGGATCAGACGATTTACACCTGGCGCGGGGCGGACGTCAACATCATCATGAATTTTGAAAAAGATTACCAGCCATGCGAAACCATCGTTCTGAATGAAAACTACCGTTCGACCCCAAGCATCCTGAACGGCGCCAACGCGCTGATTCACAACAATCGCAACCGTGTGGAAAAGGATCTATTTACCAGCCGGCCGGACAACGGCGCGATCACGCACTATTCCAGCGCCGGGGAAGAATATGAAGCAACCTGGATTGCCTGCAAGATCAACGAGCTGCACAAGCAAGGCCAGCGCTACCGCGACTGCGCGATTCTCTACCGTTCCAACTACCTCTCCCGCGCGCTTGAAAAAGCGATGATCGAGCAGCGGATTCCGTATGTGATCTACGGCGGCATCAAGTTCTACGAACGGGCGGAAATCAAGGACGCCCTGTGCTATCTGCGGATGGTGTGCGGCAGCGACGATCTGGCGCTGATGCGGATCATCAACGTTCCGCGGCGGGGGCTGGGCAACAAGACGATGGACACGATCGTGCAACGGGCTCGGGAAACGGGCAAGACGATGTACGAGGTTATCCGCGATGAAAAGGTTGTCAGCGGCAAGGCCCAGACAACGATCGACAACTTTGTTAAAATGGTGGAAAAGTGGAAGAATCTGGCGCCTTCGACACCGATCAGCCGGCTGCTGGAAATGATCCTGCTGGACAGCGGCTACCGTTCGATGCTGGAAGCGGATAAGGAAAATGAGCGGCTGGAAAACCTGAAGGAACTGATCACCGATATTGAAAGCTATACGGTCAATTACCCGGACAGTTCACTGGAAGAATACCTGCAGCTGGTTTCGCTGTATGGCGATAAAGGCGCGGAGGACGGCGGCGATCACGTTCAGCTGATGACGGTTCACGCGGCGAAGGGGCTGGAATTCGATACGGTCTTTGTCTACGGGATGAGCGAAGGGATTTTCCCGAACGACCGCGCGATGCAGGAAAGCCAGCTGAAAGGGCTGGAGGAAGAACGCAGGCTGGCGTACGTCGCCTTCACGCGTGCCCAGAACAAGCTGTATCTGACGGAAAGCTCAGGCTTCAGCTACATTTTAAGCCGGATTAAAGTGCCGTCGCGGTTTATCAAGGAAATCGATCCGCAATATATCGAACACATCGGCGCGACCTTCGATACCGGCAAGCCGAAGGAAATCAAGCTGCACTCCGCGCTGTTTGAGGACGAAGCGCCATTTGAGGAAAGAATCGCCTCCAAGCCGCGGACGAAGTGGAAGAAGGGCGATCACGTCCGCCATGCCGCTTTCGGCGAGGGCGTCGTGCTGGAATACAGCGAAGGCATGCTGAAAATCGCGTTTGCCTTTCCGTTCGGCGTGCGCAAAATCATGGCGACCCATCCATCGATCCAGAAAGCTGAGGAAGTTGAATAATCCTTTCCTCGCGTCAGGCTGAATCGGCAGCTGCCGGCTTGCGGCAGAATCGAAGCGAGAGCCTGCGTCGCGACTTGGGGAAAAGCGAGAATTCCATGGGCATTCCAAGGCGGTGTAAGCTGCGTCAGAAGCTGGATTGAACGCAAAATTTGGATTGAATGCAGAAAAACAGAAGACCCTCCGCGCTCCTGGAATCAGGGAAACCGGAGGGTTTTTATGTCGTTTTTGACGGCGCTCTTTTTTTCTCTCTTAGCATGAGTGAGTGATAGGCTCTGGGAAACAAGGGGTGAGGGGCACGGCGCGGCTGCGGATTCGATCCGATAAATTTGCCGAGCTTCCGTTACGGATCTGATCGCGGGAGTCCGCTGTGAGGAAGCGGGATGTAAAAGAAAAGTGAAAAGAAGCGGCCGGGGAACGATTAGATTGCGTAAACTTGGTAAAGATGATGAAGAAAACATTTGTTCTTATGCTATAATAAACTGGATATTTCAGGAGGTACAGTGATGAGCGAAGATCGCATTCTTGCGCTGCGCAGGCAGCTGAATCAATATAACTATGAATATCATGTGCTGGACCATCCGACCGTCAGCGATGCGGAGTACGACCAACTGATGCGGGAGCTGATCACCCTGGAGCAGCAGCATCCCGAACTGTTCGATCCCAACTCCCCAACCCAGCGCGTCGGCGGTCAGGTGTTGGAAGAATTTAATAAGATTACGCATAAACGTCCGATGCTTTCGTTAGGCGACGTCTTCAACAAGGAAGAACTTTTTGAATTTGCCCGCAAAGCGGAAGCCGAAGTCGGTCCGGTGGAATATTGCTGCGAATGCAAAATCGACGGTCTGGCGATGTCGCTGAATTACCAGGGCGGCCGGTTTCAGTATGCCGTGACCCGCGGCGATGGGGTCGTGGGCGAGGACGTGACGCATAACGTCCGCACGATCAAGTCGATTCCAATGGAAATTGATTATGAAGGCGAGCTGGAAGTCCGCGGCGAGGTCTACATGCCGAAGGCCAGCTTTGAACGCTTAAACCAGAAGCGCCGGGAAAACGGAGAGGAAGAATTTGCCAATCCACGCAACGCGGCGGCCGGCTCGATCCGGCAGCTGGACTCAAAAGTTGCGGCTTCCCGCGGTCTGGACGCTTTGTGGTACCACGTTCCGCAGGGGCCGCAGTTGGGACATCATCAGCACTCACAATCGCTCGATTTCATCCACAGCCTGGGCTTCCGGATCAATCCGCTGAACCGGCTGTGCCGCAATATGGAGGAAGTGTGGCAGTTTGTCGAGGATCTGACGTTAATGCGCAGCGATCTGCCGTATGAGATCGACGGCATCGTCATCAAGGTCAACGATTATGAAAAGCAGCAGCAGTTAGGCTTTACGGCGAAAACCCCGAAGTGGGCGATCGCGTATAAATTCCCGGCAGAGGAAGCGGTGACGCGGCTGGAAAACATCTTCGTCACGGTTGGCCGAACCGGCAAGATCACGCCGAACGCCCAGTTGACGCCGGTGCGTCTGGCAGGGACAAGCGTTGGTTTCGCGCAGCTGCACGATGAGGATATGATTAAGGATAAGGATATCCGGATCGGCGATTACGTTGTCGTCCACAAGGCCGGCGATATCATCCCGGAAATTGTCGCGAGCGTGCCGGAAAAACGCGATGGCTCGCAAGTGCCGTATGTTTTTCCAAAGGTTTGTCCGGTCTGCGGGATGCCGCTTGTCCGTTATCCCGACGAAGCCCATCACTTCTGCATCAACAACGACTGTCCGGCGCGGGTTGTCGAGTCGATCGCTCACTTCTGCAGCCGCGACGCGATGAATATCGACGGACTGGGCGTCAAACGCGTGGAGCTGTTTCATTCTCAGGGATGGCTGAACACCGTCGAGGATATTTACAATCTGAAGGATCACTACGACGAAATTCTCGAAACCCCGAAAATGGGAAAGAAAAGCGCCGATAACCTGTTGGAAGCGATTGAGAATTCGAAGCAGAATTCACTGGAGAAGCTGTTGTACGGTTTAGGCATCCGCCAGATCGGCGAGAAGGCCGCGAAGATTCTGGCCTACCGGTTTGAAACGATGCAGGCCCTGATGCAGGCAACCTATGAAGAACTGGAAGAAATCAAGGACATCGGCGCGATCACCGCCCAGACTGTGCTGGACTTCTTCCATGATGAAGCCAATCAGCATTTGATCGAAGCCCTGATCGGCCACGGTTTGAATATGATTTGTCTGAAAGAGGAACAGGTGGAAACGATCTTCACTGGCAAGACCATCGTACTGACCGGCACCCTGGCGACGATGACCCGGCCGGAAGCTCAGGCGTTGCTCGAGCATCTGGGCGCTACGGTGTCCGGCAGTGTTTCCAAACGCACTGATTTTGTGATCTATGGCGAAAACGCCGGCTCCAAGCTGACGAAAGCCCAGAGTCTGGGCGTCGCGACGATGACGGAAAGCGAATTCATGGAAGAGGTCAACCGCCATGCGGAATAACCGCTGGGGCTTGATTTTGCTGGCGCTCAGCCTGACGCTGAGCCTGGTCGGCTGCTCCCCGAAAGCGCCGGAGGAAACCGGCGACGGCACGGTGATCAGCAGCTATTCCTCAGACGATTACCAGACGCTGCTGCCTCACGAACTGTCCGAAGGCCGGTATTGGCGGGGCAACACGAACAGCCGCTTTGATTTGATGCAGATGCCGAAAGAGCTGATCGAATTAAGCAAGCAGCACTTTCCGGTCAAGGACAATTATCTGCAGGCCGGACAGATCTTGAAATATGAGGATATTCAGGAGCTGCAGCGCTATGAAAGCAGCGATCACTCCTATGGACTCAATCCCAGCGGCAACTTTGAGATCAGCGATGCGATTATTCTGGAACGGCCATACATCGTCTACGGCATCGTTGAGATCGATTTCATCGCGAAGGAAGACCAGAAAACGCTCAACGGCATTTCGGTCGGCATTCTGATGAACAGCTCTGTGACCAGCGGCGACAGCACCGTGGAAATCCCGCAGGACAAGCTGTATACCTATGCCAGCACGATCGGCCGCAAACTGGAACGCTACTTCCGCAACAAAGCCGAAGTCGACGCTGATCTGCCGATCTATATCACGTTTTACAGTTCAAATTCAACCAGTTCCAGCGTCCCGGGAGCATTCATCGGTCAGGGGCTGTTTACCAGCCGCAGCGGCCAGTTCACGCCGATTGAGGAACAATGGGTGCTGATCCCGAGCGATCAGGCGACAGCGCTGGACGGCGTGTTGTCGTCCCAATTCAGCACGGTCAAGGCCGGCGTCAAGGATTTCATGCCGGAAAATGTCAATATCATCGGTAAGGCCCGCTACACTAACGACACGGCGGACTATCTCAAGATTACCGTGACCGTTCAGGCCAAGAGCTACACGGAGATCTACTCTCTGATGCAGCTGCTTAACGAGCTGTCGGCCAATTTCTCCAGCACCGACATGGAGCTGATCATCGTGATCAAGCAGCTGGAAGAAACCGTGATGATTCTGCACCGCGAAAAAGGCACGATGAAAACCACGGTGCTGGATATCAGCTGACCTCTGTTTGAAAAGCGCGGCCCTTGACAAGCCAGCTAAAAAAAGCAAGGCTGAAACGCTCTGGCGGAAATAAAAGAAACAACTGAAAAAAGAAACAGTAAAAGAAGAAACAGTAAAGGAAGAAGCAAAGAAGGAGAAGAAGGATGGAAGAAATCAAAGATCCCGCTTATTTTAAAGAATTAGCGCACCGGTTGATGTTCGATCTCAGCGACGCGGAAGCCGCTGATATCGCGGCCGAATTCGAAACGTTGAACAAACAGCTGAGACTGCTGGAAAGCATCGACACGACGGGGGTGGAACCGATGGTCTACCCGTTTGAAACACCGACGAATTATCTGCGCGAGGATGTCGTCGATCATGTGATCAGCCGTGAAGACGCGCTGGCCAACGCGCCGAAAGTCAGAGAATGCCACATTGTGGTTCCGAAGGTGGTGAAGTAAAATGGCAACGATGAGTGAATTAAAAGCGACGACGACCGCCCGCGAACGGGTGGAAGCGGCTGTAGCCAAAGCGCAGGCTTCCCAGCCGCGGCTCAATGCGGTGGTGACGTTCGTCGACGTTGAAGATCAGCTGGCGGCGCTGGATACGATCCCGGATGGTCCGTTTCACGGCATGCCGGTGGTCTTAAAGGATAACGTCTGTACGCGCGGCGTCCGCACAACCGCTTCCAGCAAGATTCTGGATAACTATGTTCCGGTGTATAACGCACACATCGTCGACAAGCTGAAGGCAGCCGGCGCTGTGGTGATCGCCAAAGCGTCGATGGACGAGCTGGCGATGGGCGGCACTAATTTAACGGCGGCGACCGGCCCGGTGTATAATCCATATGACCGTACCCGCATGGCGGGCGGCTCCTCCGGCGGCAGCGCAGCGTTAGTCGCGGCGGGTGTCGTTCCGTTTGCGGTCGGCTCCGATACTGGGGATTCTGTGCGCAAACCTGCGTCGTTCTGCGGTGTTCTGGGCATGAAGCCGACCTATGGCCGGATTTCCCGCTATGGCATCATTCCTTATTCCTCTTCGCTCGATCACGTCGGCTATTTCACGCGCAGCGCGCTGGATGCGGCCGAGGCCTTAAAAGTGCTGGCCGGCCGGGATGATCGCGACATGACCTCGGCTGACAGACCGGTGCCGGACTACGCGGCAGCGCTGAACAGCGAGATTAAGGGACGACGCGTCGCAGTATTTAAAAACGTGATCGACGCGCTGGCCAATCCGGAAGTGAAAGCCCTGTTTGAAAAGACCGTCGAAGCTTTAAAAGCGAAGGGCGCAGTAGTGGAAGAAGTCAGTCTGCGCGAGGATCTGTTGAAAGCGATTCTGCCGGCTTACTACTTAATCGCCAACTGCGAAGCGACGGCCAATCACTCCAATCTGGACGGCATCCGGTTCGGCGTTCAGCAGCCGGGCAGCAGTATGGAAGAAATCATGATTCAGTCGCGCACCAAGGGCTTCGGCTCGTTGATTCGCAAGCGGTTTGTCATTGGCAGCTACGGTCTGTTTGTCGAAAATCAGGAAAAGCTGTTCCGCCAGGCGCAGCGGGTGCGCCGCCTGATCGTCGAGAATGTCGCGGAGGTTATGAAGGATTACGATATTCTGATCGCGCCCGCCAGCAGCGATGTCGCGCCGAAGCTGGACGATCACTCCCGTGACGAATTGTCCGACGGTTATCTGATCGCGGAGAATCACATGGTCATCGGCAACTTTACCGGGTATCCAAGCTGTACGGTGCCGATGGGCTTGATCGAGGGGCTGCCGGTCGGCTTAAACATGACGGCGAAGGCCTGGGATGAACAGAGCCTGTTCGACTTTGCGGCGGCGATGGAAGATATCACCGGCCTGAAGGACGCCACAGCGGAGGGAATTGAATAATGGAATACGAAGTCATTATCGGAATTGAAATACATTGTGAGTTAAAGACCAAAACCAAGATGTTCTCCGGCGCTCCGGTGTTGTTCGGCGCTCCGGCCAACACCTGCGTTAACGAGATTGATTTAGGCCATCCCGGCACGATGCCGTGTCTGAACAAGCAGGCCGTCGCGATGGCGGTGCAGGCTTGTACGGCGCTGAACATGGAGATCGATCCGCTGGTGCGGTTCGACCGGAAAAACTATTACTATACTGACCTGCCGAAAGGTTTCCAGATCACCCAGCAGTTCTACCCGATCGGCCGCCGCGGACATGTCGAGATTGAAACGGAAAACGGGCCGAAGGTCATCCGGATTGAACGGCTGCACATGGAAGAAGATACAGCGAAGCAGTTTCACTATGACGCCGGTACGCTGATCGACTTCAACCGCGCCGGTACGCCGCTGGTGGAAATCGTATCGGAACCGGATATCCGCAGCGGCAGGGAAGCGATGGCATATGTCGAAAAGCTCAGACAGACACTGTATTACCTGGGCGTTTCCGACGTCAAGATGGAAGAAGGATCGATGCGCTGCGACGTCAACATCTCGCTGCGTCCGGTCGGAACAGAGAAATTCGGCGTTAAGACGGAAATTAAAAACCTCAATTCCATCAGCAACGTCCAGAAAGCGGTCGAGTATGAAATTGAACGTCAGACACAGATCTTGAACGAAGGCGGTCAGGTCGTTCAGGAAACCCGCCGCTTCGACGAGGCATCGCGCACGACGATCTCAATGCGGAAAAAGGAAGGCGCTGTGGATTACAAATATTTCCCGGAACCGAATATTTTCCCGATCCAGCTCGATCCGGAGTGGATTCGTCAGCTGCAGGCCGCGATGCCGGAAATGCCGGAAGTTCGCCAGGCCCGGTATGCCGAGCTGGGGCTGCCGGAGAACGATATCGCGCTGTTAGTCGCGAATAAGGAGTTGGCCGATTACTACGATCAGGTCATGAAGCACACGCAGCACGCCAAGATCGCCGCCAACTGGGTAATCGTCGAGCTGCCGGCCGGATTGACGAAGCTGAACACGAAGCTGGCTGAAAACCCGGTTGCGCCGCAGGCGATGGCTGAGCTGGTCAACATGATCGTCGGCGGAGAAATCTCCGGCAAGCAGGCGAAGATCGTCTTTGAGGAAGTACTTCAGGGGAAGGATCCGAAGCAGGTCGCTCAGGAAAAAGGCATGAAACAGCTGTCCGATTCTTCCGCGCTGATCGCGCTGATCAATCAGGTTTTGGATGAACAGCCGCAGTCGATCACAGACTATAAAAACGGGAAGGACCGCGCCGTCGGCTTCCTGGTCGGTCAGGTCATGAAAAAGTCCAAAGGCCAGGCCAATCCGGCGATGACCAACAAGCTGATCGTCGAGGAATTGAAGAAAAGAATCTGATTGAAGGGGGACATCCAGGCGTTACTGACGCTTTCGGTGTCCTTTTTCTTACAAAAAACGCAGGGTTCAGGAAATGACTGGTCAAATCCCTTCTTTTCCTGTAAAATAGTAAAAGATAAGGAGTGAAGGACTTTGTCTGAACAAAAGAAAACAGTGAAGAAGAAACCGGCCGCGGCGCCGGCAAAGAAACATAAAACGAAGAAGAATGATAAATCCACAATGATTTTGATTGTGGGCTTGGTACTGATCGCGATTCCATGCGCGATTCTGGGATGGATTTTGATCAGCGCGTCCATGGATACGGGGAAGCCGATCAACGGCGATCGGTTCAAGGGCGATCTGGATCCGGCGATCACCAAGGATCAGCTGTCGGAAATCGAAAGTCGGATCAAGGCTGAAAACCAGGTGGAGAAGGTCACTGTGGAACTGACGACGGCGACGCTACGGGTGTATGTTGATACCGTGGATTCGATCAGCGATGAGGAAGCGAGTGCTTTGTCGGAAACGGCGTACAATGATGTGACGGCGGTGCTGAATGAAGGGACTTACTTTACGGCGTCGAATGGCAAGAAGATGTATGACCTGGAAGTGCATGTCTACAACAATGTTGATAAATCGGGGTCCGAGGATTATGTGTATGTGATCCGCGCGAAAAACTCCAGTATGGAACAGGCTGCGACGCAGATCGTCTCAAAACCGCTGGATGCCGATCTGGCCCGGCAGCTGCGCGAGGAACTGGCAGAAAAGCGGAATCCTCAGGCGGCGAAGGATGACGATGACGAGGTCGTTGGCGGCGAGGATACGGAAGCGCAGGACGACACGAAGGAATAAAGGGCGGAAGCCCTTTTTCGTTTTTGGATCGGTGTCAGGGCTTGAGGTTTGGTTGTTTCATCGTTGCGATGCGCTGAAATTATGATTCAGAAAGGGGAACGGAGAATGGCATTAAAGAAGAATGATGTGTTTACAGGAGTAGCTGTCGACTATACGTTTGATGGACTGGGGGTAGTTCGTCATGAAGGATTGTGTTTCTTCGTGAAGGATTTATTGAAGGGGGAAAGTGCGGAGATCGGGGTGACGGCCGTGAAGAAAAACGTGGGTTATGGCCGGGTGATCCGGCGCTTATCCGAGAGTCCGCAGCGCGTTGAGCCGCGTTGCCCCGTTGCGCGTCAGTGCGGAGGCTGTCAGCTGCAGATAATGGGGGCTGAGCTGCAGGCAGAGTTTAAGCGCCATCGGGTTGCGGATTGTTTCCAGCGGATCGGACATCTGGACGTGGAGGTTCAGCCGGTGTTGTCGATGGAATTTCCCTGGAACTATCGTAATAAGGTGCAGGTGCCGGTGGGGGTCAACCGGGATGGAAAACTGGTCTGCGGCTATTATCGTAGTCATTCGCATGATATTGTGGATTTTGACGAATGCTGCCTGCACAGCGAACTGGAGAATCAGATTTTGAGATCGCTGCGGTCCTGGATTGAGGAAGCGGGCGATCCGGCGCAGCTGCGGCATTTGTTGATCAAGCATGCGTTTAAGACAGGGCAGGTCATGGTTGTGTTAATCGCGAAATCGGAAAGACTGAAAGGGAAAGACGAACTGATAGAGCGTTTGACTGTGGCGTATCCGCAGATTCGCAGCATCATCCTGAATGTGAACGAGCGTGAGGATAATGTGATTCTGGGGGATCGGGAGATCGTGTTGTGGGGATCGGCTTCGATTGAGGAAGAGTTGTTGGGGCTGCGATTCCAGATTTCGGCGAAGTCGTTTTATCAGATTAATCCGGTCCAGACGGAAGTGTTGTATACGAAGGCGATCGAGCTGGCTGGTTTAACCGGGGAGGAAACGGTGATCGACGTGTATTGCGGCACAGGCACGATTGGATTGAGTGCGGCCCGGAAGGCGAAGCGGGTGATCGGCATCGAGATTGTTCCTTCGGCGGTGGAGGATGCGAAGAGGAACGCGGTCCGCAACGGGATCGCCAACGCGGAGTTTATCTGCGGCGATGCGGGAGTGTGCACGGCGCAGTTGTTGGAGCGGAGGATTCAGCCGGATGTGGCGATCGTAGACCCGCCGCGCAAGGGACTGGACGGGGCGACGATTGATTCGTTGGTCAGGATGAATCCGAAGCGGATTGTGTATGTTTCGTGCGATCCGGCGACCTTGGCACGGGATTGCGCGGTGTTGAATGAGCGGGGGTATGGCGTGGAGGTTGTGCAGCCGGTGGATATGTTTCCGCAGACGACGCATATAGAAACTATAGTTAAATTAGTGTTGAAATAACTTTTAAATAAAGGGATTTGATGAATTGGTGCTCACTAAAATGTGTGGTTTGTCCACCGTTTGTCCACGCTTTTTCAACGTGGTGGACACGGTGGACATCATACTTCAGCAAATTTTTCAAAGACTTCCACAGATTCTTCTTCCATGATTTCAGTGTTATGGACATAGGTTTGAAGGGTAGTTTCAATCTTTTCATGGCCAAGTCGCTTTTGTACGCTTTTAACATTTGCGCCATTTTGAATCAAAATGGTTGCGTGAGTGTGTCTTAAACTATGAAAATCAAAAGCTATTTTCAAGCTATGCTGAATTACCCTGGAAGCATACTTGAAAGAATCGGATGACGTATATTCACCATTCTCATCAACACAGACCATTTTGACGATGGGAAGGGTACTTTTTACGCATTTTTGAATTGGAACGATCCGCTTCAGATCGTTTCCCTTTTCGTCTTTTTCCATCTGAATAACATGGATGGTGTAAAAGTCTCCATATTTCAATTCATTGGCTTCCTGTCTTTCTTTTTCCCTGCGTAAAGCTTCAGATAGCGTGTGACCGAATTTAACGCTTCTTATGGATGATTTTGTTTTAGGTGTGGCAAAGTACCACGCTTGTTTCTTTTCGCTCGCTACCCGCCGTTTGACGACCTGTGCGATGACTTTCAGTTCGTTCTTCTCGAAATCAATATCATCCCACGTCAAACCACACACTTCACCGATTCTTAGGCCAGTGTAAAAGCCAATCATCAGTGGGATGTGAAACCGTGATCCAAACGGAAACCGATTGATAATAGTTTGCCAGTCTTCCAGATCGAGAATAATCCTTCTTCTTGGTTCTTTTTCAATGAGTGGAATTCTGACAAAGCGCATGGGATTCTCTTTGATATATCGAAGTGGTTCAATAGCATAATCCAAAGCGCCGGAAAACGTGCTCAGAATGCCTTCCACATGGCTTTTGGAAAAGCCGTTCCCCTTGAGTTCATTGGCGTATTCCTGAAGCACTGAAGAACTCAGTGCCTTCAGCTTGTAAGTCCCAAAACGGGGTTTCAAATGGCCGTCAATTAGTCTTCTATAATTTTCTTGGGTGTTGTACTTCAGATTGATCTTTACATATTGTTCAAACCAATAATCCAGATAGTCTGCCACGCTAATTTCTGTTGGTTCAAAGTGCAATCCAGTATTATTGTATTCTGCCAGTGCTTTTGTTCCTGCTTCCAAGGCTTCCTTTTTGGTTCTGAATCCTGACTTGCTGATATGCTTTCTTTTCCCATCCACTTTGGCAGCTTCAAAGCGGTATTCCCAATTTGGCTTCTTATCCGGTTTATTTTTATTCCTGTCCCTTATGTTTATCTTTGCCATTTTGAATGTCCTTTCTGTTCAGTGTTCGTGCTGTGCAATAGATTTACTATCTATATATATTTTATTTTCTAGTGTTTTGCCAAAACACTACATAAATTAAGCAGGGAAGGCAAAATTACATGAACAACTTGAACAGTACCATTTTAGCCCTTTGTTGAGGGCTTTTTTTGTATTCACACGATATCACATCAGCACATTTTTTTAAAACGCTTTTGAGTAGATTCTCTAAATTGTCAGCGGGAATGTCCCAAATATGCTTTAAACGATTAGAAAGGTCAAGCATGTCTTCCTCTGTCAGGCCATAGTCTTTCACATGTTGGGTAAGTGATTCATCCAAGTCCAATTCCCCAAAAGCCAGATAAATTGCAAACCGGTTGGCAACCTTTTCCGATTCAATGAATTTGGCAGCAGCTTTTTTTCTTTAAGAACTGCATCCCTTCATTATTGGTAAACGCTGCGTAAAGCATGTGCGCAATTACATAGCTTTGAAAGTAGGATGAAAGATCTTCATTCACATGAATAAATTTTTGCCCCACGGCCTGATTGTAATAACCAAACACATTTCCCAATTCTTCTATAACAACAGTGATGCCTTCTTTTCTTGCAATTTCATAAGGATTTCTTGTGTTGTGCTTTTCCATTACTTCCTTCGCAAGATTTTTCAAAGATGTTCATCCTTTCTTGTTTAGTCTTTCAGCAATTTTTAATGAGTTCTCAAGACTGGAAATCAATAATTCCCTTGAATCTTCATCCAGAAGTTCACCATCAAATGTCAGTGCAGCTTGATCATTATGTAAATAGTCCAGCATCAGTTTCATTTGCTTGGAAATGTCCATAACATCCTTCGGCGCTTCAACTCTTTCATCATGGGTCTTGAAGTTGGTTGTCCCCAGAAGATAATCGACCGACACATCAAAATATTTGGCAAGGGCTTCAACGGCCTTGGAAGGGGGATTGATTTTCCCACGTTCATATTCAGCATAGTTTGATCGGCTGCATCCTAAGATTTTGGACATGTCTTCTTGTGTGTTTAGCTTTTCCTTTCTTAACGCTTTTAATCGTATTCTAAACAACTCATTCATTTATTCATCATCCTTTCGTCATCATTATAGTCATTATTAATGACACTGTCAACATAAATGATGGAAAATCCATTTTTACTGACTAAATCTATTGACAATGACAATTTAATCCATTATACTGACAATGTCAGTTAAACAGACACGCAGAAAGACAGAGGTATAAAGATGAGTGAAAAGAGTCTAAAGCCAATAATTGGCAAACTTGAAAGTTTATTTTCAAACTTCAATCAGAAATTCTACAATGGCAAACTTCAAAAACCAGTCATCACAGTTTCACCAGATATAACCAAAGGCGCTTATGGCTGGTGTACTACATGGAAGGCTTGGAAAGAAAAAGATGAAGAATCAGGTTACTATGAAATCAATCTTTGCGCAGAACATCTTGCAAGGCCATTCCCAGAAGTGTGTGCAACCCTACTTCATGAAATGGTTCACCTGTGGAACTTACAGAATAACGTTCAGGACACAAGCCGGGGCGGAACATACCATAATAAGAAGTTCAAACAGGTTGCAGAGGGACACGGATTAATCATTGACCAAGATCCAAAGTATGGGTGGACAATTACAAGCCTAAACGATGAAGCAAAAGCATTCATTGATGGATTGAAAGAACAAGAGTTTGAAATTTATAGAAGCAAGCTTCCAAAGATCAAGAAATCAAAAAGTTCTTCTTCAAGGAAATATGTTTGTCCACAGTGCGGATTGATAATCAGAGCAACAAAGAAAGTTCATGTGATATGTTCGGAATGCGGTGTTGAGTTTGAAGAAGAAATTTAAAAGAAGGGTGAATTAATAATGGAAAAGTTATATTGCCCGTATTGTGGGAAACGGCTAGTTGATGGTCAGTGTGAAGATAACTGTGAAATCGAAGCTGCACGATATGAAGAAGAACGAAGCAGACAGTTTTATGAAGATTATTACAGCAATCCAGAAGTTCAATATGGATGGCATCAGCAAGATTTAATTGATATGTACAGAAGGGAAAGATAATGCTGCAAAATTTATTAAACAGATCGAAACCTAGGCAGAAATGCCGATGGTCTGCCAGTCAGGCTGGCACTGATGAGATCGTGAAAGAAGGTGGAAAAGTGATTGATTTAAAAATCGTCAGAAAAGAAAAGGGCTACACTCAAGAAACCCTTGCAGAAGCTGCGTGTGTGCATCGAAGCACAATCGCTATGATTGAGGTTGGCGCAAATTTGCCATCAGTCAATCTTGCAAAGAAGCTGGGTGAAATCCTTGGTTTTGACTGGACATTATTTTTTTCAAACTAAATGTCATTTAAACTGGAAAGGGATGATGAAATGACAGAAGTTCTATATACTGTCAAGGAAGTGTCAGAACTTCTGAAATGCAACGTTGACATGGTTCACAAGCTGAGGAAGGCCGGGCTGCTTCCATTTCTAAAGATTGGTTGCTACAAGGTAAGAAAGCAAGCGTTAGATGAATTTCTTGCCACCTATGAAGGAAAGGACTTAACTGATCCTTTTAACATTAAGGAACTTGAATAGAAAGGGAAACGTATGAAAATTTTTAAAATCGGCGACAAGGTCAGAGTGATTGATGACTACTACAACATCACGTGCAAATCAAGCAATTGGGAAGGGGTTGTTACAGGAGCTTATAAAAAGTGCTTTGACGCCGAAACAACGAAGCACAGTAATCCTGATGAAATTGGTAACGACTATTATACCCTTGATTATGAGCACTTTGAGTTGATCCCGCCGGAAACCATCGTCATCACCAACGACGGGAGAGTGACAACGGCGTGGCTGAAACAGGGGAAAACGATCCTGAAAACAGGCGTCGCAAAGTGCAGCCCAGATGATGAATTTAATTTGGAAACTGGTGCAAAGTTGGCACTTGAGCGACTGTTTGAAGCAGAAGAACAGAAGAAAGCAGTTCCAAAATACAAAGTCGGTGATCGTGTAAAAATTGTAAAAGAGAAGGCTGGTGAGTATTGGAATCCAAGTGGGGGGGATGGACCGCTGGCTAGGCAAGACGATGACCATTTGTGACATCACACCTATTGACGGAGATTTATTCTACACCATGAAAGAGGATAACGAGCGATGGAACTATTTTCCGTGGATGATCGAAGGGCTGGCAAAATCGTTGGTGATAAAGCGTTGGGGTGCGTCTTGCGGAATTGTTGGAATGCCTACAGGGTTGAATGATATCAACGGAAAAGAATTGTTTGTCGGCGATATTGTCAGAGTAACGACCGATATGAAAGCGCAGCTGGACTATATGGTTAAAACTGAATCAGATAAATTTCAACCGAATGGATGGGGTTTAACCTGGAATAAAGACGGAACTGATGCGGATGGCTTGACGGTCGAAAAGATGGTTGACTGGACAGAATGCAAAGCTGGTGATGAACTGGATAACTGCCGAATTATAGCAAAATGAGCGTCAGAAAACAGAAAGAAGGTGATTGAATGAAGCTGTTTGATCATCAAAAACAAGCCTTGGAACAAACATCAGAACTGAACAGGGTTGCCTATTATCTGGACATGGGGCTTGGAAAAACCTTTGTGGGTGCTGAAAAGATGATGCAGCTTGGAAAAAAAGTCAATTTGGTTGTTTGCCAAAAATCAAAGATTCAAGACTGGATTGACCACTTCAAAAAATATTATCCAGATTATGTCACGTTGAATTTGACATCAAAAAACGGAATAATGCCGTTCATGTCGTGGTCACATTCAGCCACGAATATTATTGGTGTTATTAATTACGAATTGGCATGGCGAAGAAAAGAACTTCTGAGGTTGAAAGATTTCACATTGATGTTGGATGAATCTTCATTGATTCAAAACAGGAAAGCTAAACAGTCCAAGTTCATTCTTAAGCTTCAGCCTTCCAACGTGATTTTGCTTTCAGGAACACCAACGGCGGGAAAGTATGAAAATCTATGGACACAGGTTCATTTGCTTGGCTGGGAGATATCAGAACAGCTTTACATGAAGCAATATGTGAACTGGAAACTGATTGATGTGGGTGGAATTAAGCACAAGGTGGTTGACAAAGAAAACCCTTATAAGAACGTTGAAAGACTGAAATCAAAAATGCGGTCTTATGGATCAGTCTTCATGAAGACTGAAGATGTGCTGGATTTGCCACAGCAAAACTTCATTGAAGTAAAAGTTCCATCTTCCAAGGAATACAGGAAATTCATGAAAACGGGCGTTGTGAGCGTTGAAGATGTGGAACTGATTGGTGATACCTCTTTAACAAAAAGACTGCGTGCAAGGCAGTTGTGCGCCGTATACAGCAAGGAAAAGCTGGATGCCTTCAAAGACTTGGTTGAATCCACCAATGATAGATTGATAGTCTTCTATAACTTTACAGAAGAACTGGTCAAACTTAAACATCTATGTGAAGAACTGAGCAGACCAACAAGTGAAGTTAATGGATCAATGAAAGATTTGACCGCTTATGAAGCGGAATCCAATTCCATCACATTCTGTCAGCATCAGGCAGCAGCTATGGGTCTTAATCTGCAAAATGCCAATAGAATCATTTACTTCAGCCTTCCAGAGCGGTCAGAACTATTTGAGCAGTCCAAGAAAAGGATTCACAGAATAGGACAGGAACACCCTTGCTTCTATTATGTGATGATGTGTCGCAAGTCGGTTGAAGAACAGATTTATGAAGTTTTAAAAGAAAGGAAGGACTACACTGATGAACTTTTCAGGCAGAAGAATTGATTGGAAGCATGTGCTTTCCGTGGTGATGTTCATGATTTCAATCGGATTGTTGGCATTAACGCCACACTTCAATCAAACTGCAAACCTGTCAAGGGTTACACCGGGCTATGGCGGGGAATGTCTTCTGTGGTTCTTTCCGTTCCTTGCTGGGGTGGTGTTAAGTGACTGATGGCAGCTGAAAAAGTTTTTGAACAGAAAGTGAAAGCATTCCTGAAGGAACAGGGCTGCTGGGTGCTGAAAACTTGGTCAAACGGTGTTCAAAGATCAGGTGTGCCAGATTTACTTGTGTGCTGCAATGGTTATTTCCTAGGCGTGGAATTGAAAGCGCCAAGGGGAAAGCCGTCTGAACTTCAGCTGTGGAACATTGAAGAAATCAGAAAAAGCGGTGGAATTGCGATTGTTCTTTATCCAAAGCAATTTGAAGAATTTAAGAAAATGGTCATAGGAATGAAAGGATGGAAAAATGAATCTATACGATTTGAAAGAAGCCTATAAGGGTGTTCAACAAGCAGTTGACGATGGCGAAGACTTGGAAGGTGTACTGCTGACAATTGATGATGCCATTGAAGACAAGGCTGACAACTATGCAATGTTGCTTGCCAATCTGAACAGTGATATTGACGCTATAAAAGCGGAAGAAGCACGTTTGAAAGAGCGCAGACAACGGATTGAAAAATCCATTGACACGCTGAAGCAAAACCTATTTGCAGCAATGAAGGAAACAGGAAAAGAGAAATTCAAGACTTCACTATTTAGCTTCACCATTGCGAAGAACGGCGGGAAAACACCTGTTATTGTCGATGTGGAAACCGCAAAGCTTGATGATGACTTTGTGATTGTCACAGAAAAGCCAAACCTTGATGCAATCCGGGAATACATTGAAAAAACGGGTGACATCACGTTTGCACATTTAGGCGAGCGTGGCGAAAGTCTGCGGATCAGATAGAAAGGGAAATTTAAAAATGAAATTTAAAATCGGCGACAAAGTCAGAGCGATAACAAATGATTACGGCATCACAACGGCAGAAGGTCACTGGGAAGGTGTTGTCACACACGTTCATGAGAATGGGGAATTTGATGCAAAAACGACAAACTACGTTGTGGAAGGATTCTTTGATGAAGAATTTTACAATCTTAAGATGGATGATTTTAAACTTATTGGTGTCAATGAAACTGTTATTCGAATAAGAGAGTGTGAAAGCGCTTATGAAGTGGCCGAAGCTTTAATGCGGAATGGTTATTGGGTTAAGGTCACACCACATGGCGGTGGTTGCAACTGTGACTGTTCGGTGTATTTCAAAGAAAGTGAGGAATAAGAAATGGGTCTTCCAGTATTGATTTTAGGGGAAAGCGGAACAGGAAAATCTGCTTCCATGCGAAACTTCAAACATGGTGAATTGGCAATTGCTAATGTTGCCAGAAAGCCACTTCCATTCAAAGGCAGCTTTGAAACGATTGACAGTGACAGCTACAGAGAAATTAAGAAATTCCTGTCGGAAACTAAAGCGCAAAGCATTGTCATTGATGATGTTCAATATTTGATGGCAAATGAATTCATGCGCCGGGCAACGGAACGGGGCTATGACAAATTCACAGAGATTGCGCAGAATATGTGGGATTTGGTTCAGTTTGTTATCAATGACCTTCCAAAAACAACGGTGGTTTATTTCATGGCGCACATTGAACGGGATCAGAACGGAAATGAGAAGATCAAGACGATTGGGAAGCTTCTGGACGAGAAAATCACGGTGGAAGGGATGTTTACCATTGTCTTGAAAACCAACGTCACAGACGGCGTTTACAGCTTCCTGACGCAAAACAGCGGACATGACACGGTAAAAAGCCCAATTGGCTTGTTCAACAGTTATGCTATCGAAAATGATTTGAAGTATGTTGATGAAAAAATCCGCAATTACTATGAACTGGGCGAATTTCTGACAGATGAAGAAGTGAAAGAAATTGATAAGATTGCGGAACAGGTTGACATCATTAAACCGGATTCTAACGGGCGAAAGCGTAGAGAGAAGAAGACGGAAGAACCAGCGCTGGACTTAAACACACCTTATCAGATCGAAGAAGGCAAACTGGTTGAGGATCATCCTGTTGAAGACCAGCCAAAGGAAGAAGCGCTAGTTCGCAGAAAAAGAAGACAGCGGGCATGACAACACACCTTGACAGGGTCAGTGAAGGCAAGTGGAAGAATCTGATAAATTCGGCAAAAGAACACCCGCAAAAACTTCACTTCAGAAGTGGGAATGCGCACATGGAAATGGCTTTAGGCTATTACATGGCATTGCCAAAAACTGAACAGAAACGACTTGAAAAATTATGGGGAAAGCCCCAGGGAGGAAATTGAAAAATGAATATTTTTGACAAATTCAACGAAGCAGTGAATGGCGCTGCATTGGCAAAAGACACAAAGGAATTGGAAAAGAATGGTTTCGGAAAGGAAGTACCGGTTGGTGAGTACTACATCAAGATTGAAAAGATGGAACTGAAGGAATGCACTTCAGAAGCTAACAAAGGAATGCCGATGTTTTCCGCACAATTCAGAATCATTGAAGGGGATTGCAAAAACAGCTGCATCTTCATGAACCAGCTTGTTTCCACACCTTACGGAATCCACAACGTCAACACATTCCTGAAAAGCTTGGAAACAGATGTGGATGTTGACTTCAATGGAAATTATGAGGATTACAACAATATGATTCTGGATGTCATGGAAGCCGTGGACAAGAAGATGGAATTCTTGCTTGAATTCGGTAAAAACAACAAAGGGTATAACACTTATAAAATCAAGGAAGTCTTTGATTGCTAATTTTTTACCCTAAAATGTCATTTAAACAGGAACTGTCAGTGTATAAGAAATACACTGACAGAACCTTCATAGAAAGGGGGAATGTTTGGAATGGCGCTGCTATTCTATGACTGACTTTGAAACCTTTGTTCACGACTGGCTGGTTGTGCTTATCAATCCGCAGGAAGCCAAAGAAGAAGTCATCATCAACGATCCAGAAAGACTGAAAAGGTTCTATGAGGATCACAAGAAAGATATCTGGATTGGATTCAATTCAAGACGCTATGACCAGTACATTTTGAAGGGCATTCTGGCGGGTTTTAATCCCAAAGATATCAATGACTGGATCATCGTTGAAGACAAGCCAGGATGGCAGTTTTCAAGTGTATTCAGGCAGATTCCATTGAACAACTATGATGTTAAGCAAAACACTGACAGAGGGTTGAAAACCTTTGAAGGGTTCATGGGGAATGATATTCAGGAATCCAGTGTTCCCTTTGACATTGACCGAAATTTGACGGAAGCGGAAATTGCGGAAACCGTCAAATATTGCCATCACGATGTAGAACAGACCATTGAAGTGTTTCTGAATCGTTTAGAAGAATTTGATACCATGTTTTATTTCATGAAGCATTTCCACTTCCCAATAAGCGACATTTCCAAAACCAAGCCACAGCTGGCTGCAAAAATGCTGGGCGGTAATGGGAAGGGCAAGGATTTCAATGATGAATTCAAATTCCCTATTCTGGACTGCTTGCGATTGAAAAAATATAAGCACGTTGCAGATTGGTACAGAAACCCTGAAAACCACAGCTATTCAAAGAAGCAAGATGGGATCATGGTTGCAGGAGTTAAGCACACCTTCTCATGGGGTGGTGGCCATGGAGCAAGGGCAAAATATTCTTCATCCGGTATATTCCTGATTATTGACGTTACCGCCTATTATCCAAGTTTGCAAAAGCAATTTAAGTTTGGATATAGGGTGATGGACAATCCAGAAAACTTTGAATTCATCCATGACAGTAATGTTGAGTTTAAACGGAAAGGCGATAAAAAGGCAAGACAACCTTTTAAAATCATGGATAATGCTATTTCTGGGCAAATGAAGCAGAAACAATCTGCGCTATACGATCCAATGAGTAATAACAGCATTTGTATCAATGGGCAATTGCTGTTGCTGGATTTGGTTGAACACGTTGAACCGTATTGTATGTTAATTCAGAACAACACCGATGGAATCATTGTCAAGCTTGAAAATTATGAAAGCGATTTTGACAAGCTGGATGATGTTGTCTATGAATGGGAACAAAGAACAGGAATGAAGATGGACTTTGAAACCTTCGTCGGTGACATTTACCAGAAGGATGTAAACAATTACCTGATAATTGACCGGGAAACCGGGGCAATGAAGGCTAAAGGTGGCTATGTCAAGAAATTGGGTAATTTGGATTATGACTTACCGATTGTTAACAAAGCCATGGTTGATTTCATGGTCAAAGGTGTTCCGGTTGAAGTTACGATTTCAAAATGCAACGAGTTGAAGGAATTTCAACAGGTGAAGAAGATTTCAAAATTATACAAATACATTCAACATGGTGATGAAATCCTGAAGGAAAAATGTGTGCGCTGTTTTGCTTCAAAAGATGAATCTGACGGTGGATTGATCAAGGTTCATGCAACTACAGGAAAACCAGCAAAAATTGAAAACACGCCAACCCATTCTTTCCTGTTCAATGGATCGGTGGAAGGCGTAAAGTGTCCACGAAAATTGGACAAGCAATGGTATATCGCATTGGCAACCAAGAGGTTGAAAGATTTTGGGGTGATGTAAATGAAAGTTAGACGTGGTGATGTCGTTTATTTAAAAAACTGTCCCGCTTGTAAGAATCACATTCAAGGGAATAGAAGGCCTTATCTTGTAGTTTCAAACGATGTGGGGAACTGGCATTCAGAAATCTGTTTGCTTGTTCCGCTTACAACACAGCGCAAAAAGTTAACGCAGCCGACACATGCACTTATCAATTTTAACGAAAGCATGGTCTTGTGCGAACAAATTATGACAATATCACAAAATGATATTGAGTCCATCGCCGGATGGGTGGCGCAATCTGACATGGAAAAAGTGGATTCCTGTCTGAAGACCAGTTTGGGGGTGATGTAATCATGGGGATTCTTAAACCTTATGTTTATAGAAACCTAAGAGAATACGGAAACACCATCATTTCAAGTAAAGTTTACAAGAGATATGGTGAAGAAGCTATTCTGACAGATTTGAAAAGACACGGTCTAGAATGCCAAATGTTTATCACAAAGCATAGTGGTTCTTCAAATAAAATTACTGAACATGTCCTTGTGATAGTTGTGAGGTGACTGTAATGGATCTTTTCCGTGGGTATGTCAGAACCAAAAACAAGAAGTGCATTGACAAGTTCAAAGACAAGGAATTGAGAAGTTTTGAAGAAGTGAAAGATCTTGACGAATATGCCGGGATCATCGCCAAGGATGTTGTCTTAATTGATATTGACAACGCCGAACAGGCAGAAATCATGATGAACATTGTGGAAGACTTGCAGCTTGATTGCCGAGTATATCAGACCACCAGAGGAAAGCACTTCTTCTTCAAAAATTCAGGCGTTGGGAAATGTCAAAACAAACAGAAGCTTGCTTGTGGAATTGATGCAGACATTAAGATTGGCGATCATAACAGCTACAGCATTCTGAAATTCAATGGAGAAGAAAGATTCATTGAATGGGACACTGAATCCGGCGATTATCAGGAACTTCCAAAATGGATGCACCCGGTCAGGTCAAGAATGGACTTCTTCAACATGGAAGAAGGCGAAGGCAGAAATTCATCCTTATTCAGCTATATTTTGACGCTGACCAGCAACGGATTCAGCAAAGAGGAATCAAGGCGGTGCATTGAGATCATCAACAAATATATCTTGAAGGAAGCTTTGTCTAATGATGAAATTGAAACCATCACAAGGGATGAAGCTTTCCCAAAGGAAACTTTCTATGACGGAAGAACCTTTCTTCATAACAACTTTGCTTTATTCATGAAGAATAATGACAACGTAAAAAGGATCAATGGCCAGCTTCATGTGTACCGGGATGGCGTGTATGTTCATGGCGTGAAAGAATTGGAATCTGCCATGGTGAAGTATCTTCCCATGCTCAAGTCAACGCAGCGGGTTGAAGTGTTGAAGTATATGGATATTATCTGCGAGGATGTATCGCCATCCAGCGCCAACCTAATTGCGTTTAACAATGGAATTTATGACATTGTAAACGATGAGTTAAAGCCTTTCAGTTCTGATTATATTATCACCAACAAGATCCCATGGGATTATGAACCGGAAGCCTATTCAGAACTGGCAGACGTAACGTTGAATAAGATTGCGTGCGGTGATCCGGCGATCCGGCAGCTGCTGGAAGAATGCTTTGGCTATTGCTTTTACAGAAGAAACGAACTGTCCAAAGCCTTTGTCTTAACCGGGGATAGGTCAAACGGAAAATCAACTTTTTTGGACATGGTGAAGAATTTGCTGGGGATGGACAACTATTCCGCATTGGATTTGTCTGAATTGGATGAACGGTTCAGTGTCGCAACCATGGCTGGAAAGCTTGCCAATATTGGTGATGATATCAGTGATGAATTTCTTCAAGGAAGAAGCACGGCCATATTCAAAAAGATTGTCTCAGGAAATCAGGTCAAAGCGGAATACAAGGGGCAGGATGCTTTCTTCTATGCACCTTATGTAAAATTGCTGTTCAGCGCCAATGATATCCCACGGATGAAAGATAAGACTGGTGCAGTGCTTAGAAGATTGGTTATCATTCCATTCAATGCAACCTTCAACAAAGATGATCCTGATTATGATCCATTCATCACATGGAAACTAAAAGATGAAACGGTCATGAAGTATTTAATCAGATTAGGTGTTGAAGGACTGAAAAGAGTATTAACCAACAACGCCTTCAGTGAAAGTGAAAAGGTGACAAATGAATTGAGAGATTATGAGATTCAGAACAATCCTATTATGCTGTTCCTTCAGGAAAGGGATATTTCAGAAATTGAAAATCAACCTTCAAAAGATGTTCACAAAGCTTATAGGGTGTTCTGTTTGGAAAATGGCTATATGGAAATGACCTTGTCCAACTTCAGCAAAGAAATCAACAAACGGCTTGGGCTGGTTGTGAAAAGGGTCAGGATCAATGGGAAGCTATGCGGAATTTATGTGAAAGGATAAAATATGAAAAATCTTGAAAAGTATGTTGATGAAATCTGTGAAACTATTGCGGAATCCTCAGAATGTCATTTTCACGGGTATTGCGGGGATTGTTGGTTGAATGGCATTTGCTGTGATAAGGAAGCCTTGAAAAGATTCATGCTGAAAGAAGCGAAAAATGATCCGCTTCTTGATGAACCACAGGGGACTTTATGAAACCAGAAGAATGTCTTTATGTGCTGTACGATACAAAAGACAATGATCTGTGTGTTTTTGTTGGTACGATCCCGCAAATTGCAAAATTTTTAGGAATTAAAATTAATTCATTTTACAGCGGAGTATCAAGAAAAAGTTTGTTTCTTAATCGTTATCGTGCTGAAAAAATAGAAGGGAAATTGGAAGATGATTAAAGTAATTGACGACTGGATTATTGACACGGATGGATATTGTTTCATTGCTGAACAGATTACGGATAAGAAAGATAAAAGAGGAAACGTCATTGTTAAAAATAAAACCTATCATGCGAGCGTATCAGATGCAGTCAGACGTATTATGAATGAAAAAGTTAAGTGTACTGTTGCCGATGGTGACAAAGAAATGCGCGAGTTTTTTGCAGAGATGGTTGCTATCAATGACAAGTTCAAATCAATCCTGAATGAAGTCAAAAGTAAAGAAACTTTGTAAATTGGATTTCATGTGAACAAGTCGAACTCATGTGATATTCAAAAAAGCCGTTAGTTTAGGTATTAAAAGCAATGTTCAAGTTGTTCAATATACATCGCCATTTCTTATTAAAATATGTAGTGTTTTGGCAAGTTTGGCAAAATACTATAAATATATATATATAAGTAAAATAGTATATAGAACTTGAACATTGAACAATTGTGAAAAATGAAAGGAAATGTACAAATGGAAAAAGATTGTATTTTGGAAACGATCAGATCATACTTTGGGGATTTGGAAGGTGTACCAACCGAAGAATTCTATAATGAGTATTTGAAGCATTGTGAAGAATACGAAATTGAACCACAGCACAGACAAACGGTCATTAAGAAGGCTTGTGATTTGAGCGGTGTTAGGTCGAAGCAAATCACAGAATATAGATTTGTTAGAAGGGAAAAAGAATGACAGCTAAAGAATATTTGCAGCAGATTAGAAAAATTGATTTGTTAATTCAAAACAAATTGGAACAAGCGCAGGAATTAAGATCAAAGCTGGAAGTGCAGGGAATCAATTTTGAGAGTGACGGTTCAACCAGCGCAACAAGGAATGTGACAAAGATGAATGATTTGATTGTCAGTGTTGTAACGCTGGAAGATGAAATCAATCAGCAGATTGACCTTCTTATAAACAAGAAACGTGAAGTCATGGAATTGATTGATTCATTGGACAATGTCGATGAAATCAGTTTGCTTTATAAGCGGTATTTCAACTATATGTCATGGGAAGAAATTGCAGTAAATATGAAAATAAGCTACAGACAAACTCACAGGCTTCATGGTAGGGCATTGAGGTCAATGGAAGGAAAGATAGAAAGTGCAGTTAAATGAAAAATTGGCACAGTATGTCCTAAATTGGCACAGTTTGTCCCAAATGAATGTGCTATAATGGTAGTGTAGAAAGATGGGCAAAGGGCATTCCAAATTGATGGGGTGTCCTTTTTCTGTTCCTTAAAGGTGGTGAAATGTGTGGCAAAAATGACCGAAAAACAAAAAAGATTCTGTGATGAGTACCTGATTGATTTGAATGCCACACAGGCAGCGATCAGGGCAGGATATTCAAAGAAAACAGCAAACAGAATTGGAACTGAAAACCTGTCAAAACTTGTGATAAAAGCATACATTGAAGAACGCATGAAAGAAAAAGAATCAGATCTGATTGCAACGCAGGATGAAGTGCTGAAATATTTGACTTCAGTCATGCGTGGGCAATCTAAATCAGAAATTGTGGTGGTAGAAGGAACTGGTGATGGGTGTTCTGAAGCAAGGACAATGGACAAAGCGCCGGACGAAAGGGAAAGGCTGAAGGCTGCTGAACTTATCGGAAAACGCTATGGCCTATACACTGACAAGGTGAATGTGGATGGTGAGGTTGACATGAATCTAAACATCAAGATTGATTATGGTGATGATAGTTAATGGATATAAACGTAAAGATGAATCCATGCTTCAAAGAAGTAGACAGAAGCATGAAAAGATATATAGCAATGAAAGGTTCAGCTGGTAGCGGAAAATCAGTTGATACCGCACAGAACTATATTCTTAGGCTAATGAATGACAAAGGGCGCAACCTTGTATGTATTCGTAAATCAGATATAACGAACCGTGATAGCACCTATGCTGAATTGACAGGTGCTATTTATCGTATGTTTGGCAATAAGGTGGACAAGTATTGGAACATTAAGCAAAGCCCTTTAACCATCACTTGTCGTGTAAATGGCAATCAAATCATCTTCCGTGGAATGAATGATGAAAAGCAGCGTGAAAAGCTGAAATCAATCACATTTCAAAAAGGAAAGCTTACTGATGTCTGGTGTGAAGAAGCAACTGAATTGACACAGGCTGATTTTGAAATTATTGATGACCGTTTGCGTGGTGAGCTGCCGGAAGGGCAATTCTATCAAATCAGAATGACTTTCAATCCAGTGAACAAGAATCATTGGATAAAGAAAGTCTTTTTTGATATTCCTGATCCCAATGTACTAACCCACCATAGCACATACCTGATGAATCGTTTCATTGATGATGCTTACAGGCAGCGCATGGAACGAAGAAAAAAGGTTGATCCTGAAGGCTATGAAATTTACGGATTAGGAAATTGGGGTGAAATTGGCGGTCTGATCCTTCACAATTGGGAAATCAAAGATATTTCGCTGAATCTGAATGATTATGATGATGTGGCAATTGGTCAGGACTTCGGTTTCAACCATGCCAATGCAATTCTATTGCTTGGAATCAAGGATGATAACATCTATATCCTTCAAGAAATATATGTGTTTGAGAAAGAAACATCTGAAATCATTCCGATTGCGATAAAAGAAGCATTCCCAACAAAAAGAACCATGTGGTGTGACAGTGCAGAGCCTGACAGAATCAAGATGTGGAAAACAGCTGGATTCAGGGCAATGCCTGTTGAAAAGGAAAAAACGAACGAAAAAAAATATCAGGCTGCACAGATTGATTGGCTTAAGGGTATTGTGTCTAAAGACAAGACCATCAAAAGAATGATTTATGTGCATCCTCACTGTGTAAATACCATCAAGGAACTGCAGCAATGGAAATGGAAAAAGGATGAAAGAACTGGCGAATATTTGGATGAACCAGTGCCAATTGAAGACGATGCCATGGCTGCGCTTAGATATGGCGTTGAGGGTTGGCGAAAGCAAAAAGCATGGCTTTATTAGAAAGAGGTGATGAAACGATGTTGACAGAAGCAGAAATTCTGAAATTCATAGAAGATGACAGCGGAAGCGAAAAGAAACGCTTTGCAAAGAAGGGTCAACGATACTATGAAGGGGATCACGATATCAGAAACTATAAGTTGTATTACTACAATGCAGATGGCGAGCTGGTAGAAGATAAAACAAGATCAAATATCAAAATCCCACACCCTTTCTTCACTGAGTTGGTGGATCAGGAAGTGCAGTATTTGCTTTCTGGCAAAGATGGCTTTGTTTTCAGCGATATGCCGGAATTGCAGACGGAACTGAACAGCTACTTTAATGAGAATGAAGATTTTGTATCTGAACTGAATGAAGTGCTGACAGGGGCAATCAGCAAAGGCTTTGAATATATGTATGCCTACAAGAATTCAGAAGACAGGCTTGCCTTTGAATGCGCTGATTCTATGGGCGTTGTTGAGGTCAGAGCTAAAGACACGGATGATGGCTGTGAATACGTCATTTATTGGTACGTTGACCGGGTTGAAAAAGGCAAAAAGAAAATCACCAGAATTCAGGTCTGGGATAAAGATCAAACTTATTACTATGTGCGCAGTGGCAGCGGAAAGATTGAAAAAGATGAATCTGAAAAGCTGAACCCAAGACCACATACCATTTACAAGAAAGAGAATGACCAATCCACTTATTTTGAAGGATTTGGGTTCATTCCTTTTTTCAGGTTGGACAACTGCAAGAAGCAATTCAGCGGATTGAAGCCAATCAAAGACCTGATTGATGATTATGACTTGATGTCCTGCGGGCTTTCAAACAACCTTCAGGACGCTTCAGAATATTTGGTGGTTGTGTCAGGCTTTCAGGGGGACAGCCTTGATGAATTGATCCAGAACACCAAGACAAAGAAACACATTGGCGTTGATGCTGGCGGTGGCGTTGATTTCAAGACTGTGGATGTGCCTTATGATGCCAGAAAGACAAAGCTGGAACTGGACGAAAAGAATATTTACCGTTTTGGCATGGGATTCAATTCTGCACAGTTGGGGGATGGGAACGTCACAAACGTTGTTATCAAATCCAGATATGCTTTGCTTGACATGAAAGCAAACAAGCTGGAAATCAGGCTGAGACAGTTCCTGAAGAAGATTTTGAAGGTGGTTCTGGATGAAATCAATGGGAATAACGGGACTGATTATAAGCCGAAAGATGTTTATTTCAAGTTTGAACGTGAAATCATCACCAACGCTTCTGACAATGCAGTAATTGAAAAGACGGATGCCGAGAAACAGCAAACCCTTATCAACACCCTTCTGAATCTGGCCGGAACATTGGACAATGAAACGATTGTTCAAAATATCTGTGAAGTGCTTGATATAGACTATGAAGAAATTAAGTCAAAGCTTCCAAAGGATGAAGCAGCTGCAACAGGTGAAGCAACCAAGGCGCTTGAAACGGTGGTAACGGATGAATAAGCGCCAAAAAGAAGTGCTTCAAACGCAGCTGGATCACGAAAGGGAAGTCATTGATGAACTGAAAAAAGTTTATGAACAAGCGCAGAAGGATATTGAAGAAAAGATTCAAAGGCTGATGGCTGATGAATTGACACAGTCGAAAATTTACCAAATCGAATACCAAAAAGCCTTGCAGGGTCAGATTGGTGCAATTCTTGAAAACTTAAATTCAAAAAGTTATGAATCTATTCATGGTTACTTGAAAGACAGCTATGAAAATGCCTTCATTGGCAATATGTACGATTTGCAAGGACAAGGCATTCCGTTGGTTATCCCCATAAATCAGGAACAAGTGGTTAAGGCCATACAGCTTGATTCTAAGCTGTCTGGAACGCTTTATGAAGCTATGGGGGTAAATGTAAAGGACTTGAAGAAACGCATTGCCAGCGAGGTTTCCAGAGGAATTTCTAACGGCTTCAGCTATCGGGACATGGCAAGGAATCTGAATAACGCCATGGGGATTGGATTGAATAAGTCAATTCGCATAACAAGAACTGAAGCGCATAGGGTAAGCCAGCAGTCAACTATGGATGCAATGCGCAAGGCCAAGGACAAGGGCGCAGATGTTGTCAAACAGTGGGATGCCACACTGGACGCTAAGACCAGACCTTCCCATCAAATGGTGGACGGTGAAATACGGGAACTGGATAAGCCATTCAGCAACGGCTTGATGTTTCCCGGCGATCCGCATGGTTCTGCGGGAGAAGTTGTCAATTGCCGATGTGTTGCCCTTCAGCGTGCCAAATGGGCATTGGATGAAGACGAACTGGACACCTTGAAAGAACGTGCCGAATATTTCGAACTTGACAAAAGTGAAAACTTTGAAGATTTTAAGAAAAAATATCTTGAAGTCACTGAGAAGGCGTATAATAAGAGTGTGCAGAAAGTTCTTAATGTGCCTATTAAATCGAGCGAATCGCATTATGACGCACTTCTGACAAAATTGAATGTAATGGGAGTGGAATATAGACCAGTCCAAAATCACTTATCGAAGTTGACAAACGATGAAATTATTTCTATTTTGTCAGGCGGAGATAAAACAACGGGTTCATGCGCTTCTCTAGGGCTTGCTTATATAGGCCAGAAGCAGGGGTGGAATGTTCTTGATTTCAGAGGTGGAAGCAGTACGGACTTCTTTGCAAACAGTTTAAATTTGTTCAATCTATCTAAAACGGATGGTTTAAAGACGTTGACGGCAGAGGGGAAGTCTTCACTGACGGTTGGAAACAGATTGCTAAAGCAATGTGAAGCTGGTAAGGAATATTATTTGGCAGTTGGAAAACATGCTTCTATTGTTAGAAAATTGGATGACGGAACACTTCAATATTTGGAATTGCAATCAGCCTTCAAAAGCGGTTGGGCAAACTTTGACGGCAATCTGAAATATACTTTAAAGAACCGTTTTGGATGTACGTCAAGCCCTTCCTATGGTGATTTTATGATTGACATTGATGAAAGTGATTTTTCAACGGACGATTTCAAATCTTTATTGGGATATTTGAACACGGCGGAAGACGCGCAAAGGAAGGGGACGCATGGAACAATCAAGTAAGTTTTATAAAAACAATCCGGAAGATGTGATTTGGTGGATGGACAATCCAGAAACGAAAGGTGAATGGTTGTTCAGTTTCGATAAGGAACACATTTTCAATATGTTCAGAGATTATCCTCACAAGTTAACTAAAGAGGAAAAGGATATTTTCGACAAAGAAAACCCATATTGGAAAGATTTCTTCAAAGATAGACAATGATAAAAGACACTCAACAATGGGTGTCTTTTCTTTATGGAAGGATGTGATTGAAATGACGATGATTCAAGTCAAATGTATAGATCAGGTGCTTACAGTAGAAAACATGCCTGTGGTTGCATCCGGTGGCGTTCTGGAAGACACAGTGGAATTTAAGTTTTGTCCTAAATGGGACGGCTTTGCAAAAGTGGCGGTGTTTTATCAGAACAAAAGCGCAATTTACTACAGCTTGATTGATTCAAGCAACCAAGCCATTGTTCCGGCTGAAGTCATTGCCACGAAGGGCACAATGTTCTTGGGTGTCATTGGTGTGAAGGACAAGGTGACACGAACAAGCGAAGTTCTAAGGTACAGGATTGACAGTGGCGCATTGGATGGATTTACAGTGGAAGAACCAACGCCGGAACTGTACCAACAAGTTTTGCAAATGTGCCAATACATGCAAGACAAAGCCAATGAGCTAACAGTTCAGCAATCAGCCTTTGAAACTGAAATTAATCAACAGATGATGGTCTTCAAAGAGGATGTTGAAGCAGATATCAATACAAGGTTGGCGAAGGTTTACAGGCCGAAAGGATCGGTTACAAACTTTGAATCCCTTCCTGATGATGCAACAGAAGGTGATGTTTACAACACGCTGGACAACGGAAAGAACTACGCTTGGACTGGCACTTATTGGGACGATCTTGGCGGGATTGTGGATTTAACAAGTTATTACACTAAAACAGAGGTGGATGAACTGCTTCAAGGAGCATCCGGCGATGCTGTTCATGTGATGGATGAAAATTCCTATGTCGAGGTGGCAGACAGAAAACAAGGGCATCTATACTTCAATACCACAAATAGAACTGAAACAGGGTCAAGTGAAATTGAAGTGTCACCAAATATGCAATTGAAAGTATTTGAATGAGAAGGAGTGAAATTTTATGGCAAAGAAAGTACAGATTCAGCTTTTGGACGAACAGACAGGGGCAGTCATTGATGATGCTAATCCAGTAACCACCGCTGATCTTGTTAGCTTTGATGATGGACAAACGTTTCAACAGAAATATGACGCAGGACTTTTGAAAGGCCAGAAAGGTGACACAGGTGCAAAGGGCGAAACTGGTGAAGGTTTCAGCATTTTCAAGACCTATGCCAGCGTGTCAACAATGAATGCTGACGCAGCGAACGTGGCACAGGGGAAATTTGTTTTAATTGCTTCGGATGTAGAAGATGAAGACAACGCCAAGTTATATGTCAAAGACGCTTCTGGTTTTACCTACTTGACTGATTTATCTGGTGCACAAGGAATCAAAGGTGAAAAGGGCGAAACTGGTGCTGCTGCCGGATTTGGCACACCAACCGCAAGTGTGGATGCTAATGTTGGTACACCATCTGTAACTGTTACTACTACCGGAACAAATACATCTAAAATATTTAACTTCGTATTTAAGAATTTGAAGGGTGTAAAAGGAGATCAGGGTCTAAAAGGCGAGACAGGTGCAAAAGGTGCTACGGGTGCTGCTGGTGCAGATGGCGCTACGTGGCTGACTGGAACGGTAGTACCAACTTCAGCACAAGGGGGGAACGGCGATTGGTACTTAAACACGGCGAACTATGACATTTATCAGAAAGCAAGTGGCGCATGGAGTAAGAAGGGAAATATTAAAGGCGCAACAGGTGCAAAAGGCGATCAGGGCGTTCCTGGGGCAACAGGCGCAACCGGTGCAACTGGCGCAAAAGGTGACAAGGGTGATCCGGGGGATACCGTGAAAGTAGGAACTTCTACTTCTACAGCAGTACAGCGAAAATTATTCTTCAAGGTTATTGGGTAAAGGGGTGATTTTATGGCAATTTTAAAAGGCCAAATGGAAATTGAAAACGGCGATATCCTTTATCCAAAGACAAGTTCAGATAATGTCATTGACGTAAGCGGAAAGACCGTGGCGGTGTTGCTAGGTGATATAGATGGCGCATTATCGGCTGTTATTAACGGCACTGATTTTGAAGCGCAACTGACTGAGCTGCTGGGGGTGTAAAACATGACAGTACAAGAAAAAATGGCGTGGCTTCAGGCTGTAAAAGTGGATATCAAGCAGGCTTTGATTGACAAAGGTGTGGATATGACGGATGTGCCATTCACTGAATATGCGGAAAAAATTAATGTCATGAGCGGACTAACACCGTCCGTCATTTCAACTGTAAAAAATTGTAGATTATTGCTTCCTTATACAAGTGATACTATCGACAACAGCTTATACAGCGTTCCTCTTAATACAAATGGTGCGGTACTTGGTTCCAACGGAGCTACTTTTGCGGATGGTAAATATGTAGGCATTTCAGATGCTATCAACGATTATTTAACATCGTATAACACAACACAACCATATACGTTCGAGGTTATTCTAACCCTATCAAACACTTCAAAATATAGCTATATCATAAACGCTTTAACAAATGGTGGATCTTATCTGATCGTCCATGATAATAAACTCGTTTATCGAAACGCTGGAAATACTACAGAGCTTATTTCCGTTCCGTATACGTATACAACCAAAAAACACATTGCGTTGGTATACGATGGAACTACGATCAAGCTATATCTCGATGGTGTTGAAAAAGGTAGCACAACAACCAAAAACACAGCTAAATCCGATGGATATTGTTTGCTTGGATATTCAACTTCCGGATATAGTATATCCGGAACGTGCGGAGGTGTTAGATTGACCTCAAAAGCTTTAAGCCCGGCTGAGTTTAGTGATAGACCAATGACGCTATGGAGTGAAGTTAACCCCACTGATGGAAATAGAACGTATTTATACAATGATGGAGATCAATGTATATCTTTAACTGGTGGATGGGAGTTTACGAATCCATCGTCCCCTGCTTCGAATTTTACTCATTCTTTAAATAAAAACGGGTGTTTATACTGGGGTGGTCAAAATACCGGGGACGCTTATTTCAAAACTAAGAACGTTATAAACATGGAAAATTATGACCGTTTGATAGTTGAATTCTATCATGAAAGTACGGCTAACGAATCAAATGCGCAGTTTGGGATTATTGGCAGCGGGGTGAGTGCTATTTCTAAAATGTATTTAGCGCCTGGTTTAGTTGATAAAATTACTTTTCTTGGAACCGCTGCCCTATTTAATGGACTAGTCACTTTATGGACATACACAGGAGCATATTCAACTATTCATGTGTTTGTTAAGCGAGTATGGCTAGAAAGGGGATGATCAAATGGCAATATCAGAAACATTAGTACAGCTTGTTGATATTCGCGATGATATCAGGCAAGCGCTGATTGATAAAGGGATTGATATGACAAACATTCCTCTTTCTCAATATCCCGAAAAAATCGCTAGCATTTCTACCGGAGATTTTCCGGGATACGAATTAAAAATTGGGGAATTGTGTAGTTTGCCAGCAGGTGGGGCAGTGGCGCGTAGAAGTCTGGCTATACCAGCTAACTGCATTCCAGTTGCTTTAACATCTACTGGAAATTGGAGATTCTATTCTGGGAAAGGAGAAACATCGGATATTGGCATCTCAATTACGGATAACAATAATAAAACGTACTTATATGTTAACAAAAACTCCGGACCTCAGTGGTCGACTATAGGTGATGGTTTTTGTCTCTGCCCATTAGCCATGTACGGTGGAAACTTGGAGACAGCTGCCACTATTACAACGATTCACGTAAACACATGGTGCAACGGCGGAATATATGATGCCAGTACCGGAAAAATTGCGGTCACAATGTGGCTTGAGCCACTTTAAAGGGGTGAAATAAATGGGAACATTTGCAGATGGGTATCAAAAGAAGGTGTGGCAGAATCAGGCTGTCCACATCTACAAACAAAGTGGGAAGGAGAAGTTGGGGCTGATCTCATTACCTTATGGGACGGTCGCAGATATTACAGCTTTCACACTACCGGGAAAGGTCATCAAGGCAATTTTGAACTGCCACTATTTCAACAACAACTTGAATCAAGCCGATTACGGCAAATATTATGGGCGCTGTCAGTCATTCACGGAAGACAAAACAACCATTGGCGTTGGTGAAGAAGGGTTTGCTGGCTATAAAGGAACGCAAGACAAACCATATATGGATTTTGTTGTGCTGAATAATGGTGAAACAAGGGCTGGGGATTTTAATTCTTGGGATTATAGAAAGCCAGAAATTGCGGTTGGTTTTGCGCCAGCTGCCGTTCAGATGTATCATGGGGAAGATGTCAATTGGTATTCCCCGGAATGCGGTTATGGCAAAGTTACAACGCCAAACACGCAATCCCTGCTGGTCAAATGCGCTGACGGTAAATTTGCATTGGTTGCCGTTTCTGGAAAGCTGGATTTGTTTGCGTGTCGCAGTTTCGTCAAAGCGTATGGATGCACGGATCAGGCAGCGTGTGACAGTGGCGGAAGTACACAGATGCTTGTCAGTGGTTCAAAGAAGGTCTACACGGGGCGAAAGATCCCAACCTGTCTTGTTATCTATGAAGATATCGAAACCACGCCAGAACCGCCTGAAATTAAGCCAGAAACGCAAATCAAGACAAGAATGGTGAAATGTGTGAAAGGGACGCTGAACAACGGCACTGAATACCCAACACGATCCCACTACACGGCAGACTGGGACAGAACAGGCTACAAGATCAACGTGGGGGACATTCTTGAATTCGATGATGTCAGACCAGTTCACAACAAGGATGATGATTCTTCTTTCAGAATCTGCGGTGGTTCACGCTCCGACTTGATCGGAAGATGGTTTGCTTATGACAAAGATTATTTTCATTGAAAGGAAGCAGAAATGGAAAAATTAGTTTTGGATGTTTCATATCATCAAGGCGCAATTGACTTTCAGAAAATGAAGAATGTTGGGGTTGAAGGCTTAATTCTTCGGTGCGGTTACACTGGTTATGGATCGGCGAAAACGAAACAGAAAGACGTAAAGTTTGAAGAATACTACAAGGGCGCAAGGGAAGTGGGGCTTCCGGTTGGCGTTTACTGGTACAGCTGTGCATCAACCGAAGCTGAAGCAATTGAAGAAGCCAAACTGACACTGGAATACATCAAGGGAAAACAACTTGATTATCCGGTGTTTTTTGATTCCGAAGACACGCACTGGCAAAGACCGTTAAGCGTTACAGAGTTAAGCAGAGTTGCAAAAGCATTCTGTGAAACGATTGAAAACGCTGGTTATTATGTCGGAATTTACGCTTCCACTTCATGGTTGAACAGTGAATTGGATATGTCCTTTCTGAAGGACTATGATGTTTGGGTTGCCCATTACGGTGTGCCAAAGCCAACTTACAAAGGAAACTATGGCATGTGGCAGCATTCGAGCAAAGGGGAAGGAAAGGTTTATGGAACGTCCAGTGAGTATGTTGACATGAATCTTTGTTATAGAGATTATCCGGCAATCATCAAGAAGGCCGGACTGAATGGATATGGCAAGGATCAACCAGAAACAAAGCCGTTCAAAGTTGGCGCTAAAGTGCAATATACCGGGTGTCTGTACGGTGATTCCTTCGGCGGTGGCAGAGGGAAAAAGGTGACTGGAATTTTCATCATTACACGATACATCAAAGGCAGAAAGTGCGGGGTGCATCTTAGCGGTCTTGGGTGGGTCAAGGAAAGTAATTGTAAATTGGTTTGAATGTCCTAAGCATGACTTGAAAAGGCTTATTTATTTTGCCCTGAACATGGCATTTAAAGCGTTCATTTGTCCTGCATGAAGACATATAAACCCATGCCACTTGCGGAAGAAACCGCATATAAAAACGAAAAGTGAGGGAAGAATATGGAATTTTTAAAAGCAATTTTGGGTGAAGAACTTTTCAACCAGTTTATGTCAAAGATCAATGAATTCAACGGCAATGAAGCGAACAAGGACAAGCAAGTGAAGCTTGCCAACCTTTCCAATGGCGAATATGTCAGCAAACTGAAATATGACGATATCGCAGCGCAGCTGACCGGGAAGCAAACAGAATTGGAAAGCGCAAATGGCTTGATTGCAGAACTGAAAAAAGGCACAAAGGGCAACGAAGACCTTCAGGGAAAGATCACAGGCTATGAAACGCAAGTGGCAGACTTGCAGAAGCAGCTTGCAGAAACGAAAACCAAATCTGCTGTCAAGGTGGCCTTGCTGTCTGAAAAGGCGTTGGATATTGATTATCTGACCTATAAACTGGAATCCAAAATCAAAGAAGAAAACAAAACGCTTGAGCTTGATGAAAATGACAACATCAAGGGCTGGAAAGACCTGTTGGATGGTCTGAAAACCCAGTTTCCAACCCAGTTTGAAAGCGCAGCAACGAAGAAGGTTGAACTAAACAAATTGCCGGGTTCAGATGATAGAGAAACAGAACCGTCCAACCTTGCGGACGCTATCAAACAACAATACGAAAACAAATAAGAAAGGTTAAAATGGTGAAATTTTATGGCTATGACATTAGCAGAAATGAAAGTCGGTATGTCCGACAAAATCGCTCAGCAGGTAGTCGATACCTTTATTCGTAATTCTGAAATTCTGGAATTGCTGCCGTTCGACAATTCAGTTTCCCCAAATGGTGGTTCTACTCTGACGTATGGCTACATTCAGAAGAAGATTCCGGGTCAGACCGCATTCCGTGCCATTAACAGCGAATACACGGCTTCTCAGGCAACGGTTGAAAAGAAGTCTGTTGATCTGAAGGTATTTGGTGGTGCGTTTGAAATTGACCGTGTTATCAAGCAGGCTGAAGGTATGTATAACAACATGGCTTATCAGTTGGAAGAAAAGATCAAGTCTGCAATTGGCACTTTCCACAATGCCATGATCAATGGTGACAGCACACAGAACGCACTGGAATTTGATGGACTGGACAAGTTCTTGGTTGGTCAGACAACTGAATTCAATACAGATGCTTATATTGACTTGTCCACGATGGCGAAGCTGAAGGAAAATGCTGATGTGTTCTATGAAGCATTGACAAGCTTAATCAATAGCACTGGTGCGGATGCAATTCTGGTCAATGCAGACATGAAAACAAAGATTCAGACTGTAGCAAGGATTCTTGGTTACAAGACTGAATCTGAAGAAGCATTTGGAAGAACAATCACCAAGCTTGACAAGGTGCGGATCATTGACCTTAAAAATGTGACTACGGTCACTTCTGCAACAGAAGACACAGAAGCAAAAGCGGATGAATTACCTATCATTGGTAAGAAAACCAGAACTATTGCCAGTGCATCTGTAACTGGTCTGACAGACATCTATGCAATTAAGTTTGATGTCAATGAGGGTTTCCACGGTGTCACGCTGACGGGTAACAGCGCAATCAGCCAGTATCTGCCAGACTTCAACACACCGGGCGCAGTGAAGAAGGGTGAAGTTGAAATGGTTGCAGCAGTTGCCCTGAAGAATGTAAAGCACGCTGGTGTTCTGCGGAACATCAAGATCGCCTAGTTGAAAGGATGATGAAAATGGCAGCGAAAAAAGCAAAGACTTTCCGAGTTAAGACCAAAGACCCCACTTATTGTGGGGTTGGTGCTGGCGGTGTTCAGTTTGCCTATGGACAGGCTGAAGTGAATGAAGGCTGGGTTCTTCAGTGGTACAGGGAACACGGTTACACAATTGAGCCGATCAAAACCCAAGAAACACCAGCTGAATAACTGAAAGGGGGCTTTGCCCATGATTATTTCAGTGGAAAAGCTGAAGACCTATGTCACAACCAACTTGGATGATTCAGTGCTTGAAGAAAAACTTCAGGCACTGGAATCCTTGGTTAGAAATTACACCAACAACAACTTTCAAAACCGCAAGATCAGATTCCGGTGCAATGTCAAATCAGCTGGTCTTGATCTTCTGACACAATATCTTTCCGTTGGGGACACAATTCAGATTTCACAGTCAGCATTCAATGATGGGGTTTATGACATCATTGACATTCAAATGGGGGTGATTGCGTTAAACAAACCTTTGTTTGATGAAGATGGCGTGCTAATTACCAAAGTGGAATACCCTTATGATGTCCGGCTTGGGGTTGTCAACATGATGAAGTGGGATATAACCAATCGAGATAAGGTGGGAATTCAATCAGAAACGATTTCTCGGCATTCTGTAAGCTATTTCAACATGGATGGTGATAATTCCCTTATGGGTTATCCAAAGTCCCTGCTGGGCTTCCTTGAGCCGTACAAGCGGGCGAGGTTTTAACATGATCAGCGGAAATGTTGACGGATTGATTCAGATCAGCATCACCACGAAAAACGCCATTGGTGAAAGCGTGAAGTCATGGTTGGATGTTCAGACCATTCATGGATGGCTGGATTTTATGTCCGGGGACACCAAGTATTCCGCATTTAACGCCAAGATTCAGGAATCCACCCACATTTTCATTGGTGATTATATTCTGCTGGATTCAAGGATCACTTCAGAGAATTCAAGAATGCTGGTCAATGGTCAGGTCTACGACGTTGTTCTGATTGATGATCCTATGGGACTTCATCTACAACTGGAAATCTATTTGAATTTCACAGGGGGTCAGTCATGAGTGTAGAAGTAAAGTTTGAGGACAACACCATTAAATTCTTGAATGCCGTTGATGATGAAGTCAACGCATGGCTGGAAGAAGCAGCGGGTGAACTTGAATCGCAGACGAAGAGAAACACCAGTGTTGGAAAAAATGGTGGTGGACGTACTAAAGCAGCATGGGCACACAAAGTGGATGAATCCAAACATGAAGCGGTGGTTGGAAATCCGCTTGAAACTGCAATCTGGCTTGAGTTTGGAACAGGCGACTATGCGTTGGAAGGTGATGGCAGAAAGGGAGGTTGGTGGATCAAGGTTGGTAATGGGGTTGGTCAAATCAGCCGGGAAGATGCCGAAGCTTACGGATGGGAAAAGGTGCAAAAAGATAAAGACGGGAATCTTACTTTTGTCTTTACAACTGGAATGAAACCGCAAAGACCGCTTCACAAAGCAGCCGAGAAGGTAGAAAAGAAGGTTCTTAACCGATTATCAAGTAGATTGAAAGCGCTGGGTGATGGCAAATGACGGAAGAATCATTGGCTTTTATCAATACGGAATTGACTTCTGTGGAAATTCCTTATGAATTTATGGAATGGACTTCTAAGATGGTTTATCCGTACTTTGTCGGCGAATACACTGAGCCAGAACCCGTGAATGAGGACGGAATGCAGGAATCAAGCTTCATGATTACCGGAACAACAGACGGGTCATGGCTCGATCTTGAAAAAGCGAAAGCAAAAATTGAAAAGTTATTTTCAAACAGGACTGCAATTCTTCCCAATGGGAACGGCTTGGTAGTCCTTTATTCTGGAAGTTTGGTTGTTCCAACGGGGAACAGCCGGATGAAAAGAATACAAATCAACTTATCTATACAAGAATGGAAGGTGAACTAAGATGAGTAAGGAAGGAAAAACGGGTGTAACTTCACAAACGCCAGAAAACATTTTATTTGGCGCTGGTACGATCCACAAAGGTTTGAAATATACGCCGGGGGCAGATGGGGCAACAGGGTCTTGGAACTTTGAAGAATCCATTGTTGGCGCTACTTCTGGCGGTTCTAAGTTGAGCATTAAGCCGGAAATCACCAATATTGAAGCAGACGGCGCACTGGTCAAAGTCAAAGAGTTAAGCCCAAAGACAGGTGAAACTGCAAGCATGGAAATTAATTTCCTTGAGCTGACAAAAGACCTGATTAAATCTTCGCTGGTTGGCATGGATGGAACGTCCGAAGATGCAGACTATGACTTAATTGAATCCAAGGCAGATATTGCAGAAGGCGATTATTGGGAAAATATTGCCTTTGTCGGAAAGACGCTGAAGGGAAAGAACATCATTGCTATTTTGGACAATGCGCTTTGCACTTCTGGTCTTGAACTGGAAGGCAAACACAAGGAAGCGGGTATTGGAAAATACACGTTTGAATGCTATGCGGATTTGGAAAGTGACTTGGATAAATTGCCTTGGCACATCTACTATCCGAAAGCATCAGTTTAGCGAAGGGGTGAAACCGTGGAACTTAGAAAATTAACTTCAAAAGACATCTTCCCAATGTGTCAGATCATTAAGAAGATCGGCATTGATGAATTCAAGCAGTGCTTCAGTAAACCTGAAATCATGGCATTACTTTCTGAAGACAAGGGGAAAGGGGAAGCTGCCGGAAAGATCGGAATCAGCATCACGTTTGATATTGCGTCCATCGTCGTTGGCAATCTGCCAAAGTGTAAGGATGAAATCTATGACTTCTTGGCTGGTCTTACCGGGGCAAAAAAGAAAGCACTGGAAGACCTGTCCTTGGCAGAATTCGCCGAACTGATTATTGCTTTGGTGAAGAAGGAAGAATTCAAAGATTTTATTGGGGTTGTTTCAGGATTGTTCAAGTAGGGGACATCAAATTCATGGACTTGCTATTCAAAAAATACGCAAGTCCTTTTTTATTGCTTGATTCCTACATTGCGCAGGGAAGGCTTTCTGAATTCATTCTTGAGTTTTTCAAGATCAGGGATGAAGAAACGACATGGGAAGTGTGGCTTTATAAAGTCCATGACCAGTCCTTTGAAGACTTCAAAGAATCCCTTAGAGGAATCAAAGAGAATAAGGAATTTACGAAAGAACAACTTGAAACAACCGTGACCAATTCAAAAGACATTCTTTTAAGTTTCGTCCCTGAATAAAGAAGGGGGTGAGTGAATGGAACTGGGAAAATTATTTTATAGAATCGCCCTTGAGGGAATGGGCGAATTCAATAAGGATGTCCAAGATGCAGAAAATCAAGCTGACGGTTCTTCCAGTAAAATTGGTGCAGCTTTTGAAAAAATCGGCGGTGCTGTCCTTGCCGTTGGAAAAATTATTGTGAAAGGTCTTGTGGCAGGGGCAACAGGAATTGGTATTCTGACAAAAGGTGCTTTGGATGCTTATTCCGACTATGAGCAGCTGGTTGGCGGTGTTGAAACGCTGTTTAAAAGCAGCAGCGACAAAGTCATTCAATATGCCAACAATGCCTATAAGACAGCGGGTTTGTCGGCAAATGAGTATATGGAAACTGTAACAAGCTTTTCTGCAAGCTTGCTTCAGGGCTTAGGCGGTGACACAGAAGCAGCTGCAAAGGTTGCAGATCAGGCAATCACTGATATGTCAGACAATGCCAACAAAATGGGAACAGACATTAGCATGATTCAAAACGCTTATCAGGGGTTTGCCAAACAGAACTACACCATGTTGGACAACTTGAAACTGGGGTATGGCGGTACTGCTTCAGAAATGGCAAGACTTATCAACGATAGTGGGGTTCTTGGTGACACAATCACTGTTACCGCTGAAACTGTGAATTCCGTTTCATTTGACAAGATTATAGAAGCAATCCATGTGACGCAAGATGAAATGGGGATCACCGGAACAACCGCAAAAGAAGCAGCTACCACAATTCAAGGCAGTGTGTCATCCATGAAATCAGCGTGGCAAAACTTGCTGGTTGGGCTTGCGGATGATACGCAGGACTTCGGCCGATTAATGAATAATTTTGTTGAAAGTGGTGTCACGATGGTTGGCAACATCATGCCTAGAATCAAGATCATCTTTGATGCCATTCCCAAACTGATTGAAGGTTTAGCGCCACAAATTCCGGAAATCGTGGGCGGATTATTACCTGGCTTAATCGCTGGGGCGATCTCGCTGATGGATGGATTAATTGAAGTACTTCCTGACATTATTCAAATGTTGGTGGATATGCTGCCAATGTTCGTCAGCGGTGTGATGCAGATCGTAACTGGTTTATTGGAAAATTTGGACAATATCATTCTTCCGTTACTTGTTGCATTACCGAATGTGATACTGCTTCTTGTTGACAGACTGCTGTTAATGATGCCTGTTTTAATCGAAGGCGTGGCCACCCTTATTCTTGGGATTGTCCAAGCTTTACCGGACATGATTACTGATATTCTTGACTTCATCCCGGATATCATAACGGATATTGTAAACATCTTAATTGAAGGCGTGCCAATATTGCTGGATGCTTCGATTCAATTACTGAATACCATAGTGGATGCCATACCAGTAATTGTTTCATTTTTAGTTGAGAATTTGCCATTCATTATTGATACGTTGGTGACTGGATTAATTGATGCACTCCCACAGATGTTAGATGCTTCAATCCAGTTGCTAACGGCAATTATTGAAGCTATTCCGCTTATCGTGACAGAATTGATTCCAAGAATTCCAGATATCGTTTTTGCAATCGTGGACACGTTGATTGCACACTTGCCAGAAGTGCTGGATGGCGCTGTTCAGCTGATGATGGCAATCGTTGACGCAATTCCACAAATTGTGTCTGAAGTCTTTGAAGCTGCACCACAAATTGTGCAGGGCTTGATTGATGGTTTGCTTTCAGGCGCTGAGAAGCTTGGCAATGCAGTTCTTAACTTGGGCGGTACAATTTTGAATGGAATTAAAGATTTTTTTGGAATTCACAGCCCGTCAACAGTCATGATGGAACAGGCCGATTACTTGGTTCAGGGAATGCTGGAAGGTCTTGTGACATTGCCTGAACAAGCATTGTTTATCTTTGATGATATGCGAAATCAGTTAACCCTTTTATTGTGGTCAATGATGGAGCAGATCAGCGGTTATATCATCACATCATTCAATGGTATAAGCGCCACGATTTCCAAAGTGATGAACAGTATAAAAAACCTTATCACCAATGTTTGGAATGCGATTAAGACCACCACAACAACTGTCCTAAATGCGATCAAGACCACAATCACAACGGTTTTAACTGCGACGAAGACCACCGTGGAAAAAGACCTGAATGCAGCGAAGACCACCGTGGAAACGATCTTCACTAATATTGAAACGGCGATCAAAGAAAAGATTGAAAATGCTGCTAAGATCGTGAAAGACACAATTGAAAGAATCAAAGGTTTTTTCAAGTTTGAATGGAGTTTGCCACACTTGAAACTTCCACATGTTTGGATCAGCGGGGGCTTCAGTTTACAACCACCAAGCGTTCCAAGCTTTGGCGTTGACTGGTATGCCAAAGGTGGAATCATGACTGATCCCACTGTCTTTGGGTACAACCCTAAGACGGGCAATCTGCAAGTTGGCGGTGAAGCTGGTGATGAAGCGGTTGCACCTATTGATGTGCTGCTTGGCTATATCAGAACGGCGGTTGGTGAACAAAACGCTGGACTTCTTGAAGCGATTGACAGGTTGATTGAGATGCTTGCGGAGTACTTGCCATTGATTCTGGGCAAAGACAGCCAGTTGGTGCTGGACACGGGTGTTCTGGTAGGACACACTGCCCACGCTATGAATGAAGAACTTGGGGACATTTATGACAGAAACGGAAGGGGTGGATAATCATGAATGGGGTCTTATTTGGGGATATTCATTCTTATGATGATCTATCCCTTATTCTGAAATCAAAAGAAATTCAGTCACCAAAGCCGAAAACCGACACGCTGGACATTCCCGGCGCAGATGGTGAAGAAGATCTGACTGAATACTTTGGTTCAGTTAAGTATAAAAATCGAAAGTTAACTTTCAACTTTTCCACTATTGTTCCAATGAAGGACTTCATGGAACTGTTTTCAACCGTTCAGAACGCTATCCACGGTAAGAAGATGAGAATTATTCTTGATGATGATCCGGACTTCTATTATGTAGGGCGGTTGACCTGTGACAAGTGGAAGGCCAACAAAAGGGTTGGGACAATCAAGATTGAAGGAAATTGTGAACCGTACAAATACAAGTTGTATAAGACAGTCATCAATGAACTAATTGGGGAATCCCCAGTGGAAATTGTGTGCAAAAATCTGAAAAGAAACGTTGTACCAACCTTCACTGTGAATGCTGTCATGCAGATCACTTTCAAGGGGGCAAATTATGCAGTCAGTCCCGGAACGTTTCAGATCCCAGAAATTGAATTTGTTGCGGGTGTGAACTTATTAACTGTGAGTGGTGCGGGAAATATCAAAATCGAGTATCAGGAAGCGAGCCTTTAGATGTATAAAGTCTATTGCGATAATGATTTGATTTATGATAACAGGCTATCACAGTTAAGCCTTATCAACCCAAGCTTATCCCTTGAATTGAATAAAACAGGTTCGTTCACATTCACAATTTACCCTTCACATCCTTATTTTGACCGATTGAGAAAGATGAAGTCCATTATCACAGTTTACCAAGATGATCTCCTGATTTTCCGGGGAAGAATCCTGAACGACAAGCAAGGCTGGCACAATGAGAAGCAAGTAACCTGTGAAGGGGAACTTGCCTTTTTACTGGATTCTATCCAAAGACCTTATGATTTTATGTCCGGGGAACGTCACACCACGGTGGAAGAATTGTTTGCATTCTTCATTGAAAACCACAATTCACAGGTGGAAGAATCCCATCAATTCAAACTGGGAAACATTACTGTTCATGATCCGAATAATTATATTGTCAGGGCGGATTCCACCTACATGAACACATGGGATTCAATCAACAAAAAGTTGATTGAATCCTTCGGCGGTTATTTGTGGGTTAGACATGAGCCGGACGGAAACTATATTGATTATTTATTAGATTTCGAAACAATCAGTTCTCAGACCATTGAATTTGGGAAGAATCTGCTGGACTTGTCCAGAGTGACCAAGGGGGAAGACATCGCCACGGCAATCATCCCTTTGGGGGCTAAGACAGGGATAGATGAAGACGCTGAAAGACTGACCATTGCTTCAGTGAACAATGACATTGACTATGTTTTCAATCAGGAAGCAGTGGACACTTATGGTTGGATATTTAAAACTGTGGTTTGGGACGATGTCACAGAAGCAAGCAACCTTCTGAGAAAGGGCAATGATTACCTGGCGAGCGTAGTGAATCTTTTGATTTCCATTGACCTGTCAGCGGTGGACTTGTCTGCGATTGAAACCAATATCAGTGCCTTCCATTTGGGGACTTATATCAGCGTAAAGACAAAACCACATGACCTGAATTCCTTGTTTTTGGTTACAAAACTTTCATTGAATCTGGCTACGCCAAAAAAGAACAAGCTGACACTGGGGACAAGCTATGCTTCATTCACTGAAAAATCATCCGGTGCAAACAAAGAAATTGGGGTTGTATCACAGCAGCTGGCAGATTCAAAAAACCAGCTGTCAAGCGCTATTCAAGACGTGACGGAACAGACAACGTCAGCAATCACACAGACATCCACAGAAATCTTGACACAGATTTCAGAAGATTATTTTCTGAAGGATGAAGCTGAATCCCTTATCCAGTCTGTGAACACCAAGTTCAGCCAGACCAACGAAGAATTTGAATTCCAGTTCAATGAGTTCTACAGGGACATTCAGGATGTACAGAATGGGACGGATGCCAAGTTTCAGAACCTAAGCAAATATATCCGATTTGTGGACGGCAACATCATCCTTGGTGAAGAAGGAAATCAGCTGGCCTTGCGGATCGAAAACGACAAGATTTCATTCTTGGAAAACGGTTATGAAATAGCCTATTGGCAAAATAGAAAGTTCTATGCGGTGGATGGAGAATTTATCAATTCATTGAAACTGGGGAACTTCTCTTTTATCCCAAGGGCGAATGGCAATCTTTCTTTCAAAAGGATTGGGGGTTAGCGTATGGCGGTAAGTCCTGCATTAAACACAAGTAATCAGTATATCAAATACAAGATCACAGTTATTGAAGGCGTTGCTGACGTTGGCAACAATACCAGCCCTGTCACGGTTACGGTTAATTTTTACCTAACCAATACAGGTTATGAATCTTATGGGTCAGGGACAGTTTATTGCAAGATCAATGGGGTGACTTATTCGGCAGCGATCACATCCGGCCAGAAGATCACTTCTTCCGGAATCAATCTGTTTTCAAAAACAGTCACGATTCCGCATAGCGCAGATGGATCAAAAACCATTTATGTTAGTGCATGGATCATCCATTCTGTGGTTACATCCTCGGAACAGGGCTTCAATGTGGAGTTGACAACCATTCCAAGGGCAACTACCCCAACAATGGCTGATTCCTTTGACATGGGGACAGCTGTCATGATCAGTACACCAAGGGCTTCACCAAACTTTACACACACGCTTGTTTGCACCTTTGGAAATCAGCAGTTCAATATTGCATTGAATGTGGAAACTTCCTTCAGCTGGACAGTTCCATTAACCTTGGCAGATGTCATTCCAAACGCTACAAGCGGTGTTGGTTCAATTACTTGCCACACCTACAATGGCAGCACATTGATTGGAAGCAAAGCAATCACATTCATTGCAAAAGTTCCTTCAGCTGTTGTACCGATTGTCAACAGCGTGGTCATTGATGAAGCAGTGGGAGGAATCAAAACAAAGTTTTCAACCTTCGTTCAGCACCATTCTAAGGCTTCTGTAACGGCGAAAGCGAGCGGGGTTTATTCTAGTACTGTTGTAGGATATCAAGTCACTGTGCGGAACTTAGACGGGGTCTTGCTGGCAACTTATATGGCGCAGGATGTCTCTGACATTACAACAGGATCAACGATCATCACAGATGTTCTTTCATGGGGCACGGCCAAGATTAAGCTTGGCGTGAAGATCACGGATTCCAGAGGAAGAAGCGCCAGCGTGACCTATGAAAAAGATTTGCTTGCCTATGAAGCGCCAAAGATCATTGCGTTTTCTGCGTTTAGGTCAAATGTTTCCGGTGAGCCAGATTATGAAGGACAGAATTTAAAAGTTACTGTAAACTTCAGTATTTCAACGTTGAACAACCTAAATGACAAATACTATGAAATTCTGTATAAGGTCAAGGGGGCTTCCTCATGGGCTGGAACGCTGGTTTCAGGCAATGTTTACAGCAGGAATGATAGTTTCATCACGGAAGCACTTTTCAGCGGTGACAGCGCCTTTGAATTGGCTATCCGGGTATTTGATTTCTTTGTTTCTGACGCAAATGGCGTCCATGCCACAGTGGACATTCCCACAGCCTTCACCTTGGTTGATTTCAGAGGTTCTGGGAAGGGAATTGCCTTTGGCAAGGTATCTGAGAAGGACGCCATGGAAATCGCCTTAGACGTGGATTTAACAGGGGAATTTTTACAAGAGGAAAGACAGGAAGCAATGCTTCAAAATAACTGGATCAATTATGGTGCTGGTTATGAATCAGCCACGTTCTGGAAAGACAAGTGTGGTGCGGTTCACCTTGCCGGATTGATTAAGGGCGGGACAACAACCGCCGAAACGGTTATCTTCACCTTGCCGGAAGGCTATAGGCCAAGGACAAGTGAAAGGTTCCTTGTGGTATCAATGAACGCTATCTGCGTGATTGATGTCTATGTAACCGGAAATGTGGCAATTAAGACCGGGGCAAATGCCGGATGGTTATCATTGTCAGGAATCAGCTTCAGAGGAAGCTAGAAAGAAGGAAAGAGTTATGGAAAACATTTTGAATTATCTTCAGGAGTTGTTCATGTCCAACGGAATTGCTATTGCAGTAGGATCTTTTGTGATCGGTGAAATGATCAAAAAGACAGAACTGATTGACAATAAGTGGATTCCGCTGATTGGTGGGGGTTTGGGTTGCGTGCTGGGCGCAGTCGTACCAAGCTTTTTCCCGGACACAAACATTGTAGTGGCAACTATCAACGGTCTTGCGCTGGGGTGGGCAGCTACAGGCGGTTATGAAACATTCAGAAACTTAAAAGCGGGGGAATAAACCTATGGGACAGACAGAATTCATTGGAATGTTTATCATTGCCTGTGGAAGTCTTGTTGCGGTCGTCACACCTATCATCAAATTGAATTCAAGCATTGTCAAATTGAACACAACGCTTGACTGCATCCTGAAGGATGACAAGAACCGTGATGAACGGATCACTAATCACGGGAAGGAAATTGACAATCTGAACCGCACGGTGGATAAGCATGAAGTGAGAATTAGCACATTAGAGGATGAAGGAAGGCGTTAAAAACCTTCCTTCGTTTTTATTTCGTTTACATACAAAATAAAAACGGCTCATTTTAGCCGTTCAGGGGGAAGTGCAACTTTTGGGGTACTTTTATGCTTATACTTTTGAACATCAATTGCCCCATTCAGCATGATTTCATCAATAATTTTTTCGAATGTGTTTATGTCAAAATAGTTAAAAGGCACATATATTTTTGAACATCGTTCAGCCATTGATGGATCATAGTATTCTTTCAAATTGGCGAGTGCACTTACAAGTCCCTGCGATGAAGATATTACGGATTCAAAATCAGATATAGAATTCCCATTTCCCATTCCACTCAAGTCATAATAATAAGCGATGATCAAAAATTTTAATGCGTCTGTAAAATTTTTTTCTGATAGTAGTATTTTGTATCGGTAAAATTCTATACATCTCATTAATCCAAAATCACCATCTGAAGAATATTGTAATGCTTTTTTATTATATATCTGCCACACTATATCTTTAACTTTCAAATATGGCTGTTTACTTTTGATTTCTTCATATTCCTCTAAAGTTACATCGTCATTTAACAAATAATCAGATATTTCAATGTAATGCTGATGTTCTTTAACATACTGTAAACCTTTCTCGGATAGAACATAAACTTCTTGAATGTTTAATTCTTTAGACGGTACGTCATCAACAATGCGCTGAATCAAGTCATCTTTCTTTCCGGTTGTTGAAAGGTTATTCTTTGAAAGAATGTCCTTTAATTCTGCCACTTTTAACTTTCTCAAGGAATTAGATAGCGAAACATCCAAAGGTGCAGCTTCCAAATATCCTTCTTTGATCATTTGCTTATGCTTTTTTAAAGGTTGGTGAATATAGAATAAATATGAGTGCTTTCTAGGATAATCATCATTAGTCATTCCCACTGCCCGGCCGTTCACACTATTTAAAAAGTTAGCATTTGAATACGGTGTATTAGAATTATCACCTTCCCATGGATCATAATTATTAACATTATGTACTTCTTCAGCGGTGAGAGTGATCGTCGGATTTATTTTCTTTTTAAAAGGCCACATGATTCATTCCTCGACTTTCAATGACATTATAAACCTGAAAATGGTATATTTCAGCATAAAGAGTGAAATGAAATTCATTACATGGAAAAGTAGATGAAACTTGAATAAAATTCAATTTTAACTCAACGAAGAATTGAATTCCATTCTGAATGGTGGTATTTTGATATCACGCAAGAAGACTCCGAAAAATTATGGAAATTCATGTTGACTTTATGGGTACCCATAAAGTATAATGAAGTCAGTTAAGAAAGGACGGTGAACAGATGCCAAGAACTGGCAGACCAAAAAGCGAGAATCCAAAGGTTGGACAACTCAAAATCAAAATTGAACCAAATATAAAAGATGCGTTCTTTGAACGATGCGAAGAATTGAATGTTGTTCCTGCCAAATTGTTAAGGCAATGGATTCTTGAATTTCTGGAGAACAAAAAGAAGTAAGCTCAACTTTCTCAGGGTACAAGCTTACTTCCCAACAACCAAAGAAACCAATTATAAATCGGCTCTTTGCCACTAAATTATAATCTGGTTTCTTTCCAATTTCAATTAAAATGAAAGGGAAAGACTATGAAAACATATTATGCAGTCACAACATCATTTTACAACGACGGCAGAGTTATCTGCAATATTACAGACAGCGTGAAGGCTGACAAAAAACCGAAAAGCACCATGAAAGAAATGATGACCAAAGACGTCTATGTTGACTGGTTCTCATCGTATGCTAAGGCTGAAGAATTTGTTCGATCGGCGAGGTTGGCTTGATAAATAATTTCAAACATTGGGCGGAAGGCGAACTTGTTGATTTTCATGAGAGGGATAATATAGAAATGGATAAATTAATTGATTTATTAAATGCAGAAATTGCAAAGATTGAACAGGAACATGATAGTGATGATTATCATGATGGTCAAGTTGACGGATTGATTATTGCCATCAGAAAAATCGAATCGCTGATATCTTAAAAGACGGTGGGAAGTAATCCCACCGTCTTTTAATTTCGTGTCCACAAGAATATGAAATTTGTCCACGATTTGTCCACCCTGCATAAAGGAAACATGGTAAAATATAACGAAAGGAAATGATGAAAAATGAATGTGTTTCCTTCAAAAAACCTTATTTTCAAGCCTTTAGGTGATAACTGATGAAACCTAGTGATGATAAGAAATAGTAATATCGGCATACGACGCATGTGGAGACTGTGGCTTTGTTGGAGAGGAAAGGCTGTAAAACAAAGGGTTTCGGGGATTGGAGGCGGATATGTGGATGTGCTTTTGTGGTTGGTTAAGATGAAATATGTTTTCGGTTACCGTGGTGGGGTAAAGGAAATGAACGTTTTAGCAAAAGACTTGGAAGTTGGATTTTTATATTCAAATGTAAATTAAAGAAAATGTACAGTTATGGAGAAAAAGATGATGTTAACAAATAATCAAATCGGAAATGTAAGATCAGCATTTGAAAGTATTCTGAGAGCAGACTATATCAATATTAATGAAATCACCCAATTGAAAGATTTGGATAGTTATTATATTGATATGTTTGGAAATCTTAGTTTGTTATTGCAACGCCAAGATAATTATGCTGTAGGAAGGAGAGGAACGGGGAAAACTGCGTTATTATTGAGGGGATACTACGAATGTTTAAAAACAATATCCTCTAAGGTGAAAGGGGAGAGTGAGTATTTCGTTGATAAAAAAATATTACCAATATATATTGATCTTAGTAATTGCAATGAGATATTTAGTGATAATTCAGAATTAGTGTCTATTGAAATTCACATGGTACGTCAAATAATTCAATCTTTAAAGGCGCAATTAAGGTTAATGTTTGATGAGAAATTTCTCAATAAATTTAGAAAAGAAAACCAAGCGTTTGATGATCTTACGTTCATTGAAGATGCCTTATTAAATGGATTAGCTATTCAAAATTCAAGGAAATTGGATATTAATGATGAATATAAGAATAAAGTAGGTGAAAATTTTCAAGGTAAATTAAATCTATCTGGGGCTGAAATTAATGCAAATAGTTCGAATGAAATCGAAAATTCAAGTTCTATGACTTACAAACAAATAAGAGGTCTAGATATACAAAGTTTCTTGAATAAAATAAATGAAATACGTAACAAAGCAGGTATTGATGATATATATGTTTTTTTAGATGAGTTTTCGGACTTGAATGATACAGAACAAAGAATATTATCTGTACTAATTAAAAAGTTCTTAGGTTCTAAGGTCAATATGTTTTTTAAAATTGGTGTTATTACTGACAGATTTTCTTTTGGTGATAAAATAAGAATTGGACGAGATATATATCCGATACCTTTAGATCTGAATGAATTTGTTGAACGATTTGGTGGATTGACACCAACGCTAAAACGTATGCAATTATATATGGAACAGTTGATTGAAAAAAGGCTGTCTCTTTTTTGTCAAGGCTTATCATTTAATGATGTATTTGAAGGGTCAAAAGATTCAGTTACTGAGAGGATATCAACAGAGGCTATGGGAGTTCCAAGGAGTATTGGGTTAATACTTCAGAATGCTTGGATTCAAACGACAGCATCAAAGAATATCAAGAAAATAGGGATGCAGGAATTAAATTATGGAATTCGAGCAACCAGGAAAACTTATTTCAAACAATTTTCTGGCGCAATAAAAACTCAATTACTTTCAGGATTTTACATGGATATGTGGAGTGATATACTACAAAAAGCACTAGCTGAAAAACAAAAAAATTCAAGTAGACCTGCAAGTCATATTTTAATTGATCCAGTTCGTAAGGATTATATGAATATTTTTTGTGAATATTTTTTGACTCATTATTTAGAAGAAGGACGTTCATCTAAATATGGTGGTAATTACTCGTTATATTGTATTGATTATGATATATGTCAAGAAAATTCAATCAAGTTTGCATCTGATAAGGATGAGTATACATCAGTCAGATTTATCTATGATTCTGTTTTAAGCGAGTATGATGGTTATTTTATAAAAGACAAATTAAAAAGCTATAAATGTGAAACTTGTGGAAGAATTTATGAAGAAAATGAAGTGAGTCAAGCTAGAGTAAAGAGATGCTTTGATGACGACACAGTTTTAACTGAAATAATCCATAAAGATATTCCTGTTACAAAAGGAAATTATGTGGAAGTTGAGATAAAAATCTTAGGTTACATATCAGAGTTAGATTATGAACATGCGGAAAATGCTCGTCAAATATCAGATGCAGTTGGATGCAATTGGCAAAAAGTATCTAATTGGGGGTCAAAAGTTCTGGCAAAAAAAGGAATGATCCGGATTAGACAAGAAAGTAAAAATTTATATTATGGTATTTGAAATTATTGGTCAATAGTAAGAGTAAGTGTAGGTGAAGAGGAAAATGAGTTACGGGGCAGAGTAAAAGGGGAAACAGAGGAAAGCAAAATAAAAAAAGAACCAGATAATGAGGTAAAAGTGTTAAAATAACTGTAGAAACCAGATAAAAAAGGGTACAAGAAAAGATATTTAGCGAAATGCAATTTA
>ERZ507044.85-NODE-85-length-85441-cov-10.2212_pt1 | contig 85441 bp, 88 predicted proteins | sample MGYA00512870_ERZ507044 | MGnify/ENA metagenome assembly ERZ507044
TGTAATTTGTGGTGATTTTATTGTAACGGAAATTCTTACCTATGTCTCTTTTTTTTATGCTCAAGAAAAAAAGGCGTTGGTTTCTACCAACACCAAAATTTATAGAACCTTTTAAATGCATAAAAACTGTTTTTTTTACGGTGGGGAAAGGCAGAAGAAAGGCAAAAGAAAGGCAGAAGAAAGACAAGAAAGACAAGAAAGACTGTTAGCCGTCAGCCATTTTCGTTAAGCTTCAAACAACGCTTCGAAATAATGAATGAGATAATGATAAAACGGATGAATCAGGGCTGTCCGGGCGCTGTCCTGCGGATGCAGGGAGATTCTTAATTCCCGGGCACATTGCGGACTGGCTATCGGAATCAGCTTCACGTCTTCGCCGATGGCTCCCCAGGTATGTTCGGGCCAGAAACCGATGCCGCTGCCTGCCCCGATCAGATTGCGCACCGTTGCCGGGCTGTCGCTTTCAAAGATAATTTTCGGCTGAAAGCCTGCCGCCTGACAGAATTGATCGCAGATCTTCCGGAATTTCCGGTTTCCGGCCAGACAGATAAAGCCTTCTTCCTTTAACTCTTTTAAATCAATGGAGCTCAGCCTGCTGTAAAGGGAGGCAGAAGGAACCGCAAGCAGAATCGGTTCCCGGAAAGAAACGGAATTGTCCACTTGGTGCGAAACCGCTGGCAGTTCTGTCAGCGTATCGACGGATAAATCACAAATTTGCGTCAGTTCATTCTGCATGATGGAAAACAAGATTTCCGAATGATCATGTTTATAGGCGATCACGGCGTCCGTCACAGCCCGGGAAGCCGCCAGGACATTGATATGCAGCGTGCAGGCACTGCGCTGAGCCAGCTGCCGCATCTGCTCGGGGATCTGATCTAAAGCTGACAGAGGTTCGCGAAGCATACCGTAAAGCGCACGGCCATAGTCCGTCAGCACGATGTTGCGGCCGCGCGAGGCAACCAGGGGAATGCCGAGTTCATCCTCCAACCGGTGAATTGATTTGGTGATCGCCGGTTGTGCGACGTGCATCCGTTCTGCAGCCCGGGTCACGTGCTGAAGCTCGGCCACGGCGGCAAAATAGCGTAGCTGGGTTAACTCCATAATTCTTCCTCCTTTCATAACGGTTTGTTATTAATTCGATCAATATTAACTATTACTTATTATACATGAACGGTGCTATACTTGGAAAGTCTGATAGGGGGTTTTTTATGAATAAGGATTTAACCGTAGGGAAACCGGCGGTTGTGCTGTGGAAATATTCGCTTCCCCTTTTCGGGAGTATTATTTTCCAACAGCTTTACAACATTGCCGACAGCTTTGTGGCCGGCCGCTGGATCGGTACGTCGGCCTTGGCGGCCGTGGGAAATTCCTATGAAATTACATTGATTTATATCGCGTTTGCGTTTGGCTGCAATATCGGCACGTCAGTCGTTGTAGCGCGGCACTTCGGATCGAAAAATTATAACCGGCTGAAGACGGCGGTGACGACCTCGCTGATCACCAGCACGGTGATCGGACTGGCGCTGACCGGGCTGGGCTTGATCGGCGCGGACTTCCTGTTGAAGCTGATTCAGACGCCGGCGGAAATCTTCGGGGATTCGTTAGAATATCTGTTAATTTATCTGGGCGGCTTCCTGTTTCTTTTAATTTACAACATTGCGACGGGGATTTTTTCAGCGCTGGGTGATTCGCGGACGCCGTTTTATTTCCTGGCGGTGTCTTCCGTTACGAATGTGTTTGTCGATATTCTGTTTGTCGCGCAGCTGAACATGGGCGTGGCTGGCGTAGCGTGGGCGACGTTTCTTTGTCAGGGCGTTGCGGCGGCCGCGGCGTTGACCGTCGTGTTGAAACGGCTGCGAAGTCTTCCGGAAAGCGGAAAGGCGCCGCTGTTTTCCACTGTTTGTCTGAGAGAGCTGACGCTGATTGCGGTGCCGAGTATCTTACAACAGGGCTTTATTTCCGTTGGCAATATCATGATTCAAAGCATGATCAACGGCTTTGGCATGGCGGCGGTGGGCGGCTATTCCGCGGCGGTGAAGCTGAATAATATGACGATCACTTCGATTACGGCGATCGGCAACGGGATGTCCAATTATACGGCGCAGAATGCCGGGGCCGGAATCCCGGAACGGATTGAAGCGGGACTTTCGGCTGGAATCAAACTGGCGGGGATGATCGCGCTGGTGTTCGCTGGGTTGTATTTGGCGGCCGGTCCGACGTTTGTCGGCTTGTTTATCACCGACGGCAATCAGGCGGCCTTATCCGCCGGCGTGATGTTCTTGCGCATCGTTTCGCCGTTCTATCTGGTGATCGCAGTGAAGCTGATCGCGGATGGAGTGCTGCGCGGAGTGAATCGGATGAAGCTGTTTATGACGGCGACGTTGACGGATCTGGTTATCCGCGTTGTCTGCGCTGGTCTTTTCTCAACGGTTCTGGGGCTGGGCTTAACTGGAATCTGGCTGTCCTGGCCGGTTGGCTGGCTGATCGCAGCCACAATGTCGGTGTCCTTCTACCGTGCGGTGAAGCAGCAGCGCTTCGATATCCCGCAGGAAGCGATCCAGCCGGAAATGCCGGCCGAAGAAACGGCGGCGGAATGGATCGAAAGTGAAGCATAATCCAAACTGAGCCAGATCTGAAATAACACTGTATATTCTGATTTTCAAGATGGAAACCTGATGCAATGATTCAATCCCGCATCGGTGGTGAACGCTTTCTGGATTTGCGTTGCCGCCGGTAAAGGGGATTGGATCGGAAGTCAGGTTTTTCTTTTGGAACCGGATGAGGTTGAATTAATTTTTCTGCAATACTTGTGAGCGGCAGGCAGGAAAATTCGTATGCAGAAAAAAAGTATTCTCGCAAACCGAGAAGAAAGCAGGCAAAATGCGAAATCGGGCAACATTATAATCAGGAAGGTGAAGAATGATGAAAAACAACCTGATGCTTGAACGTCCGGCTTTGAATTTGTCGCCGATTTACAGTGAAGATCCTTCGCTCAAGGAACAGTGGGGAGCGTATCTCTCATTAAAGGAAGAAGAATTTTCCGCGCTGTCGGTCCGGCAGGCACATTGCCATCTGGTCAGCGAAGCGAACTGGCTCAACCGCAAGGATGCCCGCAGCTGTGTCCAGCTGGGCGTGAAAGCGAAGATCGGCGATATCTGTTACATCGACTTTGGCCAGGCGTATCTGAATGAAGCGGGTTTTCAGCACTTCGGCGTGATCCTGTCCTTCTGCAATGGCAAAGCGTTCGTCGTGCCGATGACGTCCAATCCGGTAACCTATAAAATGGCGTATGATCCGATCGAATGTCCGAACGGCCGCCGGCATCTGATGCGGATTGGTCTGATCGAAGGCATGAAGAAAGAGTCGGTGCTGTTTCTGAACGACTGCAAATACATCAATACCGCCCGGATTATAGACGTCAAAGCGACGATCCCTGAAAACAGCGCGCTGTTCCGTCATATTGTCAACCGCGTCAAAGAATGCCTGATGCTTTAGAAATTGAAAAGAACTGGAAGATTCGACAGGGTTTTCAGCGAAGCTTTCTTACAATAGCCTTAAGAAGGTGAAAAACATGAGTCAGCTGACCCTAAAGAAGTCTACGGCATGGCTCCGGAAGTTTCATAGGAGCGATGGGTTTTTAGTTTTCAGTTTTTTCTTCACTGCGCTTTCGTTTCGATCCGCAGTGTTTCTTTATCCCGGACTGGCCTTTTTCTATCAGCGCAACCGCAGGGAGGGAATGGCGGCGGCAATCGGCACGCTGGCTGGCAGCTGTTTCTCTGGCTTTGCCGGATTTTACTGTCAATTACTGCTGCTGGTCTTCTTCCTGCTGCTGATTTGTCTGATCCAGCTTTTGCGGCAGAATTTATTCGCGTGGTTTCCAATGATCTGCGGTCTGAACGTCCTGCTGGCCAGTCTGGCGACCGGAACGGCCTTCGCGCAAGGGTTGGCCGCGGCGGGGGCGGGGGTTCTGATCTGCCGCTTCACCCAGTCGGACTGGATGTGGATCGACACGGAATTCAAGCTCAGCATGATGATGCTGGGAATTCTCGGAAGCAGTCTGATCTATCCGATCATGACCATCTTTCCATTGGAAGGCGCATGGATGGCGTCGGTGCTGGTGATGGCATGTCTGGCCATGACGATGCCGGTGCGTGAATATCTGGCGTTGTGTTTAGGCTTGTTATTCTGTTTTCCCATCGGCAGTCATACGCCGGTCTGGTGCGCGGCGTTGTTATTGTTGAACATCCTGCGTCAGGATATGGGCTGGCTGCGCTTCTTAGGCTGGATGGTGCCGTTAATCTGGACCCGGCAGCCAGCCTGGTCGCTGGCTTCAGCGATCGTGATCTTTCTGGCGGCGCAGCAGTTCCCGACCTCGCAGATCACGCAGCGCTGGGTGAGTGAGGAAAAACAGACGCTGAACGGTCAGCGGATCGAAGGCCGCAAGCGGACTTTACTGCACCAGTTATCGCAGTTTTCGCATATCTTTGATTTGATCGCCGATTATTTCAAACCGATTCAGCCTAGTCAGTCGCAGATTCTGGAGGGCATGGCCGATGCTCTGGATACCGTGGCGATGCAGATGAAGCAAAGCGTCGTGGATGACGAAGCGCTGAGCGATAAACTGGTGAATCTGTTGGAAGGGTATCACTTTGAAGTCAAGCGCGTCCATGTTCAGCAGTGGGAGGAAGGTCCGCTGCAGGTAGTGATCGACTTCTCCCAGCTGTCGCACAGCGAATTGGAGGAAGTCGTCCTGCCTCTGATCCACATGGTCGTCGACCCGGATCTGAAGGTGACGCGGTTTCAGCGCAACCGGATTTTCTATACCGGCAGCCGGCTGGAGTTGTCGACCTCTCAGCCTTCAACATTGAAAACACGGTTATTTACTTTAAAGAAGGATCCTGAGGTTTCCGGCGATACCAGCGCGGTGTTCCGCAACGGCCAGACAACGATCTGTACGATCAGCGACGGGATGGGCTGTGGCCCCCAGGCGGCCCGCAGTTCCCAATTTGTCACGCAGGTGCTGCAGCGGATGCTGAGCGCCAAGCTGCCGGTGGAAGCGGCGGTGCAGAGCATCAACGCTCTGCTTCACGCCGATCAGCGGGAGTTGTTCGCAACCTTGGATTTCCTGTGTTATGACCAACGCCGCCATCAGGCGTTCCTGAGCAAGTCCGGCGCATGTCCGACATATCTGATCCGGGAGGATCAGATCATGGAAATCAGCGGTGAATCGCTGCCGATCGGGATCATTCAGGAAATCGAAACAGATTGCTTTCAGATTGACTGTCAGGATCAGGACTGCTTCGTGATGAGCAGCGACGGCGTGGAAAAACAAGTGCTCGATCAGTGGATCCGCGGCGGCGATCCGGATCAGATTCTGCAGCGGATTGAAACCGGTCTGCAGGCGATGGAGGAAACCGGCTGCGCCGACGACGTGACCGTGTTAATCGCCCGTGTCAGCAAGCGCTGACGCGGGTTTTTCACATTTTGGACTTCAAAACAGAAAAAAAGCCTGAATTTATACAATAATCCGGGATTGTCGCAGGCGAATCGCTTGGCAACGGAATACTTCTGTGGTTCAATAAATAAAACCAGGATTCAAGCGGAAGGAGGCGGTACGATGCGGTGGAATCAGCTGGCGGAAAAAAAGTGGATCGTGGGTGTTTCCGGGGGGCCGGATTCGATGGCGCTTCTGGATTTGTGCCGCCGACATCGTGTGAGCGTTGTGTGCGCCCATGTGAATTATCATCATCGGCCGACTGCCGACCGCGATCAACAGATCGTTGAAGCGTATTGCCGCAGCTATGCGATCCCGTTTTATTCGCTGGATCCGGTCAAGGAAACGTCCGGAAACTTTCAAGCCTGGGCGCGCGAGGCGCGGTATGCCTTCTTTGCGCGGCTGGCCGATCAGGAAGCGGCGGCAGGTGTTCTGATTGCTCAGCATCTGGACGATTTTCTGGAAACGGCGCTGCTTCAGCAGGAGTCTGGAAGGCAGTGCGAAGTGCTGGGCATCCGGGAAGAAGGCCGGGTGCTGGGCGTGGTCGTCGTCCGGCCGTTGTTAAGCTGGACGAAGCGGCAGCTGCAGGAATACTGCGGCCGGCATAAAATTGCCTATGGGATCGACGAATCCAATTTGAGCGACGATTACCGCCGCAATCAGCTGCGTCATCATGAACTGGCGGAACTCAGCGAAGCGCAAAAGCGGAGTGAAGTCAGAAAACTGAAGGCGCGCAACCGCAATCGTCAGAAAAAGAAGGAAGCTGTCAAAGCGAAGCTGAATCCTGCGGATCCGGTCATTTCCCAGGAAATATTTCTCACGCTGAGCGAAGCGGAACAACGAATTTTCCTGCGGGCATGGATGCAGGAACAGGGCGTGGTTCCGCCTTCAGAAGCCTTTCTCATCGAGCTGATCAAAGCGCTGAAGCAGAAAAACGGGAATTTCGACGTGAGTTTCAGTAAAGACCGCCGGTTTCAGGCGGCTTACGGATTCTTTTCACTTGACTTCACAGAAGAGGTATCTTATTGTTATGTTCTGGATAAAATAGAATTGTTCGCGACGCCGTATTTCAGGATCGCGGAGAACGGAGAATCCACGGAAGCGGTCACACTCTATCAGGAAGACTTTCCGATCACGATCCGCAATCCCCGTCCCCAAGACGCGATACAGCTCCGATTCGGCACAAAACGCTTAAACCGGTGGTTTATCGACAGGAAGATCCCGCCGGATCAGCGCCGGCGCTGGCCGGTTGTCGTCAACCGCCGCGGCGAGATCGTTCTGGTCCCGAAAATAGGCTGCAATGTCGCACATTACTCTAACAATCCAACTTGTTTTGTGATAAAATAGGGATATTCTGGAGGTTTGGCTATGCATCCGTGTTTAGAAAAAGTTTTACTTAATGAAGAAGAAATTGTAGCTCGCTGCAAAGAGTTGGGACAACAAATTACCCAAGAGTACAAAAACAATGAACAACCACCGCTGTTAGTCGCGCTGCTGAAGGGATCCGTCCCTTTTTTGGCAGAATTGATCAAGCACATTGATCTGGACATTCAGTTTGATTTTATGGACGTTTCCAGCTATGAGGGAACAGAGTCGATCGGCGATATCAAGATTATCAAGGATCTGGACTGCTCTGTCAAAAATCTGGACATCCTGTTGGTCGAAGACATCGTCGATACCGGCAGAACGTTAAAAACGGTCAAGACGATGCTGAAAAACAAAGGGGCGCGGACTGTCCGCGTCGTCACGCTGCTCGATAAGCCGGACCGCCGGGTTGTCGATATTGAGGCGGATTATACCGGCTTTGAAATTCCAAACGAATTCGTAGTCGGATTTGGACTGGACTTCAATCAGAAGTACCGCAATTTCCCTTTTGTCGGTGTCCTGAAAGAAGAATGCTACAAGTAACGCTAGCGAAGGAGTGATACAATGCGTAATAATCGTTGGATCAATTTTGTTCCGTATCTGATTGTGATCCTGGCGCTGTTCAGTTTGATGAACATGAATACCGGGACTGCGACACAGAATCTGACCTACAACGAGTTTCAAAAGTTAGTTGAAGAACAGAAAGTCACCGAAAGTGCAGTGACGGTCGGCGACAATGTGATTAAAATCAAGGGTGTTTTCGAACAGGACGGCAAGAAGGTCGGCTTTACCGCTTCCGTGCCGCGCTCGGAAACCGAAGTCGACGCGCTGATGAGCGCGCTGGAAGCTGCCGACGTCAAGGTCAGCGACATGAACGAATCGAATCTGTTTTTAGATACGATCTTATCGTTGATTCCGTTTGTGATTTTCGGTGCGATGGCGTTTTTCCTGATTTCCAAGATGAACGGCGGCGGCAATAACAAGGCCTTTGAATTCTCAAAATCCCGGGCCCGGCTGGAAGGCAACATCAAGGTTCGCTTTGACGACGTTGCCGGGTGCGATGAAGAAAAACAGGAAATGGCGGAAATTATCGACTACCTGAAATCGCCGAAGAAGTTCGCCAAGATGGGCGCGCGGATTCCGAAGGGCATCCTGATGGTCGGTTCGCCGGGTACTGGTAAAACATTATTGGCGAAGGCGGTTGCGGGTGAAGCGGACGTTCCGTTCTATTCGATTTCCGGTTCGGATTTCGTTGAAATGTTCGTCGGCGTCGGCGCCAGCCGTGTCCGCGACATGTTTAAAAAAGCGCAGCAGACAGCCCCGTGTATGATCTTCATTGATGAAATCGACGCGGTCGGCCGCCAACGCGGCGCGGGTTTAGGCGGCGGTCATGATGAACGGGAACAGACATTAAACCAGCTGTTAGTCGAGATGGACGGTATAACGGACAATGCCGGAATCGTCGTGATTGCGGCGACCAACCGGCCTGACGTCCTCGATCCGGCGCTGTTGCGGCCGGGCCGTTTTGACCGTCAGATTACCGTTTCTCTGCCGGACCGCAGAGGCCGTAAGGCCATTCTGGAAGTCCATGCCCGCAACAAGAAGCTGGCTCCGGAAATTGATCTGGACGCTTTAGCGAAGCGGACGCCGGGCTTTTCCGGTGCGGATCTGGAAAACGTGCTGAACGAAGCCGCGATTCTGGCGGTGCGGGAGAACAGCGATTTAATCCACATGCACAATCTGGACGAAGCGATTGACCGCGTCATGATGGGACCGGCCAAGAAGTCCAGAAAATATGATGAAAAATCCAAGAAATTGGTGGCTTACCATGAGTCCGGCCATGCGATTGTCGGCCTGAATCTGGAAAACTCCAATATTGTTCAGAAAGTGACGATCATTCCGCGCGGCACCGCCGGGGGCTACAACCTGATGACGCCGAAGGAAGAAAAGATCATGAACACGAAGAACGACCTGATGTCGGCGATCACCGGCTACATGGGCGGCCGCGTCGCGGAAGAAGTGTTCTTTGACGATATCACAACCGGCGCGGTGAACGATATCGAGCAGGCGACGAAGATGGCGCGGGATATGGTCACGCTGTACGGCATGAGCGATCTCGGCCCGGTTCAGTATGATCATGGTCAGCAGAACGTCTTTTTGGGTCGCGATTACAACTCGGCGAGCAACGTATCCGGACAGGTTGCGTTTGAAATTGATCAGGAGATTCGCAAGATCATCGACCAGTGCCATGATGAAGCCAAGAAGATTATTCTGGAGCACAGAGATGAACTGATCAAAATCGCGGAAGCGCTGATTGAAAATGAAACGCTGACTGCCGAACAGATTGATAAGATCATTAAAGGCGAACCGTTTTTGGATCTGCCGACACCGGAGATGAAAGCGGCAGCTGCCACGGAATCGGCGGAATCTGCGTCCACGATTGCGGAAACGCCGGAAAATTCACGTCCGGAAGCGGAAGCTGAATAAGTTAACGAAAGGTGGTCTATGCGGCCATCTTTTCTTGTTTGCCAAGGATGAGCGTATGATCTGTTATACAGCGGATCGTTTTGAAATGATTCTGGCTGCGGGGAAGAGGATCATATTCCAGAATTGGAATACAGAACAAGGCTGCCGAAGCGTTGGAATCGAAGCAAGTTGGAAATCAGGTATGGTTTATTGGACCGGGAATCGATTATAATTAAGAAGTTCAGAGTTTATTGCAACCTTCTCAAATTGACAATAACCTGAAAAAAACAGAATAAACGATGGACATGCAGGCTATGAAGTAAGGCAGGAATAACTATGGAATACAATCAAATTTTAGCGAAACGGATACAGGAACTATGCAGGCTTAAACACATCTCAGTAGAGATCTTGGGGAAAAAAGCGAAGATTAACGAGCGGACGTTGACGCGGATCGTAGAGGGAATGTATAAAAATCCAGGTATGGCAACAATTTTCCGCATTGCCTGTGCTTTTGATATGACTTTGGCGGAATTTCTGGATTTTCCTGAAATCAATGATTATGAATTTTCCGAATCCGGATGCGCCTCTTTGTCGAAGACGAAGGATTCCGAGGGATAAAACGGGCGATTCAGGCATAGAAAAAGCCGGAAAAAGGGGTTACAATACAAACAGGAGGTTTGTTATGAAAATTAGTGAAGTCATACAGAAAATGAAACAGTATCATCGCGGAATCGCCAATGGCAAACCGATTGACGACGCGGTAACCCGGGATCAGATCCTTTACGGAAATCCGGATCAGGAATGTACCGGCATCGTGACGACGTGTTATGCTTCAGTCGACGTCATCCGCAAGGCCAGCGCCAGCGGCGCCAATCTGATCATCAGTCATGAAGCGCTGTTCTGGAATCACGGCGATCATACCGACTGGCTGGACGAAGCTCGGAATAAAACCTTTCTGGCAAAAAAGCAGCTGCTGGATGAAACCGGCATCGTCGTCTGGCGGGATCATGATTATATCCATTCCGGGATTCCGATGAACGGCGGCTATGTAGACGGGATTTTTCATGGCGTTATGGTCACTTTAGGCTGGGAAAAATATTTATGCTGCGATCCGGTCCGCCCGATGGTTTTTGAGATACCGGAAACGCCGGTTAAGGAAATTGGACGCCTGATCATGGAGAAATTCCATCTGACCGGATTGAAAATGCTGGGAAACACCGAGGCGAAGGTCAGGAAAGTCGCGATTGCCAGTCACATCCTGGGCGGCGACAACGATATGATCACCCGGATTGATCAGGAAAATATCGACTTGTTGATCTCGATGGAACTGATCGATTTTACCGTCAGCGAATACATCCGCGACAGTGCGATGCTGGGGATGCCGAAAGCGATTCTGGCAGTCGGCCATTTTAATACGGAGGAACCGGGAATGGAATACATGGTCAGCTATATCCCAAAAGCGCTGGGCGAAGCCGTTCCGTGCCGTTATATCCAGTCCGGCGATATGTATGAATTCATGACTGCTTAAACGATGGCATAATTTTCTTAAGGGGCAAAGGTGTTCAGATGCCGCCGGATAAGCTTAAACAGAAGGAATCAAAGTCAGTTGTTAAACGACAGCTGGCTTTTTTTATTGTATCGAAGATCAGTTTTCTGATCCCCATTGCTCTGAAAAATTCCTGCGTCAAAACAACGGGGGAACTGAATGTAAAAAATATAAGAGATAAAAATATAGTCATATTATTGAATGATTATACATATATAGTGCTAGGCGTAAGGCGAGAGAGAGGGCGAAAGACAAAGAGAGAAAGCGAAAATAAATAACATAATAAAGCAATAAATGATTACAAAGTCACTGATTTACGATGCTTTCATTCCAACTCAAAAAGAAAATCCTACAAAAATCTACAAATTTATCTTGACGTAAGCGTATTCACGAAATATATTATGTATATACAATAAACAAAAACATGATTATACAGGAGGAGAAAAATGGAAAAACCGACGATGGCTGGATATATTCTGGATCAAGGCCGGGCACTTCGTCAGTCGTTTGCCGAAAGAGCCTGTTTCGTCAATCCGATGATTGAATTGTTCCTGAATCAAGATATCCGGAAAGTTTATTTTCTGGGTTCAGGAACAAGCTATCATGCGGCGCTGAGCTTTAAGAACTGGTTTGAAAAATACCTGAAGGTGGAAGCGGAAGTCGTGATTCCGACGGTATTTACGAATTATACGCAGATCAATAACAATGAGATCTATCAGCCGCATCAGATTCTGGTCGTCGGCATCAGTCAGTCAGGCACCAGCGTTTCCACGGTGGAGGCGATGCGCAAAGCTAAAAATGCGGGCTACTTTACCGTTGCGCTGACGGAAGCGTTGTCCAGCCTGATCACCCGCGAGGTCGACGTCGTCGTGCCGTTAACCTGCGGCAAGGAAGAAATCCCGATCGAAACCCGAGGCTACATCATCACGCTGCTGACCGGTTATCTGTGGGCTGTTGAAATTGCCTCGGCGCTGGGACAGCTGGAGAAAGCGCAAAGCGAGCAGAAACTGCAGGAAGCGGAAACGATGCTCGAGCATTTCGATGCGTTGATCGAAGAAGTCCAGCAATGGATCGACCGCAATCAGCCGGAGCTGCTGGACATGAAAAAGGGGCATATCGCCGCTTATGGAACAAATTATCCAACCGCGCTGGAAGGCGTTCTGAAAATGTATGAAACCTTCCACAAGCCGCTGAGCGCCTATGAATTGGAGGAACTGATCCACGGGCCGCAGATGGCGTTCGACGATCAAACCTACCTGTATTTCATCGCAAGCAATGAAGTTGAACGCACGCGGATTCCACTGTTTCTGGACTGGATCCGGGAGAATGAAGTGACCGAGCACGTCTTTGTCTTTTATGCCGATCAACAAGCAACAAATCCGAAGGATCTGCATTTCCGCAGTCCGATCGCGCCCGACTTGAGTCCGCTGGCCTTCGTTGTTCCCTTCCAGCTGATGGCGGCCCGTAATTGTGAGGAAATCGGCTACGACACCAGCGTCTATCCGCCGAAACGCCGGGCGTTCGCCCATAAGAAACCGGAGGAACAAGCATGAATCAATTTCTGATCGCCACCCATTCCACGCTCGCCGAAGGGCTGGCCAACGCCATTCATTTCTTCAACAGCGACGCCGCTAACATTCATTATATCAACGCCTATGTCGAAGATAATGAATTTGAAAAAGCGCTGCGCGCCAAGCTGGCTGCCATCGAACCGGGCAACCTGGTTGTTCTGACCGATCTGGCCGGAGGCAGCGTGAATCAGATCGCTGCGAAGCTGATGCAGGAAATGGCCTTTGTCTTGGTGACCGGCGTCAACTTTCCGTTAGTGCTGGAAATGGTTTATCAAAGCGAAGACATTACACCGGAGCTGGCCGCGCAGATCGTGGAGCGCGCAAGAGCGGAAATGATGTGCATGAACACGCTGAACACTGACGCTGAAGAAGCAGATCTAACCGAGGACGACGAGCTGTAAACAAAATCATTGAGGTAATGACCTGAACTGAATCAGGCGTTATAAAAAGGAAAGGAGGATTTTATGATTATTTTAGTCAGAGCGGACGACCGGTTAATTCACGGCATAGTGGCTGTGTCCTGGACTTCCGCGATCAAGCCGGAAACGATTCTGGTAGCCAACGACGAGGCGGCAGGGGACAGCTTTAAGGCCGCGACGATGAAACTGGCCAAACCGGCAGGCGTCAAATTGATCATCAAGACTATCGCGGATTCGATCAAGGCGCTGAACAATCCGATCAATGACCGGAAGAAAATATTCCTGGTCACGGAAACCGTCGAGGATGCCTGTTACATCTGGGAACGCGTCAAGGGGATCGCCAAGCTCAACATCGGCACAGCCGGCGTCAACAAGAAGCCGGGCGAGGAATACATCCCGACGCTGCCGCAGGTCTTCATGACGCGGAAGGAATTTGAATGCGCCAAGAAAATGGCCGACGCCGGTGTGGAAGTCTTCGCGCAGATCACGCCATCTTTGGACCGCATGAACTTCAAAGATATTGAAAAAATATTTGCCAAATAAAAAATTATAAGGAGGGCAAAAACTTATGCTACAGGGATTCTTAGTCGCGCTCGTCGCAACCTTGATCTACATGGAAAGCCGCATCGGCGGTCAGCACATGCTCGACCGGCCAATTCTCATCGGCCCGATCGTCGGCCTGATCATGGGGGATTTCACCATGGGTTTAATCATCGGCGGTAATCTGGAACTGGTCTGGATGGGCTTAGTCGGTATCGGAACGTCCACGCCACCGGATGTCGTCGTCGGCAGTGCGCTGGCCACTGCGCTGGCAATCAAAACCGGCGCTTCCTACGAAACTACGCTGGCCCTGGCGATTCCAATCGCGCTGCTGGCTCAGGTTGGTTCCATCGGCGTCTGCATCCTCAACACCACCTTCGCCCACCGCGCTGACAAATGCGCTGATAAGGGCGACTGGAAGGGCGTTGAAATGTCCAACTGGATGGGCAGCGCGCTGTACTTCGTCTTCAAATTCACGATGATTTTCTTAGGCTTCTTAATCGGCGGCGACGTCATCACGGCGATCGTCAACAACATTCCGGCCGTTATCCAGTCCGGTTTGGCTCAGTCCGGCAACCTGCTTCCGGCGTTAGGAATCGCGATGTTGATTCAGCTGACATTCGACAAGAAGTTCGCGGCGTTCTTATTCCTGGGCTTCGCTTTAGTCGCTTTCTTCAACGTCAGCACGATTGCCGCAGCGGTGATCGGCGTAATCTGCGCCTATGTTTACTATCAGTTCGCTCCGAGCGGCAAGTCCGGCTCCATGAGCGCCAGCGATGAAAGTGAGGAACTGTAAGATGACGATCGGCATGAAGAAATTAAGCTCGAAAACCTTAAAGAAAGTTTATAATCGTCACTATCAATTATTGGGATGCTTCAACTATGAACGTCAGATGTCGACAGGCTACGCCTGGACGATGATGCCTGCCATCCGCGAGCTGTACGGCGAGGATGAAGCGAAGATGAAGGCCGGCGTCAAACGCCATCTGGAATTCTTCAACTGTGCGACCACACCGAGTCCATTTATCATCGGGATCACCTGCGCGATGGAGGAACAGTGCGCCAGCGCACCGGACGGCGAATTTGACGTCGCTTCGATCAACTCCGTTAAGGCAGCTTTGATGGGACCGTTAGCCGGCATCGGCGACAGCTTCTTCTGGGGCACCTTCCGCGTCATCGGCGTCGGCGTCGGCGCGCCGTTAGCGGTCGCCGGCAACATCTTAGGCCCGATCCTGTATTTCCTGATCAACTTTATTCCATCGGAAATCGTCCGCCGCGTCGGCTTCAAAATCGGTTATGAAGGCGGCAGCGAATTCCTGACCCGGATTTCCGAAGACGGCACGCTGAACAAGCTGACGGAAGCCGCCCGCATCATGGGCCTGGTCGTTATTGGCGCAATGATGGCTTCAATGGTCAACGTCAATCTGGTTACAGTCCTCAACATTAACGGCGCGCAGGTTGTCCTGCAGGAGATCTTTGACGCAATCTGCCCGAAGATTCTGCCGCTGGGTCTGACCTTCGCGTGCTACTGGGGCTTACAGAAACGTTATTCCGGTACGGTCATCATGATCGCCCTGCTGGTTCTGGGTGTTCTGGCTGTCGCTTTGGGTCTGTTGTAATCGAATGAAACAGGGGTGAAACGGGATGAAAAAACAAGAAGTTCTGGAAAGCCTGAAAGACGGCTTAATCGTTTCCTGCCAGGCGGTGCCGGAGGAACCTCATTATATGGAAGGCATTACCGTCAAGTTCGCGGAGTGCGCGGCCTGGGCAGGAGCGAAGGGAATTCGCGCGAATTCCCCGGAGGATATCCGGGCGATCAAGGCGCAGGTCGATCTGCCGGTCATCGGGATCTGGAAAATCAACCGCAATGTGAAAGATGTCTATTTGACGCCGAATCTGGAAGCGGCCAAAGCGGTATGGGAAGCCGGCGCGGAGATCATCGCTGTGCAGGCGACACATCACTACCGCGACGATGGCAAGCTGGCGTATGAAACGATCCGGGAAATCAAGGAAAACATTCCGGAAGCGCTGATCTTCGCCGATGTCAGCACTGCGGAGGACGCGCGGATCGCCGCGGAAATGGGGGCGGATTTCGTCGCCCCAACCTTAGCCGGGTATACGAAAGCCGGCGCCTTCGACAAGCTGGAAATCAAGGACGCTCCGGATTATATCCTGCTTCGGGATATCGTCGACGCCGTTAAAGGCACCGGCGCCCGCGTCATCATGGAGGGCAAGGTCGCCACACCGGAGATCGCGGTTCAATGCCTGTATATGGGCGCTTACGCCGTCGTTGTCGGCAACGCGATCACGCGTCCACACATCACGGCCAAACGGTTTGCCCGGGCGCTGAACCGGTTCCATGACTAATCCGATCCTCTGGATCACGCTGCTGTGTTTGTTCGGCAGCGTGATCTATAAAAAATGGGTGAGCGAGAAAGCGCTGCGGAAGCTGTATACATTCAAAATGAAACAGGATACGGACAGCTTTCTCAAACTGCTCGATTCCCCTTACTGCCGATTTAATTTTTCCAAGGTGTCGTTGTTGATGATGAAGCTGAACTATTTCATTGATCTGCAGGATCATGATCAGGTTCGCGCGACCTACGCGCAGTTCGCTTCGCTGAAGATGAATGCGGATGAAAAGATCGCGCTTGATTCCCGGATGTTCGGCTACGCCCTGCAATTTCGCGACCGCGCGCTGGCCGAGACCTGCCGCGATCAGCTGATGCCTTTGTTAATCGGGAAAAAGGGGCAGAAAGCGGAACTGATCCGCGGGGAAGTGGAACAGCTTGACCGCATTTACATCCAGAAAGACACCACGTTAATCCAGGAGCTGACCGAGGCGCTGCCGGAATGTGAAAACGACGAAATCAAGTCGCTGATCGCTTTCCGTCTGGCTAAACTTTACCATTATGAGGACCAGCCGGAACAGGTAGAGATTTACCTGAACCAGGCAATGCGGTATACTAATAATGATAAGAATAGAAAATCGCTGATGGCGATGATCAGCGATCCCTCGGAGCTGGATTAAATGAATAAATATGAACAAATAATTAATTACTACCGTCAACAGATCGTCGATAAAGTGCTCAAGCCGGGCGATCAACTACCTAACGAAATTGAAATTGCGCAGGCGTTTAAGGTTTCGCGCATGACCGCGAACAAGGCCCTGAACATTCTGGCCCAGGAAGGCTGTATCCGCCGGGTCAAAGGACAGGGGAGCTTTGTCGACAACCAACAGATCGTCAAGGCGATCGGCAACCTGACGAGTTTTACCGACGACATCACGAAGATGGGGCAGAAGCCGGGCGCGATTCTGATCGAATATCGGATCGAGCGGGCGGATAAACTGCCGAAGCTGATGGAAAAAATGAAGCTGAGTCCGGACGATGCGATTCATTATATCGTGCGCATCCGCACGGCGGATGAAACGCCGATCGCGATCAGCTATACCTATCTGTCGCAGAAATACATGTCGAGCGTGGATCTGCGGAAGATCGAAGGCTCGGTCTATCAGATCATGCAGGAAAACGGGGCGCAGTTTAAGTACAGTGATGGCGAGATGACGGCGATGATGCCGACGGAAGAAGAAAAGCGGTTGTTGAAAATCAAGGATGTGGCGTTATTGCGTAACATCACCTGGATGTACGACCAGGACGACGATCTGATCGAATACACGGAGATGCTGTATATCGGCTCCCGTTATAACTATTACTACCGGACAGTCAATCAATAAGGAGGCTAATTCATGACGGAAAAAAACTGGGATATGTACCAGTATATCCTGGAATCCAAGCCGGCGGTGCGCAACATCGTCGAGCACCAGGATGAAATATTCAAAGAAGCGCTGGATTACTGCGCAGACGGCACGATCGAACAGATCTATGTCGTCGGATCAGGCACATCCTATCACGGCGCGCTGGCTTGTAAAAAGCTGCTTGAGGATGTGCTGAAGGTTAAGGTCTTTGCCAGCTATCCGATGCAGTTTAAGGACAATGAACTGATTCTGAACCCGCATACGCTGGTCATCGGAATTTCCCAGGCCGGCCGCAGTTCTTCCACGATCGCGGCGCTGGATAAAGCGCGGAAACTGGGCTTAAAGACGATTGTTGTTACCGGCGAGGCCGGCAAACCGGTCAGCGATCATGCGGACGTCACGATATTGCTGGCGATCGGCATGGAATATGCCGGCCCGAAGACCAAGGGGTATATCGGCACGATGGCGACGATTATGCTTCTGGGCATGAAGCTGGCGGTGCGTTTAGGCCGGATTTCAGAAGAAGAGAAAACGCGGTTAACGGAACAGATGGTGAAAACCTGCGACAACATTCCGGAGATTGCGGAACAGGCGAGCCAGTGGTATCTGCGCAATAAGGAAGATCTGCTTCCTTGCCGCCGGATGATTCTGGTCGGCTATGAAAGCTGTATTTCGGCCATGATGGAAGGCACGCTGAAAATTCTGGAAGCCGTGCGTTACAGCGTCGTCGGTTACGAACAGGAAGAATTCATGCACGGCGTGTATCATTCGATTCACGAAGACACGACGATGGTTTATCTGGCTTGCCCGGGGCAGTATTTTGAACGCTGTCTGCGGATGCGCGATTACTTCGCCCGCGAGCGGCATAACCTGAACTATGTGATCACTTCGGATGCTTCCCAAGCTGAGGATCCGCACAACTTCGTTTATCCGTTTGTCAACGATCCGTATTTCGCAACGATGGAGTATATTGTGCCGCTGCAGGTGCTGGCGAGAAAATTATCGCTGGATCTGGGCATAGACTGCAACGTTGCCAGCGATCCGGATTTCCACAAAAAGATGGGCAGCTATACTTACTAGATCGTTTTCCTCCCTTTCCTCGAATCCAGGAAGTGAAATGCTGCGTCTGCCAAAGGATCATTTTCGGCAGAAAGTTCTATTAGAAAGCGTTGTCCTTGGTGGCAGCGCTTTTCATATAGAATGAGCAGGTTCCGATTCATTTTATTTCCGGTTTTGCAGTTAAACCATCGCTGATTGTCTGGCTTCAATATACAGATCAATATCTTCAACAATATACTTTTCTCCGGTTGTATGCAAAGCTTCAAAACAAGAATAGATGTAATCCCATACACGGTATTTTGTGAACAATTCAGAAACCTGTCTGCCGGTTAAGCCTTTTGCGGATTTATACCTTTCGATACAATAGATTAAAAAATTACCTTCCTTACTCATCTTCATGCCTCCTCCGGGAATGTGAATGTGCCTGTCTTTTTTTCTTCATCGAACATATTGAACAAAGTCAGCGCACTCAAATGCCACAACTTCGTATCTTCCTGCTCCAGAAAAGAATATACCTGAGAGTCATAAAATTCTTTAGAGGCAGTAACTTCATCAAACGGGTAATTCTCAGTGATCAGGTGGACTACCTGCGGAACAAGAAGTATGAGCATCGCTTCAAATTTCTGCTTTTCCATTAAAATTCCTCCTCCGGCACCGTGCCAATAAACTTTAAGTAGCTTAACGCTTTTCCTGAGGTGAGCACTAACTGATTATACAGCTTTTTGATTTTAAGAGCCTCCAAGGTCTGTTCCTTAGTCAATGCTCCAGCGGTATAAAGGGTAAATGTGGTGTAAACATTATCGTTAGCAACAGGTCCCAGGATAAAGTCAGATGTTTCTCCCGCATAGTTGCCTGATCTGTTATCTGATACGAAAAAAAATAGTATATCCTAATTTCAGAAACCCTTAATAAAACACTAAGATCAACTGAATATCCCACACATGATTTGTTCTTAATATCAATAGTTTATGCTCATCTAATCCTAGGTCGAGTAGGAAACTTTATTCCTACTTCTATAATCCGAAAAAGCAGGCGATCTCTCAGCCTGCTTATCCTGAAACTATCTTTGCCAGCTTATCCCATCGGGAAGAAACCGACCGCCGTTAATAAAATGCCTAAGCCCAACAAAAGGAATAACAGCTTGTTGACGCTGACTCCTTTCTGGATGTAATGATAAACAACGACAGATAAGACCAACGGCAGTAAATTCGGCATGATGCTGTTGAGAACATCCGCCAGAATAAACGAACCGCCGCCCATGTTCAGCTGCAGGGAGACCGGCACCGCGACAATCGTCGGAACCAGTCCGCCGATGACGACCAGACCCAGAATCTTTGCGGCCTCCGTCACTTTTTCCAGAGTGCCGTCAGCCTGGATTTTCGCCAGGAATTCCCGGCCACCCTGATACCCCAGCTTAAAGCCATAGACACGGGTCAAGGTTGACGGCAGTAAATTCAACAACAGATACAGCACGACCCCGAGCAGATTGCCGGCCGCAGCCAGCGGAGCGCCGATCCCGCAGGCGATTACCCGGAACGTTCCCCAGAAGAAGCTGTCGCCGATCCCGGCCAGCGGTCCCATCAAAGCGATCTTGACGGAACTGATCGACTGTGGATCAAACGTACCTTCCGGTGCGTTGGCGTATTCCTCTTCCATCGCGCAGGTGATGCCCAGACAAAACGGTACGAAAGCGCAGGTCGTATTGAACATGACGTTGTGACGGATCAGGGCTTCTTTCAGATCTTCCGGATCCGGATAGAGTTTCTGCAGCGCCGGAAGCAGGGCGCGCATGTAGGAAATCCCTTGCTGCTTATCGTAGGTATAACACCCCAGCGCCTGATAGGAACGCCAGAATACCTTATTCAGTTCCTTTTTTGATAATTGAACCGGATTCGTCATGATTAGTCGTCCTCCTCTGCTCTCGGTTTAAATTGATAATAGATGTATGCGCAGACCAATCCCGTCAGTGCGACGCCCATCGTGCCCATTCCCAGATAGGTTGGAAGCAGGAAGCCCAGCGCAAAGAAGCCGGCATATTTCCAATCAAACGTAAATTTCAGCAGAATGCCGATGCCGATCGCAGGCAGGAGCTTGCTGGCATTGGTCAGACCGTAGCGGACGACGCCCGGAATGGAATCAATGACCGCCTGGATCGCGACGGATCCGGCCATAAAGCCCAGGGCGATAACGACAAAGTAGACGATGAAATAAATGATGCCTCCGCCGATTCCAGTCCACCAGATCATCTTGGTATCACAGTTTTCCACCGCTTTGTTCGTCAAGGAAGACAGAACGGCAGAGTTCACCGACGAGATAAACGTATTCATAACGCTGGCCAGCAGCGCGACCGGGATTGCCAGCGCGACGCCTTCCTCGACGGTCAGACCACTGGTGATGACCAGCGCCGAGGCCAGCACGCTGCCGCTGACAACCTCTGTCGGCGCAGCCCCGATCTGAACGACACCGGCCCAGATCAGCTCCAGCGTACCGCCGATGATGACGCCTTGCTTTAAATCCCCTAACAAAAGTCCGACGAGCGTACACAGCCAGATCGGCCGCGCGATCATCTGCTGCCCGAACCAGGATTGTTCGATCCGTCCGTAACCCGCGACAAGACCGACGAGAATAGCTTGTAAAATCATACCCTTTTCTCCTTCTTATTCAAATTTTTTAGCGAAATCCGTAAAATCAACGGCCGGCATTTGCGGAGTGATCTGCGCGAACACCTCGACGCCCTGATCATGAATGCGTTTCAGACACGCGAATTCTTCTGGGGAGGCAAAGACGCCGTCGCTGATCTCCACTTTTCCTTCGGTTACCCGCCCCTTTGTACCGTCGACTTCAGGGCCGACATTGACGCGGCGAATCTCCGGACATTGGCTGACGAGCGCTTCCGCGTCGGCGATGGTGCCGACCGTGATAAAGATTTTCTTCGCTTTGTATTTCGGTCCGTTCAAGCGGTCAACCGCCTTGGCCAGCGTCCAGACATACATGTCCACATTGGCCGGCTTGGCCAGCTTTAACGTCATTGTGTGAAAACTGTCGTTGGCCGCCGCATCGTTGGCAACCACTAAAACGTTCGGCTTGAGTTCCCCGACCCAGGTTACGGCGACCATGCCGTGAACCAGCCGTCCGTCGACGCGCAATAAACTGATCATATTGATTTTCCTTTCTAGTCGTCCTCTTCCCCGCAATGAAGCAACAAGTCGTTCATGTAACAGGTTTGACGACAGGCATTCGCAATGATTTCCTTTAAGTGCAGTCCATCCAGATCGGTTTCTGTAAAAACACATTCCAGAATCATCGCCAGATTCATACCCGTGATCAGATGGAATGAGTAATTACGCAGGTTTTTGAAAAAGATCTGATTGACGGAGCCTCCGTATAAATCGGTAAAGACGATGCAGTTTTGGCCGGCATATTGTTGAAGGATTTTTTCCACCTTTGCTTCAAAGCCGGATTCCTGAACGGTTTGTTCCAAAATGACGATGTTTCGGGCGCCGAAAAATTCCAGCGTTTCCTTCATGCCCGACGCAAGCCGGCCATGGGCGGCGATGATAATTTGATTCATTCGATGTTTTTTCCCCCTTTCAATGGATGAAACTGGATGAGAGCTGCCTGATTTAAACTCAGTATAATCTATAAATATATATTTGTAAATATAAAAATTATAAAAATATATATTAAAAATTATAGCCAACAATAATTACATCCCTAATATAAGACAGATTTGCATGACTTCCAGCATATTTCTGACAAAAAACCGCTGAATATCCCGAATTCTTGGGGAACAGAAATGATTTCCAGAAAAGGTAATTTTCAATAAATATATATTTACTGTTGATTTTGGAACAGATTGTGGTATATTTATGATGAGCTGCCCGATGATTCAAGAAAAAGGAGAACAGAATAAAGCATGGAAAAGGAAAAACTCTCAATGATCGGTCATATTCAGGATACACCCCGGGTTTTAAAGAAGGCTTACGCTACCCGCAATGAATATATGACCCGCTTTGTTGACGCTTTTGTCGAGCATGATTTTAAGAAGGTCTATTTCCTGGGATCCGGTACTTCCAATCATGTTTCGATGGTTATTAAAAATCTCTTTGTCGAGCTGCTGCACGTTGAAGGCGTTGCCTGCGCGCCAACGTTGTTTACCTATCATGAGAATCCGAATCCGTCCGGAATTTTTAAAAAAGAAGAAATCTGCGTCATCGGCTTTTCACAGCACGGCGACAGTATCTCGACCTGTGAAGCGGTAAAAAAAGCTGCGGATGACGGGTATTTCACCATTGCGGTGACCGAGCAATTAAACAGCGTGCTGGAAGAACTGGCTGACGTATACTGTCATTTAGTCTGCGAAGAAGAAGAAATCGGTCCGGAAACGCGCGGTTATACGGAAACCATCTTCCAGTTTTACATCCAGGCCATTGAGATCGCGCGGCGTAAAAAACTGATTGATCAAGCCTATTATCAGCAGTTGGATGAAGCGGCCAAGGCGTTGGCCGACAACCTGGAAATAGTTGTCAATGAGTCGATCGACTGGTATAATCGTAATAAAGAAGAATTTTATCAAATGACAAAATCCTCCATCGCAGGCTATGGTCTGAACTATCCAACGGCGCTGGAATCACGCCTGAAATTCTTTGAAACGTATTCCCGGCCGTGTACCGGTTATGAAATGGAAGAACAGATGCATGGACCGATGCGGGCTTACAATCAGGATAACTATATCTTTATGATCGCTTCCGAGGGCCGGAAAGAACTGGAACGTTTGAAAGAGTTAGTTCCATATTATAAAGACGTCTTCACAAAACATGTATTTGTGGTCACCTGTGAGGAGGATGTGGCAAGTTCAGAAAGAGATCTGAAATTCTCAGTGAAAACGACGGATCTGCTTTCGCCGATTCTCTATGTGATTCCTTTTCAGGTGCTTTCAGCACTGATCTGCGAAGACACGGGAATCGACACGAAGGTCAGTCCGGTCAAAAAGCGTTACGTTTCGTCGCATTATCCAAGCCTCAGACATGGAAATGTGGAAGAAACGAAATAAATAGAACACGGCAATTCTGAAAACAAAAGAATTGCCGAAAGTTTAAAAAGCAGGGGGTAAAACATGCCGAAACTTCCAAAATATGTGGAAATCGTGAATTACTTTAAAGAGAAAATCGAAAGCGGAGAGATTGCCAACGATGAACCGTTTCCGCCGGAAAGCGAGATCTGCGCCAGGTTTTCCACCAGTCACATGACGGTTTCCCGGGCCATGAACGAATTAGCCGTGCATGGGTTTATCAAGCGGATAAAAGGCAAGGGCACGTTCGCAGATGACAAATTCAAGGCGAAGATCAAAAAAAGCTCGGTGCGGACTGAAAGCATTACGGATATGATCCGCAACGCCGGATTGGAACCGTCGGCTGAATTGATTAAATATGGAATTATCAAAGGCAAGGAAGCTCCGGACATCGCCGCTCTGCTGCATGTAGCGGAGGACGACTTTCTGCATTTCTTCATCCGGACACGCTTCGGCAACGGCAGTCTGATCTGTATTTCGTATTCCTATATCTCGCAGAATATTCTGCCGACGATGGATATTAAACGGCTGGAAGGTTCACTGAACCAGTACATCGAAGAATTGGGGATTGAGCGTTCCTACGGATATATGGAATTGGGGGCCTGTCTGCCCAGCGCGGAACAGGCCAAGCTGATCGGCTCCAATCATGTTCCTCTGCTTCGTCAGACAATCCTGTGGAATGTCAACGACGAACCCTTTGAATTAACGACGCACTATTTTGTTGGAGATAAGTTTACGATCACGCAGGATAAGATCACGGCGCGGTCCACACAGACGACGCTGTCGGATCACGCGCGGGAACCGCTGGTCAAGTAAGGACTTTCCGGCAGATCCGTCGGATCTGAATGGATTGTTCTTCCTTCATTCTGCTTCAGATAAAAAATGTAAAAAGAAGGGACGCTCTCATTGAAGGAGCGTCCCTTTAGTTCTTCCGGCTTCCGTACAATCCGGGTAAACGGAACACTTTTGGAATCGGAAGTTCCATAACAAAGTCGGTGAAGAATCGGACATCAATAAGAAATTCAATACAGTCCATGATCAGGAAAAATAGAAAACCGTAAGAAATCCGTTATAAAAATTCACAATTCTCCGCTTTTTCTTTTCCCCGGGCAGGCGTATAGTGATGTCAAAGGAGTGTGAAGTTATGCGATTTGGAATATTAGGTTATGGCGGGATCGCGCAGCGCTTCGTTCATGACAGCGTCCAGGTTGAAGAAGCGGAGATTACATGGATTGCTTCTCAGACCTCAGCTAAGCGGGAAGCGGCGGCCGCGGCGGTGTCGGGCGCGCGGATTGTCGACAACTATCAAGCCTGTCTGACCAGTCCTGAGGTCGACTGCGTTTACATTGCGCTGCCGCATGCGCAGCATAAAGCGATGACGCTGGCGGCGCTGGCGCAGCATAAACATGTCCTGGTGGAGAAACCCGCCGCATTTACCAGCGCGGACTGGGATCAGCTGTGCGCGGAAGCGAAACGTCAGGATTGCTTCTTAATGGAAGCGCTGAAGACGCCGTTTTACCCGACCAGCGCGATCGTCAAAAATCTGATCGAAGACGGGGCTATCGGGCAGGTGACCGGCGCCGATGTCAATTACTGTTACGATTTAAAAGGCCAGACAAAACCGGGCTGGTACATTCTGGATCCTCTTCAGGGCGGCGCGCTGTACGATATCGGCAGCTATCTTTATTATTTCGTGCTGGATCTGTTTCCGGACCTGACGCCGACTCTGACCGTGACGGCCCAGCTGCGCGATCACATCGACGTTCACTTCCAATGCGAACTGATGACGGCCAGCGGCGCGCGCATTCTGACCGAAGGCGCGATCGACCGTGAACGTCCGCGTGAAGCTGTGATCCGGGGAACGGAAGGCACGCTGCGGATTCCTTACTATTACCGGGCCGAGGAAATCATTCTGGAAAACGCCCGGGGAATACAGACGATCCGGCCGACGATTCAGTATACCGATCTGGCGGGGGAGATTGCGGAAGTCTGCCGCTGTGTTGGCAACGGCTGGCGGGAAAGCCCGCTCTATCCGCAGGCCAAGACCCGGGAAGTGCTGGCACTGATGGAAGCAATCCGCAGCCAGTTTCCCCATTGAAATCATGGGAATCAAAGTGTGCGAAGACCTTCGTTTCTAATCCGCAAACAATAAAATCTTTTGTTGATTCAGCCCAGAGGAGAAAAAAAACTTCACCAGAAATGGTGATTTTTTTCAGCTTCTGCCGCTGAACTGGACTTTCTATACTGAAGGAAGAACGAAGGTCAGAGCGGAGGGGAAAGGGATGGATAAGCATCAGGAATCAATGAAACACTTTTACCGGCAGGCCCTGAATCTCTGTCTGGCGATGATCGCGCAGCAGCTGATTCTCAACCTGATCACGATTATTGACAACGTGATGGTCGGCCGGTACGGCGATCTTTTCGTTTCGTCGGCCGCGATTGTCAACCGCCTGTTTACGGTGCCGAGCAGTTTCCTCAACGGCATTCTGGCGGGCGGGGTTGTGTTTCTCGCCCAATATGCCGGAATTGATCAGCCGCAGCGGATGACTCAGACGTTCCGTTTTTCCCTGGCGGCTTCGATCGCGCTGTTGTTTCCGTTTATCCTGGCTGGCCTTGCTTTTCCGCAAACGCTGATCCGGCTGTTTTCTTCCGATCCGGCGCTGGAAGGCCCGGCAGCGGTCTACCTTCAGCTGCTGGCGCTGTCGATGATTCCTTATGTGCTGTCGCAGGCGATTACCAATGCGATGCGGGCGATCGGTCAGGTGCGCCTTCCGCTGTGGGGCAGCTGCGCCGCCGTCATCGTTAAGATTTTGGCGAATCTGATTTTGCTGGAGGGGATCCCTGGCGGCATGTTGGGGGCGGGTCTGGCGATGCTGCTGTGCCGGTGTGCGGAAGCTCTGATCATGATTGTCCTGATGAAACGCTCGCGGTGCGTCTATGCGCAGGCATGGAAAACGATTCCGAAAATGCCGCGATCGCTGGCGGTTCAGATTGGGAAAACAATGCTTCCGATCGGATTGAACGAATTATTCTACGGCCTGGGGCTGGCGATGTTATTTAAAGGCTACTCGTCGTTCAGTACGCCAATAACGGCCGGATATGCCATTGCGATGACCTACTATGAGCTGTTCCGGGTGCTTTTTCCTGCGGCCGGCACAGTGCTGACCATTCTGGTCGGTCCGGTTCTGGGACAGGGAAAGAAAGCGGAGGCCAGGGAGGTCGTGCGGCGTGTGTTCAAGCTGGCGCTGGGACTTTCCGTTGCGTTTGGAATCCTGATTGATCTCTGCCGCTGGACAATCCCGTTGATCTACACAGGTTCTGCGCTTTCGCTGCGGACAGCGGATGAGCTGATGCGGATCATGGCGCTGTTATTCCCGCTGGCGACCGGACATTTTCTTGTGTATTTCGTCTTCCGCAGCGGCGGGGACAGCCGGTCGATCTTTCTGATCGATTCCCTGTTCATGTGGATCATTCCGATTCCTTTGTTGATTGGATTAACGAGGGGAACTAACTTGCCGCTGACTGCGGTTTACTGCTTGGTGGAAGTCAGTTATGTACTGAAATGTCTGTTAGCACTGGCTTTGTTGAAAAAGGAACGATGGCTGAACAATCTGACCCAGCCGGAGGTTTCTCAAAAAGAGATGTCGGCTTCGAAGCGGGAAATTGAAAATGGCGACCCCGCAGTACCACAGACAAACCGGATCGAAGCGCTTGAGGAAAGTCCGGATGCTCCAACTCCGAAAATCTCGCAGCCCTAATCGAATTCTTTTTCTTCTATTCGGAAAGTGCATCTCAAAAGAAAGAAGAAAACGATGACTTTTAAGAGTACTATTCCGCTAAAGAGTTTTAAAGTAATGGGATTCATCGTTTAGGTGCGCACTGAAAAAGAAGGAGGATTAGGGAGAAAAAATTGAAAATGACCAATACGGTGAACGAGAAAAATGATAAAAATAAAGCAAACTCAAATGCGTTGAAATTAAGGCGGATGAATTGTATAATTAACTCATTAGAGGCTTATAGCGTTCTCTGAAGGCAAAACCTTCTTCATGAAAACGATAACGTGTTCTGACCGGGTCTATGTTGATGAATTTCTTCCTGAAGACCCGGAGTCCGGCATCAGCGCGGGCTTGCAGAGAATCTCGTGAATCCGGGTCGTGAGGATGGAGGCAGAATAGCCCGGCGTGATCACAATGGCAGTATCCGCTCCGCTTGCGGTTCCGCCCAGAGCTACGACGGGTTTTCCCCATTCGATCACGTCGGCGTCGAGCGCCATCACCGCACATTCAAAACAAACCTTGACGCCCTGACCCAAAGTCCGCAGTGTGGCGGCCATGATTTCCAGCGGATAAATCCCGCTGAACTGACGGCTCAGTCCCCGTTCCCCACTGCTTAACGCGTGGCCGGCGGTGACGATTACGACGCCCTGAGCTTCCAGTTCACGTTTGGTTTTTGCGTCCATCCGGTTGAGACCGCGAGCTTGCACGTCGGTGACGGAACGGACGTCGATCAGTTTTCCGGTAAATCCCTGTTTTCGGGCTTCGGCGATGACGATTTTGGCGGTCGCGCCGGAGGATGAGGCGAAGACGAGATCGGTATTCAGCTGTTTGGCTTTGCGGATGCCCTCGGCCACCGCTGCGTTGGTGTTGTGAGGTCCGGGTTGAGCAAATAAAAGCATGATTGATCGCTCCCTTCTGTTTCTATTATAGCGGATTGCCGCACAGAAATCAGGGGGAACGCTGCACTAAGCTTGGTGATCTTTTTCCGTTTTTGTTCCAAAGCACAATCTTCCTATAATAAATCCGCAGGAACACAGAAAGGAGGTTGAAGATGGAGAAAATCGTCATCTTTGATATGGACGGCGTGCTCGTCGATACCGAACCGGTTTATTACAAACGGCTTGAAGATTTTCTGATCAGCCGGGGTTATGCGTTTCCCCGCGCGGTGCTCGACCGGCTTGTCGGCGAAAGCAGCCGCAAAACATTTTCGATTCTAAAACAGGCGGATCCAGCATTTTATGATAGTGAGGAAACCTATCGCCGCGATTACCGGGCGTACCATCAGGGGCAGCGGATCGCGTACCGCGAGCTGGCGAATCCTCACGTACATCAAACGCTGAATCAGCTGAAAAACACCGGCTGGCGCCTGGCTCTGGCGTCCAGCTCGCCGCGCGCCAACATCGAACAAGTGCTCCGGGAGCTCGCGATCCTGCCCTTGTTTGAAGTGATCGCCAGCGGCAATGATTTCCGGGAAAGCAAGCCGAATCCGGAAATCTATCTGCACGTCGCCGCCGAGCTTCACGCCAAGCCTCAACAATGCACCGTGATTGAAGATTCCACCTACGGCATTCAGGCTGCCATCCGCGCCGGCATGCGCGTGCTGGCCAAGCGCGACCAGCGGTATGGATTTGATCAATCCCCGGCCCACGCCTTGTTTGACGATTTGGCGGAAATCCCGGCGCTGCTGGAAGGCCGCCCGGCTGATGCACTGCACTAGAATTAGTGAAATTAATTGAGTAGTTAATGATTACAAAGCTTTCTATAATGGCATTGAAAAGGACGAATGGAAAGAGGAATAATGTGAAATATCTGATCGCGAGTCATGGCGAATACGCCGCCGGACTGACCAGCGCGGTGTGCCGGCTGGCAGGCGAAAATCCGGACGTGACAGCCCTGTGTGCCTATACCGACGAAACGCCTCTGGAAACCCGCATGCAGAAGATCATGGCGGGGCATGAAGCGGAAACCTGGATTATCATGACCGACCTGCTGGGCGGCAGCGTCAATCAATACATGATGCGCAGCCTGCTGAAGCCCAACTGCCACATCCTCGCCGGGGTCAATCTCGAATTGATTCTCAACGTGCTGAAACTGGAAGAAACAGACGATCTGGCTGCCGATCTGCAGCGCTGCGTCAGCGAAGCGCAGAGCCGGATCTGTTATGTTAATTCATTTATTCAAAAGAAAGGAAGCGAGAGCTGAAAACAAACCGACAGGCCCACCGCATCACAGACCAAGGTTAAGAAAGGGGTAAACACTTATGTTACTAAACGCACTGCTTCTGTCGTTGATCTATCTCGTGTCGCGAACCGATATGATCAACGGTTACATGATGCTGACCAAACCGATCGTTCTCGGTCCGCTGGTCGGCCTGGTTCTGGGGGATCTGCAAGCCGGAATTCTGATCGGCGCCACGCTGGAGCTGGCCTTCATCGGCGTCATGAACATCGGTATTTCGGTATCCATGGACGTTTCCATCGCGACGATCGTCGGCGGCGGACTGGCGATTCTGTCCGGTCAGGACGCGGCGTTCGCGCTGACCATCGCAATTCCGACCGGCATTCTGTTCAATATGTTAAAAACCTTCATCCGCGTCGTCATGCAGTACTGGATCGTTGAGATGCAGAAAGCCTGCGAAATCGGCGATTACAAGAAGGTGGAACGGTATCACTGGCTGACCTGGTGGCTGTTCAGCCTGATCATGATGATTCTGGTCTTTGCCTCCATCTATTTAGGCACCGGCGCAGTTCAGGCGGTCGTCGATTTCATCCCGGAATGGATCTACAACGGCTTAAAAGTCGGCACGTCGATCCTGCCGGCACTGGGCTTCGCGATGCTGCTGAATATGATCTGGACCCGCGAAATCGGCGCGTTCTACTTCATCGGCTTCGTGCTGTCAGCCTTCCTGGGCATGACCAATACGGGCGTTGCGATTCTGGGCGCAGCCTTCGCGGTGATCGCCTTCTTCTTCATCAAGTCGGAGGACAAGGAAGCGGCGGAAGAGGAAGTCACAGATGAAAAGCGCGAAACCAAGCGTTTGAGCCGCAAGGCGTTAATGGGCGTGTACTGGCGCGCGCATACGCTGGAAGCTTCGTTCAACTATCAGAATTATCAGGGCTCGGGTTATTGCTACGCGATGATTCCGGCGTTAAAAGAACTCTATCCGGATAAGAAGGATCTGGCGATGGCGCTCAGCCGTCACTATGAATTCTTCAACACGACGCCGCAGGTATCGACGCTGATCTTCGGTATCTCCTGCGCGATGGAAGAAGAAATCTCAAGCAATCCGGATCTGGCTCCGGCTTCGGTCAACGCTGTCAAAGCAGCGCTGATGGGACCGCTGGCCGGCATCGGCGATTCGCTGTTCCAGGGCACCTTCCGCGTCATCGCGGCCGGCGTTGCGGCGCAGTTAGGCTTACAGGGCAACGTGCTGGCGCCTTTCGTCTTCATTCTGCTCTACAACGCACCGCATTTCCTGGCCCGCTGGTATCTGATGTGGAAGTCGTATGATTTCGGAAGCAAGTTTATCAACAAGATCTACAAGTCGAACATTATGGACAAGCTGACGCTGTGCTTCGGCATCCTGGGCCTGATGGTGATCGGCGCGATGACGATGTCGATGGTTTCGGTTTCGACGCCGTTAGTCATTCAGTTTGGCCAGATGGAACCGTTAGCGCTGCAGTCGCTGTTTGACGAAATTCTGCCGGGCCTGCTGCCGCTGTGCATTACGTGGGCGACCGCCTGGCTGTTAAAGAAGCAGGTCAACATGCTGCACATCATGATCGGCATGTTCATTCTGGGCATCGTCTGCAACGTCATCGGCATTCTCTAATCGTAGTCTTCAAATTGCTTATGTCTTCCTGTCCCTTGGACTGAAGCGTCCGTCTTAAATCAAGTTTAGCGCGTTTTAAAGCGGCAGGACAGGCAGACCGCATTGCACAAGGAGGGGAACAAGGCTTTTGCGAAGGGCCTTGCTTCCTCTTTTCCATGAAAAACATAAGGAGGAATTGTCGAAATGGAAACGATGATGGGTTATATTGAAGAAAGCGCGGCGCAGTGCCGCCGCAACATCGAACAAGCTTCACAGCTGGTGCAGCCGGCCGTCGATCTGTATACGAAAAAGGAGTACAACCGGATCCTGATCATCGCCTCCGGATCTTCCTACAACGGCTCCTGTCTGGCGAAATACTTTGTCGAAAAGGTTCTCAAGGTCAGAACGGAAGTCGTCACTTCGTTTACCTTTAATCATTATGAAACGATCTTTGACGAAAAGACGTTTGTCTTCGGCGCAGGTCAGAGCGGCCGTTCGACCAACACCAACGACGCCCTGCAGAAAGCCCGCGATCATGGCCTGACGGCGGTCGGTTTGACCGGCAATGTCGAGAGCGTCATGAAGGAGCATTGCGATCTGTGCCTGAACTGGGGCATGGGGATTGAAAAGATCGGTTTTGTCACCAAGGGCGTTGTTACACTCGGTTTATATTACATGTTGTTCGCGATTGAAGCGGGCAAGGCCAAGGGTCTGATCAGCGCGGAGGAAGCCGCCGGATATTATGAACAGCTGAAGCTGGCCTGTGACATGATGGATCAGACGGTAGAGAAAGCGAAAGTCTGGTATGCCGCCAATGAAGCAGAGCTGACCGACCTCAAGCGCGTGCAGATTCTGGGCTATGGCCCGAATCACGCCGTTGCACTGGAAGGGGCGTTGAAGATCGCGGAGACGACCGGCCATGCCGCGACCGCTTATGAGATGGAAGAATTCCTGCATGGACCGTCGATTGAAACCAACGCTGAGCGCACGGTGATCATCGTCGATTCGCTGGGACAGCCGAGCGACCGCGCGGTCAAAATGTACGAAAGCGTCCACGAACTGACCTCCCGCGTCTATCTGATCACCAACCGCAAGATCGACGATCCGAAAGTGCTGACGATCGATCATCACCTCGACGAACATTTCAGCGTCCTGTTCAACGTTATCCCATTCCAGGTGATCTCCGCGATGGGCCGCGACAAATGGGTCAATCCGCTGGACGAAGCCCGCAAACGGATGAACGACATCATGGGCTCCAAAGCGCCGAAAACCGGCAACGAAGTCGGCTTGTAAAAAACAAGGAGGAACAAGCGAATGATAAAATTACTGCGTGTTGACGACCGTCTGATCCACGGCGCGGTCGGATTTTCCTGGACGAAGCAGCTGTCGATCACCATGATCATCCTCGCCAACGACGCGATCGCCAAGGATGATTTCCAGAAAATGACGCTGGATATCGCCAAGCCGCGGGGGACAAAGCTGGTCTGTGAAAGCGTGGAGAAAGCGAAGGCGCTGATCCGCACTCACTTAAAAAGCAGCACCAACGTCATGGTCATCACCAACAACATCCCCGACGCCGCCGACATCCTCACCAGCATCCCGGAAATCGGTTCGCTGAATCTGGGCGGAATCCGCAAGAACGCTGAAACGAAGGAGAACCTGATCGGCGCGATCGCGGTGTCGCAGAAGGATATCGAGCTGTGCAATAAGCTGGTCAGCGACGGCTTTGAGGTCGAGCTGCGCCTGATTCCGGATGGGAAGAAGACGTACTTCAAGGATTATAAGCTGCAGTAGCACATCATGCAGGGGCAACCCTGCATTCTTTTAAGAGAGGAGGGGAAGCGGATGGAATACATCAGCGACCGCCTGGAACAAATTTTGATTTTGCTGGGGGAAGCCTCCCAGCCGCTGACCAGCGCCCAGCTGGCGGAAAAGGTCAAGGTGTCGGCGCGCACGGTCAAAAAAGACATCGGCGAGCTGAACGCGATCCTCAAGGACTACGACGCGGCTATTCTGGCCCGGACCGGGGTCGGTTACCAGCTGTCGGTGGGCGATGAATTTCTCTATAATCAGTTTCTGACGGAGCTGAAGCGGCGTGAGCTGCGAACCGCGCAGACCGTGCCGAAGTACCGTTACGAACGCGTCAATTACATCGTGAAGAAGCTGTTGACGGTGGATTATTATCTGACGATCGAGGATTTAGTCGACGAGCTGTATATCAGCCGCTCCACGCTGACCGCCGATCTGAAGGAAGTGCGGGAAATCTTCAAGGACTACAATCTGGAGCTGATTTCCCGGCCGAATTATGGAATATTGTTAGTCGGGGAGGAAATTGCCAAACGGCTGTGCATCGCCGAATATTTCTTTCACGCCAATGTCTCGACAGGCTATTTTGCGGCTGACAACGCGATGTTTGTTTCCAGCACCAATCAGAATGAAATCCGGTTTGTGCGCGACCTGTTGGAAGAAATTATGGAAAAATACGGCATTCACATGTCCGATCAGTCGCTGCAGAATTTCGTGATCCACATCATCGTCTCCATCCGGCGCTGGAAATTCTACAATTACGTAAAAATTGAGAACGGAAATCTGGATGAGTTTCGAACGAGCGTCGCGCGGGAATGGCCGGCGGCGCAGGATTTGGTGCAGCGGCTGCAGGACAAGCTTGAAATCTTATTGCCGCAGGAGGAGATTCTCTACTTCGCGCTGCATTTCAAGTCCAAGCACATCACGGAACTGGACGAAATTACCAGCGAGGAAATCGAACAGGTAGAGAAAACACTGTACGATATTTACCGGATGCTGCAAAAGCGCTTCGGCGTGATCGCGATCAATAAGGATCGCTACGAGGAATATCTGCGGATGCACATCCCGGCGATGGTTGCGCGGCTGCGCAGCGGTCTGGTCATGCGCAATCCGATGATCTATGAATTCCTGAATAAATATTTGTTTTCCACTCACATCACGATGATGATCAGCGATATTCTGGAACAGAATTTCAACGTCCGGATGAATAAAAATGAATTTGCCTATCTCGTGCTGTATACCAATCTGTTGTTCTCCACGGAGAGCCGGCCGCACGGCGCCAAGATTTTAGTCGTGTGCGGACGGGGCCGGCCGGAAACGATCACGCTGATCAATGAGATCAACGAAAATCACGCGGCGCTGGCGAACATGATTGAGATCTGCGACGTCGGCGAGTTGGAAAATCATGATCTGCATCAGGCGGAACTGATCCTCAGCACGGTGCCGCTGCAGGCATCCTATCCGGTGCCGTCGATTTATATGGACGGCCGGCTGTCGTATGGCGAACAGATCCAGCAGTCGATCAAGCACAACCGCCTGTCCTTCCGCAAGCTGGCGCGCTATTTTTCCCCGCGCTATTTCAACGGCAGTCTCAAGGGGAGCGTGCGCGACGAGGTGTTCCGCGAGGTGGCTAAAGCGTTTGACAACTGGAAAGAGATTCTGGCGATGTTTTGGGAAGCGGAGCATATCCTGTCACATGAAACGACCAAAGGCGTCGTCTTCCTGCACACGTTAAAACCTTTGCCGGAAAGCTTCATCTATATCGGTTTTCTGAAAAAGCCGATTATCTGGAACAAGCTGTGGGCACAAGCGGTCATCTTCGTCAACATCAACGGCGATCTGGATTCGCTGCGGCTGGGCTATGATTTCATCAGCGAGATGATCAACGATCCCCGCGAACCGTTTTCAGGGAAAATCACGGAGTATGAAGATTTGATTGAAGTGTTAAGTAAAAATTAGAAAGGAGCGGGCACATGCGATATTTGATTGCCGGACATGGCGACTATGCCCAGGGCGTGGCCAACACGCTGAAATTTTTCAAGGATGATCTGAACAACGTGGATCTGCTTCCGTACAATAACGATTTTGAACAACAGCTGCAGGCGTATCTGGACCGGCGGGATCCGGCGGAGCCGTTGTGCGTCGTGACGGATCTGGTCGGGGGGAGCGTCAATCTGGAAGCGATGCGGCAGCTGCGGACGCGGGATTTCTATCTGATCAGCGGAGCGAATATTTCGTTGTTATTGGAAATGTTGTTTTCCGAGGTGAGCGACGGGACGCAGATCGAGGAGATTGTAAACGCGGCGAAGGATCAGATGGTTTATGTCAACGCCATGATGGGAGCGCGGTCTGAATGATCCGGCAGGTCAGCGTGGACGATCGCCTGCTTCATGGACAGGTGGCGTTTTACTGGACCAGCTATTACAATCTGGATATGATTCTTGTCCTGAACGACGAGGCGGCAAACGACGAATTCACCAAGATGATTCTGGGGCTGGCGAAGCCGCGCGAGGTGCGCTTACAGATCGCGGAGGTGGAAGCGGGCTTTGAGATCGTACGCAGGCAGCTGGAATCGCGGGAGAACGTGCTGATCATCGTCGGCAGTCTGTTCGACGCCAATCAGGTGTTGGAACATTTTCGCGAGCTGAAAACGCTGAATCTGGGCGGCCTGCGGATGCGCCCCAACGGGAAGATCCTGAACGAGCGGACGGCGCTGACCAGCGAGGACATCGCGATCTGCCGGCGGTTATTAGAACGGAAGATTACGATCACGGTGCGGCATTCGCCCGAGGCAGCGGAAAGCTTGTTGACGGAGAGTGTGCTGAAGCAGCTTTAGAAGTCAGGATCAGACAAAGCTATCCTGAGCTTTTAACCGAGGCGTTTTTTGCCAAAGGATTTCGCATCCCCGACCGCGGAACAAACGGCGAGGACAGGCAAATGATCGAGAACGCGATCAGCCAGCGGAGGCAGCGCAAGCTTGCTTCATTTCAGTCGGGAGAGAATGCGGCCTCTAAAGATATAAAAAAATCAGGGTTTCGCGGCTTAAGCGCCGGAGCCCTGATTTTTAAAATGCTTTCTGAACTGCGTCGGGGTTACCCCCAGCGCGGTTTTAAAGGTGCTGCAGAACAAATAGATGGAGGAGAAGCCGGTCGCGTCCGCAATCGCGGTGATCGAATCATCTGTTGTTTTCAGCAATTCCTGGCTTTTCTGCAGCTTAAACTGCAGGATGAACTGGCTGGGCGACTGCTGGACGAGCTTTTTAAAGCAGCGGTATAAATAACTCTGCGAGACATGCGCGATTTCGCACAGCTTGTCGACCGTGATATTTTCGCTCAAATGCTCCTGCAGATAGCGGACGCATTGGTTGAATACCGTTTCCTCGCTGGAGCGGATATGCGGGGAAGCTGCCCGCTGATGATCACCTTCCTGCCGCAGAATCCGCAGCCGCAGCATCAGGCTTTGCAGAAGCAGGACTGCTTCCAGATAATAACCCGGCTCCTGCTCGTTGACCTTTTTAATCGTGTGCTGCAGCTGATGCACCAGCACTTCGTTGATCGTATCGTGCAGCACCAGAATCTGCGTCAGCTCCAGCGACTCGATAAACCGTGCGATTTTATGCACCGGCTGAACGGTAAAATGGAGAAAGAAAAACTCGATTGTATCTTCGCCGACGGAACTGACCGTATAAAAGGCGTTGATCGGCACGATCAGCAGATCGCCCGGCCCGACCTGGTATTCCTGATCCTCAACGATAATCCGGCAATGTCCATGCAGGAAGAACAGGATCTTGAAATGGTTCATGAAAATGCTGTGATTGATCAAAGGCGGCTTCTTGGAAAACCTTCCTATTTTAAGAATTTCATAATCAAATTCTTCTTCGATTTTGGAGAAATTATCTTTCTTTATGGGCGTATAAATTGAATTCATTCCACAATCACCTCAGTTTCTGTTGAATTAAGTATAACATAGATTTCCATAATGCAAAAATGAAGGTTCTGAAATTCTTAAAATCAGGAGTGAATTTGATATTGTGAAAACATTATTAAATGATAAACTTACAATCAGAAGGGAAGGAAAGAAATGAAGAAAACAGTAGCCTTATGTTCAGCCTTCTTGTTGATGGTTTCCGCGATGAGCGGATGCTCAACATCCAACAACAAGCCTGCGGAACAACAACCGTCAGCGCCGGCTACGGCGTATGATGAAGAGAAAACAGCCGACGTCATCGTCGTAGGCGCAGGCGGAGCGGGGTTATCCGCTGCGATCGCGGCCACCGACAACGGCGCGCAGAACGTCATCATTATTGAAAAGACAAACCGTACCGGCGGGAATCTGAATCTGACGTCCGGCTCGATGTCTGCGGCGGAAACCTCGCTGCAGAAAGAAGCCGGCATCGAAGACACGAAGGCTTCCTTTGTGGAAGACATCATGAAAAACGGCGCTCAGCTGGGCAACCGCGAACTGATCGAAACCTTTGTTAACGAAGATACCGACATGTTCGAATGGATGCTGGAGCACGGGTTAGCCGACAACGAATTCTCGTTAGACAAAGCGACCGGCGGCAAAGCGGTCTTCGCGCCGGAACATCAGTTATATTCCGTTCAGCGGACCTACAAACCGAAGGCCGACGACAAGGAACATTATTCCAGCGCCGCGCATGAGGTGCTCGATCAGTACATCAAGACGCTGGACAACGTTACGATTGATTTCAACACCGACGGCGTGAAGTTGCTGGCGAACGACAAGGGTCAGGTCTTAAGCGTTGAAGCGGTTACCGAAGACGGCAAGACGATTAAATATACTGCCAACAAAGGCGTCGTTATGGCGACCGGCGGTTATTCCGGAAACTTCAAGCTGATGGGCAAATACGCGGAACACGGCGCGGATTACCTCAGCTCTACAACCTCGATGGGCGAAGGGCTGCGGATGATGCAGGAAGTCGGCGCCAACGTCGATGAGACAGCGATGAGCTACATCCCGACGTTCCCGATGGGCGTGCAGACAGGTCCGCAGAGCGGAACGATCGGTTCCACTTACACCTGGAAGGCCGGCGGCATCTGCGTCAATCAGGAAGGCAAGCGGTTTGTCAACGAACAGGAAGCGCGCGTCGATGTGCGTGAAGTCGCGCTGGAAGAACAGCCGGGCGCGGTTCAGTATGATATCTTCACCGACAAGATCGTTGCGGATCTTTCTGCAGCCGGCGGCGATATGATGTATCAGCTGTATTTCAATCCGGAAACCGGACGGGCGAAGAACCTGGTGAAGTCGGCGGCGACGCTGGAAGACCTGGCCGCGCTGATCAACGTTCCGGCGGATGCGCTGAAGGCTACGGTTGAAACTTACAACAAAGCCGTCGACGGCGAAGCTGAAGATGAATTCGGACGCAGCTTTGACGCGACGCCATCCGCTTACAGCCTGGCGGTCAACAAGATCGAAGGCGACAAGTATTATGCGATTCCGTTAAAAGCGTTGGTTGTGATGACGCTGGGCGGCGTTTCGATCGACACGCAGACGCATGTTCTGGATGAAAGCGGCAACGTCATTCCGGGTCTGTACGCGGCAGGCGAATGCACCGGCGGCATCTGGGGCAAGTTCGTTTCCGGCGGCACCGGCGTCATGGGCCCGATCACCTTCGGACGGATTGCAGGCCGTACTGCAATGACGGACACCTTGGCGGAAGGCTATACCGTGAAAGCGGCATCCAACCTGTTCGACGCTTCCTTGTTTGAGAAGGAAACGGCGTCCGCGGATCGCTTCGATATGAGCAAGACGCTGAAAGACGGCGAATACACGGCGACGGTCGAAGGCCAGGAAGGTCAGATGACAGTCAAGACGACAATCGCAGACGGCAAGATCAGCGCGGTTGAAATCGTTGAACAGCATGAAACAGCGGGTGTCGCCGATAAGGCGATCAGCGATCTGCCAGCGGCGATCGTTGCGGAAAACTCCGTCAATGTCGACACGATCTCGGGCTGCACGCTGTCCAGCGGCAGAATTCTTGATGCGGTCACCGACTGCCTGAACCAGGCTTCCGCACAGTAATTCAAGTTTACCTCAAGAAAAAAGACAGAATGATCAAAAGCGATTGTTCTGTCTTTTCTTATAGTATGAATGGGAAAGAGTTTGCAGCGGATCAATAAGTTTGTTATCCAATGTTTTGTTATTCAATGCAGAGCATCGTGCTGACGTGGAAAATTGGCAAATTATTCAATTTTTGCCAGATTTTCACGTCATTTTAGCTATTCAGTGAAGTCATTATTAAAGAGAGTGAAGCTGAAAAGTCTGTGAACCTTTAAACACAGAGGAAAAATAAAGGTTTCCAGTAAAGATTTGCTTTATTCTTATTTATAAACAAATCAGGGTGTTTGACAAGCGCCGGGTTTAATAATAAACTTAGGGTGCAAAAAAACAGGATAGAAAAGAGGTTTTTTCAATGAAGGATACATTAATTCACGCAATCAGTGCGAACGGGCATATTCGGGTGCTGACCTGCACCTCCACGCAGCTGGCGGAACAGGCGCGGAAGCAGCATGATCTGTGGCCGACCAGTGCGGCGGCGTTAGGCCGCGTGCTGACGATCACCGCGATCTTGGGCAGCATGTTAAAGACGGAAAAAGAAAAGGTGACCGTCCAGATCAACGGCGGCGGTCCCATCGGAACGATCATGGCCGACGGCTGGGCGAACGGCAATGTGCGCGGATTTGTCGGCGATCCAGAAATTTATCTGAAATATAACGATACCGGCAAGCTGGCGGTCGGAACGGCGGTCGGCAAGGATGGCTATTTAAAGGTCATTAAGCGGATGAACATGAAGAACGACTTCACCGGTCAGGTTGCGCTGGTCAGCGGCGAGATCGGCGAGGACTTCGCGTATTACTTTACAATTTCTGAACAGACACCTTCCGCGGTATCGCTGGGCGTACTGGTTGATACGGATAACTCGGTGATAGCGTCAGGCGGAATTCTGATCCAGATGATGCCGGAGGCCACGGAAGACGATATCAAGCTGGCGGAAGCCGCAGTCGCGAAGCTGCGTCCGGTTTCGGAGCTGGTGAAGGAAGGCCATGACGCCAGGGCGCTAGCGGCGATGTTGTTTGACGATCTGGAAATTCTGGAAGAAAAGCCGATCCAGTGGCATTGCGACTGCAGCAAGCAGCGCTTCAAAGCAGCGCTGACAACGCTGGATCGCGCGGAATTGGAAAAGATGCTGGAAGAAGACCACGGCTGCGAAGTAAAGTGCGAATACTGCAACAATAAAGTTCAGTTTACCGAAGATGATCTCCGCAGCATCCTGGAGTTCAAAGCGGCATGTGGAAAATAAGAAATCTTGAAATTGCCAATCCGGTCGTCATTGCGCCGATGGCCGGGATTTCCAACGCGGCGTTCCGGACGATCGCGCATGAATTCGGCGCGGGTCTGATCTATACGGAAATGATCAGCGACAAAGCGATCTGTTATTCCAATAAAAAGACGATGGAGATGACACAGCTGGCTCCGAATGAGCATCCGATCGCGATGCAGCTGTTCGGTCATGAAGAAGCGTCGATGATTCAGGCGGCGCAGGTGCTGGATAAAACGGACTGCGACGTGATCGACATCAATATGGGCTGTCCAGTACCGAAGGTTGTCAATTCCGGTTCCGGCAGCGCGATGATGAAGGATCCGGAAGCGACCTGTCAGCTGGTGCGTAAAATTGTGGCAGCGGTGGAAAAGCCGGTGACGGCCAAGATCCGTCTGGGCTGGGACAGTTCTTCGATCAATGTGCTGGAAATGGCGCGGGGATTGGAAGCAGCCGGCGTCAGCGCGCTGGCGGTTCATGGCCGGACGCGCAGTCAGCTGTATGAGGGCAAGGCCGATTGGAGCTGGATCAAGAAGGTGAAAGAAGCTGTTTCGATTCCAGTGATAGGCAACGGTGATCTGCGCAGTGTGGAAGACGCTGTGGCAAAAATTCAGGAGACTGGAGTCGATGCGGTGATGATCGGCCGGGGCGTATTGGGCAATCCGTGGCTGATCCGCGATCTGGTCTGCGCGTTCTCCGGGGAAGGGTCAGCCGAACCCGTCAGCGATCATGAAAAATTTGAGATTGCGCTGGAACACGCCCGCCGGTTGTGCACATTAAAAGGCGAACGGATTGGTATGAAGGAGATGCGCGGGCACGCCTGCTGGTACATCCAGGGCATTCCCTACTCCAACCGGATGAAAGATCGTATCAATCAGATGACAACCTATGCTGAATTTGAGTCGATGCTAAAGCTTTATGAAGAAGCGCTGGTCAGCGGTAATTTCGACAGGCTGTATCCGGCAGAGTAAATGAATCAAGAACGAAAGCCATTCCTGAAATCCGGGAGTGGTTTTTTTCCTTTCGAAATTGACAAACGGAAAAGATTGTTATACTGTATTATTATGAATAGTACAGATTGCGGATACGCAATCCAGCAGATCCTTTTGCGATCTTGGGGGATAATCAGAATGGGAAAGAAATTGTTTGCGATGTTGACGATGGCCTTCATGCTTTGCGGGTGCGCAACGGAAATGAATGCGCTGCAGGAAGAAAAAGTGGGAGAACAATGCACGAAACCGGTAGAGCTGAGAGTCGCTGCATTATCTGAAGTCTGGTCAACCGCGCAGTATTATTATGGATATTGGAATCAGATGCCGGAGGATTTTGACTGAGATGAGAAATATCAGGAATTTTTACCGCGGGTGATGAATGCGGAAACGGATGATGAATATGTTGACGCCATGCGGGAATTTGTTGCTTTGCTTCATGATGGACATACCAACTTTATTCCCGCGTCAGAATATCAGCTGAACAAAGCCTACCTGCCTTTTGACCTGGAAGATCTTGATGGCAGGCTGTTTCTCAAAGCTGCCAGCCGGAATTATGAAGTTCCTTTAGGCAGTGAACTCCTTGAAGTGGAAGATCAGCCCGCACTCGATTACATCTTGAAGAATTTTGAAAAGTATGTACCGGTGCTGACGGAACCCGCCCATGAAATCGAAACGGTAGAGCAGTTTTTAAAAGATGAAAAAGGAAAAGAGATTACATTAAAATGGTTAACCCCGCAGGGTGAATTTGTAGATTCAAAAGCCAGTTATGAAACCTCAGGTTCCATTTATGTAAATCAGTTAAAAACACCGTCACTTTCAGATAAGAAACTTCTGCTTAAATCCAGTCCTTATTTTATGTGTGAACTTAACGAAGATCTTGTGTATTTGGAAATAACATCTTTTATGGGAGACAGTGAAGATCTCTATTATGAACAAGTCATGCCCCTGCTTGAACCATATTCAGGGGTAATTATTGATATTCGTCACAATGGCGGTGGGAATTCATATAATGGGGATATCGTGTTAAATTCTTTTACAGATCAGCCTTTACCAAGAACCTTCCGCTTTGAATCTGAATTTCATTCTTCCTGGATTCCGTATGGAGACAATGATGATTCTCTCTTCTATAGTGGAGGAGAACTTGACGAATCTGCTCAGCGCATGGTAAAACATGAGTATTATGGGATAGATGAAGAAATTGATGATTATCTGAGCCATATCGAAGAGCTTGAGGATCATCGGGAATTTCCTAAGAAACCTTTTACAATGGATAAACCTGTCGTTATTCTTACTTCGCCATATGCTGGATCGGCGGCGGATACTTTTTCTGTTACAGCGAAAGCTATGGATAATTTTACACTGATGGGTCTGAGAACCCATGGAGCGACAGGAAATATTTATGATGTCTCTCTTTCAGATGGAAGCAAGTATACTTTATCAATTATGAATTGTTACGGTCCAAATAAAAAAAGTATTTGGAATCGCGGTGCAGAGCCGGACATTGAAATGTGGACAACGCCGGAAGATTTACTGAGCGGTGAGGATACCGTTTTAAATGCCGCGATTGAAACACTGCAGCGTCAAATCAAGGAACGAACAGGAGAATGACATGTTTACAATAGATCAGCACAGCCGTCAGCCGATATATGAACAGCTGAAGGAACAAATTATCCGGTATGTCAGTCTGGGTGTTCTGCAGCCGCAGGACCGGATGCCCTCGGTGCGGATTTTGGCGCGGGAGTTGGGGATCAATCCCAATACGGTGGTGAAAACCTATCAGGAGCTGGAAGACGAAGGCATTCTGGTCACAGAACCTAAAAAAGGTTTTTTTGTCAGCGATCAGAATGTGCATTCCATTTTAAGTTTGAGACAAAAAGAAGAATTCCGCAAAGCGGTAATCCGTTGTCAGGAAACGGGGATATCCGAAGATGACGCGCAGAAAATTGTCCGGGAAGTCTATGAAGGAAAGCAGGGGTAAACCATGTTAAGGGTGGAAAATTGCCGGAAGGTGTATGACGAACAAACGGTATTGGAACATTGCAGCTTGGAGTTGGCGTCCGGTTCGATCCTGGGGCTGATCGGAATCAACGGAGCGGGGAAATCCACACTGCTGCACTGTATCAGCGGCGCGATTCCCGTCGATGAAGGAACAATTACATGGAAAGAACAGCCGGTGCTCGATCATCCGGAGGTGAAACAGAAGATTTTTCTGGTTCAGGATGAACCCGTTTTTGCACAGACGGAAAATGCCCGGGAACTGATCGAATATCTTTCCTTATTTTATCCGGCCATGGAATCGGAGTTATTCTACGATCTGTTAAGCCAGTTAAAGCTCAATCCGAAACAACCTTTCTCCGCTTTCAGCAAGGGGATGAAACGGCAGGTTTTGATGGCCGCAGGGCTGGCGGCGCACCCGGAGCTGCTTTTGATCGACGAGGTGTTTGATGGGTTGGATCCGTTTGCCCGGCGGCTGCTTCAAGGTCAGCTGGCGGCGCAGACCGTTGAGGAAGGCATGAGTTCGATATTAACCTCGCACCGGCTGAGCGATCTGGAGAATTTCTGCGATGAATACGCGTTGTTGGACAAGAAGCGGATTCTGCATCAGAACTCCATGTTTCAAACGCAAAAGGAGCTGGTTAAAGTCCATCTCGCGTTTGATCATCCGATCAATCCCGCGATGTTTCAGGATCTTGAGGTGCTGAAGCTGGAAATTCATTCCCGGATGGCGCAGGCGATTCTGCGCGGCGATCATGACGAGGTGGAAGCGAAGCTGCGGAAGCAGAATCCGGTCATTCTTGAAATCTTTGATTGTACGCTGGAAGAAATATTCCTGGCGCAGCTGGAAAAGCGGGAGGAACTGCAATGATCCACAAGAAATTATTAACGGCCATGTTAAAGAAAGATTTTAAATTGTTTCTCTGCCTGCTGCTTCTGGATTTGTTGATCATGCCGTTTGTCTATGTCAATTTTCCAACGATGATGGACGATGCCAGTCTTCTGTTTAACTTTTATTTTATCTATCTGCTGCTGCTCATCATCATCCTGATCCGGCGTCAGCTCGGCTTTACGATGAAGCGGGAGGAAAAAATTCATGACTATCAACTGCCGCTGACGAAAAGAAGTTTGATTTTGACACGGTTAACAGCTGGAATCCTTGTCTTCCTGATTCCTTATCTGATCGCCTGGCTGATCCTGGGGATTCTCATGCTTGATCGCCATGCCACTGTGATCTCAATCTGGAATGGAACGGTACAGCTGATGCTGGCGATGGTGATCTATCTTTGTTTTTGCGCCTGGGTATTTCTGCGCAGCCGCAAATCGTTTCAGGCGATGCTGACGATCGCGGTCTGGACGCTGGCTCCGGTCTTTGTCGTGTCAGCGTCTGTGGATATTATGCGGGAAACGGTCACATATCGTTATCAGCTCAGGGAATTCTTTACGCTGCTGCATGATTTCGGATGTCTGCCGGGTTTGTTTACCCTTGCGGCAAAGGGATTGATTTGCGACTCTACATTTCCTTCGTTAGGAAGCTGTCTGCTTGTTGACGGCATTTATCTGGCCGTCGCGTTGCCTGCAGTCTATCAGGTGACCAAGAATTCAGCGGGGAATGAACATAAAACGTTAATGCAAAGCGCTGTATTTAAGCTGATGCCGGCCGCTTCTGCCGCCGGCGTGCTGATTTGGGGATCGTTGACGGCGGTCAGGCCGCAACAATGTCTGCTTTCCGTGATTCTGGCAGCTGTCCTCTACTTGTTGATCCGTTTTCTTTCTTACTCGAAGATTCAGTTGAATAAAATGATGCTGCTGGTACTGACCGTCGAGTTTCTGGTGGTTCAGGGAATTTTCTTGTCGTGGCGGGTCAGCGGCGGCTGGGGCATGACCCGGCAGACGACCGTCGAGGACGTCTTCTTTATCAATCATTATGATGGTCTTGGCAAAGTCGGCAGCTATTATAAATACTTTAACGTGGAGAATACCGCGAGTTTAAGTAAGGAGGATAAAGAAATCCTGATTCAGGCACAGGTGGAAACGGATAAGCGGTATCGCCGCCAAGGGTTGAAAGACGCGGCGGGCGTCATCCAAATGATTTACCGCACCCATGATGATAAATACAGTTATTATCTTCCTTATTATGCGGATATTATGGAACCGGCGATAGAACTGCTGGAAGAACAGGATGTTCCGATCTCCACTTATCTTCGTGTTGATTATCCGGGCTGGGAGAATGCCTTCTATTTACAAGGGCTGAACATCAAGCTGTTTTAATTCAGTTTGAGGTTATCCCTGTCAATTAAGCTGCAATGAAGAGTAAGCTAAACTCTGATTCGCTCCGCTTCTGCTTTCCATCCGGGAAAATTTGTAAAACCCGTTTATAAAGCCCTGAAATGACATTTCACCCGTTGACAAACAATTTGAAAATGCTATAATCTAAACGATTATTTGCGCGAGGAACAGAGGAGTAATCCGGAAACGCTGCAGCGAGAGAGTCCCGGCTGGTGAAAAGGGATATGCAGAATCCGGACGAATAAAGGCTGGGAGCGTCAACGCAGACCTGCGTTACGGGCAGACTGAAATCAATCAGTCACTAAGATGATTAAAGCGATTTAATCATGAATTAGGGTGGTACCACGATGACAACTCTCGTCCCTATCGGATTTGAGAGTTTTTTTATTAGCAAAAGGAGGAAAAGAAAATGGAACAGAAGTTATCAGAACAGGAACTGGTTCGCCGTCAGAAGATGGAGGATCTTCGGGCCAAAGGCATTGATCCGTTTGGCCATGCGTTTGCGCGCACGCACCGTTCCGCCCAGCTGCGGGAAGAGTATGGCGAAGTAAGCCAGGAAGAGTTGGAAGAAAAGAAGATTCCGTGCGCCATTGCCGGCCGCATCATGACCAAGCGCCGGATGGGCAAGCTGGGCTTTATGCACTTGCAGGACCGCGACGGCCAGATTCAGGTCGTCGTCAACAAGGGCGTGGTTGGAGAAGAGGTTTACGAGCTGTTTAAGGCTGCCGATCTGGGCGATATCGTCGGGATCGAAGGCTATGTCTGCAAGACCAACACCGGCGAACTGTCGGTGAAGGCGGAGAAACTGGAGCATCTGACCAAGGCGCTGCGGCCGCTGCCGGAAAAATTCCACGGCCTGCAGGATGTTGAGGAACGTTTCAGAAGACGGTATGTCGATTTGATCATGAATGAAGACAGCCGCAAGATCGCGATGCTGCGCCCGAAAATCATCCGCGCTGTCCAGCATTATCTGGATGGTCAGGGCTTGATGGAAGTCGAAACCCCGGTGCTGCAGCCGATTTTAGGCGGCGCCGCGGCAAGACCGTTTGTGACTCATCACAACACACTGGATATGGATTTCTATCTGCGGATTGCGACGGAGCTGCCGTTAAAGCGCCTGATCGTCGGCGGATTGGAAGGGGTTTATGAAATCGGCCGCCTGTTCCGCAACGAAGGCATGGATCCGAAGCACAATCCGGAATTTACAACCGTGGAAGCGTATGTGGCTTACAGCGATATCGAAGGGATGATGGCGCTGAACGAAGGTCTGTTTGAAAGCGTCGCAATGGAAGTCTTCGGTAAGACTGACTTTACGCTGGGCGACAAGCAGATTTCCCTGAAAGCTCCGTATAAGCGCTGGCACATGGTCGACGCGGTAAAGGAAGTCACCGGCGTTGATTTCTGGAAAGCCATGAGCGTTGAGGAAGCGCTGGCTTTGGCTAAGGAACACGGCGTTGAGGTCCAGCCGCATGAACGCACAGTCGGTCATATCATCAACCTGTTCTTTGAACAGTTCTGTGAGGAAAAGATCACGCAGCCGACGTTTGTCTATGGTCATCCGGTAGAGATTTCGCCGCTGGCCCGCAAGAATGCAAAGGATCCGCGATTCACAGATCGCTTTGAGCTGTTGATCTACGGCACGGAATATTCCAACGCGTTCAGCGAGCTGAACGATCCGATTGATCAGCGCCAGCGTTTTGAGGAACAGCTGAAGCTGAAGGAAATGGGCGACGCGGAAGCCAGCGAAATGGACGTCGATTATGTCGAAGCGCTGGAATACGGCTTACCGCCGACCGGCGGCATCGGCATCGGCATCGACCGCTTCGTGATGCTGCTGACAGGCCAGGAATCAATCCGCGAAGTGCTGTTATTCCCGCACATGAAGAATCGCAACGAGTAAGAAAAAACAGAACCAGAAGAGGAATGGCTGATTCAAAGGCGATTCCTTTTTTTGTTGAATCAAGGAGGATGTTTCATTGGAATTTTTGTCGGTCATGCCTGTTTGTTTCCCAAGGGATCCGGAAATAAAAGAAACTGATAATTCAATCATGAATAATGGTAAAATGATAGCCGAGAGGTGAAGCCTATGTTTAAAACCGGCCAGTTATCCCGGGCTTTTGAAATTGATCGAACAAGCTTGAACTATTATGTCCGCACCGGTCTGCTCAATCCGGATATGCTGGACAATCAATATCATACCTACTCGTTTCAGGATTTCGTCGCACTTTCCTATATCCGCCATTACCGCGGTCTCGGCTTTTCCATGAGCGAGATTAAAGCGCTGACACGGCAGAGCGACAACGAGGAAAAACTCCAATATTGCCAGAATGAAATGCAGACGATTGACGATCAAATCCGCCTGCTGCGGCTGAAACAGCGCTTTCTGGAAAATTTCATCAACCTGCTTCGTTTCTATGAAAGCTATCGCGATCATCCCATGCTGCTGATAACGGAACCTTATTATTTTATCAAACGGGAAGCGTTGGGCGATCCGGTGCTGAAGGCGTTGTATAAGCAGCTGCCCAGCAATGAATTCACGGCAATCTGCGATCAGGACTTCAAAGTGACGCTGCGGCCGCAGTCGGCGCAGGGACTGGTGCTGAAAGAAGCGTGGGTCAGGGAATTTCAGCTTCCGCTGCCGGAACAGGCTATTTTTTATCCGGCGGAACAGCGCTGCCTCTGCGCGTTTCGCGTCGGGGGAACTGCGTTTGAAACGCAGCTGCAGGCGTCCTTGCGCGGTCTCTATCAGACAATGGAAAACCAGGGGGTGCGGCTGCAGCGGGAGTTCGTCATTTATCTGTTGATCAGTAAGTACAATCAGGCGGACGAATATTTCGACGTCTATGTCGATATTCCTCTGAAAACGCTTGACTGATGAATAGTTCATCAGTTTATACTTGCTTTGTGAGCGGATGAACGAGATCTGCTTTCAAGGAGGGAAAGATTTTGAAAGAGTGTTCAAGAAGAAATTTCATCAAAGGCATGGCCGCGTCAGCGGCAACGCTGGCTGTCGGCGGTTTGTTAGCCGGATGCGCGGCGAATGAAGCGCCGAAAGCTGAAAACCAGGACGGCGGGGAACAGCGGACCTGGGATAAGGAAACGGACGTTCTGATCTTAGGCGCCGGCGGCGCGGGCATGTGCGCAGGTTATGAAGCAACCCAGGCCGGTGCGAAAGCGTTGATTTTGGAAAAAGCGGAAAGCTTCGGCGGCACGTCGATCCGTTCCGGCGGGATTATCCAGGCTTCCGGCACCGCGGCCCAGAAAAAGCTGACGAGCTATCAGGAGGATACGGCGGAAAAGCATGCGCAGTATTATCTGGAAGAGGGCGAAGGCACGCTGGACGAGGAACTGGTCAAGGATATGACAGCCGGCTCGGCGGGCCATATCGAATGGCTGGAAAGTCTGGGGCTGGAGTTTACCAACGTCACCGGCTCCGCTCATGTGCCGATGGCGGATGAGAGCAATTATGCCGACCGGATTCATGGTACGGACGTCGGTGCTTCCGGGATGTTCACGGCGGTTCATGACGCGGCAGAGAAGAGCGGCGTTGAATTTATGTATAACACGGAAGCGACCAGACTGATCGTTGAAAACGGCAAGGTCGTCGGCGCGGAAGCGTTATCGGAAGGTAAAACCATCGCGATCAAGGCGAATAAGGGCGTGATCATCGCGACATCCAGCATTGACCACAATCAGGAAATGAGCAAGGCGCTGAGTCCGAATCAGTATTATGACAATGCCAATTCGATCTGCGCGGCGGCGCCAACCAACACCGGCGACGGAATCCGGATGGCGGCGGCGATCGGCGGACAGCTGACGCATTTCGGCGGGGTCATCGACCTGACGGGCAAGACCAGCGCAGGCATTAACCGCCAGACGCCGCTGATGCCCTGTTTCTTCGTAAATAAATATGGCCGTCGTTTCGCCTGCGAAGATACGACGTATGCGCTGACTTCGCGCGAACTGTGGCGGGAGATGACCAGGACGAATCACGCCTGCTACACGATCTGCGGCCCGAATGCCGTTATGACCAAAGAAAAGCTGGATGAAATGGTGGCGTCCGGCAAAGCCTTCACAGGGGCGACGATGCAGGAGTTGGCGGCGCAGATTGACGTCGACGGCGAAAATCTGCAGGCGACGCTGGATCAGTGGAACAAGGATATCACAGAATCCGGGAAGGATCGTCAGTTTGACCGTGCGACCGGATTGGAAGTCATCGAAGGTCCGTATTATGCGTTTGAAGAAGGGTTCATGAACCTGGGCTCGATCGGCGGTCTGAAGATTACCCTGAACTGCGAAGTCGTCAACACCCAGGGCGAAGTGATTCCGGGGCTGTATGCCGCAGGCATGGCGTCCGCCGGCTGGGTGGGTCCGTTCTATCCGGGATCGGGAACCGCTTTGCTGGGTGCGATTCACTGGGGCCGCAAAGCCGGCAAGGTCGTCGGCGCGCTGTAAGTCTGCGGGCTTAAGCATTGATCAGCGAAAGTTAAATTTGATCTATTTAAAAACGACAGGATGCAGATAATGGCCTGTCGTTTTTACGTTCAAAAAGAGTGGCAAAGGTCAGAGCGGGGGGAAATTCGCCATGAAATCGTCCTTCCTGCACTAATGCTTCATCTGATAATCCGTGCCCCACGCCTGCATCGCATCGAGCACCGGCTTTAAACTATACCCCAGCTCAGTCAGCGCGTATTCCACCCGCGGGGGCACCTCGGCATACACGGTGCGCGTCAGTAAGCCGGAAGCTTCCATTTCCCTTAACTGCGCCGTCAGAACCTTCTGCGTCACCGTACCGATCGACTTCTTCAATTCCCCGAAGCGTTTCGCTCCGGGCAGTAAATCCCGCAGAATGAGAACCTTCCATTTGTTGCTGATAAGCGTCAGAGTGACTTCCACCGGGCAGGCTGGCAATCGCTTCTCCTGGATTGCCTCGCTCATAATCTTCCTTCTTTCCTCATTAGTATCTTTTTGGAACCTAGAGCACAATTAAGTGCTTACTTTCGTTTTGATCCCTTTAATGCTATTCTAATCCTGACGAAGGACAAACACAAGTCCTTTTGTGGAAAACCTGAAGGAGGAAAAGAAAATGCAGGAAGTGATTCAGTTCTTAAACGAAAATCCGGTTCAATACCTGGCGACGGTTGGCCGCGATGGCAAGGCGAAGTGCCGTCCGTTCATGTTTGCCGGCGAAAAAGACGGCAGGCTGTGGTTCTGCACAAACAACACGAAGGAAGTCTATCAGGATATGCTGACGAATCCCAACGTTGAGCTCAGCGTAGCCAGTCCGGCTTATGCCTGGATTCGCCTTAATGGTAAAGTTGTTTTTGAGGATAACCGTGCAGTTAAGGAAATGTGCCTTGAAAATCCGATCGTCAAAGGTCAGTATCAGACGCCGGACAATCCAATCTTCGTCGTCTTCTATCTGGCGGACGCGCACGCTGTGATCGCTGATTTCTCCGGCAATCCGCCGCAGGAATACTCGTTCTAATCGACAAACCGGCAGACCGTTGAGGTCGGCCGCTTTTTAGCACAGAAAGGAGACGGAGTCATGGAAAAGGAAGATATTTTAAAAATCTTGCAGGAAGACATTCATTCGGTAATCGTCGCGACGCTGGATGACGAAGGCCGGCCGCAGACCCGTGCGATCGACATCATGTTGATCGAAGACGGGAAACCGATCTTTTTGACGGCGCGTGGAAAAGCCTTCTATGATCAGCTGACAACGCAGAAGTTTATCGCGTTGTCAGGCGTAAAGGCCGGCGTTTCCGTCTCGCTGCGAGGCAAGGTCCGACCGGCGGATCCGGGATTGCTGGAGCGGGCTTTCCAACAGAATCCCTACATGCAGACGATTTATCCGGGAACGACCCGGCAGGCGTTGGTCATGTTTGAGCTTTATGAAGGACAGGGAGACTATTTTGATCTCAATCCGCGGCCGGTTTACCGCCAGCGCTTTACGATCGGCCTAGCTCAACCGGCGGGCATGCGGTATGGGATCACGGCGAAGTGCGACGGCTGCGGCGTTTGTCTGAGTGTTTGTCCGCAGCAGTGTATTGCGTTGATCGGTAAGCAGGCGCAGATTCAACAGGAACATTGTCTGCATTGCGGACAGTGCCAGCTGCATTGCCCGAAGCACGCTGTGGTGCGCGAACCATGAATCAGGATGAACGCTGTACCTGGCTGATCCGTCAACTTCTGCGTGAACAGAGATGGGAAGAGCAGATTGAAATCCCTGATCAATTTTCCCAGCGCCAGCACTTGCTGCGCGGTCTGATGAACGTGCGCCCGCCCTGGCCGATGGATCCAAAGTGGCTGCGGATTCAGGACGATTATTTACAGACAGAGCTGAATTCTTCTGTCATATCCGAAGCAGCCACATTGCCTGAGTTGGAACCGGGCATCAGTTTGTGGCAGGGCGACATTACCAAAATCAAGGCGGATGCGATCGTCAATGCCGCCAACAACGCGCTGCTAGGCTGCTTCATACCCAATCATGGCTGCATTGACAACGCGATTCATTCTGCCGCCGGGATCCAGCTGCGGCTGGCATGCCAGACCTTGAGGGAAAATCAGAAAATGCCGGAGCCGGTCGGTCAGGCTGAAATCACGCCGGGGTTCAATTTGCCGGCTTTGTGGGTGCTGCATACCGTCGGTCCGCAGGTCCGCGGCGTGCTGACCTCACGGCATTGCGAGCAGCTGGCAGCCTGTTATACCGCATGTTTACAGAAAGCGGCCGCCTGTCAGCTGAAAACGCTGGTCTTCTGCTGCATCTCGACGGGAGAATATCATTTTCCTTCCCAGACTGCCGCGCAGATTGCGATCCGCACGGTCCGGACGTTTTTAAGGAAAAATGACGAACCGTTGAAAGTCGTGTTTAATGTGTTCCGCGATCACGACGCCCAACTTTACCGCGCAGGATTGGGCTGTGCTGAAGAGGAAGACAACCGGTGAAAATTGCTGAGCCGAAAACAGGATCCGCGGCTTCTATCCGAGCGATGAAAGAACGTTCAATACGTCAGAAAGGTGAGATTTACGATGAAAGATCAACGAGCCAGCACTGTGGAAAATTCCATCACAGCCTTGCGGAAAGCGCTGAATGAGGCGCAGGCGGTTGTGATCGGCGCGGGGGCCGGCTTATCCATCAGCGCCGGCTTCACGATTTCCGGTCCCCGGTTTTATGAATATTTTCAGGATTTTGCGGATGCGTATGGATTTCAGGACATGTATTCCGGCGGCTTTTATCCGTTTACAACGCTGGAAGAATATTGGGCTTACTGGAGCCGTTATATTGAGCTGAACCGCTATCGCCCTGCGGAGTGTCCGGTTTATGAAGAACTATGGGAACTGGTAAAGGGAAAGGACTACTTCGTGATCACGACGAATGTCGACCATCAGTTTCAGAAAGCAGGTTTTGACCGCCGCCGGCTGTTTTATATGCAGGGAGATTACGGATTATGGCAATGCAGCGTGCCGTGTCATCAGAAAACCTATGACAATGAGGCGCTTGTGCATGAAATGGTCCGGTCGCAAACCCATCTTCGGATCCCCTCCCGGCTGATTCCCCGTTGTCCCCGCTGCGGCAAACCGATGAGTATGAATCTGCGGATTGATTCCTCATTTGTCGAAGATGAAGGCTGGCATGCGGCATCACAGCGTTATGGTGAATTTCTCCGGCAGCATATGCACAAAAGAATTTTGTTTCTGGAGCTGGGCGTGGGCTTGAACACGCCGGGGATTATAAAATACCCTTTCTGGCAGATGACAGCGCAGAATTCCAAAGCAATTTATGCCTGCATCAATAAAACGGAAGCGCTATGCCCGGAAGAGCTTGCAAAACAGGCGATCTGTATTCAACAGGATATCGGTCTGGTTCTTGCCCAGCTGTAATTTCACATCTTCGTTTGAGCGGAGAGAGAAGTGCTGAAAAGAAGACGTCTGTCTGAACTTCATTTTTGTCCGCCTGGTAATGAATAAGAGGAACGACCAGAGAACTTGTCATAAATCGAAATGGTCAGGAGACTGACCTTTTTGACGTGGGAATCCACAATGGGATGGAAAGCAGGCCGATGTCTTGACAAGACCTGGACTCTGCGGTTTCTAACGAAGGGGATTGATGAGAAGCGGACTCTGCGGTTTCAATGAGCGGAGTTTTGATCATCATGACGAGCGCAGCGGCAAAGTGAAAATTCACGATAGAAGTGAAAAAGGAGATCAAAAGAACTTGAAACTTGTCCTGATCTGTTAGAAACTTACATCAGAAGACTCTGGATCTTCATCGGACATCCGGAGGATTAAAGGAGCGGAACCAATGAAATTAGAATTAACGGCAACAGGGAAAATCAAATACTGTGTTTTTCATGCGGAAGCTGTACCCTTTCGTCAGGATGACTATGGCGGCCCGGCGTGGCAGTGCCGCTTAGGAGAGGAACTGCGCACGTCAACTTCGCCGCGTTTTAAGGAAGGCTGGTTTAAGGAAGCGTTCTTCGGGGTTGAACTGCGCTATCGTTTCCAGACGGAAGGAGATAGTCTGATCATCGAGGCGGAAGCGGAGAACCAAAGCTCGCAGACAATGCCGCTGGATCAGCTGGGGCTGCGCATCGGTCTGGATTGCTGCATGGAAAGCTATCCGCAATGGGACACGGTATTTGCGCCGACGCTATTGCGGTGTGAGAAAACATACTACTGGGGTTTTCTGTCCAGTCCTTCAGGCCGGCGGCTTGGAATTTACAGCCCGGATCCGATCGCCAGCTGGCATCTCGACTACAACCGGTTTTTCGCGGATGGCGGACATCGGATCATGACGTTCTGTCTGGACTTTCTGCAAAGCGGGAAGCTGCCGGACCGGCATCCTCAATCCCGGCCGCTTAAGCCGTGGGAAACGCGCCGGTGGCGGATTGAAATCGCCGAGCTGGCTGCAGAACAAGCGGTGCCATCGTGGCTGGCGGAAAAGGGCGTACCGGTTTTTGCGGGCGAGCGCTGGAGCGCGGAATGCGGAAGTGTGCTGGAATTTGAACTGTTGTCCCGGACGGAACCAACGCTGTTGGCAGAGGGACGGGCGGTGCCTTGTTCGCTGAAAAAGCCGGGCGTATACACAGTGCGGCTGAAATCGGACCAGCCCCGCGAACTTCGTCTGACGGCCTCGAATGGGAAGCATCAGAGTGAAGCGTGGGTTCAGTTTATCCATCCATGGCGGACGATCATGGAAGAAGCGGCGCGGCAGGCGCTGAGTCAGCCGCAGAAAATGGGAACGCATTGCGAGAGCTGGTATGGTTTGTTTACCGGCGCGGCCGCGATCCTTCATGATCTGGATTTTGACCGTGCGGCATATCTTAAAAAGGTTCGCGAGCTGGTGCCGCTGGGCTTTGACGTTGAACAAGGCTGTCCGACTGTGCATCCTGGCCGAATTCAGAATACCGCCTGCATGATCGGTTTGATGGCGGATCTCGGCGCCGCGCTGCACAGTGACGAACCGCTGGAACTGGGCGCGAGACTGGCTGACTGGCTGATCGAGCACAGTCAGCGGGAAGACGGCGCTTTCTGCAACGGCAAAGGAAAGCACTACACGAGTGTTATTTATATTGCGAAAAGCCTGCTTGAACTGGTTCTGGAAGAACGCCGGCAGCCGGAAGCTTTATGGCAGGCGCGCGCCCAGCGGCATTTTGAGGCGGCGAAGCGGGCGGTTGACGAGCTGGCGCTGCATCGGGATAACATAGAAACCGAAGGCCAGGCCACGCTGGAGGACGGCATGCTGACCTGCTCTGTCGCGCAGCTGACGATGCTGGCGAAAATGCTGGAGCCGGAAGCACGCCGGCCGTATATTGAAGCGGCAGAATGCTTAGTCCGCAAGCATCGCTGTCTGGAACGGACCGTCGTGGCGGACAGCCGCTGCAGCGGGACGACGCTGCGGTTTTGGGAAGCGCAGTACGACGTGCTGACGATGGGCAACATGATCAATTCTCCGCACGGCTGGAGCGCCTGGAAGGTGTACGGCATGATCGATCTGTATCTGCTGAGCGGCCGGCGTGACTATCTGATCGACGCGATGAATACGCTGATGAGCTGCGTCAGTCTGCTGGATGTGGAAAACAAAACGCTGAACTGGGCGTTTGTGCCCGATCCGCACCGCGAGGTCATGTCCTTCGTTGGGGATCCGGAAAACCCCGGCCGCGGAAAGTTTCAGGCGCGGACGATCGCAGAGGAGCGCGTCGGGATGATCAGCGGCTGGTATCATGCACCTGAAAATACCGCGGTGTTTGGATATCTTGGCAGCTGGCCGGACGTGACGACCGATCAGGGCGGCTGCTGCGACAACGATGTGCATGAGATTTTCAAATGCGTGGAGGAAGTCATCTTAACCCGCGCCTATGTTCATGAAGAAGACGGCCGATGGGACGCATTTCACTGCACCGTGGAAAACACGGCAGAGGGACTGACGATCCGGCCGCGGGAAGCGTTAGTAGATCAAGTTCATGTCCAGCTGACGCAGCCGATGAACATCACAGTGGAGTTTGCCGGCGAGCGAGTGACCGCCCGGCTGCAAAGCGGCTGGATCATTCGGACAGGAACTTGGGCAGAGTGAGGCGGCAGGGAGGAAGAGAATGTCGGGAAAATGGAAGATCGGGGTTGCGGTCAGCGCCCTGTTGTTAGGCGGCTGCGTCAAAGCGGGTACGCTGCCGAAGAAGAACGAACCGCTGACGCTCGTCATCGCCACGGATCTGCATTATTTAGCGCCGGAGCTGCACGATCAGGGCGAGCGCTTTCAACGATTGATTGAGGAAAGCGACGGCAAGCTGACGGAAAAGAGCGAAGCTCTCGTTGATCAGTTCGTACAGGAAATGCTGCAGAAGAAACCGCAGGCCGTCCTGCTGAGCGGTGATCTGACCTTCAACGGCGAAAAGCTCAGCCATCAGCGGCTGGCGCGGAAGCTGCAGGTTTTGACGGAAGCGGGCATCGACGTGTGGGTAATTCCCGGCAATCATGATCTAAATAACGCCTCGGCGGCTTCGTTCAGTCAGGCTCAGGCTCGTCACGTCGAATCGGTCGACGCGGCGGAGTTTGCCGCGATCTACCAGAATCTGACCTGTCATCCCGCAATCAGCTGCGATCCTCAATCGCTGAGCTGCCTCGTTCCATTAGCGGAAGACGTTCAGCTGCTGCTGATCGACGCCAATCGTCCGGAAGATCCGGGCGCCGTGAGCGAAGAAACGCAGCGCTGGATCGAGCGTCAGCTGGAAAAAGCGCAGGCAGATCAACAAACCATACTCTCCCTCAGCCATCAGAATCTGGCCGATCACACGGCGATGTTCTCCTATGGATTTACCGCGCGGGGGGCGGCATCCGTCCGAGCGCTGCTCAGCACTTATGATGTGCGCGTGAATTTCAGCGGACATATGCATATTCAGCATATCCAGAAGCAGGAGGGGCTTGTGGATGTCGCAACATCCTCCTTGTCCGTCACGCCGCTGCACTACGGTGTGATCACGCTGGATGCGGACCGCACGCTGCATTATCAGACCGAATCGCTGGCCGATCCTGACTTGCAAAGTCAGGCAAAGCTTTGTTTTGATCAGACGACCCGGCGGCAGATGCAAAGCGCGCTTGAGGTGCTGAAACTGAGCCCGCAGGAAACGGCGGCGATGATCGAGCTGGCGGTAATGATGAATGATGAAATTTTTGACGGAACACTGGCGGAAAACAAGCCGCGGATCCGACAGGATGCAGCCTGGTATTTATGGCAAAGGGAAGGGAAAGACTTGTTTTTCGGTCAGTATCTGGAAGCGATGTGGAACGAAGCGACGCCGGACAATAATGAAATCACGCTCCCGCTGCGGTGAACTAAAAACCGAACGATATTCCTTTCGCCAATATCCGAAGCCGGACGCAATCCGGCAATTCAATTTAACAGGGATCGAAAGGGAACCTTTGTTGCTCTGCGGAAAATGAATCGCAGACCAGAGAAGATAAGCATTTTACATTTGCAAAATCTGGAACTATACTGAAGATGAATCAGGAAGAATCTGAGCGTCTGCGGTATTTTTTCATTCCTTTCGTTTATTCGGACAAGGAAGATCCATGGAGAAAGTATAAAATGCCGGAGGCGGACAGGTTAAAGGAGGCATGAAAGATGGAATTCACTCAAGTTGTTCAAAACCGTTACTCGTGTAAGAAATTCGACGGCCGGCCTGTGGAAAAAACGCAGCTGGAAGCGATTTTAGAAGCTGGAAGGCGGGCGCCGACAGCGAAGAATCTGCAGGAACAGAGAATTTACGTCATCCAGTCCCAAACCCTACTGGCAAAGTTGGATCAGGTCACGCCATGCCGGTATAACGCGTCCACGGTCGTGGTGGTCGCTTTCGATAAGAACAATGTGTTCACCTATCCGGGCGGACAGCGTGACTCCGGCGTCGAAGATGCGACGATCGTCGCGACGCACATGCTGCTGGCAGCGGAAAACGCAGGCGTCGACAGCTGCTGGGTCAATCTCTTCAATCCGGAAGAAATGGCAAAGATGTTGAATTTGCCGGAGAATGAAGAAGTGCTGATGGTTCTCGATCTGGGGTATGCGGCAGAAGGCTTTAAAGCACTGCCGGCGCACAGTCAGCGCAAGCCGCTTGCCGAGACCGTGACTTATTTGGAGTAGAAGGAGGAAAAAGGGATGAGTAAAAAATTAGTCGCTTATTTTTCAGCCAGCGGAGTAACCGGGAAAGTTGCCAAAACTCTGGCTTCCGCCATCCATGCCGATCTGTTTCAGATTGAGCCGGCGACGCCCTATACCGATGCCGATTTAAACTGGAATGATCCGCAATCCCGCAGTTCCGTGGAAATGCGGGATAAAACATCCCGGCCTCAAGTGAAAAACAAAGTGGAAATGATGGAGGACTATGACACAATCTTCGTCGGATTTCCGATCTGGTGGTATGTCGCGCCGACGATCATCAACACTTTTTTGGAACAATATGATCTGACTGGGAAAAAGGTGATTCCCTTCGCGACCTCCGGTTCCAGCGGGATGGGCAATACCAACGCGGAACTCCGGGGCTCCTGTTCCGGCGCACTTCTTTGCGAAGGCCAGCGCTTCGCTTCCTCGATTGGGGCTGATGCGCTGAAAGCCTGGGCTGATTCATTCTAAAATACTGCTGAAGCACTGTGGAGAACCGCGGTGCTTTTTTTCATATTGAATCTAAAAAATAAAATGTGATCTATTTATCTCAAAGTGATTGACTTTTGAAAGATGTGTGATATATTTATCTCATAAAGAGAGAAATATATCTCTTGGAGGTGCTCTGATGAATCGAAAGTCAATGACACGTTGGCTGCTTGCCGGGGGTCTGGTTCTGGCGGTGATGCTGGCGTCCTGTGCTTACTCTGTCCTTTACAATGAAAGCCGTTGGGTCGCACCGATGGACTTATCCACCTATCAGTTCCGGATGGAGGATCTGCCGATGTTGATCGCGGTGCCGCTGTTTGCCGTATATATTCTGGCGTCGGGCTTCCGTTTGTTTCAAGCCGCAAGACGGCAGCGTCTGCAGGATCAGCCGGGCTACACCCGGCATCTGGATCCGCGGATGGGGTTGTTTGGTTTATTTGGATTTCTGGGCTTTCTTGGTTTCTGGACCTATGCAGCCCAGCGTGTGATCTTTCCGTTTTTCTTCTTCATCTTCTTCGGCTTTTTCGGCTTCTACTACGAAGGCAAGCTGTCTGATACGCTGGCGGATGAAATGTTTGAGGAACACCGTCTGAAAGCGCAGTTAAAAGCGTATAAGATCGGCATGAGCCTGATCTTCCTGATGCTGTGGCTGGTCGGCTTTGGTTTATTCAGTCAACAGCTGGACTATGTCGCGATTTATCTGACCATCGGAATTTCCCTGGCTTATGCCGTTACGGTGTTCATGAGCGAATATCTGTTATATCGCTATGAACGTCAGGAGTAGAACGATGCCGGAATTTACCTGTCAGTTAAAACAATACCGCCTCGCCAGGGGCCTGACGCAGGAACAGCTGGCGGAGCTGGTGCATGTCCGCCGGGAAACGATCATGCGGCTGGAAAAAGCCCAGTACAACCCGTCGTTAAAGCTGGCGATTGATATCTCCCGCGTTGTTGAACAGCCGATCGAAAAGCTTTTTATCTTTGATTGAGAAATTTTGCTTGACCCGGACGCGACGTCCGGGCTTACACTGAGGCTGCGAGGTGAAAAAGATGCGAATGAACGAAGCGGCTGAACAGCTCGGACTGAGTCAGCGGGCGATTAAATACTATGAAAAAGAAGGGCTGCTGAAAGTGAAGCGGGATGAAAATGGCTACCGCAACTTCGATGAACATGATCTGGAACGTTTGAAAAAGATTACGCTGTACCGCAAGCTGGGGATCGCAGTTAAGGATATCGAAAACTTACTGAAAACGGAAGATTCCGCGCGGCTGCGGGAAATTCTTGCGCAGAAGCGTGATCAGCTGCGGCAGGATCAGACACAACTGCAGTTGCTTGAAAAGTATCTCAACGACGGCAATCTTGACGAAGCATTCCAGCAAATCGACTACGAAACGATCGGTCAGGCAATTCAGGACATGTTCCCGGGCTTTACCGGCTATTACTTTATGCATCATTTCATGCCCTATTTACAGATCCGGATCACAACGCCCGAGCAGCAGGAAGCTTATCAGCGGATCCTGGCGTTCTGGGATACGGCGGCGATCAAAATCCCGCTGGTGACGCGGTTGATCAGTTATCTCCAATACAAGCTGAATCGCCTGGATTTATTTGATCAGACGGAAATGATGGAAAAGCGCATGCGGCAGATGCTTGAAATGAGCGAGCACGATTATGAAAAGCTGAAAAAACAGGTGTTAAGCGGGGTGAAGCTGAAGACGAGCTTCCCGATGAAATACCATCCGGTCTTCGTCAGTCAGCGTAAATTCATGAAGCGGCTTCAAGATGCCGGATATAACGATCTTTTTATTCCAAGCATGATCGCGCTGTCGCCTGCTTACAAACGCTATCACGACGCATTGACAGCGATTAATCGGCGGCTGTGCGACGATCTGGGCCTGTATTACGATTCCAACTATGTGCTGAGGCTGAAGAAAAAGGCCCCGGCTCAATAAGAGGCCGGCGCGAAGAAGGGGCAGATAGCTCTGGACGCGACGGTTTTTCTGTGATTTCCAACCGGAAATACAGAAATAGCGCAAATTCAGCGTCGGCTGGCTCTTATCCTTTTTCATTGAAATCACAAAAAAAAGCTTGACCTGGAGCTAACTACAGGTGTTAATGTAATAGAAGACGAAATGAGGGATCCTGGATGAAAACAGACGCGCCGTTAGTTGTGGTTATTGATGGCCAGGGCGGCATGATCGGACGGAAACTGTGCGATCAGCTGCTTGAAACAAAGCCGGAAATGAATCTGTTAGCGCTGGGCACCAACAGCGCCGCTACGTCCGCAATGCTCAAAGGCAAGGTGCATCAGGCAGCGACGGGGGAAAACCCGGTTCTGGCCGCAGCGCGGCGGGCCGCGGTGATCGCGGGCCCGGCTTCGATTGTCGTCGCGGATTCGATGCTTGGGGAAATCACGCCGAAGATGGCAGCCGCGATTGGACAGAGCGAGGCGGAGAAGGTTCTGATTCCGCTGAACCGCTGCGGCATTCTGATCGCCGGGGTGCAGGAGTGCCCGGTCGACGAGCTGATTGAAAAAGCGGCGGCGATGATCCTGAAGCTGATCGTCTGATTCAGAATTCCGGCTGCAGCCGGAATCTTACGTCTTACCGGAAACAAAAAAAGCGAATGCGGAAATCACGAAGGTTTCCAAGCGGCAGAGCACTGTTGTTTTTGAGTAGGAGCAAACAAAGATGAAAAACACGAAACACTTGATTTTTACTGCCTTGTGCATGGCCTTAGGCGTCGTTTTGCCGATGGCTTTCCACATGATTCCCAACGCCGGCAGCGTGATGCTGCCGATGCACATCCCGGTTCTGCTGTGCGGCCTGGTCTGCGGTCCGGTCCTCGGCTTGATCTGCGGAATTTTCACCCCGGTTTTATCGTCGCTGATCACGGGGATGCCGGGGCCGGCCTATCTGCCAAGCATGATCTGTGAGCTGGCGGTGTATGGTTTGCTTGCCGGAGTGATGATCAAGCTGATCAAAACGGAAAAACCGCTGGTGAACCTGTACGCTTCGTTAATCACAGCGATGATCGGCGGCCGGATTGTCTATGGCTTGATGAACGCTTTGATTTTCAGAGCCGGGGCATATTCAATTCAGATGTGGATGACGGCGTCGTTTGTCACGGCGCTGCCGGGGATTATCCTGCAGCTGCTGCTTCTGCCGGCCGTCGTTTACGCGCTGCAGAAGGCGAAACTGGCGTGAGTGAGCTGAACAAGATTCTGCTTTGGCATGCCGGACAGTATCCGGCGATGCAGCCGCAGGATGCGGTGAAGCTGATTTATCAGAACGAATTCGGCTGCGAGCATTTGATCGAAGATCCATCGGGGATGCTGGCATATTTAAAGCGGGAGATCGCCGAGAACGCACAGCCAAAAGCTGAACGTTGTTGGGATGAGATCGGCAATGGGTTGGTCCGGCTGCATCTGGCCGGGCTTAAGGAACACGACGCGGAAGCGATCCTGGACGCAATGCGGCAGACGGCCGCTCAGCACTCAGGCTCGGAAGACAACTTTCAGTCGAAATTGAAAGAAATGCGCCGGTTATGTCAGGCGAATAAGCTGCCGTTTGACGAACAAACGCTGAACGCCTGGCTGGCCGGTTATCCAGGCGGCCCGGTTCATCATTCCGCCATTTTCCGCAGTCAGCATCATCCTGCCTACCGGGTCATGTTGCGAAGTCTGGCTGAGGCCCTGAGAAATCAAAATTCCTGAATATGAATTTCCCCAGATCAAACGAAAGTTAAAATTGGAAGCAGGGAAAAGAAACTGAGAAGCGGCCGGCAAAAGCGCGGTGATCTCAGTTTTTTTGTATATTTGTTCATACAAATTGTGAATGAATTTCTATTTTTGATGTCACTGAGTCATAGAACATTCTGATCTAAGTTCTGCTTCGAATTAATATAATTTCAATTATAGAAATAAGCTATTCGTCTGATCTAAGTTAACATTCGATTGATCATTATTTCAATCATACTCATGAGCTATGCATGAAAGCTTTTAGAGGATTCTTTTCGTATTTATATTTATGGAAATCATTTTTATAGGAAATCAATAAAAAAAGCTTGACCTGGAGTCAGCTCTAAGGATTACGATAAAGAGAGAAAAAGGAATGGATAAACAGGAGGGGTTTAAGATGATCTATCGTACGTTGGGCAGCACCGGTTTGCAGGTCAGTGAAATCGGATTGGGCTGCGAAGGATTTACGGAACAGGAAGGCATGGGAACCTATGCGTTAGTCGACGCGGCGGCGGAAGCGGGAATCAATTATTTTGATCTGTATTCGCCGGATCCCAATCTTCGTCTGCATTTAGGCAAGGCGTTGGCGGGACGGCGCGATCAGTTTATCATCCAGGCCCATTTGTGCTCGGTGTGGAAAGACGGCCAGTACAAGCGAACGCGCAAGCTGGAGGAAGTGCAGGCCGGTTTTGAGGATTTATTACATCAGCTGCATACCGATCATGTGGAAATCGGCATGATTCATTACGTGGATTCGCTGAAGGATTGGCAGGAGGTCGCGGAAGGACCGGTGATGCGCTATGCGCAGCAGTTAAAGCAGGAAGGCCGGATCGGCCACATCGGGTTAAGCAGTCATAATCCGCAGGTGGCGATTCAGGCGGTGGAAAGCGGTCTGATCGAGGTGCTGATGTTCAGCGTCAATCCGTGCTATGACCTGCAGCCGGGCGATGAGGATTTGGAAAAGCTGTGGGCGGATGAAAGCTATGCCCGACCGTTAGTCAATATGGATCCCCAGCGGGAAGCCTTATATGAATTATGCCAGCGTCAGGGCGTCGGGATCACGGTCATGAAGCCGTTTGGCGGCGGCGATCTGTTAGATGAGAAGCTGTCGCCGGCAGGCAAAGCGCTGACCCCGGTTCAATGTCTGCATTACGCTCTGACCCGGCCGGGCGTTGCGACCGTATTGCCGGGCGCGCATACCGTTGAGGAGCTGCGGCAGAGCGTAGCCTATGAAACGGCGAGCGTAGCGGAGCGGGACTATGCTTCAGCGCTGGCTTCCTTCCCGAAGATCAGCTGGAAGGGACATTGCATGTATTGCGGTCACTGCGCGCCGTGTCCGATGGGCATTGATATCGCGACGGTGACGAAGTTCTTGAATCTGGTGAAGGCGCAGGGGGAAATGCCGGAGACGGTACGTGAACATTACGCAGTCTTGGAACATACGGCTTCCGAGTGCATCAGCTGCCATGCCTGTGAAAACCGCTGTCCGTTTGACGTGAAGGTCACCGAAAACATGCGGCAGACGGTCAAGGTGTTCGGCAAATAAGCGTCCGGCTTTCATCAATAAAAAGAAGTTGGTTTCAAGCCGAAGAAAGAGGAAAGGAGATTGTAGATGAATATCGCTGAAGTCAGTAAGAAGTATGATTTAACTCAGGATACGCTGCGTTATTATGAGCGCGTCGGTCTGCTTCCCCGAGTGAACCGCACAGCCAGCGGAATCCGCGATTACTCAGAGGAAGACTGCCGGTGGGTAGAGTTTATTAAATGCATGCGGCAGGCAGGTCTTCCGATCGAGGTGCTGATCGAATATGTCGCTTTATATCAGAAGGGAGATGAAACGATTCAGGCCCGCAGGCAGCTGTTGGTTGAACAGCGGGAACAACTGATCGAACGCATCCGCGAGATGAACGAAACGTTGGAGCGGCTGAATTACAAAATTGACGCCTATGAGCGCAACGCCGAATGCCGGCCCTGAAAGCTGCTGCGATGAAATGCGTTTAAAATAAAATAAAAAAAACCAGTGAAGCATTCAGAACAGTTGATCTGAGATGGTCATTGGTTTTTCTTTTTTTCATTCATTCCCGATAGTCTTCTTGTAAGCGCAAGAGCGCAGGCATCATCGCCGCAGCTTTTCTCTTTTTACAATTCGAGTTTCTTTCTTAAATCCAACATCGTTTCCGGAGCGACCTCGCTGAGATGCGCAATGATGGAATTCAGGTCGCCCTGACTCAGCGAACTCAGCGCTTCCATGACTAACGGCAGGTTGACACCGGTGAAGCACTGGATAGGAATGTCGGAGAGCTCAGCCAGCGCCAGCGCGGTCATGTTGCACGGCGTGCCGGCGAACAGATCGACGAACATCAATACCCCTTCGCCCTCTTCAATTTCCCGGACTTTGGCGACGATCCGGTCTTTTAATTCCATCGGATTGTCCTGCGGATTCAGGCTCAGCGTTGCAATCTGTTCCGCCTGCGGGAAGAACATCCCGGCACTGACCTTCAGCGCCTCAGCTAGCGGCCCGTGGGTAACGATTAAAATTTGAATCATGACGGTTTCCTCCTTCTCGACGGAATTGTCATCTCGGGATGGGACGAATGCTCCTCGGCCTGCTTTTGCCAGCGCAGCAGATCCTGACAGAACGCTTTAATTTCATCGCTATTGCCGATCACGCGGGTGGGCACGATGAACATTTGATCCTGATGATGGAAAAACAACAATGTGTGTTTCAGCGGAACGACCGTCTGAAGATCGGCGGCGGCCAGCGATAGATCTCCAATCTTCATTTGTTCTCCAAATGAAGCGGTGATCGGCGTATAATGCACCTCCGGCAGCTTCTGAAGCAGACTGCTGACCTGGTTATGCAGATAAATCGTCCACAGCCATCCGCTCACTTTACCAATCCATAAACCGCAAAGTCCGATCGCAGCCACCCAGGCGGCCGGCTGTCCATTCCAATGAAAATAGAAGACGGTAAACAAGGTCAGGACTGGAACGCACAGGAGAATGGCCAGCCGGCGTCGTTTGTTGCGCGGAAGCAGGGAGGCCATGAATTGATACGCTTCGGCCAGTTCCGCCTCTTCCAGCGTGAACGTCCATTCCTTTTGCATGCGGCCGGTCGGTTATTTTGCCAGCCGCTGCCGGTAATGGCTGAGAAACCGCTCGGTGATCAGATGCGGCCGGGTGATCGCCGTGCCGATCGTGATCATATCCGCACCCGCGTCGACGACAGCGTCGATATCTTTTAATTCCCAGATCCGTCCCTCGGCATTGACCGGTAAGGTAAAATCGTGTTTCAGCCGGCGTACCAGCTCGGTATCCGGGCCTTCGATCGGATTGACCAGACCGGATAAGGTGGTCGACAGGATATCGACGCAGCCGCTTTCCGCGCAGAATTTGCACTCCTCATAGGTCGCACAGTCGGCCATCACGGCCAGATCCGGGTATGCCTCGTGGATTTCATGAAGCAGCGCCAACAAATCGGCTTTTCCCCGCTTCGCGGTGATCCGGGTGTCCAGCGCCAGGATATTCGCACCGGCTTCCACAACGGCTTTCGCCGTTTCAAACGTCGGGGTGATAAAAATATCGTCCAGCTTCCCGCTGTCTTTGGGCATGACTTTGTTGATACCGATGATGATCAGCTTCTCGCTGAGCGAGCGCGCCGCCCGGATGTCCTGCGGCCAGCAGCACCGCACTGCCTTCGCTCCACCCAGCATGGCGCACTGGACCATCTTTTTCATGGTTTCCGCGCCATACAGCGGCGTGTCTTCGTAAGCCTGGCAGGAAACGATCAGCTGACCCAGGCAGGCTTTTACTTGGCTTTTCATCAGACGGTTAAGATTCCTGAGAAGTAACCGAGGATCGCGATGACCAGATACAACAGAATCATCTTCGTCGCGCTCCAGTTCTTCTTGGCCATCAGATAATACGTGCCTAACGCTGCCAAAAAGACCGGAAGCTTCGGCCAGACGCCGTTGATCAAGGATTGCAGATCCACGATGACAACGCCGTCTTTAACATACTGGAAGCCCAGATTGATGTTCGCGTAAGCACAGGCGATACAGCCGACAACCATCAGACCGACGATGTTCAGGGCGCTGATGATGTCATCCTTCAGATCATTGCCTAAAATCAATTCCGCCGCCTTGGCGCCAAACGCCACGCCGCGGTTGAATAAGAACCAGGTCAGCGGCACCATGACCGCCAGAAAGACGATCATATAGAAGATCGCGCCGGTAATCTGGCCATCCGCGCTTAAGCCGCAGGCGATCGCCAGCAGAATCGGGATGAAGGTGCCTGGAAGCAAGGCGTCGCCGATACCCGCGAACGGACCCATCAGCGCCGATTTGATCGAGGTGATCAGATCCTCCGGAATTTCTTCGCCGCGCGCTTTTTCCGCTTCCATGCCGAGGGTGATGCCCGGGATCAGACAGCCGATAAATGGTTCGGTATTGAAGAACGGCAGATGGCGCGCCATCAGTTCCTGCTGCTTCTGCGGATCGTTGGGATACAGATCCTCGCGGATATCGCCGAACATTTTGACTAACGCCGGCGCCTGCATCGTTTCCGGCTGGTATAAGGACAGGTTGTAGCACATCCAGTTGATATAGCACTTGCGGATCAGTTTCTTGGAAAGCACGGAAGCTTTTCTGGTTTCCTGTGTATTCGTCATCAGTTCTGCACTCCTTTCCGGCTGCGGTTAATCTTGAATTCATACAAGGCGAACAACAGCGCGAAGACTAAGACCGTCAGCATATCGACGCCCAGAACGCCGACAAACGCGAAACCGACGGTGAAGAAAATCAGATCGGTCGGGTTCTTGACCAGCAGCTTCATTAAGATGGCGAACCCGATCAGCGGCATCGGATTGCCGAAAATCGTCATGATGTCGATCAGCCACTGCGGCGAGTTGGCGACGAGCATCTCAATCGCGCTCTGGCCCCAGTACAGGCAGATAAAAGTCGGAATGAAACGGAACAAAAACTTCACGATATTGCCCCAGACCGGAACCCAGGTTGCGGCTTCCAGCTTGCCCTGGTCGACTAATTTCTTCTGATAGTTGACCGGCAGCAGCGTCGCGGCATAACATGGGGTCGCCATGATCTGTCCGACGGCGGAGGCGGTAACGGCCAGCGCAACCGTCGTGCCGGAATCCAGATGCGCGACGACGCCTAACGGAATCGCGATAAACGTCGCCAGGTTCATATCCGGTGTGATCGAACCACCCGGCGTGACCAGACCGATGAAGATCAGCTGCACATACGTGCCCAGAATCATCGCGTTTTTGACGTCTCCCAAAATTAAACCGATAAACAACGCGGAGACCAGCGGTCTGCCGATGCAGTACCAGCCGATCAGGCCGCCGCCGAGAAACGGCGTGTGGATATAAGTCAGATAGCCCAACAGCGAGATGAGTGTTACCTGAAGTAGATTCATAACCAACCCTCCCTATTTGATTTTATTTTTGAATTCTTTGAATTCGATGCGTTTCATTTCTGGAACCACCTGAAAGAAGATTTCGATTCCCCTGGAATTCAGATCGTCCAGATCGGCGATTTCCTCCTTTGTCAGATAGGTTCCATCCTGAACGGTAATCGTGTTGTCCCGCTTCTGTACGGGGCCGATCATCAGACTTTTCGGCAGTTCCGGCACCTGGTCGAACAGTGTCCGGGCAATCGCCGGAAAGCGGAAGACGATCATCGTACCGACCTTGCTGTTGATCGCCTCGCGGATTGGATCAGCGGCCTGATCCACCGTGTAGACCTCGTTTTTCATGCCCGGCATCGCGATTTTTTCCACAACATATTTCATCGTGGGATTGGTCGCTGTGAATTCGTCGATGACAATGATGTTTTTGATGAAGTAGTGTTGAACCAGACGGGTCATGCATTGGCCGTGAATCAGACGATCGTCGCAGCGAATGAGATTAATCATGATTTTCCTCCTCTCTTGTGCGGATCCTTTCGCGGATCTTCGTCATCCGGTTAAACCATAAAGCACCGCCCCTTTTCTCTTTATATATACTCCATTTCTGTACAAATTGGAGTATTTTACTCCAAACAAACAATACACCTCTTTTCATTGAGAATCAATACCCATTTCAAAGTTTGCCAGAGAACTGATTGCAGCGAGGGTTCTTTTTCAGTTGGAAAGTTTTGAGGATTTCTTTTTTCCCGGGCAGGAAAGGTGGCTGAACCGGGTATTTTCATGGTATGATTGATACAGGAATGACAATCACTTCAGAATGAAAGGCAGGCATTTTCTGTGTCTATTTACGGCAAAATCAAAGATCATTATGACTATTTCACCAAGAGCGAGCAGCGCGTCGCCAAGTATTGTCTTGATAATTACATGGAAGTCAGCGGCAATACGCTTTTCCAGCTGGCGGAAAAGGCAAAGTGCGGGGAAGCGACGGTCGTTCGTTTCTGCAAGAAAATCGGCTGCGAAAGCTATCATGATTTCAAGGAAGAACTGACGGATGAAACGCAGGAGCATTTAAAAAGTGAGAATGACTCGTTTGTGTCTCAGATCTATCAGAACATCCAAACCTCTATTGAATATACGATCCAGAACCTGGATTTAGAACAGCTTGACGAGATCGCCGCGCTGATGGATAAGGCGGATATCATTTTCTGCGCCGGCGTCGGCAATTCCGGAATTCCGGCGGAGGCTTGTGCGATGCGGCTGGTACGAAACGGAAAAAACGGGATATACTTCAAAGACAATCATTTTCAGTCGATTTATCTCAACGAACTGAAACACAACGATATCGCGATTCTGTTCAGTGCTTCCGGGGAATCCATTGATACGATTCACTGCGCCGAGATTCTCAAACAGCGGAAGGTGAAGACGGTCTGCGTCACTTCTTCCATCGTTTCTTCCCTGGCCACACTATGCGATTACTGCATCCTGATGAAACGCTGGCTGGGTCCTTTGGGCGGAGGCAGTATGATCGGGCAGATTACGCAGATGTATATCGCCGATCTGCTTTCGACGCGGACTGGCATGATCGATCAGAAGACGACGTTGAAGGCGAAGGAAACAACGTTTGATTACATCATCGACAAGATGCGCAAGGAACGGATATGAACGACAGGGAGATTAACGCTCCCTTTTTCTTTTTTTGTGATCGGGCGATTCGTTTGTTTTTTTAGCGGAAGCGGAAGGAAAGATCTGAATTTTGCCCTGAACCGGGGCAAAACTGAAAATAGGAAAGGGGTCGGAAATACTGGATAATAAGAGGGAAAAGAGGCGAGATTATGGAATATCCTCATTTGTTTTCTCCTATCCAGTTCAATCAGCTGATGCTGCGCAATCGCATTGTCGCCGCGCCGATCGGCGAACTGTATGAACCGAAGGCTCGCGGCGGGGCGGGGCTGGTCGTCTGCGGGCATACGATTGTGGAACCGTTCCGCAGCTCGTTTGCCAGCGGCGAGGAACCGACGGCGTTTTTTAAATATGAAGTGGAAAAGACCCGGCAGAAGATCCGGGCCTGTCATCGTTACGGCGCGAGGGCGTCGATTGAAATCTTTCATGCCGGCCAATATGCCCGGGTGAAAGATCATGCCTGGGGACCTTGTTCGTTTCTCCGTGAAGACGGCATCGAGGTCAAGGCGCTGGATCGGGCGGAAATGGAGCGGATTGCCGGACTGTTTGCGGAAGTCTCACGGCAGGCGAAGGCGCTGGGCTTCGACGCGATTTTCCTGCATTTCGGTCATGGCTGGCTGGCCGCACAGTTCTTGTCACCTTTGTTTAATCATCGAACAGACGAGTATGGCGGAAGTCTGCCGAACCGCGCCAGGTTCCCGTTGTTGATTCTGCGGAAAATCCGGGAAGCTGTGGGAGCGGACTTTCCGGTGGATATGCGGATTTCCGGCGAAGAGTGCGTGCCGGGCTCCATTCGCTTTGAAGATACGCTGGCTTTTATCCAGATGGCAAAACCGTATATTGACGGGGTTCAGATCTCAGCCGGGCTGGATATCAACCACGAGGGCAACGTTCACATGGCAACGACGAATTTTAAGGAACACATGCCGAATCTGAAGTGGGCAAGGACTGTAAAGAAGACGTGTCCGCAGCTGGTGGTTTCAGTTGTCGGCGCGATCATGAATCCTTCTGAAGCCGAACAGATACTGGCCAACGGCGATGTCGATCTGGTGGCTTTCGGGCGGGCATTTCTCGCCGATCCCAACTGGCCGAACAAGGCGCGGGAAGGACGGAGTGGCGATATCGTGCCGTGTTTAAGGTGTCTGCAATGTTATCACATCGCGACCAACCGTCAAAACGTCGGCTGCAGCGTCAACCCGCGGTATGGCAACGAAACGCTGATTCCCGAACGGATGATCCCGGCTGAACAGGCCCGGCGTGTCGTCATCGTCGGCGCCGGACCGGCCGGACTCAACGCCGCAATCACAGCCTGTCGCCGCGGACATGAAGTGATCGTGCTGGAAAAAAGCGGGATGATCGGCGGGGCACTGAACACGATCGCCCGGGAGTATTATAAGGAAGACATCCGCAATTATCTGGAATACTTAAAGAATCAGTTTGCCCGATACGATATCGACCTGCGTCTGAATACCGCGGCAGATCGTTCGGTGATCGAAGCGCTGCACCCGCAGGCGCTGATCATTGCCTGCGGAGCCCAGCCGGTAACGCCGCCTGTTCCCGGAATGGATCAGTCCTTTGTGATGGGGTTTACGGAAGCTATTTGTCATCCGGAACGGATCGGAAAGCAGGTCGTGATCATCGGCGGGGGAACGATCGGCGCGGAGATCGGGCTGGAGCTGACGGAGCGGGAAGGCCGGCAGGTAACGATCGTGGAAATGACGGACACGCTGGCTTCGCAGGGAAATCTGCTTTACCGGATCGCGCTGCGACAGAAGCTGGATCCGCTGACGAATTTCACGGCTCTGACCCAGACTCGCTGCATTCAGATCGGCGATCATGAAGTGGAAATTCTCCATCAGAAAGAGCAGCGGAAGCTCAGAGCCGATACCGTCATCATCGCCGCGGGCGTGCGCACGAACCGGGCCTTTGTGAACAGTCTGTATGGGATTTGCCCGCAGACCTTTGAGGCCGGCGACGCGCTGCAGCCGCGCAAGATTCAGGAAGCGGTGTTCGAGGGAACCGGCGTGGCGCTGTCGATCGGATAACTTCAGATTCGACACTTAAAACAAAACGCATAAGGCGAATAAAAAAGCTCGATCATATCGCACATCCGCGGCGGTGATCGAGCTTTTCTTGTTTGACAGCGTTTTTCCTGTCCTTTGTTGCATAACGAGTTCTGATTCCAATCATTCCCAACGCTACAACAAGCTTTCCCAAGCGATCTGCCTGTCCGATTTTCATCCTACGCCATTCGCGGTTTATCATTCGGCAGCGCTCACCTGCGTGCCGGCCAGCTTGTCGTGCAGCATGCATCGTTTCGTTTTCAACAAAAGCAGCACGGAAACCAGACTTGCGGCCAGACCGAAGACATAATATCCCTGAACCAGCCCGGGATTCAGAAATCGTGTCAGCAGCGTGCGCACCAGGAATGCCGCGTTGTTAAACGTCTGTTCCAGAAAAAGAAAACTCAGCGCACGAGTGCCGAGCTGCGCCGGGGAAGCCGGCTTACCCTCCCGGTTAGTGATGCGGATCTGAGCCAGACGCTTGCCCGGCGTCTGACCTTCGAAGCCGGGGACGAGCATCGGTATCATTACAAAATAAGCCAGCACCGCACAGCTGGAACAACAAACCGCGGCGATAGCCGGCCCCGGTGAAAGGCCGGCGATGGAAGCTGTGACGAGCAGCTGACCCTGGGTCAGACTGGCAATCAGGGTGATGATCAGGTTGGCGCACAAAGCGGAACCATACCAATCCATGGCGGCCGCCAGAAACCGCCGCGGTAAGGACGCTGCCGGTAGGACTTTTAGCTGGATTCGCTTCGGTTTTGCTCCCGACATTTCAATGACGGTTGGACGGGACGTCCGTCCTTTTTTCATGAAGATTCCCCCTTTATCAATAACATGATACTAACAAGCTTGTGAACTCCTCGAAGCTGCTGACTTCCATCATCTTGCGGAAGGTTTCCTCGTCCTTCATGATGTGAACGATGAAATCAAAGATATTGGAAAACTGCTCTTTATCCTTTTCCATCAGCGATAACATGAAGACCAGATTGACCTGATTAGCGCCCCACTGGATCGGCCGCGGATTGACGGAAACGGCGATCGCGCTGGATTTCGCCTTGTTGTCCAGAGGATGGGGAATCGCGATGTTGCCATAGGCCGACGGGCTTAATTTCTCATGATAATCAATCTGTTGACGATAATCCTCGTCGACGTAGCCGCCAGCCGTCATCGCCGCGCACATGACCTCGACCGCATCGGTATGGGTGGCAAACTGACGGCATGAGAAAAACAAATCCGGATGGAAGAAATACAGGATTTTCTCGCGGATGAAATCTTTCATCTTCCGCTTTTTGATCTCGTCGATCAGCTCGAAGATCCGGCGGATATCCTTCTCCGACAGAAACTGGTCGATCTGAACGAAGCCCAGCGGCTGGGGCTGCAGCTCGCACGGTGCGGTGGACAGCACCAGATCGGCCGGCGGTAGCGGCTGAGGCAGGGCGGTGTGGGTCAGCACGTCGCTGATCAACAAACTTTCCGAGAAGATGGCGGATAATTTTTTGATCAGGCGCTGGCCGATCTGTTGATAATCGTTGCACAGCACCAGACAACTGATCTTGTCGCTTTTAGCCCGCGTTTCCTCCATCAGCACGCCGATGTGCAGCGTGATGTAGGCGATTTCGTCTTCCGGCAGGACGTGGCCGGTGAATTGATAGATGACGTTGGAAATATGCACTGAAATCGCGTAAATCAGCGGATAATCCGTCTTGATGCTTTCAAACTGCAGATTGGTGATCTGGATATCGTTTTCCAAGCGCAGAAGCAGATTTTTTAAGTGAAATGCAAATTTGATCAGAAAGCTTTCATTATTCAGATCAATGCAATAAGTGTTTTCCACCGACTGCACGATGTTGTCCAGCAGTTTCTGAAGATCGCTGCCCAGAATGGCGCCGATCTGATCGTAGGTAATCGAAGACATCTGCGAGGACACGGCGCGGGTCATCATCAGCACCGACGCTTCATACAAGTCATATAACGTGAAATCTGTATCATAATTTTCTTTCAGCAGCACGTACAGATCGTTGACGATGCTCTGGACATGCGCCGAAGCCAGACGGAGCATATCGGCGTGCGATACCAGCTCCTGACGGGACGCGTTAAATTTGCGTGCGGGATTGGAACTGCGCAGTTCAACGGTCAGCGCGATATGCAGCACATAATTCAACAGGCTGTAATCATCCAGAAAATACTCATACCTGTGCATGACCTGTAAGATCAGCTGCTTGATCCGCGCCAGACTGACCGACGTGAAAATTTCCTGAATCCGTTCCAGACTGAAATAGGAACTTTTGATTTCCTCGTTGATCAGGCTCAGGATTACCGCCCGTTTGTCCTTGGCCAGACCGGTGATGTTAACCATATCGTTTTTCGTGTGGATATTCAGGTGGAACTGTGTGAGATCGGTACGCATCCGCGACAGCTCGTTCTGCAGCGTGATCGGCGAGATGCACAGCTTGTTCGACAGATCGCTGATCGACATCCGCTGGTTCTGCAAAAGCAGCGTGTTGATGATATAGCGCTTGCGTTCCTCATAGCTGGCGGGAATTGTCTGGGAGGGCAGAAAACTGAGGATCTTTGCGGCGGTCAGTTTGTCAATTTTATATCCCTTGTTGCTGGAAAGAATCAAAGCGCCGTATTCCTTGTTCAGCTCCGCGACGCTGTACTTGACGCTGCGCACGCTGAAGCCGAAGCGCTGGGCGATCATCGCGGTTGTCGTCCAGCCCGTCTGATGGTTCAGAAACGACACGATCTGCATCTTGCGGTCTAAATTCGCCATACAATTCAACCCTTTCTGTCATTTATTGTACAAGGGAACGCCAGCGCGTACTTACCGGCTTTTGCCCTGTGGCCGGGCAAAGTCAGACGTTGAATCCGGCCGCGCGGCGCTTTACAGTTAGGGTGCAAGCAAGGAGGTCAGAAAACGTGACGATTCAGGAAGTAAACAATCTTTCATGCATGATTATCGCGAATGCCGGGGATGGCAAAAGCAGCTGCATGGAAGCGCTCGATTACGCGGAAGCCGGCGATTGGGAAGCGGCGCGGCAGGCTCTGGCCGTCGCTGATGAAGCGATCGTCAAGGCTCATGAAATTCATACGAAGCTGTTGGTGGAGGAAGCCCGCGATCCCGCCGCGCTGCCGATGACGATGATGCTGATCCACGCGTCCAATCATCTGAGTGCGGCCGAGATCAGCCGGGAATTTGCCGAAAGGCTGCTCAGAATGCAAGCTCAGAAAGACGGGGAGGAGGTGAAATAATGGTCAATATCATTCTTGTCTGCGAACATGGCGCCAGCACAAGCCTGCTGACGGAGCGGATGAAGGACGCCGCGCAGCAGCTGGGTATCGACGCTGTGATCAACGCCTATCCCTACACGAAGCTGGACGAGCTGATCGACGGGGCGGACATCGTTCTGTTAGGTCCGCAGGTCCGCTTCAAAAAGAAAACCTTTGACGCGAAATATGCGGAAAAAGGGGTGGAATTCATGGTCATCGACACGGTGGATTACGGCATGATGAATGGGGAAAAGGTATTGAAAACGGCATTGGAACATCTCAAGTCCTGACTAAAAACTGAGTTTATTTGAAAAGAGGAGAAAATACAATGGATACATTGATGGAAAAAATATCCAGCTTCGTTGAACCGCTGGCGGAATGGGTCCACAAGATGACCTTCTTGAACGCCATGGCCGAAGCACTTCAAGTTCTGCTTCCAATCACGGTGATCGGTTCCTTTGCCTGTCTGTTCGCGTTTATCGACGTCGGCGGGTGGCAGGCATTTTTAGGCGCGAATCCGATGATACTGATGGTCTTTATGAATGCTCAAAGCTGGACGTTAAGCATCATCGCGTTTTACACCGTGCTGGTGCTGCCGTATTTGTACGCAAAACGGCTGGGCATGAACGAACCGCTGGCCTGTGTGCCGCTGACCGTCGCGTCGTTTCTGCTGCTGACGCCGACGGAGCTGTACACCGCGATCCCATCGGCCTGGCTCGGCCACTCCGGCATGTTCTCAGCGTTTATCATTTCGTATCTGGTCGTGCGGTTTGTCAAGCTGTGCCAGGATCACAATGTGACGATCAAGATGCCGCAGGGCGTTCCGCATTATATTGAAGCAACCTTCGCGGTGCTGATTCCGGCGTTTATTCTGGTCTTCGGCTGTTCGCTGATCGGTCAGGCGCTGGCGGCGACGCCGTATGAATCGATCCATCAGCTCATTTACACGTTTATCCAGACACCGCTGTCCGGTTTGGGCACCAGCTTCTTCGGTTTGTTAGTCACCGAACTGGTCATGACGCTGGCGATGTTCTGCGGCATTCATGGTTCCTCGGTCGTTCCGTTTATGGACGCGCTGGCAACGGCGGCGAACGAACAGAACATGGCGGCGATGGCGGCCGGTTCCGCTTTGCCGAACATCTATACGACCGGCTTGCTGAACTCCATTCAGATGGGCGGGATCGGCGCAACGCTGGGATTGGGCATTCTGTTGTTCTTCCTGGCGAAATCCAAGCGCTACAAGCAGCTCTCGCGGGTTGCGATTGTCCCGCAGATCTTCAATATCGGCGAGCCGTTATTGTTCGGCATCCCGATCATGCTGAACCCACTGCTGTTCATTCCGTACATGCTGGGCGTGATCGCGAATACCTGCATCGCTTACGGATCCGTCGCGATTGGTCTGTGCGCCCGGTTTACCGGCGTCAATCCAAGCTGGACGATGCCGGGAATCCTGCAGGGAATCCTGACCTGTTCAGTTCCGTGGCAGGGCGCGGTCTTGCAGATCGTGATTCTGGCTGTCGATATGCTGATCTGGTATCCATTTGTTAAAATGATCGACAAACAGGCTGTGGAAGAAGAAAACAGCGCTGTTTCTGAAGCTGCGTAAGCAGCTTCTTCACTTTGTTCCAACAAGTTCCGGATGGAGATCCGGACGTTTATCCTCAAAAGGAAGACCCTGATTCTTAATCGAACGGAATCCATTAAGGATTCTGGAAAGAAAACTGGAAAACAAAAAAAGCCGGGAAGAACACAGCCCGGTCTCTTAAAAACAAGGAGGAATTTTATGCTTCAGATCGGATGTCCCAAAGCGAAATTGCTGAAAGAAAAAATCGATCAGCTTGATTTTGAATTGATCCATTTCGAGGTTGTCCGCCTCAGCGGGCTAACGCTTCAGGTCAAGCATACCGCAGCCAGCGACGAGGCCGCAAAGGCAGCGATGAAGAAATACATCAAAACAATTCCAGAGCTGGCCAATCTATATACCAACATCCAGCTGATCGACGCGCAGGGGCGGATTCTGTGAGTCCGCTGCATTTAGGCGATCCTGCGCTCACCCGGAAAATGACGCGGATTTACGGCTGGATTCTGCCCGGCTGTTTCGCGGCGGTGACGCTGCTGCTTTTATTGGCGCAGGCCTGGCTGGCGGCAATTCCGCCGCTGCTGATCGTTCTGATGACGCTGCCGCCGTTAGTCCGGTATCAGCGGCTACGCTCAGGCGGACTTCGATTTCTGATCGGCGCCGGGCTGACGCTGGTGACGTTCTGGCTGTCCGGATTGTACGTTTAAAAAATTTACTGAAAAGAAAGGCAGGGAGAAATGGAATGAAAACCCCTTATCCGCATTTATTCTCACCGCTGCAGATCCGCGGCCTGATGTTGAAAAACCGGATCATCGCTGCGCCGATGGGAATCATCCCCAGTCATAAAATCATCTCGAGCGTCAATTACGGCGGGATGAGCGCGCTTGACCGCTCACTGGGCGGCTGTGCGATGGTGCATACCGGCGGCATGAATCCTCTTGATAAATATGAATTGGATACAACCGTGGAGGATCTCAGCGTCGCCCATCAGAATGGGGCGCGGGCCGCTTACGAGCTGGAATTCTTTTCGCTGCCGGATGAAGAAGGCTTTGTCCGCGGTCCCAGCGCGGGGATCCGGTTTGACGGCGTGAAGATGAAAGCTTTCGATCGGGAACAAATGGATCAGCTGATCGCCGATCAGGTGCGGCGGGTCCGGGGCTGCCTGCGGTTGGGCTACGATGCCTTGACCCTGCATTTTGGTCATGATTCCCTGTGCGGGCAGTTTTTATCGCCGGTGTGGAATCAGCGGACCGATGAGTACGGGGGTTCACTGGAAAATCGGATGCGGTTCCCGCTGGAAGTGCTGCGGGCGATCCGTGCGGCCGCGGGACCGGAGTTTCCGCTGATCCTGCGGATATCGCGCCAGCTCACCGTTCCGGAAAGCTATTCTGAGAATGAGATGGCTGCGTTCTTAAAGGCGGCGGAAGGGCTGGTCGATATGGCCAATATTAGCTGCGGAATGGATGTAGTTCACGCCGGCAATGTCCATGCGGTGCCGACGATTTTTGAACCGCATTGCTACAACGCGGAATTTGCCTGGCGGATCAAGCAGGAAACCTCGCTTCTGATCTGCCTGGTTGGCGCGGTGATGAGTCCGCAGGAAGCGGAAGCTGTGATCGCAGAGGGGATTGGCGACGCCGTAATGTGCGGCCGCAGCCTGATCGCCGATCCGTACTGGCCAAAGAAAGCGCTGGAAGGCCGGGATGCGGATATCGTTCCCTGCCTGCGGTGCATGCATTGTTATCACATCGCGACAGAACACTGGAATATCCAATGCAGCGTCAATCCCCGCTTCCGCCGGGAGAACCGGGTGCCGCTGCTCCCGCAGCCGGCGGCCCAACGCCGGCGGATTGTGATTGTCGGGGGCGGCCCGGCCGGGATCCAAGCGGCGTTAACCGCGGATCAGCGTGGGCATAAGGTTATTTTAATCGAGAAGCAGCCCAAGCTGGGCGGTGCGTTGAAATGGGCCAGTGCCGGGCCGTTCAAGGAAGACCTGCGGCGATATTGGGATTATCTTCTGCATCAGGTTCGCAACAGTACGATCGACGTCCGCCTGAATGAAACCGCGACACCGGAAACCGTGGAAAACCTGAAACCGGACGCGCTGATTCTGGCGCTGGGCGCTGAACCAGTTCAGCCGCGGATCGAAGGCTCCGAACACGCGGTGCAGGCGCTGGCGGTCATCGAAAATCCGAAGCTGGCGAAAAGACGCTGCGTGATCATCGGCGGCGGCACGATCGGCTGCGAACTGGGACTGGAGCTGGCGGAAAGCGGACATGAGGTGACGATTGTGGAGCTGTCCCAACAAATCTATGCCCAAGCGAATCATCTGACTCGAACCGCGCTGTTCCAGCATTTTGAAAGGGCAGAATCGCTGCGCACGCTGACGGGATGGACTTGTGAACAGATCGGCCCGGACTTCGTCGACGTTTGCGACGGTGCGGGTCAGAGGCAGCGGCTTGCGGCGGATACCGTAATTCTGGCAACCGGCATGAAAGCACGGAAAGCAGAGGCGATGGCGTTTTATGGAATTTGTCCGGAAACGGCGATGGTCGGTGATTGCAACCGTGTCGCAAAGATTCTGGAAGCGACCAACGAAGGTTATTTTCTTGGCGCAACGGTGTAATCGCTTATTGGCGGAGCATCAAAGGGAGAAGGCAGGCGAAAGTCTGTCTTTTCGTTTTCTTTGAAATTGCTGCCGGCTTTAATTGTCTTTCTTAGCATTGGTAATCACTTTCTTTACCAATGTTGCAGGGATTGGCAATGTCCCCTATAATGGTTAACGAAAGTGAACGAAAGGGATCAGATCATGGATAAACTTCAAGTCGTCGTAGAAAAAAACAAATGTATTGGCTGTTCCTTGTGCGTGAAGACCTGTCCGACACATAACTTAAAAATCCAGGAGGACAAAGCGCAGGTCATCCTGGAGGACTGTTTGTTCTGCGGACAGTGTGAAGCGGTTTGCCCGCGCAAAGCGGTGACGGTCAGCGGGTATGATCATGCACCGGAAGAGAAGAACAAAGAGGAAAGACTGGATCCCGGGCAGGTTTTAAATACGATCCGGTTTCGCCGGACTGTTCGCCAGTTTCAAAATAAGCCGGTCCCAACGGAAGTGGTGAAGCAGATTCTGGAAGCGGGATGGATGACGCATACGGCTGAAAACAAACGAGATGTTTCCTTTATAGTTTTAGATCAGGAAAAAGGTCGTTTTGAAAAGCTGGCCGTCAATTTGTTCAGAAAAATAAAACCGCTGGCCGATCTAATCAATCCGCTGGCGCGTAACAATGTCATTGACGATCATTTCTTTTTCTTTAAGGCCCCGCTGGTCATCCTGGTTGTGGCGGAAGATAAGACCAACGGTCTGCTTGCGGCGCAGAATATGGAATTTGTCGCGGAGGCCAACGGCTTAGGTGTGTTGTTCAGCGGCTTTTTTACAATGGCTGCCAACCTGTCGCCGAAAATAAAAAAAGCGTTGCAAATACCGAAAGGGAAGAAAGTTGCGATGACCCTGGTTATGGGGTATCCCGGCGTGCGTTATCTGCGCTCGGTACCGCGAAAGGAGATGAATGTCCAGTGGAAATGAGGCACAAAGCGGTAGAATGCGAAGCGCGGACAAAGCAAATCGCGGAAGGGTTTCAGAACTGCCGCAGCGCTTTTACCGCGATTGGCGATGAAACCCGCCAACTGATATTACAGGTCCTGTTGGAAAGTGATTTATCAGGAATCCGGGTGGGTGAGATCGCGTTAAAAACCCATCTCACACGGCCTTCGGTTTCACATCATCTTCAGATTTTAAAGGAAGCTGGGATCGTCGCAATGCGTAAGGAAGGGACGAAAAACTATTATTATTTAAGTGTGCAGGGGACGCAGTGGAAAGCGATCGCGGATTTAGTCAATTTAATCTACGAAAGCGTGCGTCATATCAGCGAAGACGCTGACAGATAAGGGAGGAAACAGGATGATTTGTTATTTTTCAGGAACCGGCAACAGCGCGTTTGCCGCGCAGCGGATCGGCCGGCTGACGGGCATGGAGGTTCTCGATTTGTTTGAAAGGATCCGTGATCAGGATTACTCGCCGCTGCAAGCCAGTCAGCCCTGGGTGATCGTGACGCCGACCTATGCGTGGAGAATTCCGCGGATTGTCAGCGAGTGGCTGGAAAAGACACCTTTAACCGGGAATTCCAAAATCTATTTTGTCATGACCTGCGGCGGCAGCATCGGCAATGCCGGAGCTTATTTGGAAAAACTCTGCGAACGGAAGAAGATGGATTACCTGGGTTGTTTTCCGATCGTGATGCCGGAAAATTATATCGCGATGTTTTCTACACCGGCGCCAGAGGAAGCGGAGAAGCAGCTTGCGGCGGCTTACCCTGTCATCGAGCAGGCCGCACAAAGTATCAAAAAAGGAGAATGTTTTCCTGAACTGCCGAGAACGATAAAGGACAAACTGAACAGCGGCATCGTCAACGATTTGTTTTATCCGATGTTTGTCCACGCAAAGAAATTTACGGCTACCGAAGCCTGCGTCTCCTGCGGTCAATGTGTTCAGGAGTGTCCGTTGAAAAATATTAAATTGGAAGCAGGACATCCTGTAACTGCACGCATTGCATGGCCTGCATCAGCCGCTGTCCGATGGAGGCCATCGAATATGGCAAGCACACGCAAGGTCTGCCGCGCTACACCTGTCCGGAATCCCGATAAAGAATAGGAAAAAGCCAGTGTTTTCTTTTTTCAAAAAGAGAAAGCATTGTTTTTTTTATTCTCAGATACTGAAAACGGCGTAGAGTGGATCAATGCTTTTAGCACGGAGTAAACTAAATCTGAATCCTAAATTTTAAGTGAGTCAATATCGCGATCGTTTTCCAAGGGATTTTTAATTGGCTCAACACGATAAAAACGCGATGCAATACTATGTAGACATAATCATTCGGCGGCATTCTCCAATTTTGATCGTCTTTTCTTCTATCCAGGCTCGGATTAACATGTTTTTCTCTCCGACGACTGGACTGTGAGATTATCGTACACGAGGAGAGTTTTTTTATTTACGCAAAATTACATGAAAATATCTTAAGCTTTCATAACAAGCGCGGATAATGAAAAACTTGGAATTAAGAGATTCTATAATCTGGAAATCAATCCGTTTCTGCCCGGTCAACAGGCAAACGGCAGTGTGGAAAACGATCACGGAAAACTGGATAATGAGGACAGAAAGCGAGGTTCGTTATGAAAACTTCTTTTCCGCATTTATTCAGTCCGATTCTGATCAATTCTCTGATGTTGAAAAACCGTGTGCTGGCAGCGCCGATGGGCGTGCCGAGAGCACATTTGGTCTCGTCCACCTATTATGGCGGCATCTCTTTGCCGGATAAAGCCAGAGGCGGCAGCGCCGGCGTCGTGGTATCCAGCTATGGGCCGGCGGATATTGTTGGAGCCGCGAATCCCTTTGATAAATATGCGCGCGATGTGACACGGGAAACGCTATCCGTCCTGGAAGAGGGCGGAGCGGCAGGTATTATGGAATTCAGCTTCCATCCGTTAAAGAATCCGGACGGCACGGTGCAGATGCCCAGCGACGGAATTTGTTATACCGGCGAAATGGGCAAAACCATGACCGTGGAACAAATGGAGGACCAGATCCGGGATTTAGCGGATAACTGTAAAAAGGCGAAGGATTTTGGCTTTTCAATGATCATGCTTCATTTTGGACATGACAGCCAATGCTGCCAGTTTCTTTCACCGGTGTGGAACCGCCGCACCGACAGGTATGGCGGCAGTCTGGACAATCGCATCCGCTTTGCCCGGGAAGCCCTGATTGCTGTGCGGCAGGCCGTTGGCCCGCACTATCCGATCATGATGCGGATCTCCCGCCAGCTGATAGTGCCGGAATCGTATTCCGAAGACGAGATGCTTTATTTTCTGAAACAGGTGGAAGATCTGGTCGATATCGTCAACGTCTCGGCCGGGATGGATTGTTACGGTGGGACTGTTGAACACTATGAAGCTAACGTTCATACCCATACCACCGTTTTTGAACCGCAGTATTACAACGCGGCATTTGCGCGCCGGGTCAAGCAGGAATGCAGAGTGAAGGTCGCGCTGGTCGGCGGAATCACGGATCCCGCGGTTTGCGAACAGCTGATCGCGGACGGAAGCACCGATCTGGTCATGCTTGGCCGGCAGCTGGTAGCGGATCCCGACTGGCCGCAAAAAGCCTGCGAGGGCCGGACTGAGGATATCGTTCCCTGCCTGCGGTGCCTGAATTGTTATCACATCGCGACGGAACATGAAAATGTCCAATGCAGCGTCAATCCCCGCTTTCGCCGGGAAAACCGCGTGCCGCGGAAACTGGAAAAGACCGTCAAGCCTAAAACGGTCGTCGTGGTCGGCGGCGGACCGGCCGGGATGAAAGCGGCGCTGACCGCTGAGGAACAAGGCCATCATGTAATCTTGCTGGAGCGCTCGGCCAAGTTGGGCGGTCAGCTGAACTGGGCGGATTATGACGACTATAAAAAAGAGCTGAAAGCATATCGCGAATACCTGATCCGGCAGATCGCCAAGTCCAATGTTGAAGTCCGGCTGGAGACTGAAGCGACGCCTGAAATGATCGCCTCGCTTGCACCGGATGATCTGATTCTCGGATTGGGAGCGAAGTTTATTACGCCGCGCATTCCCGGCGTGGAGTATGCCCGTCAGGCGGTGACGCTGTATCCCGAGCTGGATTCAGCGCAGGGACGGTTTGTGATCATCGGCGGCGGCACGATCGGAACCGAGCTGGCTCTGGAATTGGCAGAACGGGGGAAAACGGTCACGCTGATTGAAATGTCGGATACGTTGTCGGCCAAAGGCAATAAGCTGTACCGGATTGCGCTGCATCAGCATCTTCGCCGCTGTTCAACCTTGACCTGTCTGCTTCAATCGCAAGTGTTGGAAATCAAGCCGGACGGCGTAGAAGTCCGGACCCCGCAGGGAATCCAGCAGATTCCCGCCGATCACATTCTGCTTGCGGTCGGTCTGCGCTCACGGGCGGAAGCAGCTCAGCAATTTTATGGGATTACGCCCAACACCGTGATGATCGGCGATTGTAAGCGGGTGGCGAAAGTCATTGAAGCGACGCACGACGGTTATTTCGCAGGTGCGAATATTCGTTAGATCAGGATAAGAAGGAAAAGGATAACAAGGAGAAGCTTATGTTAAGAAGTGATTTTCTGTGGGGCGGCGCAGTGGCCGCCAACCAATGCGAAGGCGCCTGGAATGTAGATGGCAAAGGTCTGAGTACCGCCGATTGCATGACGGTCGGCGGGATCGGAAAAGTCCGCGAATTTACCGACGGCGTGCTGCCGGGCGTCTATTATCCCAACCATGAAGGCATTGATTTCTATCATCATTATAAAGAGGATATCGCGCTGTTTGCGAAGATGGGTTTCAAGTGCTTCCGCACTTCGATTGCCTGGACGCGGATCTATCCTGACGGCGACGATGAAATCCCCAACGAGAAGGGGTTAGCGTTTTACGACGCGGTTTTCGACGAGTGTTTAAAATATGGCATCGAACCGGTCGTCACGATTTCCCATTATGAAACACCCTATGCGCTGGTAAAAAACTACGGCAGCTGGCGCAGTCGGGAGATGATCGGCTTTTATCTGAAATTCTGCGAAACAATTTTCCATCGGTATAAAAATAAAGTGAAATACTGGATGACCTTCAACGAGATCAACGTGCTGCGTCTGCACAGTGAGATGAGCGCGGGCATCCGAATTGGGGAGAACGAAAATGCCGAACAGGTTCAGCTGCAGGCAGCCCATTACCAGCTGACCGCCAGTGCTCTGGCCGTCAAGCTGGGCCATGCGGTCAATCCGGATTTTAAAATCGGCATGATGATGTTGTATCCGACCTTTTATGGTGAAACATGCAATCCGGCCGATCAGCTGGAATGCATGCGTCAGCTCGATTTGCATCTCTATTTCTCGGACGTGCAGGTCCGCGGTGCATATTCTTCCAAGGCGAAAGCCTATTGGAAGCGGCAGGGGTTGACGCTGGATATCACGCCGGAGGATGAAGCGGCACTGCAGGATGGAACTGTGGATTATATCGGGTTTTCCTATTATAACTCCAACGTGGCAACCGCCCGGGAAGTCGAGCTGATCGGCGGCAACATGTTGAACGCGGTGAAGAATCCCTACCTGAAGGCCAGCGACTGGGGTTGGCAAACTGATCCGATCGGTCTGCGGATCGCGCTCAATCAGTTGTATGACCGGTATCAGATTCCGCTGTTCATTGTGGAAAACGGTCTGGGCGCCGTGGATACGATTGAGCCGGACGGCACCATTGTGGATGATTACCGGATAGAATATCTCCGTCAGCACATCGAAGCGATGAAAGCGGCGGTGGAGGAAGACGGCGTCGATCTGATCGGCTACACGCCGTGGGGCTGTATTGACGTCGTCAGCTGCGGCACCGGGCAGATGAAAAAACGCTATGGCTTCATTTATGTCGACCGGGATGACGAAGGACGGGGGAGCTTAACGCGGTTGAAAAAGAAGTCGTTTGACTGGTACCGCAAGGTCATTGCTTCCAATGGGGAAGAACTGTAAAAAAGCAGGAATACGCGAAGCGATACCGTTCCGGTCCTCCGGTTACGTACAGCTTGAAAAATTGAGGCAATCAAATGGTTTGACAGGGCATTTTGACAGGGCATGAAGATTTAGAAAGTAAAGATCTATAAAAAGGAAAACCGGCAGGAAAGAAGCCGGTTTTCTTGCTTTAAACCTGAGATTCCGGTTATCACTGAATTGAGACACAAGCGGCGATATCCAATCAAGGAAGTCTCAGATTTACATTGAGTGATTGTTGGATTCGCATAGGACTTGCGTCCTCGAAGGAATCTCAATTCTTTAGAGTTTTACTAAACCTCAAAAGTAATTTTACTTTTTCCATTTTCTCAGGTGGCTTTTTTGAATTTTGCGCAATATTAAAGATGTAGGGTCATTGATTAAGGGATTGCCCGTCCTGGATGGATCATTCTTTTGATTCATTTGTTTTTCGAGCTTGTTTACTCAGCTCTGGAAAGGAGGGGCTTTCTATGAAATTTTTCATGGAACTTTTGTCTTCTTTAACGATAAGGGACATTCTGGCGATTGCCCAGCTTCTGACAACCAGCCTGGACTGCATCTTAAAAATTATAGAACTCAAAAGAAATTAGATAATAAAAAACAAGAGTTTTTTGCGTGAATTTGAAAAATCTC
>ERZ507044.89-NODE-89-length-84489-cov-20.8318_pt1 | contig 84489 bp, 68 predicted proteins | sample MGYA00512870_ERZ507044 | MGnify/ENA metagenome assembly ERZ507044
TACATCATGCCGCCCATCTAAGGTTGTCTGACACACTCATTTACACCAGTATAAAAATGCCTATATAACAGTCTTTTTAACAATTTCAACTATAAAAATAAATCAACTAGTTCGAACTAATAAAGTTATTTTGCCCCTTTTTTGCCCCCTATTCTTTATTTAAACCCTTTACAAAACGAACAAACGTTCGTATACTTGAGATGAAATAAACAAGAGGAGTGGTCAAAATGAAATATAATGATTTTAAAAACCTTTTGGAAAACCGTCTACCTGGTTACGAAGTATTTATGCAAAAAGCCGAGGAATTCCAAGTCGCCAAAAATAAATTACGGTCTGGAAAGGCTAAGTGGAACGATAAAAAAGTAAACAGAGCAATCGAGGGTATGTGGGATCAAGCTGCACAAAATATCTATCAGTCTGTTAAGAGAATGGACAAAGCTCCTAATAGCAGGGCCTTGGATCCATACAATGACTGGCTAAGGTTCATGGAAAAGGAAAATTTATTTGATACACTTTCCGAATCCTTAGCTGAAGTTGAAATGGAATAGGAGTGATTGATATGCAAATACCATTAGCGCATCAAAGAACCTACGCATTAGAGCGATATTACTACGAGTTTATAGAAAGAATGGGTCCAGCACATTTCATGTACGATCAGTTTGTTCGGACGATGGAGAACTTCGGAAAACCCTATTTTACCGTCCCCTCAAGCTACAGTGGTTATTCAGAAGAAATAGCTTTTGTATTTAAAATAGACGGCGACAACTATCTGTTCGATCACGTTAGAACACAAGAAAAGATTCTTCGAAAATACGATCCGGACATAAAGTATAAACCCGGCGGTAACTGATATGAACACAATCAGCCAATACGAGCAAGGCTACTTATCTCTTTCTGAGTTTATAAATGAATTTCCGGACAGTATTTCTGAATCTCAGGAAGCTTTGTTCGGTGCAAAGTGTGTCGAGTTTTATGTTGCTGTCACTTTAGGTAAAACGGATTGTCGCTATTATGTACAACGCTATGGAGGCGATTGTTATGAAGTCGATGAAAGGCTATGTATCGAAGATACGAGTACTGAAGATGAGCAAGACCCCTTTGTTGCGGTTCTCACTTGACGGAGTGAACTGTTTGATTGCTGCACATAGTTTGAACTTCTTAGCAGATGTGGATGAGGGAATGCAAATTGTGGTTGCTGGTGAGTATAATGATCGTAAGCAGTTTGTGGTGAAGAAGTATTCGGTGATTGGCAAGACGAAGATTATGATTGAGTTTGAAACAATAAAAAAATTCTTTCCAGTGTAACATGGAAGTAGAAGTATTCAGCTTATACTTATTATTTCTTTGCAAATATGAATGGTATATAATAATTGAATCAAAGGAGGTATTGCCATGACGACAATCGAAGATATCATTTCTTGGAAGAAGGTACCAAAATTAATTAGTACGTATTACAAAATTTTTTTTATGAGCTTAGAAAATAATTTGATCTCTAAAAGCGATGGTGAAAGACGTGTAAAAAAAGATTTAGCTGATTTTGATTCCGGAGCAAAAAACTATATTATCATGCAGTTCTTAAAAGCTGATAAAGAAGATTTAGCTCAAGAAATCGCTAATATACTTAACATCGATATTAATGAAATAGATTTAGACAAATCATATTTAGAGGACATGTTAGATAGCTTTTAATAAATAGGCCCCTACTCTTTTTTGAGCAAGGGCCTTTATTTTATACTACCGCTGAGTATCTACGGTTTCCAGAAGCGCCAATCCAACTCAACCATACGTATCCACCGGCAACTACTTTAGAATCATAGTTAACTGTTTGACCGGCAGACCACATCCCAACATTCGCTGAAGAAGTAGATGCGCTAGCACGAATAATAGTGTTGACAGTAAATTTATAACTTCCTTTATTCGGCAAATTTGCACCTTTCAATGAAGTGCTACTATTCGAATTGCTTGAACTACCGCTAGATGCAGAATCTAGGTCTTGCCCCAATACCCATGAGTTAATGCCTTCTAACAGAAAAGCGTATTTAGATCGTGATTGATTCACTTCTTTAACTTGCTTCACTTTGTAAGTCGAGCCTTTTACAAAGCTAGCGATTGACTGTCCTGTCTGATAATGAGTAGCACTAGTCTTCACTTTAGCAGATGAACCAACAGCGTATTTGGTTGTCACGGTGGAAGTTGACGATCCAGAATTATTGTTTGAAGTACTATCTCCGTTGTAATATTTTTTGATTTGATCCACGAAATATTGTTTGATAGCTGCTACACCTTTTCCATGCAAATCCCACGCTCTGTGAGGACACGATGTAGAACTCAGTTCACGATGCAAAGGAAAAACAGCTGAAGCAGGATTCAAACCATACTTCTTACATAAATCGGCAGCTAATTTAAATGCTTTTTGTTCATTCGCAAGATACGTGGATTCATTCCCCATGGATTGACATACTTCAATCCCCAAGTAATTCGCATTGCCTTTGCTATTACCTGTATGCCACGCCTTGTTGCTATCCTTCTCAGCTTGGTATGTTCCATCACTAGCAACATAGTAATGAGCAAATCCTAAAGACGGGGTATGGCTTTCTAGCCAGTTTTTATAAAATGCAGCAGTCGCACCTTGGCTTCCAGCATCATTATGCAAAACGATTGCTGTTGGGTTTGATCCACGAGCGCCCGCAATTCCTGAATAGCTTACTACCATTTATTCCACCTCCACTAATTTGTGATTTGGCAATGACAACATTTGACCTTCTAATTCAATCTTGGTAAAGATTTCGTTCGATCTTAAAACTTTGTATTTACCTGTTAAGTAAAAGAAGTCACCAATTTCGAATCCATCGAATTCTTTAGAAAGTCCATCCGATGTAACCTCTTTAAATCCATTTTCTTCGTATCGATCAACTGTTTCAGTTTCACCCTTTTCGAATGGATCTAACTGAACATATTCTTCTCCAACTTCTTTAACTTGTAATTTTCCGAGTACAGTTACATATGATCCTTCTTTGAACATTATTCTTCCTCCTTTAGATATAGAAAAAGAGCAGCTTATTCAGCCACTCCTTGGTCAACGCCATCTTTCATCCCTTTTACTGCTGATTCAATTAACAGGTTCAGCTCGTCTTCAGTGAACTTGATGCCATTCTTATTAAATAGTTCTACTAACTGAGCTTTCGCTTCTTGTAACTTAGCATCTCCGTTTGCTTCTGCGTAAACTTGCTGCACTGCTGATACAACGATCGCCACATAGTTCTTCTTGCTTTCCAACTGAGCTAGGACACCTTTCTTCTTCAAGTACTCTAAACCCTTTTGACCAATAAAAGCAGCAACCAATCCAACAACAACAATCAACAAGTTTAATAATGCTTCTTGTAATGCTTCCATCTAAATTCCACCTTTCAATTGCAGCTTCAGCATCTCATTTTCTTCTTCTAACTCATCACACTTGGTTTCCAACTTTTCAATTTGCAACAAATATCCTTGCTCTTTTTCGGCAAATGTATGCTCAATTGTATCAAGCTTGATTTTCAACTTATTAAATTCAGTCTGTAGGCCAAACACTTGTTGACGAGTTTTTTCATACTCTTCTTTCAAGGTAATGTTTTCTTTTAACTGCGCATCGTATAAAGTCTTCCAACCGGCATAGACATCATCTTTGTTTTCGATCTCAGCCTTCTTATTCTCTAGTTCACCTTTTCGAACCACACTTCGGAAGTCTATTCTATTCGCAATAGTCGTTCCTATAATGCCGATCACCCCTGTTAAGACAGGCAACCAACTATCCAACCAACTATCCTTCATTCCAAAACCTCCCTAACAGCGATACCTAGGGCAATCCAAGCATACCCAAAGGTTAAGATTCCTACTGTATTAGGAGGTCCATTAAAGAAGAAAGACGTACTGAATACTAGCCATAGCCCAACTAGAAGCGATAGGCTAACTCTTTTAATTATCCGATTATTTATGAACACACCAAGTAACTTCATTGCACCAAGAATCATGAACGAGCTGCTAATGATACGTTGATCAAATATTTCATTTAATGTCTCATACATTTCATAACTGATTAATATTTCTGGGTTCTTAAACAGAATCAAACCGTAGCAGAAACTCACTACGGCCAGTCCGATGCTATACCACTTCAAAATCACAACCCTTGCAAACCTAAGCCACAAACTTCTGGTTTTATCCCACATATGCCACCTACTTTCCAAATGAAAAAGCACACTCGATTGAGCGTGCTTAGTTGATTAATAATGTGCTAATTGTTCCATCATCCGCAATAACTTGGCGAAATTTAGAACCGTTTTTAGTGACAAAATAGTCCTTATTCCACGGAATAGTATAAATAAATCGGTAGATATTATTCCCATACCACTCAGTTAGTCTGGTTAATCCTAGGGAGCTATGCGGAATCTCTCCTTCGATATAGACTGTTCCTTCAGGCGTAATTGCTTCAATTCCATTTACATTTTCTACCCATTTACGAATTGTTGCTGGCGTGTCAGTAACATCAATTGACCTAGAACCGCCGTATTTCTTCGTCATGTGCATCGCCACTTCGTTCAGTGTCTTCCACCCAATCCCCACTCTGTCGCCAGAGTATGCAGGAAATAGCAGAGAAATAGGATCGTTCATAAAACAATGAAGATCTACATAGCCATCAGCATCCAGATTTTCTAGAACCATATCTCTTATATACTGACTTTCAACTTCTGAAAACGGGGCAGTTCCAAACACAGCGCTTGGATTTTCTGGGAAGTTGTAATCAAAATTGCGATTGATATCTACTCCTCTTGAGTTGTAACGCCCAGTCACATTGAATCCCGACGGATTTGCTACAGGGATAAAAATCATTTGAACATTGTTGTAAAGCCATTCCAGCTGTGGACTTTTTATAGTATTTTGTACTAAATCTTTAATGAAATAATATAATGCTACACCAACATCCCTTGGATCTCCTCCCGGACCATGTCCGTGAACATTACAAGTCATCAGCAGTTTGTACTTTGGCGCAACTGGCATCGTTTTGACTTGCCAAATATCCCAAGTATTTGATTGGTCTTTACCTAAAATAACTTTTTCTAGATAGGACGTACTGTTGATCAAAGTATCCCACATAGGATAAAAGGTATCCGTCGTGAGTTCTTCTATATCAATCGCTTCGCTTCCATCATGAGCCGGAATCGAATTTATGGTATTGTAAAACAAACTCTGTTCAGCTGCATTTTGGGTTTCTTGCCTCATATCTAAAGACTCAACGAGCGCTACTGTGTATTTGTTCTTACTAATTGCGGCACTTGTCGCAAACCAATCACCAGTGTACGAAAAAACATTTTCAAGCTGACTCATTGTTGGAATATTTGTCACATCATTTGTTAAATCGATCATAATGGGTTTTGTCATTTCAATAATCGATCCGTTGGCACTTTCAGCTGTATCATAGTTAGCACGAATATAAATACTATTCTCCGATAACTCGTCGGATAACACTTTTAGTTCATACCATTGATCAACTACAGGATTATCAATAGCCATTATCTCTGTCGCATTCTGACTAATTCTAATCTTTTGGCACGCACTTCTTGTTCTAACTATCATTCTTAAGTAATAGGCATTGCCGTCTTTTAAATGGTAATTTACGAAAGCTCTTTGTGTATTTGCCGATCCATTGCCGATTAGTTTTAGAACTCCGTCTGAAGCAGAAATAATTGTATCTGGAACAGATGTGGTTACCCAATAACTAGAGTTGTTCAATCTTGCATTAGGAAATAGATTGTTTAAGACTAGTTTTGACAAATCCACTCCTTCGTTCAAAGCAGATATTTTTTGTGTTGACTCCAATATTTTTTTAGTCACTGTTTCTGACACTGAAAAGAACACTTTCCCTTCTTCAAAATACTCCGCATAGTTTTCAAATAACCATGTGCATTCTTCTAATGTCGGCTCATTTCCACTACCAAAAATATCCGTTAAGTCTACAACGATCGGTCTACTAATCACTAGTGCCTTTCCAGAAGCAGTGCTCGCATCTGCATAAATATGACGTGTGTTCATTGAGCGATAGGTTTCTGTGATTAATTTTTGTATGCCTTGCAACCGATAAATTTGATTAGCAGCTGGTTTTAAAAACGAAAATGTATTGTTGCAGAAATCTACCCTGATCTCATCACAATTACTATTTGTTACATATCCAAGCGAACAAAAGTAATAAGTATGATCTTTTTTTACATCAACAGTGTCCAAGTTTTGATAAAACATTACATTAGCGTTTGTTCCAGTACCTGTGCTGGTAAGTGTTTGTTGGTTTTGATCAACAGATAATGTAGCACTTGGAGTTGAAGAGCTAGCCCAACTATTGGTTCCATTTTGAAAAGTTGTGTTTTTTAATAGGTTTTTTCCTTGTGTTAATAGAACATTCGAAAAATCTGAATTTAAATTAATCTCACGTATAACTTTTTCCGGAATAGCCATTGCTTGATAGATGCCAAGGTCTTTCCAATTGCTAGCAGCTTTATCCCAAATATAAGAATGCGCACCATCAGTCAGAGAACTATCGAAAACAAGATATGTTCCTTCAGATCCTGTAGGATACTTGCTCTTCAATGCGTCCAGTGAATAGAAAATTTCTCTGGGACCACCTTGCGCAATTGAGGAAAGCATAGAATCAACGTAGCTTTTGTCAGCTTTTTTTCGATCCATGTCAATTTGATTTGACACTATTCCTGCCTCAATTTCATTTAATTTTTCCGTAGTAACAACCGCGCCAGATTCTATATTCTGTGTTTCTGTTTTATTTTCGTCATAATCATTCCAATAATGTCTTTGATAAACCATTTATGCATCTGCTCCTTCAAGTTCTGATATTCTTATTTCTAAATTTTTAATAGCTGAAAAAAGTAAATATATTAATCTAGATTCGGAAACAGTTCCGTCTAAATCTATAATCGAGCTGTCTGCTACGAACTCATTAGAAAGCAATATCCCTAAGCTGCTATATCCATTTACCAAATACTCAAACGAAACTACATCGGTGTTTTTTATAGCTTGTATCGCTAAATCACTATCGAATATAACTGGGTTCCTTATTTGGTCTGCAGATAAATTTGAAATAATTTCTCCAGCGTTATGCAGAGAAATCATACCGTTTGACAACATAACTTTGTTTTTATCGTTAATCTTAGTTTCAACAGACTGATCATCGAAGCTAACCTTCAACTCATCGCCACTATATTCCCCAACAAGTTTATCGGCTTTTACCTCTTTGATTTTTTCTCCCTCAATAGAATTATCATCAATTTCAGTATTCATACTGATTCTTATTTTATTGGGGGTTATTCGCAATGTATTATTGTCGGGATCTTTTTCCTCGGATAAATTAATCTGTTCAATAATTTTTTCTTTATTGATCATTTCATCTTTAACACTTGCTACTTGAGCTGCTACAGCTTTGACCCCAGAATCAGCTTTGCTCTTATACGCTGTTGTTGCGTTCGAAACTGCTTCCGCTTCTGCCGAACTAGTCGCACGCAACCCTCCGTTATAGGAAAGACTGTATTTCAAATTAGGTATCTTGTATTGATTGCCTTCGATATCTTCAACAATCATCCAATCTCCCGCTTCTATCGAAGGGATACCACGCCATTCAATATTGAACGGATAGTACTCAATCGAGCTAAGCAGCGAAAATATATCTTGCAAATCAGCTTTACTAACAAACGGATTATCGATTTCTAATTGATTACCTGTGGCAGATCCAACTGTTATACTAGCCGAATCGCCCGCTGGAGAATTTGTCAATCCACTGATTTTATATTTCAAATCATTTTTGCTTAGGCCTTTCGAATAGTACAAATCTGTATTGATAATCTTCACAGTATCGCTACCACTCTTTAGTTGAAGTACATCATATTTAGAAAACTTGATATATCCTGCTACGTACTGGGAAATATAACCCAACATTTGCCTAATGGTTAAGTCTGTTGGTTTAGTTGTGATTGTTTTATCTGGCAGTTGTAAGAATGTTTCTACATCCATAGCAACACCTGCTTGATAACACGCATCTGCGGCTACATCAAATAGCTTGGCTGGGAAAGTTACCGTTGGATTGTATGTGCCTTCCAGAAACAAAACTGAGTCCATACAATTTATAGTTGTTGTTTTTTCGTTCTCGTCAACATCTACATGCTCGCTAACAAAAAAAGTACCTAACCGAACGTATTCAATTGGGTTCTCATAAAAAATCTTATTCAGATAGCCGCCTGTTCTCATTTTGTTAGTCTTATTCACATATTTTCTTGCTTCAGAACCTGTTTTTTGTTCCCGTTCAATACCCAACTCTACGATCACTTGATCCAACTCATTGATTCCACGGATAACCTTATCTAAAGTTATCGAGACATAATCAGAAAAAACAGACCCGATTTGATAACCAGGTCCGTTTATACTTCCAGATTCAAATTTTATATTGAAAATATCAGCTTCAGTAAATGACTGATCATTAATAGTGACCCGTGCATAAATTTTACGTTCGTTTTTCTCGAAAGCTTCATTGAATTTAATACTTGATTTCAACATATAATCACTCCTCAATAAAACTTAGGGTTAGACCTTCCCACTTCATAGCTTGAAACTTATCATTCCAAGAATATGAAGCGGCAGTCCTGTCCCCTACGTAAAATCTTTTAGTTGTATTTCCACCAACTTGCGGATCAGGATATGAAACCGAGAAAAAAGCAGCAGATACTTTTGATAGTATTTGTGATATTTCACTATCAGATAGTGGTCCCCAAGCAATATCAAGCTTTACTTTCTCTGCGATTATATCTCTGATCATTTTCCCGCTGGCGTTTCTTCCGGTAGAATCAGCATCAATAGTTTGAATGCTTGCTGAAAAAGTCTTGGGTGGCTTGACCACGCTCCCATTGATACTTAAGTTTGCCATCTTACCACCCTCCTATTTTCCGATTACTGGATTAACGCCAGTTTGTTTCTCAATTTTTTTTATTTCTTCTAGTACAACTGTGGCTAAGGTAGCACGATCAACTTTAAGGTTTACTTCAGTCCTTGTCGGAGTTGAATTGTCGCCGCCTCCATTACCTGGACGATTCAACAACATCAATAGAATGCGATAAAGCTCATCTGTTCCCATCGATTGAGAAGGTGCGCTTTGGTTGTTGAAACTTGAAGACATGCTAGATACACTTGCCGGTTCTGTGAACATTTCTGGCAAAACAAGGCTTGAGTTGAACATATCAAGTCCAAGATACTCAACAGCTTGTTGGATCAATTCAGCAGCACGTTGAGGTCTCTCTAACGGAATGACCATCTCTTTCTTATTGCCTTCTCCCATACGATATAAACCGTCTTGAGTAACTAGTCCGCCATTCTCATAGCCCACACCTCTGTACGCTGACGCAAGCGACCCGTAACGACTCAAAGCATATCTCATAGATGCCAAGATATTAGACATTGGATCCCAAATATTCTTGTTGTACGGACTACGTGCATACGCTCTAAAGGTTGGATCAATAACTTGCATCAACCCTTTAGAAGGTGTGCCATTTTTGGCGTTGATATCCCAATTGTTGATAGCGTTAGGATTACCGTTTGATTCAGTCTTCATTTGGTAAAGCGTGCGATTTGCATTGGCTAGTGAATAAATCCCTAGTTTGTTCAATGCGCTATTGACAGTCGATCGCCATCTTTCTACTGATGAACCATACTGACCAGCAACTGCTGCACCTCCAGATGCACCAAACGAAGCATTCTTGTCTATGTCGCTTGCTCCGAGTGAGCCGTTGATATGCAAATGATCGTAGTGGTCATTCTGCGGCCATCTTACCCAACTTCCGCTTGATCCAGTACCAGACATTCCTTTTCGGTCTCGAACTTTACCTTGAGTGATTACATAAGCTACTTTTGAAGCAAAGTTATCAAACACCCAGTTCGCTGGAGCAAAGTATTTCGAAGATCCGTTCATACTGGCTGGATAGGCAACATCAATTGCTTGATGCTTTCCGTGGGAATGTGGATCACCTGGTCTAAACCCAGAAGTGATTCTCATACCAGGATATCGATCGACAGTTTTTCTAGCGATATCATATAGGTATTTGTATACACCCCAACTCCCCATTGATCCATCAAACGAACTATTTTGTGCTTCATAACCTGCATCGAACTTCGATTTAAACCATTCATAAGATCCTTCCGCAATCGTACCCACGGAACCTTTAGCCATCGACAAAGCCGGTTCAACAGCACCTTTTAAATCTACAAATTTCGAAATTGCTGCATTTAAAAGTTTTTTAGGATTTGATGCATAAGACCAAATATCCGATGCGATCTCTTTTGCACCATCCCATTTCTCTTTTAACCATTCACCTACACCGTTTGCGTAAGCAGGTACGCCATACATTGCAGCGGTTTTGGGACCACTCAAGACGGATGTTCCCTTTGGAAGGTTAACCATCAGATTTCTTTGCGCTGGAAAGATACCAGTACGTCCATCAGGTGTCCGATAAGCTTCTTGATAATTAGCTCCTAAACCATCATTTACTAAAGCAGGTCCTCCTGGATGATACCCAGTACCTTTAGCATAAGTAGGAATGGTCCATTTCTTCAGAGCGCTGCCTCCTGCCCCTACTTTGCTTAAAACCCAGTTAATGCCACTGATAACACCGTTAACACCTTTTCCGATAACGCCGACCATGCCATTGAAAATTTTGCCTGCGCCTTCTTTAACAGACTTAACACCATCTCCCAAGCCTTTACCAATCTTTTCGCCAAGTCCTGTAGCCCAACCAGTGATTTTATCGAAAGCTTCAGAAGCATTTTTCTTCATTGTTTCAAAAGATCCGCCCATGCTAGTCTTAAGATTAGAAAACGCTGTGCTTGCTTTTGCTTTTGCATTACCTGCTGCTGTTGTAACTTTATCTTGAATCTCATTCCACTTTTCAACGGTATTCTTTTTGACGTTACTCCATCGATCAGAAATATTCGTTCTAAGTTCCTGTAATCGATTAGATGCATTATCCTTAGCAGTTCTTGCTTTGTTTGATACATCTGTAGTAAAAGTATCCCAAGTTTCTTTGGTATTCTTCTTGATGTCACTCCATCGTCCGCTAACATTCTTCCAAATATCAGAAGCTTTTTCCGAAACAGTTTTCTTGGCGTTGGCCCAAGTATCACTGGTCCATTTTTGAACATTTCCCCAAGTATCAGAAACAAAAGTCATGATGCTGCCAAACTTGTCATCTATGACATCTTTCAATTCACCAATCGCTTTTTTAGGATTCTTAACTGCGTTAGCAACTTTTTCTAACACACCAGCAAGGAATTCTAACCCTTTTGTCAAGAGTTCAATTTGTCCAATAATCAGGAATTTAGCCACCTGAGCAAGAGGAACAATAACGACATCCCAGAACCATTTAAAGATTGGTTTGAAAATCTCAATCACTTGGTTCAGCACATCTAGAGCAGCTGATAGATAATCAAAATATTTGGGCACGTAGTCTTCAATGTAAAAACTTGCCAGTGGCAACAATACGTTTTTATACAACCACTCAAGCCCATCGCCAACATTTTTCAGGATAGGACGAATCGATTTGAATAACCCATCTATAGCTTTGAGTAATGGTGTGAAATCAAGATTCTTTGCCCAATTTTCAGTCGCTTTGGTCATGTCGTTTATATTGCCTAGCAAATCATCTACTGCATCAAGAATAGTGCCGAAAATAGACTCCCCAACCTTGCCCTCTTTCCAAGCTTTCTTCAACTGTTCAGCTATGTTGCCGATCGTGTTGAAGATATTCGTATAGATTTCAAGAATATTGGCAGCTATACTTTCTCCACGGCCATCGTTCCAAGCGTTTCTAAAGGCATCAGCGATTTCATGGATCAATTCTAGAATGCGGTTAAACATATCAAAGAAAGACTGGATTAATCGGGTACCTCGCCCATTATCTTCCCATGCTCGCTTAAACGCACCAGCTATATCGCCGATGATTCCTAGTACATCCACCAAAAGAATAAGGATGTTTTCGATAAACCTCTGTCCAGTTCCATTCGTCCACACTTCCATAAAGGACTTACCAATTGCTGAAGCAAGACCAATAACCTCGCCTAGCGCATAGTTCCAAGCATCAATGACTTTTTGACCTTGGTTTTTCCATGCGTCTTGGAAAGGTTTGAAGAAATCCTTCAATATGTTTTGAATGTCTTTCATCCATTTAGGCGTAGAATAGTTACCAGTTGCAGACCCAAAATCAATACCAGGAGCAGGATCTTCTTTCTTTGCATCATCAGTATTCATCGTTAGCTTGTTGATTTGATCAAATCCCATTAACGATCGTTGCAGCTTTTTGACTTTCTCATTTGCTTTACTTGCTGATGAACCAGTATCGTTTAACGCTTGGATATTGTCATACAGTCCACTAGCGCCTTGTTTTGCCGCGTCATAGGTTGTCCCGAATAACATTGCAATAAATGAAGCAAGCTGCCCTGTCAGTTGTGCTACGGTGCTCATAAGAGCATTTAGCGCTGGCAAGATTGCAGTATAGATTGGATAGAAAGCAGTCATCAGATTAACTTTGATTTGATTCAATGAATTACTGAATTGATCGTTTGTTTTCAAAGCTGACATCATACCGCTGGCCATTTTGGTGATTGCACCGCCTAATAGTTGATAAACAACTAATGAAGGCAGTAAGTATTTCATTGACTGGCCAAAAGCATTTGTGCTTCCAGTCATTCTGTTTGTTCCGGCCGTTACTTTATTGGAGTTACTAGAAAATAGACTTCCGAACTTTCCAATAAACCCAAGAGAGTTCTTTAAGCCATTCCCGACACTCCCAAATCCATGAGAAACAGCATTGGACATGCGGTTGAATACACCGCCATATTTAGAAACAGCCCGTTCAGATTGTTTCAATCCTGTACCTGTCATACTAGCGCCGCTAGAAGCGTTGCCCGTTTGGATAGATGATTGCCCTAATGCAGAATTAACACGCTGTAGCGCCTTTCTCAGTGCGTCTGCGCGGTCTTCTGTTTGTGCGTATTCCTTTTGTAATCGATCGTTGTCGCTAATCAGCTTATTCATCTTGATAGATTGCTTTTGGATCTCGCCAGATGTTTTCAGTGATTGAGGAGTATCTTCATAATTCTTGAATCCAGATGTAAAGCTGCCAGTTGGCACACGTTGATCATTGTACTCCGCCTTCAACGTCCGAATTCGTTTTCGCATCGCTTCAATTTGGGCTTCGTTTTGGTTCATGCCTTTTGTTATATTTTCCAAGGAAGATGGAACAGCGTCTAATTCACGTTTGATTGTATTACCCATGCCTTTAGCCTGATCTTGGAATTTTGTCATCTGAGCTTGCGCTCGAGCGATTTGTTCATCGTATTTAACGACTTTCCCTGTATCTCCTTGACTGGATGCCGTTTGCCTTTGTGATTTCAGATAAGCAACCTTTTCTTGTGCTGCTTTTGCTTGTCCCATCTTGGCGTTGATCTCATTCACCATCGCATCGATTTCCTTGGTCACTTTCGGACGAGCTTTACGTACACCTGTTGCAAAGTTATCACCAGCCGCTTCAGACGATTGCTTTGTCGATCGCTCAAAGTTTGCTAGTGTCTTTTCTAGTGCTTGATTCATTTTTTCTAGTTGTTTCGTGAAATTGCTAGCGCCTTTTTCAATATCCATATTTTTCTCTGTACGATCCATTGAGTTACCGGACATTTGTTGGATTCTACTCATTGCACCCTCAATTTTTGGCAACACATTCTCTAAAGATTGCTCAACTCGTGCAGTATTGATATCTAGTAGGACTTCAAGTGTTTCTAATTCCATGCTTTCTCACCTACCTTTCTTCTATGAGATTTTTTCTTTCCCTTGTTGCTTTGATAGCCTGTGCTTGTGCCAAGAATATTTCTTGTTCACGTTGCATAGCTTCTTGTTTTGTTTCTTCTTCGGTTTTCGCTTCTTCAACCGCTTGCTCAATTTGCTTAAGAAAAGGGTAGGCCTCTTCAAACTTCGGCATATGTTTGGGATCGTTAAATGCAAAAACCGCTAGTCTTTGCTGCGAATAGTCGAACATCGCTCGTTCTCGCAACTCATTTTCCTTGATCTTCTTGTTTGCTTGAACTTGTATCATGATTTCCTCAAGTGTCATTCCCCAATACTCTGTAGAGGGGATTCCTGCTTCAACAGCTTGTGGATACATGTATTCAAGCATTTCGGAAAGATTGTCGAAGTTTTTTACAGAAGACTGTCTTCGCTGTTCATTTGATCCAAAGATTCCCCATCTGTCGCTTCGTTCGCCGTTTCTTTCTTTCCGAAAAAACCAGCTTCATCCAAGAAGTCATTGATTTCACCAAATAGATCCATGGTTGTTTTGCCTGATTCAATGTATTGCTCGAACGCATCAACGATTGCTTTATCTGTCACGCCGCTTGTTTTATTGGCGCCTTGTAAGATAATCAATAAACTGTTGGCTGGTGGTAATTTGATTTCGCCTTGTTTTTTAACAAACAGTCCCATAATCCCTTCATCTAAGCGCTTTTCGATTGCTAAAATCGATTTACCGTCTAAACGAAGTTGTAAATTTAGCTCTCCTAATTGAAATGATTTAGTGTTTGGCATTTGTACTATGTTGTTTTTTGGCATGTATGTTTCCTCCTAATTTATAAAAAATAGAGACCAAGGATTATTCCTCAGTCTCCGATTCGTCTGCATTGTCCCCTGTGGTATCTTCAGGGGTTGTTACTCCCCGGGCGACGGCGCAGGAGCTGGAGTAATATCTGGACCATCGCTCACAACTACCCCTAAGTTAAAGCCGACCGCTTGGTTAACTTCTACCCCGTCGAATTTGTAGTAAGGCTCTCCCGTAAATTCTGATGTCATTCCATCTGGGAACGTAATTGTCCAATCAACAGATTTTCCAGTTTCAACTAGTGCGTGAATATCACGGAAGTTATCTCCTTGATATACGATCGCAAATTCTAAGTTGTCAGTATCCTCGATACCTTTGATATAAGATTTCTTTTCTGATCCCAAGTGTGTAACGTCCACTTTTTCTGGGTCATTACCCAATGCTGGGATAGATTTAACTGCTGCTACAGTTTTAGTTGTTGCACCATCTTCGTAGGTTAAGACGGTACCCTTTGATAATAGTCCTGCAAAATCCATGTGTAATTCCTCCTATTTTTTGTATACATATTTCGTAACATTATCAACTACAGCTGTTACTTCAACGATGATTCGCTTTAGATCAGCTGTGTTAGCATCTTTAGCGGTACCAGAAAAACCAATACTACCGAATGTGCTTAAAACACTTTCAGCAATACTGGTCTGGCTTTTATCTCCGTATAATTCAACTGTGATTGTCCATTCTGTTTGTAACTCTTTACCTAATGAATCAATCTGATGTGGCTTGTTAGCTGTCCGGTAGATAGCCAATGGGAATGTATTCCAAGTTGAAGGATAGTCCGTAGCAATCTTTTTGATAGCTGCAACGGATTGTAATACTTCAACAGTGACTGTCTTCATATTCACTCGTTCCATCACTTCAACTCCCTTAACTTGCGTTGTACATGCTCTTTGTAGATTTCTGGTGCTTCACCAATCAAATCTACTAAAGAAGGATACAAGAATGGTCGTGCTGGCTGTCCTTTGGTAATGTAGAAGTCTGTACCTTGAACAGTCACACGAGGAATACCGTATATAGCTTCCAAATCCACCGCGACATCTTTCGCTGGAATAAACCATGCTGTTTGCGAATAAACTGGTGTAATTCCGTCTGGCAAGTCTTTAGGACTAGCTTCGCCGACTGGACCGGTCCCGAATTCTCGAAACATAGCCTGTTGCTTATCCGACCACACGCGCCCAACAATTTGATTTTGTGCATTAATCACGACTTCGTTTTTCAAACTACCCAACAATTCACCACTAGAATATTTCATGCTAGATGATAACCGCAATTCAGCAGCTTGTTTGATCAATTCAGTGATTTCAAAAGTCGCATCCCACATTGCATCATCTAAAATTTGCGGTATTGCTTTGACTTTGCGCCGTAAGCTTTCCAGGCCTTTGATTTCAACGCCCACGATTATCATTCCTTTCTAGCATAATATTTTTATGGGTAGAAAATGTCTGGATAGACTTGATTGTGAAGTCTGGTTCTTCACCTTTGCCAACATATACGCAAACGCCATCTAGTTCGTTCTGCGCCTCATTAATCGTATCGCCTTGGTATTTGCAAGCTTTCATTGTTTCAAGCTTGCTACCGTAGATCTGAGCGTTTACCGTACCGCTTGCAGCTTGCACATTCATTTGTAATTCAATCGGTTCGAATGGGTAAGTGATTATTTCTTCTGCTTCTTCGTCAAGAGTGACTTTCCGCCTCTTTAGATAAACAGTTTGTAGGTTATTCTTCAGTAGGCGCATAGTAACTCACAACCTTTCCCTTTCGGAATCTGTTCAAGCCACGTTGAATAGAGACTGGAATGTCGGTCAAGAAAGACTGCGACACGCCGCCTTCAGACCTTGAAGCTTCACCTTCAGCGCCCTGTTGGTTGTATGCGATTGTTGCAAGTTGTCTTGCATATACCCACATACTGTCAATCATCGCTTCACGACCAGTATAATCAAGGACGAGTGCGACAGCGTCCTCGATCAATACTGTTGCTGAGATAGGAGATATCTCCAATTGCTCAGCTAGTACTGAAATAACTTCATCTCGTTTCTCGTCCATGATTTCACTCCTTATTCGCCAGTCCCACCAGCGATCGTAGTAGTCGGTGTCCATAGTTTATGCTTGAATTGAACGATACGAACATTTTTAGATTCGTATACACGTTCCCAGTTACCGCCAGTAGCTAACTCAGTGTTTGTTGGAGAAGAACCAGCAACAGACTTACTTGTGAACTTAACTCCACGTGGATGTAACAAGAAATGTTGGCGGTTAACCAAGATATCATCGCCAGCTAATGCATCACGATCTGTTTCGGTAGGGACTGGAGCAGCGCCGTTGCCTAAACCGATAGCACCTTGTCCAAAGATGTAAGATGTGAACACACCGCCAGTATTAGGCATACCGTCATCAACGATCACTCGTTTACCCATGTAAGTTGGGATTTTCGTGTTGTTTGAATCTAACAAGAATTCAATCAAATTTTGTTTGCGCAAGTTAGCATATACAGACGAGTGAACAGCAATTGCAGTCAGTTTTTCTTCTGCATCACCCAATTTGTATGAAGCATCCAAGAACGTTTCACCAGTGAACGCAGCAGCATTACCTGTTTCAGCAGAAATATCTAAGCTGTTGTCACCCATTTTAGTAGTTGTGGCGCCAAACACGCCTTTTAAGACACTTAGCAACGTAGTTTGTTGACGGCGGGCCCAATAAGCCGCAACCAAGTCACCAATTGCACGCATAGGATCGTCACCAGACAATGCTTTAGATAAATCATTTACTTTCCAAGCTTTACCACGCATCAAGAGAGCAGCAACGTCTTGACCAGCAGTGATTTTATCTGTTTCTAGTGATTCGGAATCAGACAACACTTCGTCGTCACCAGTTAAATCTTGCCAAAACGGCATATTGATTAACTTACCACCAGCAGTTGCCAAAGCATCTAATTCTGGATCTTTCACAACGATTCCCGATTGGTACAACGCTGATAATTCAGCAGTACGTTCAATAACGTAACGATTGAAGACTTCTGGTACAATGACATCTTCGATTTTTGTTTTAGCAGCAAAATACTGCAAGTTCATTTTCATTAAACTTTTTTTCATTTTTTCTCCCACTTTCTATTTATTCGCTAATGCCTGTAAGGCTTTTGCTTTTTCTGGATCTTCTCGCAGCAATCTTCCCTGCTCAGTAAGGTTTAAGGTTTCCGCAGCAAACGGATTAGTGTCAGGCAAAGTTGCATTAGAACCTAGTGGTGAATCAACTGAATTCAATAGCGCTTGATCAACAGCAACTTTTAGCGCTTCATCCCATGCTTTCTTGAATGTTTTGACATCTTCCAAAATTTCTTCTGCGGTGTCACCTTTAATGCGTGCTGCTAACTCTTTGCTGATTCCGATCGACTGTAATTGATTGCCTTTTTCTACGAATAGCTGTTCTTGACGAAAGGCTTCTTTCTCCTTTTCGAAGGCAGTCTTTTCTTTGTTTAGCAATTCTTTCTGCCGTTCTTCCTCGCTTAGCTTGGCCAAACGGGCAGCTTCATTCTTTTCTTCTTCGAATTCTTTCTGCCAGCGTGACTTTTTATTTTTGACAATAGAGTCAACTTCTTTGTCGTCCTTGAAACCAAACTTCTCTTTGATTGCTGCAATCTCTTCGTCGCTCAACTCTTCTACGTTTAGCTGTTTTGATGTTTCAGAATCATCCGGAGTATCTGATTCATCTTTTTCAGCAAAGAATTGTAGGTTAAGTGGCAACAGTTTTTTGTGTTTCATGTTTTGTACTCCTTCCATATCTTTTAGAGTGGATAAATGCTTGCACTTCCGATGCTTTTAATGTCATCACGCTTGGACATGACAAAAAGCCTAGTCAATGCCTAAGCTTTCAATCCCATTATTTTTCTTTTCTGTTCTCTTATTTCTTCATCCGAATACTTTTCTTTCAACTTATCCATCCATTCGTTATAGGTTGTTTCACCTCTAATAGGAATCACTTTGCCGCTGATAGGGTCTAAAGCGTTTCTAGGAAGCTTCAGCGTTCGCTTACTGTACATAATAGCTATTGTTCTGCACCATGGATGAAACGGCGGATACGTACCACTAGCACCGTTTACTTTAGCTTCAGAAACTCGATATATCTTATGATCTTTTCCTTTACAGATTTCAGATGTTCGTAGGTCCAATACAGCAACCAACATGTATTCTTTTACGCCGTTATCTTGCCACGCTTTGAGTTTTGCTTGGTTAGCCATGTAATTAGCTTCCGTCCGAATCAAGCGCCTAGCAACACCAATAGAGCGGTCAAACTCATTAGCTATTGCCTTAGCCATTTCAAACTCCGACATGCCAGTCATTGATTCAACAGTGAACAGTTCTTCTAACCTTGCTGCTAAAGCTTCAGTATCACCCCATATCCGTTTAGAATAATTCGATCCATGCCAGTGGCTATCGAGGATGTTCTTCGTATACCTGGTCGATAGTTCCTTAAACTGATAATCTTTCTTATTCCATACTTCAATGACTACGCCATTCTTGGCATTCTCTTGTGCCTTTCGGATGACTGATTCAGCCGTTGCCTCACGATACGATTCGTGAATAGCATCTACATAGAACTCTGTCTGCTTTTCTAATTGAACATCTGCAACTTGCTTAGAAACTAAAAAAGACTTGGCTTTCAAGTCTTCTGCACGAGTGATACGCTCTTTAAATGCTAATGCTTGCAATCTGTTTTTAGCTGCAGCTTGTAATTCAGGATCTTTAATCTGTTTAGATAGCTTTCTCAATTCTGCTAACTCTTCAACTGACGTCGTTTGATTTAGTATCCTTTTAGCTTCATCCTCAGATAGCCCAGAGCGTTGTTGAGAGCGTGCAAATAACTTCCTAACCTTTTGGGTTAAGTAAGTCTGTGCTTGCCTGTAAGCCTTCGCTGCAGCTTCCTCAACTTTGATTGCTCCATCGTTTATCTTTTGTTCTGCGTCGATGTTACGCCGTTCCCAATAAGATAGCTTGCGTTTCTTTTGAGCCATTTAATCAGCTCCTTTATGTTGCCGGATTGCCATAATTAGTTTGATCGATAAATTCTTTTACTGCTTTACTTAAATCACTTCGATCGATTTTGATTCCAACTTCATTTTTTTCTTTGCCAGTATATTCAGATATTCTGATTACTTGATTCATATTTATAAAATGCGTAGTCCCTTGAACATCTAAGCACTCGAAAACTTTAACATCAAGTTTGTTCAAACCGCTTAGCATTTCACTTAAACCAACTTTCATATTAAGCCACTTTGGTTCAAATACTATAACTTCATCATTAGTCAACAAAATTTCAGCTTTCATCTTCTTCGTCCTCCTCCGGCTCATCATCCAAATCCGAATGACTATCTTCTGCTTGCACACCTAATGCTTTCTGGTTCATCACAATAGCTTCTTCTTTTTCAAGGTTCAACTGTTTCAATACTTCATCAACATCGTCAATATCTGGCAACCATCCTAGAAGAACTTTAAGCGGTAAGATACCAGCTTGGTAAGCACTGACAATTTGATTGATGATATCGCTAGTGTTTACAGGTAAATTAGGCTTGAGTTTGATCTTAGTTCCTTGCGCATCAATTGAATTGTCTTTAACCTTCAAGATTGTTTCGAATAATTCCATCCGCTTTCTCAACCCTTTAATCATGTAACGCGATTTAACGGACATCAATTGCAGCAAGCCAAACAACTTATATTTCATTGCTTCGCCACTGACATTTCCAGAAAATTTCTCATCATTCATATCTGGTACATAGGTAATCTTATGGATATCGTCAAGGATTGCTGATCGTAAAAGATTAACGCCGTCCTCGTTTAATTCCTTGGTAAGATACCCTGCGTCTACTTCATTAGGCATTGCAGCCGTTTGAAGCATCTTTTCTTTCGCTAGCTTCTCACCATCACCATCTTCCAAAGTAAATCCCCTTATAAATAGAATTGCATCCACAAAAGCTTCTTTGTCGTTTAGTCGATCGGATTGGAGTAGATTGTATGCATCAATCAAAGAAATGGCTTGTTCAAAGTCTCCTTGCTTTTCTTCATTATTCCGATACTCAATGACTGGCACTGCCTTGAAGTAATGTGGCTTGGCATCCACTAGTAAGTATTCGCCAAATCCCCTAGAGCTTGCGTGATACGTAATCACTCGATTGTCGTTGTAATATTTAACCACATAGTGATCTATGGCGCCTTGCAGCGTTAGTACGGGTTGATAATGAACCGCAAACAAAGGGTTCTTGTCTACTGTATCATCCGTAACTAAGAAAATACCTCTAGGATCAATACATTTGATTTCTAATTGTGTTCCATCGTTTTCCTTTGTCTTGTTTAGATACACAAGTTCATAACCAACGCCGAACGTTGATAGGTCTTTCTCCAATTCTGTATCGTGAGAAACAATGTCAATCCTGTCATAAGCATCTAAGATTGGCAATATGTTCTTATCTGATTCAGATACATAAGAAATCGGATTACCCACCATAAAACCAACATTCATATCCACTACATATTTAGCATGGTTGATCAACACTTTATTATTTGGCGCTGCATCATTTTCTTTTTTGCGATTAAGAATGTCATGCTTACCATCGTAATAATCTGATAGCCTTTCTAGTCTCGCCAATTCCATCATGTGCTGTTGGATACAATAATTAAGTAACTCAGCAGATGGGTTATTTAAGTCACCGGCTATCTGTCTGTTAACTACTATTGCCACAATATCACCTCTCTTAAAATCCGAACTTAACTTTATTTGCAATGCTAACTTTTATATTTCTCATATCTTCACTAAAAGCATATCTGGTGCAATCAATCGTGTGATTGTCTTTATCTTCAAGCCTAGGTTTAGGATTTCCATCCTTGTCAACTTGGTAATCAATGTTTTCAAACTCTCTAGCTGTATTAGGAGTTCGTAATGGGTCAATGCAAATAAAATCTAAATCATCCAGCCACTCTTCTCCATACTCAACTGAGTCGGGCCCCTTTTTTACTCCTTTGATACGTGGTACATTATGCTCAGATTTTAATTCGGCTATTGACTTAGGCTCTGCAGAATCAGCAAATATTTCTTCTGATTGATAGCCACGCTCATGAAGCATCTTGGCAAATTCTCGATTGCTCAACTTAACACCATATATTTCATCAATAGCATAAATTCCGTTTTTCTTCTTATCATAGTGCCAACGTACAAACGCCAATGGATCCGTAGCATAGCCAAAGTCTAAGCCGTTACGGATGTTATCAAAATTCGCCACCATGTCATCAGTAATGCATCCTGGTTCGATTTGTAAATTATCGAAAGGAACCACACCCGAGCCGATTGCTTCGCCCATATACTCCCAGCGATATTTCAATGGCTTATTCTTTTTGACGTTTTCCGCTTCTTCAACAAATTTCTTGGATAGGTGCGGATTTCCAAGATAAGTCGTGTGATCTACATAGGTATTGGCATCAATAAAGCTTGATTCATATTTTTTATTGACCCAAGACTGTCTTCTTTTAGGTGGGTTATAAGAGTAATAAAAGCTATAATCGAACAGATATACTTTTTTCCGCATTGAATGATTTGCTATCTTACCTTCTAATTCTTCACGTAACACAGAATTCTCGATTGTTGTAACTTCATCTTCGCTCTTGAATTCTGCTAATTCCTCTATCCACATAATAGCCAAAGGATAGTCTGCGTCTTTTATCGATTTAATCTTGTCCGAATCATCTGCGCCAGCGAAATAAATCTTGTTCCCCCTAGGTTTATAAGTGATTTCAAGCTTAGAATCTACAAAACGAAAAAGATGCCGAACACCCATGGCATTCGCAGCACCTTTGAAGTTTGCATATACAGATTTTAGAATAGTATTTTGGACCTTCCGAACACCCAAAGCTGAAACTGGATATTCCATAATGTCTAACATAATCCTCATAGGTATAATGAATGATTTGCCAGAACCACGGCCTCCTTTTAGAACATAACGCAAGTGCTTCTTTTTCTTCGAAGCTATCCAAAACGGTTTGAACTGATCAAGAATGATTTCAGATAACACAATCCTACTCATCTATATCATCTACAATCGTCACGACCTCGTTCGCTGTGATATCCTGTTTATCAGTCCACATAGCATATCGCTTACCAAGCAACTCTAAAGCCTTGTTTTTATCACTCGTCTTGGGCGGAATAGGGATCAATTCAACTCTTTCATTGTATACAAGCTGTTTCTTGCCGTCTTCGCTATTAGGGTTGACTACGAACTCGCCTTTTTTCGTTACAACTTCCTTTACCTCAGGGATCTCACCCTTTGCTATTTCAGACAGCATGACAAGTATTTCTGTTTGAGTTAGAATCTTGTCATTTTGAATTTCTTGGATCCGCTGGTCTATATATTCTTTAATGCCGACATTTGCCAACAATTTGTAACTTTGTCCCCTTGCATAACTTTCACTGTAACCTGCTTTAATAGCCGACTGTTCTGCGTTGCCTGTGATGATGTACTCATCAGCAAAGGCTCTTTGTTTAGGGTTTAAACTCATTTTCCATCATCACCTTTCTATAAATATCTGTTCAACCTCTCCACAATATGCGGATCACTCTTCCAGCCATGTCCGATGTATATCAACCTATGTCGATCGATATACTCGTCACTAAACTGCCCATAGCATTCAAGCAACGTGTGCTTTGGTTTCAACTCCGCTTGTCGGATGTTCTTATGCCTTAGTATTCCTACTGATAGTTGGATGTAATAGTAATGCATATCAGTCACCTACTCGAGAGGACTTCGTCAACATATCTGATGATATCTTCGAAAGATAAGCGACCGTTGATGCCGTGACATTCTGTTTTAGTTTTGCCGCACATGGAACATTTCAAAGCAGTCGCTTGAGTATCTCCACCTATACGAGCTACCTGTTCGTATTCATGCTTACACCGTTTAAATGTCATAAGTCACCCTCAACCTTTCGCTATCATATTCAAACAACTGCAGCACCTTCTTACCCATCGTCCAACCGTTCTCAATCTCGTAGCTGTCATTCGGCTTAATAGTCCCTAACTGACGATGGATCACACCTTGATAGTCGTTCGTCTGTTGTGTGTGGAAATGTCCTGTGATTATCTCCCGTGTCGTTGCCTTACTCCATATATCGCTGAACTCAGTAGCGAACAACATCGGCAAATCCTTCCGCTTGCCATACTGCCCATGAGTAATCATAATTGCCACATTATCCAACATGAAGGCTTGACGGTACTTATTATGGTAATTCACTTTGATATCTGGATACTTGGCTTCTAGGTATAGGAGAAACATATACTCGATCGATCCACTATGATTCCCTTCAGCATGTTCAACAGTCACTTGCTTCGAATGTCTCACACACTCAGTAATCAACACATCAAAAAACGCTCGTGCATCTTTGATTGCTGTTTCCATATCTACATCATCTAATTGTGTGCCAGCCATCGTGACTGACTTTTTGATTTGGCTGCTATGAAATAAATCTCCTAGCTGACCAATAACAATCTGCTTATAGCCTTTCGAGATAACTTCAATCATTCTCGCTAGCTTATCCTGTAAGTCCTCTAGTTTGGTGATACCGAAATGCCAATCAGCCAATCCGATGAATAAGTTTCTGTCACCCGTTTTGATTGCGGTTAGTTTTACTGGCTCAATCGATTCGGTGAAGGCAGATGCGTTAAATGCCTTGTGCTTTGGCTTCACCACAAACTTCAACTGCTGATTCCATTTCTGGATATCCGCTGTAGTGGTTGTCCACTCATTGGTGGTTACTTGAGATATTTCCCACTCTTCTGGATCATAACCTTTGTACTTGAGGATGTCTTCTGGCGTTTTGCTATCCTTCTGGTAGAAAGCCATCTTCACATCGAATTCAGCTTGAGAAATGGTGCCGTCAATATTGTACCGTTTGTTTTCGTTGATTGATTGACCATCTACGGTGCGAGGTGGCGTTACTTTGTTCAATCGTTGACGTTTGCTTTTTACACTAATCTTGGTAAACTCTCTTCCGTACTCGTTTGACAATATGAATGCTATTTCTTTATTGGTATAACCTTCATTGATTAAATCTTTGAGCCTATCAATTTCTTGTTCCGTCCAGTTTATGTCTGCCACCTCGCTTTTCTGCAAAATAAAAAGCCACTCGCAATGAGTGACTAATAAACGACTGAAACGTATTAGCATTGTTAAGAGGCTCTTTCAGTTTTTTGATTAAAGCAACCTACACATAGGATTTCCAGCTATTAGCTACCTATCCACCATCCCTACTAAGTCCTCGGTCGCTTTCATAGTTAGTTCGCCTTCGGTAGCGAAACACCAAGTTTTAATGGGATAACTATAAACCCTATTGGCATAGCCGGACTCGAACCGACAACTCCTGCATTCTGACGGATGTTTTTCCCTTAAACTATACACCAACTGAAGATGCCTCTTCCGTACGTTCTTATTTTGTGTATTATCTTGTGTCTTGAGGGAGCGACCCTCTGCATGCAGTTTAGGCTACTTGCACTTACCCCTTGCAATCAGGAGGCTTTTGCCTACGTCACTGGCAAGGATTTGAACCTTGCATGACTGAATCTAAAAACGTTTGGGATAACCCCGAACGTATCAGCCTTATTTTTAAGCGTCTACCTATTCCGCCACAGTGACACAAAAAGACAGCACTAGCGAATTATGAAATGAGATGATCCACCTCTTTCAAAAAATTGTGCTGTCTTTTTATTTTGCTAAATTAATTTTCTAAGTGTCTTACCTTCATCATTCAATAACCACACTTGAGAGATAATGTAATCCTTGAATTCTTCTGAAGAATCGATAGTGAAAGAACTATCTTTTTCATTAACTGAAAACGAATAAACGGAATCGTCATAAAAATGAACCATCAAAAAACCATCAATACGATTCGTTCGTTCGACTCCTTCAATGATATCTGTTCTTAAAACAGCTTCCTTTCCCTCTCCAACATCACTCTTTAAAAGTTTATCAATCTGTAATAACATTAAAATCATCCTCTCTATCTGTCTTTCTATCGCAACCATTACCTAGCTTAGGTTGCTTTATACACGATACTAGGTCGCTCGCTTGTTCCGTTTCCGCGGAAAAGCTATATTGCCTTTACGACAATACTTGATAATACAATTTTACCCCTATTGACAGTGAGACAACTATACGTTTTTGTCTCAAATTAGTTAATTTCACCAATTCTTCTGCCAAAATCGAATAATACTTTTTGCCGAATCCGATAAATTGTTGGCTTGCTATAACCGTGTTTATCGCCAAATGATTTCCAATCCATCCAACTATCTTCTCCCCAGTACTTGGTTTCAATCAAAACTCTAATATCCGCACTTTGATCGCTCAGAGTTTCTTTGACTGCCTTTTTCCACAGTTCTCGGTTCATAATGTACGGATCAGACATTTCTTTTATTACTTGCGACTCAATCGGATTGCTCATGATATTACTTCGTCCGCCACCGATATTTTCATCGACTTCTCGAAGCTTCAGCTCCTCTTTTCGAATAGCAATCTCTTTGTTATATGCATGGTAGTTCGCAAACTTTCTATCTAGCTCATTGATTAATGAATCATTCTTACTCAATCACTTGCCCTCCTAGCTCCTAAATTTTCCAATCAACCAAGTAATACACTCCACTATTCCGAATAGTAGACCAGATGCTTTAAAGCGCAATCTACTAGACTTGTCTCTGATTTCAATTCCTGGTCCAAATATCAGTAACATCAAAACTATCACCTGAAAGTCTAACAATTATTTGCCCTCCTCGGTTAATCTTGTCCCACACATAGGACAGAAGGTAATCTCAAACTCTGCTGTGTAACCCGCATTATCAACTTCAGCTGTAACATGCATTGTATTGCCATTCACTCCAACTTCCACAAAGTCGGTACGTCCTGACCACAGATAATCAGACCTATACAATGTCTCCCTATTTCTCGGATCGGGTTTGCAGTACTCACACATTTACTCGACCTCCATATAATCTCTGACGAACTCTTCAATTTCATCTTCGCTGTATTTTTTTCTTGTTCCAAATTCACTCTCGATCAGTCGCTGCCATACGTATTCTAGCAGCATTCCGTGAGAGAAATCATAAGCATACGAGCCAGCAGCTTTCAAATCCAATCACTTGCCCTCCTCAATGTCTTCCTTACCAAAAATCACGCTTGCAACCACTGTCGCTACGACTGCGAAAAAAATCGCTACTGCAAAGTCCATCATTTATCCTCCCGCTTCCATCGCATCCCTGACCAACGGATCGTTGATAATAATCTTGTACTTCATCTGCTCATGCTGCAGCTGCTGTTCTAGCTGCTCAATCTGTTTCTGCTGGTCCACTATTGTATAGGATAGCCAACTCAAGCCAGCGATTGTCAGCAGTATTATGATGATGGATAGCTTAACATTTGTTTGGTTATTCCTGTTCTTAATCTGTGTCATCTATATATTGACCTTCTTCCAAAATACTATAAGCCGTAGTCCCATCTGCATTTTCAGTTTCTCCCAGACAGTCATCATCTAAAAAAGCAACATATCCTGTTGGATAGAGAGTCACACAATCTTTGTGATAATACTCATCATCCACTTCTATTACTTCATCATCCCATTTGAAATAGTCGGAACATGCTTTACATTTTTCCATAGTTACCTTATCCCTCCTGTTTGCTATCGCTGACGATTGCGGAATTAACTTCTTGGCAGGCTATAACGTATTTAACTGCTGGATAAGTGTTCATTTCTGCAATAGCACCTTCTGATGTGACAGCTTCAATTTGCATCGTTCCTACTGATCCATCGTGGGAAACGCATGTTAGTTCAAAGGTTTTCATCACTCTTCCTCCTGTTCCTGCGCCCAATCAAGAAACGCTTGGGCAACCACTATGCAATCTTCTTCAGCGACTTCGTCCATTTCGTCTAACAGAAATGCGATCATCGATAGATGCTCTAATGCATGCAATACTGTTTTAGGTTTAGTGATGTCGTATTGTTTTATAACTTCTTGTAACATTTCCTGCTGATTTGGATAGAGTTTCGGTTGTTCAGTTAATTCCACCAAACGGTTCGCTACACTCTGTATATGTTTGTTATGGCTACCAACAACTCTTGTATATTCCTGTAGTTCTTTTGCTAGTTTTTTAATTACACTCACATTCATTCCTCGCTTTCTGCTATTTCGTCGGATAGCTGACTTACTTCATAAATACTAACCAGTGTGTTTTGCTCCGTTTGTTACCAAACAACGGTTGCTCACCGATCGCTGCCAATACCTCTCGTAAAGAAATTTGATCTTCATTCCATTTGAATATCAAGCTACCATTTGGTTTTAGAACTCTCATACATTCTGCGAACCCTTGGCGGATATCTTCTGGCCAAAGTTCGTCTAACTTACCGTACTTTTTCGCTAGCCAAGAATTGTCACCTGCGTGGATCAAGTGCGGCGGATCAAAGACAACCATGTCGAAAGTGTCAGATTCAAAAGGCATATCTCGGAAGTCTCCGACAATATCTGGATCAACATCCACAACATGTCCTGTTTCAAGTTCCTCATAATGCTGTCTAATATCCATAAAAGTTACATTGGGATTCCTCTTATCAAACCAGAACATTCGACTACCACAGCATGCGTCTAATATTTTTTTCATAGGCTTTCTATCTCCATAATCGCTTTGAAAATTGGATAGATTTGTTGTGGAACTACTGCGTTTCCGAGTGATTTAAGTCGGTCCACTTGATTGGGAATCCCATTATAAGCTCGGCATAATCTGGGTTGATATACTGCGGATCTTCGATTGATTTCCTCAAAGCTTCTTGCGTGAAACTCCCGCGATAATTCTCCCCCCCAAGGTATCTGGATCTCGCTGCACCTTTCCACATCGATGCCGTAGGAGTTGGCAACAACGAATGTTCTAAGCCTTTGATGTTCGGCACCGACGGCCAAAGCTGGAAGTACAAACGTTGTTGTTTGGTAATCGAAGTTTTCCAGGTCAGATATCGTACGGTCGAGTTCCATATTGGCGAAGTTAGCAACATTTTCTCCAACAACCCAATTGGGCCTGAGTTCTTCGACAACTCTAGACATTTCTGGCCAGAGATCACGGTCATCTTCTTTGCCTTTTTGCTCCCCGGATACACTGTAAGGTTGGCAAGGGAATCCTCCGTGAATAAGCTCAATTGTTCTGTTTCGATCGATAACACCTACTTTCTCTAATGCTGCTCTATTGAGATCCTTAACATCTTTAAAGATTGGCACATTAGGCCAATGCTTATTTAAAACTTGCCTGGGGAAATCAGCATATTCGCAGAACGCTACTGTTTCAATACCGGCCCATTCTGCTGCTAAATCAATGCCGCCGATCCCCGAAAAAAGAGATAATGCTCTCACCGACTTCCCTCCTCTCTAGTTGTTTATTTTGGTGGATTGCTGACTTCATTTTTAAGACCGTGCTTCATAAAAGCCAATCTTGTTTCTAAGCGCTTAATGATGTAGTTATTGATACTAGTAAAGTTTTCATAGATGAATTCTTCTTCTTCGGAATTTTCTTCTACTTCGCACTCACCTAAATAGTCTTCAGGATAAATATCCGATTTGCTTTTTTGCAACATTTCTTCAATAATCTCGATATCAATATTCATAATGTTTCCTCCTAGTTGTGTATTTCTTCCGATTACTGACTCAATATCTCGACCGTTGCACCTGCAAAATTGCCTTTCTTCAAAGGTATCTGCAATCTGCATGCTCTATCCAAAGTCCATTTGTTCAGCCCTGACATCTCTGCGGCTTCACGCTGTGTGCTGAATTCTTTGACTTCACCATCTGGAAAAGTAAATCTGACAGGTGTTGAGTTGTATCTATTTTGCTTTGGTCGATCGTAACTCTTTCCCCACAAAGCCTTTCTCAAAACTCTGATTTCGTCTTCATCAGCACCTGGCGTATTAACTAGCTTTTCCAACCGATATAAATCTTCTTTGTTAGCCATCATTCCACCCTCTTCATATTTCGCAATTTGACTACTGTCCGATCGCTGCCAAACGTCACAATAGCTGAGTTCTCAAGCACTTTGACACACACTGCTTTGAAAGGTGTTTTAAAACGTTCTGTCACGCACCAATACTCGATGCCTGCTTTTACTCTACGTTGCTTTCTGACTACTCGTGGCGGTGGGCTATACTTACCGTCTTGCACGCCTGTTACTGTGTCTGCTAGTTTCATTTGACTTCCTCCACTTCTAGCGACTCTTTTTTGGCTAATAATCTAAAATTAGAATAAAAATAGTCGAGGTCATTGTCAGGACCACCTTCATCATCCACTGAATAAAATTCGTCTTTTATCCCATTCACAAGAAGCACACCACTCTCACTAACTGATTCAACAATATAAATTTTCGCTTCGTGCTTGCCTTTTCTAATAACTAAATCGCCTTGAGATAAAGGGAAAACGGGAAGTTTTTCGACTTCATAACCATTTTTCATTCGAATAAGATACTCGTACGAGTAATCAAAATCTATAAACCATTTTTCGAAAGCCGTTAGTTTTTTATCCTTGTTCTGACTGTTTTCATTGGTTTGAATAGTTAAATCCCAGAGAGAATCATTTAAACTGTTTTTGTGTTCTTCGAACCATTCCGCAACAAATTTCTTTACTACCACTTTCTGCACCTTGTCCAGATCTTTAATCCAAGTAGCAACATCTCTATAGGCATTCCTTCGTCCTCTTTGATAATCGCTATCTTCGTCCTTGTATCTTCGAATTAAATTAATTTCCGTCTGTGCTGCAACTTCTGCGTTATTAACCATCTCAGTCAATTCTTGTTTGTTCATCTTTGCTCCTCCGTTCCATTTCTTCAGCTAGCCATTCTTGTTGCTTGAGCAATCTCTCGACATGGCTGTCGATCACTTTCTTTCTCTATACTAGGTCCTTATCTGACATGTTTCTGATTTGGATTTGTGTTGGTGTCATCTGCTCACCTCTCAAAACGGTAAAGAATTATCATCAATATCGATCGATGAATTGCTGAATGGGTCTGATTGAACGTTGTTGCGGTTTTGTTGAGCGTTGGCATTATTAGTCGTTTGACTATTTGAAACGCCACCATCTTGCGTATTTTGGCTAGAATCGGCTTTCTTGCTTTCTAACAACTGGAAGTTGTCCGCAATCACTTCGGTGACATAAACTTTTTGTCCTTGTTGGTTATCGTAAGAACGAGTTTGAATCCGCCCCGTTACTCCAATCAACGCACCTTTTTTCGCATAGTTTGCTAATGTTTCAGCTGGCTTTCTCCAAATAACACAATTGATAAAATCCGCTTCTCGCTCTCCGCTCTGATTCGTAAAGTTGCGATTCACAGCTAATGTGAAGGTGGCAACTGCAGTTCCGTTGCCTGTGTATTTCAAATCTGGATCTTTCGTTAGTCTTCCGACCAAAGTTAAATTATTTATCATTTTGCTTCCTCCATTTCACAAAATACTTGCCCTAATTCATCTTCTATTACACGCATTCTTTGTTCTACTTCTTTTATTAACCAGATGGTTAATTCTGCGTTGGTTAAATCCATTCCCAAATCTTTTGAAAGATTAACTTTATAAATCAGTGACGACCTCGATATTTCATTCTCAAGTCTTGCTGGCGTGGAAATCACCATTTCATCGCAATTTTTAAAGCTGTTTGTTTTGATTTCTGAATAATCAGTTGGTTCTTTATTATCAAATTTCAAAGCTTGCAAGAAATCTTCGCATTCCCTATATTGCCTTGTCAGTAGTTCGTAATACCTAGCTTTTTCCTCGTACTTTTTGAATTCCATTACTCTACCTCCAATATCTCGATTTCAATTCTTGGGTAATCCTTGTCAATTTCGAAATCATCTATAAAGCCTCTTATCTCGTTCCACCCGTCATTTTGGATAACGCCCGCTTTTTGCATACCGTCCAAAATTGCCTTTTTAGCAAAAGCCACGTTGTCTGGATCCTTACGTTTGTTTTTACAAAACCATTTAAAATGAATTTTTATTGGTGTTTGAATTCTAAGTCCCGCTGCTTTTGCTTCCAAAAATCGATACATTATTAAATTTGTATCAGCCTGCTTTACTTTATTACCAGCCAACCTGTTGCCGTTCGTTGCTTTAATATAACTATTAAGGTCTGTTAACTCTCCTGGTATCGTAATAATCAGAACATTCCCCTCGCTTTCAAGTATCGTTTGCAATGCTCTGGGTCCAAAGGTTTGTATTCAACCAGAATTGGCGCCAAATCATATTCGATCATCGTTTTCTTATACGCTTCGTTTGCGCTCATCCATCCTGCCAGATTATGAATGTTTTTCTTAAATTCGCACTGAGATAACGCAACTTGAATATAGGCTTTTCTATGAGCTTCCCAATTTCTAAGCTCCTTTCCCAAATCTATTCCCATACTTTCGTAATACCGCCTTTCTAAGTCGGTTAAGTTGATCAAATTGGTTATCGTCTGTTGCGAACGCCGTACACATTCAAGATATTTTTCCGAAATACAACTTGGCACCATTTCATGCTCTTTCAAATATTCTTGAAATTCTTTGCCTGTGCTAACGTCCTTATAGCGCATTTCGTTTGTCCAAGTGATCCAGAGTTATGACCGCTATATCCTTTTCTGTTAGTCTTAGAGTCTTGGCTACTTCCGTTGGCTTAACTCCCTTATCTAGCAACGCTACGGCTCTGGCTACCGTATGTTTAGGGAAATCAAATCTCCATCCGTCAAGACAGATCACATGTTCTTGTATTAATGCTCCAGTCATTGATCCACACCTCTTATCCGTTTGTCAGTAGTTCTAGCAAATTGAATGTTATGCCGCTTTGAATTTTTTGATATTCTTGACAATATTCGCTCACCGTACGCCTTTTTAATTTCATCCGATGTTAAATTCGTGTTTACCATTAATGCTTTATTTTGCCTTGCTTCTAAAATTGAATACAAGATGTCGTTGTTAAAGCTGGTGCTATCTTTTATGTTGTTACCACCAAGCTCTGCTCCCAAATCATCAATAACCACGAAGTCTACTGTTTTGATATCTTGTAAAAGGGCTATTTGATTTTTCGACTCAGATTGATCGTTAAAAGAAGCCTTGCGCCTTTCCAACAACTCTCTGTAATTGACAAACAATACTTTCTTTGAGTATTGGCTTTCTTGCAGTATCGCCCAACAAACCGCCATGCACAGATGGCTTTTACCAACTCCAGATTTTCCTGATAAAATCATATGCGTAGGGTTTCCATTCAAAACCTCTTTGATAAAGTCCACTGCATAAGTCATAGCCACTGCAGTTTCTTCTTCTTTGGTCTGGTAGTTATCTAAAGACTTGTCAAACAAGGCATAATCAGTAATCACTGATCTATACTTGAATAAATCGTGATTCTTCTTTTTCAGACTGGTTTCGTATCGCTTGTTCGTATCTGCATCTACTTTTAGTTTTAAGGCATAATATCCACACACCATGCAAGTAGGTGCACATCTATCTGAACCGTCTCTATTTTTCGTTTTCCAACCGTACAGAGCGCCGTTACACTCAGGACAAACTCCTCTGACTTCTAGCGTTTGCTCTATAAGTCTTGAAATACCTACTGCTACGCTTTCCAATGAATCACCATCCTAAATCGTCATATTCGCTAGATCCTGTATTTTCAAGCTTGCCAACAGATTTGTTTTTAAACCTAACCTCATTCGCTTCGACATCTTTTAGGGTATTGATATTGTTTTTGGACCAATTACGCATAATACCCACAGCATACGAATAAGGTTTATTGTCAATCGCTGCTTTTTTCATAGCAGCTGCAACCATTTCAACGCCAATGTCTTCAACCCACATAGATATATCTTCTGAGTTAAGCGGATTTAAGACCCCGAAGCATTCTTGATAGATATCAAAAGGATTAATACTAACTTCTTGTTCTAGTTCTAACTCTTTCTCTAACTCTTTCTCTTTCTCTAACTCTTTCTCTAGGCGACATTTTCCAGACAATTTCTGGACATTGTCCTCCTTTGCTCTTTGAAGTCTTTTTTGAATAGCGTATTCAGTTTCTGATCCAACTAATTCGTTAAGCTGACTAAGATAAATTTCTCCGCCGTCCATAATTTGTATCAGTCCGATTTTGTGGAATAGATCCATTGCTACTTTTACGGTGTCGGTGCTAGAATTTGTTAGCTTGGCCAATGACTCTGGATCATAAGGGATCATCATATTGCCAACGTTTCTGACAAGCATTCCCTCAGTCTTCAATGATTTAAGGCAAAGTTTCAAATAAAACAGACAGTACTCTTTGCCGTTCGGTTGTTCTTCTAACCACTCGATTGTGTCTTCCTCAAAAAAATTCTCTTTAAGTTTGAGCCAGTAATATCGTTTTTTTTGCTTATCAGACACTTTATCCCTCCTTTGAATCGGACAACAAATGAGTCAAGTAAGATAATATTGCTAAAGTATCTTGAGTTGTAAGTTCATAACCATCTTCATACATTTCATCAGCGAATCTAATTTGTGCCCGCTCGTTTCCGTAGGTTTCTCCCATATATCTTCCAATTAGCCTAGAGTTTCCTGATTGAAACCCGCTGTTGTGCCAATATCCAAAAACTTCTCCTCTAGAAAGCAACTCTGGCAGATATCCGCTTTTAATCTTGCTGATAGCAAAATTCAATAGATCCTTAAACTCTTTTCCCCAATCTTCGTACTTTCTGCAAATCACCAGTTGCATTCCAACAGCTGTTTTTTCATCATGCTTGCTAAATTCCTCGATATATTTTTCTTGTAATTCAATTTCTTGCAACAGCTTTTTCTCTTGCCTGATAAACGTCTCTCTAAGGGCTTTTAGTTCGCTTGTTGATTCTTTTAAACGTTTGTAATTGTCATTAATCGTTCTCACGGTTATCCCCCAATCTTTAACTTCTTTATCTCGTCTTGATTCAATTTGATCCCGATAACGTGATACTTGTTCTTAAACTCTGTAATTCCTATTTGGTGCTTCTCGGTATGATGGGTTCTGCAAAGTGCTGCAAAAGTAAATTCTGTGTGATCTACTTCTTTCCGCTTTCGTCTTCCCAAGGCTTTGTCAAAGTGATCGATGTCACTGTTCTTTTTACCGCAAATGCAGCAGGTTCGATTCATCACACATTTATAGAAAAAGTACTGTTCATTTTGTGGCGGTATCTCATACCCTTCACGAAACGGAATGTCATTTGCGAAGATAAAATCTAGTATCAATTCATCTAATGTTGAAACTTCATCGACTGTGTTCTCCGATTGATTCGACAAGCTGATGTTCTTCCCTGTGAAGTATCGAAATTGCCAATAGAACACGTCTTTAAGGCTCTCTAATGGTTCGCCAGTATAAATGTATATGTCTTGCATTAAAGCGAATGTGAAGCGTCTCTGTTCGACTGTGAACCCTCGTGGGTCTTTGATGAATATTTCAGCTTGTCTCTCGCCGTCATATCCATCAAATATTGTTTTGAGTCGTTCGATGTTTAGCGACTCTTTGAGCTGCAATGTGACTTTGTCTCCATCAACGTTTGTTATTTTTGCTAGATACGAAAGGTTGTTCATTTACATCACTTCTTCTTTTTGGCTTCTTTTTCATACCCGTTGACCCATTTAGTCAAAGTGTTCATAACCAAACCGAAATCATAGCCGCTGAAATCATCAAGTGCTTTAGCTTGAGAGATCCCATTTGACATCTTCGCTTGTTCGAAAAAGGCTTCTTTCGGCTGGCCTTTCAAGTCATGTAGTTTTTGTAACTGAATTTCAATCGCTTCTTTCTGCTCTGGTTCTGCCGGAATGCGTTTAAGAATTTCTTTTTGAAAAACATCTGGATCAACTTCATCAGTCGGAATGTTAAATTCTTTAAGAAAGAATGTTTTTTCGGCATAAGTTAGTGCTTGACCGTATGCGTATGAAGCATTCTCATCATCCGCCATAGCAGCAAACAAAATTTCTTCTTTTTCTGAAGGATTATCAGCGTTGATCCATGTATATCTCATGTCCAATGTCACTAAATAGTTGAAAATATCTTTTTTCGTTTTTTCATTTACCCCTATTTTTTGTCGTTCGATTTCTTTATGAAGAACTTCGGTTTTCAAATAGAGGTTTAAACTATTCATATGACGGTTAAATTCCGTTAAAACCGTTTCAGAGCTTACAACAGCAAATTTCATATACTGTTTTTGTTCCTTTTTGATATACGGAATCTTTTTTCTGAGAGTGATTAATTTCTGAATAATATTTTTCTCTGCCATTAAATCAAATCCTTCCCTAAGACTGGTTCGGCAATCCAAACCAAATCTTTGTCTTTTTCATCAAATATGAATTCGCAGATGTCTTCAGCGTGGACTAGGTATTGTTTTGTTTTTTGGTAAACCTCATCCAATGAAAAGATGATTGCCCCTGGATTGTGCTTCACAAAAACGATAAACAATTCATCGTCAGCGTTGACTACACGAGGTTTGTAGCTTGTCATGATGCGTTCTTCTTTGTATTCATCAAAACCCTTAAACTGGTGTATATTCGGAAACACACGGCTGCTTTCGTCTTGCAGCAGGTTATCGTAATCTGTTGCGATATAATCTGACATCTTCCCACTCCTCTCGATTTGTGGTAAACTTAAATAAATATTTTTTCGTATCTGACTGACTATAGCTTGCCGGCTAGTCGGTCTTTTTTATTGTCTTCAAATACTTGCGTTCTTCCCCTTCCTTATTGTTCATGCTTAGTCTTGCGATTACATCGTTGTAATGTATATCAACATAAGGTCTGCCGTTTCGATAAATCGTTAGCTCTTTATCGCCTAGAAAACGATGACTTCTCGCTATAAACCAGTAAAGTTTCGTCACCCATTTATAATGTCTTACTAGCTCAACATCATCTCTTCCTTTTACTGTCACATGCCACCTGTACTTAGCCATTTTTTCACCCTCTCGATATTCTGCCTTGATTGAATCAACGGCTTGTTATGCTTGTACCAACGATCAGCAATGATTTTTCCGATACTTAGCGCTTCAGCTCTAGTCATACCGTCTCACCTTCCTTTTGCTCTTGTACTTAAGGAATACTCCGTATGGTCCGGTATCAGCGCTTAAGAAAACCGGTCCTTTCTTTGCGACAAGGTTGATGTCGCCATCCACCGTTTCTAAATTGAGAAATACTGGTGTTTCTGTAATTCTTAGATACCAGATGCAGAATTTCTTGATCATAGTTTTTCCTCCTTGAAATACCGATCGATCAAAGCATGCGCTTCTTCTTTTGTAGAGACGGTATGCTGCATTTTTGATTCATTTGTTTTTATTGAGATAGTGATTTCTGTTACCATGTGTTTGCTCCTTTGGTATAATTGTTAAAAACTGGTGGTGCTGAAATGAAATTTAGCAAGGTGTTTTCTTATTCTTTTTTTGTTTTCTCGACTGTAGCAGTTACATTATTCAGTCTAGATTTACTTTTTAAACTTATGAAATTTTTAAATGGATATATTCTAGATGACAGTATATTGGCTAATTTAAACTCAATAGACTATTTTTTATTTTTTAAAATTTTTTCAGTTGTCTTCATCATTTCTGTGGCATTGATTATTGGTGTTCACGCTATACTCGTAATCTCAGACTATGAAGAAGAAAAATCGGATAAAATTTTCTTTATTTTGATTAAGATATCGACTTCGGCAAGTCTAATAATCCCAATGATAATTTGCCTAACGTCAGAACAATTTAGTGTAGCGACATCATTTTTGGCTTTTCTCGCTCTTTTTAGTTTTATACTTCCTAAAGAATTCACCAACAAAGTCAGAGATAAGGTTCAAAACTAAAAATGTTATTACTCCAATTCCTGGAAGAGCAACCAAAAACATTAAAGCGATAAAATGATTCACCCTAGCCCCTCCTTCCGTGTGGGGTTATTTTTAAACCAATAGATCCATTTGGCGAACGATCGTTTTTGTCGCTGTGCTTGGTTCCCAATCTGTGATGTAATCAAGTACCGTCTGAAAATGTTTCTGCCGTAGCTGAGTTCTTGTGCTCACACCTGTGATTTTCTTGACTCCCGAGTTGATGTCCTTATGCAGCTCTCCTCGTTGGCTGTTGGTGACTTTACCGAACCCCCGTGCGACTTCTGCAACTCGCTGATTGATACGGCGTGTGATGTAGCTGTAGTCGCCGGCACTTAGAACTGTGTTTTCTTCAAGATCAGTAACACGTCTCTCGACTTTGGCAACTTTTTCCTTTGTGCCCTTTTGAAATTCAAACATGAGTTCCAGCGCTTCTTCTGGTGTTTCTGGAATCTTAAGTGCTTGCTCCTTGATGTGTGATTCCATTTCGTTGAAGCGGCTAACATACCTTGCTGTAAATTGAACACCTTTAGCACCAGTAAGCTTGTTAGATACCATTTCGCACCCTTGCTTAGTCAGTAGGTAATTTGGTCGTTCTTGATTGTTCGCATCTTTGTAAGAAGACTCAATAAAGAAATCGCCCGAGCCAATTTTGGCTTCGGCTAAATATCCAATATAAGTTCGGATATCCCGAATCAATTTACTGTGGTCTTTACCAATCATTTCTGCTACTTCATTACTTGTTAAAGTTCTTTCGATTGTTTGCATTTGTGTTCCTCCCCTTATGCAACCTCTGAAGGTTTCAATTTTTTTGATCTATAACGATTAGCTTCTTTCCATTTCAAATACCAAAGGAATGTTCCAAGATGAATCCAAGTTACGCTATGGGTTGGTTTTAAAACGCCCTCTTTGAATTCAGGAATACTCTCCATCTCTTTTTGATACGTATTTAAAGTGGTACGAGATAATCCATTGAAACGAATCATTAAATCTTCACGCCTATCCCATTCAGAAATCGAAGTCTTATCCGTAGCCATTTTGATTAATTCCGGAATAGTTGGTTTTTTCATATTTACATCCCTTTCAAGTGTGAATTCTTGAGTTGTTCTAGAGCTGTTTCGATTGGTTTAATTTGTTTATCCGGTTTACGTCTACCATTCATAATGTCCGACATATATGTTTTCGAAATTCCAATTGTCTCAGCAAGCCAATTTTGTGTTTTATCGTACCGTGCTAACTCAACCCTGACCTTAACGATGAAATCTTTAGACATGCTTACACCTCCCGTTTTATAATAAAGCGAACAAAATACGCTAAAACAGTTGACATCCATCCCAAAGTTTTATAATATTGGTTTATGGTTAATAAAAAGACGGAATAATACCTATATATTAAACATTCTTAGTTTCCCGACCTCGATTGTTTTTAATAAATATAAGTGTCTTTCTGTGTTTATTAGCGTATTTAATTTGCTTATGAGCTAATAATATCCCATAACTTTATAATTGTAAAGTGTTTTTTATTATACTTTGGGATAAATAACTCATTTGCAAGAAGGATGGTTGAAAATGAGTTTATTTGAAAGGGTTTCAGAACTTGCAAAAAAACAGGGGAAAAGTTTAAATCGAGTTGCAGAGGATAATGGATTATCTAAAAATGCTATCTATCAGTGGAGAACGAGTAGTCCAAAAGCTGAGACTTTAGAACTTATAGCTAACTACTTTCATGTATCCACAGATTACCTTTTAGGAAGGACAGATAACCCACACTTGGGAATGTCCGAAAAACAAAAAGAATTGACCATAGAAGAAGCATTAAAATCTGTTATGAGTTATAACGGTAAAGAAGTTTCGGAAAATGACCGTCAAGTTTTAGAGAGGATCGCAAAAGCATACTTGGACGGAAAAATATAAGAGGGTGTTTGTTTGGATGCTCAGATTTTAGAAATTGTTGAAAAGTTGAACATAACAATAGTTTATGATGAATTTTTAGAAGATCATGGAAAATATTTACCAATCGTAAATATTATTGTATTGAATAGTAAGTTGAATGATTTTGATACGAAGAAGGCTTTGCTTCATGAATTAGGGCATGCTTGTGAAGACCAAGATAATTACGAGCTTTATAAACTCTCATTTGTTTTAAAGTCAAAAATGGAATATGCTGCAAATAGGTTTATGATAAGCTATTTCACCAGCGAATACGATGATATCTATAATTACAGTCAATTAATAGAAGAATTTAGTATTGGGATGGGCTACGATGTTAAATATGCAAGATAAAAATACCCCTATCAAAGGACCAGCTTCGATAAGGGTTACTCATTTCTGAGATAGTACAAATATATTATATCAGAGAAATGAGGAAATTAGATGAAAAAAGTCGTACCGTGCTTATTGTTTGTTGGCTTAATAATGACCGGATGTTCTAATAATGAAGAAAGTACAACTCCCCCAAATGATACAACTTCTCAAACGACTGCTGTTTCTGAAGAACAGAAAGCTGATTTCGAGTATGGGAAAATTATTACAGATGAGTTTGAACTTACTTATAAAAATTCTGAAATAGTTAAAAGTCCATCTGAAGACGGCTATGGGTTATATATAACGTATTCATTAAAGAATACTTCAGATAACAATATCACACCTATTGATATTATTAATGATTACGTTTTATTTAAACAAGAGAATGAAACTTCTGAGGTTGATCTCGATAATACCTACTATAGCTTAGATGCATTTGGATCAACAGATGATGTCGAATCATATAATGAGCAAGTTGATAAAGAAAACTCTCGTTCTGATGACCTGTTACCCGATAAAACTGTGGACATAATAGAGACTTACTCTCTGGATAACTTAGATTTCCCAGTTAAAATGATAGCTATGTATGAAGATAAAGAAATAGGTATTTATGAAATTGATTTGACTGAATTAGAAAAGCCTGAAGAAACAAAATCTTTAACCAATACAAATAATCCCAATGAAGATAGTTCCTACGACGAGGGCCTTTCCGATATGCCAGCAAGCTGGCAAGAAGGTGAAGCTGAATGGGAAAAAGCAAAGGCTGAAGGCTGGACAGCCGAGGATTGGGAAGAAGCAGTCAGAGCTAGTGAAAACGAAACTTATGTAGTAGGTTCCGGTCAATATGAAGATTCATTTAATGGTAGTCAAGCTGAGCAAACAACATTGCCTGAAGGAACTTCTGAAAATGCAAGACGTATATATAATGAAATAAAAAGTATTCAAGATAGAGAATTAACATCTGGTGAAATTCAAACATTAGAAGCAATCGAACAAGGCTATTACGAGTAAATAAAAAAACACGCCCCTCCGACCAAAGACAGGCGTGTAAAACAAAATAAACGATAGGCTTATTTAGTCATGCCTATTGTATCAAAGAATTGAGGTATACACAATGTGGAGCGAATCTCTAGGTAACGGCAGATATAAATTCATTGAAAGATACAAAGATCCCTATACCGAAAAATGGAAAAAGACAAGTACTGTTCTAACAAGTGATTCATCCAGAGCCTGGAAGAATGCACAGAAAATATTGGACAAAAAAATAGAGGAAGCATTGAGTAATTATGATAAATCTGACATTACTTTCAAAGAGCTTTATGAAGAATGGTTTGTTTATTATCAACAACATGTAAAAAGAACAAGCTGGACCAAAGTTCCAAAGATGATGAAACATATTCAAAAAGTTATAACTGACGATGTTCTAGTTCGAAATATAGACGAGAATATGATTCGTAGTATTACTGAAAAAATGTATACTTTCGGTGACTTATCGTTGAATTATACGAAACAGACCAAGACGACCCTTTCAATCATGTTGAATTATGCTGTTGAGAAAAAGTATATCAACCAAAATCTAGCGCTGAATGTCAAAATCCAAAGAAAAAAAGCTGAAGAAGAAAAAAGAAAAAAGAACATGGATGAAAAATACCTTGATCAAAGAGAAATGACAGAGTTGCTTGTATATATGAGAAAATCTACTAAAAGATTATTGCACGCTAACATTGCAGAATTGTTATATTTAACAGGCCTAAGATACGGAGAGTTACAGGCATTACAAATAAAGGACTTTGACGGGAGTACTTTGGATATTAACGGCACATTAGACTATTCTTTCTTAAAAATGGCAGATGCTGTAAAAACTTCACCTAAAAATATCTATTCTAAAAGAATAGTTTCTTTACCTAATAGAGCAGTAACAATTGTTAATGAAATCATAGAACACAACTCTTTAGTATTCGGCTCCCAAAGTAATGAAGACTATATATTTAAATCATCTAGAGGTACTCCGTTATCTCTCCATAGCTTTAATATGGTACTGCATAGAGTTCAAGACGAACTAAACTGGGATAAAAACTTATCCTCACACATATTCAGACATAGTCATATTTCTTTACTAGCTGAATTGAATCTTCCTTTAAAAACCATAATGGAGAGAGTCGGACATTCCGATGCCAACACGACTTTATCAATTTATAATCACGTGACCAAAAAATCCAAAGAGCAAGTTATCGATCGATTAAACAATTTGTAATTTGCCCCTTTTTTGCCCCTTTGGTATAAAATTAACATTAAACAAACAAAAGAACCCCTATAAATAGAGGTTCTTTTATTATAACTACATCATGCCGCCCATCTAAGGTTGTCTGACACACTCATTTACACCAGTATAAAAATGCCTATATAACAGTCTTTTTAACAATTTCAACTATAAAAATAAATCAACTAGTTCGAACTAATAAAGTTATTTTGCCCCTTTTTTGCCCCCTATTCTTTATTTAAACCCTTTACAAAACGAACAAACGTTCGTATACTTGAGATGAAATAAACAAGAGGAGTGGTCAAAATGAAATATAATGATTTTAAAAACCTTTTGGAAAACCGTCTACCTGGTTACGAAGTATTTATGCAAAAAGCCGAGGAATTCCAAGTCGCCAAAAATAAATTACGGTCTGGAAAGGCTAAGTGGAACGATAAAAAAGTAAACAGAGCAATCGAGGGTATGTGGGATCAAGCTGCACAAAATATCTATCAGTCTGTTAAGAGAATGGACAAAGCTCCTAATAGCAGGGCCTTGGATCCATACAATGACTGGCTAAGGTTCATGGAAAAGGAAAATTTATTTGATACACTTTCCGAATCCTTAGCTGAAGTTGAAATGGAATAGGAGTGATTGATATGCAAATACCATTAGCGCATCAAAGAACCTACGCATTAGAGCGATATTACTACGAGTTTATAGAAAGAATGGGTCCAGCACATTTCATGTACGATCAGTTTGTTCGGACGATGGAGAACTTCGGAAAACCCTATTTTACCGTCCCCTCAAGCTACAGTGGTTATTCAGAAGAAATAGCTTTTGTATTTAAAATAGACGGCGACAACTATCTGTTCGATCACGTTAGAACACAAGAAAAGATTCTTCGAAAATACGATCCGGACATAAAGTATAAACCCGGCGGTAACTGATATGAACACAATCAGCCAATACGAGCAAGGCTACTTATCTCTTTCTGAGTTTATAAATGAATTTCCGGACAGTATTTCTGAATCTCAGGAAGCTTTGTTCGGTGCAAAGTGTGTCGAGTTTTATGTTGCTGTCACTTTAGGTAAAACGGATTGTCGCTATTATGTACAACGCTATGGAGGCGATTGTTATGAAGTCGATGAAAGGCTATGTATCGAAGATACGAGTACTGAAGATGAGCAAGACCCCTTTGTTGCGGTTCTCACTTGACGGAGTGAACTGTTTGATTGCTGCACATAGTTTGAACTTCTTAGCAGATGTGGATGAGGGAATGCAAATTGTGGTTGCTGGTGAGTATAATGATCGTAAGCAGTTTGTGGTGAAGAAGTATTCGGTGATTGGCAAGACGAAGATTATGATTGAGTTTGAAACAATAAAAAAATTCTTTCCAGTGTAACATGGAAGTAGAAGTATTCAGCTTATACTTATTATTTCTTTGCAAATATGAATGGTATATAATAATTGAATCAAAGGAGGTATTGCCATGACGACAATCGAAGATATCATTTCTTGGAAGAAGGTACCAAAATTAATTAGTACGTATTACAAAATTTTTTTTATGAGCTTAGAAAATAATTTGATCTCTAAAAGCGATGGTGAAAGACGTGTAAAAAAAGATTTAGCTGATTTTGATTCCGGAGCAAAAAACTATATTATCATGCAGTTCTTAAAAGCTGATAAAGAAGATTTAGCTCAAGAAATCGCTAATATACTTAACATCGATATTAATGAAATAGATTTAGACAAATCATATTTAGAGGACATGTTAGATAGCTTTTAATAAATAGGCCCCTACTCTTTTTTGAGCAAGGGCCTTTATTTTATACTACCGCTGAGTATCTACGGTTTCCAGAAGCGCCAATCCAACTCAACCATACGTATCCACCGGCAACTACTTTAGAATCATAGTTAACTGTTTGACCGGCAGACCACATCCCAACATTCGCTGAAGAAGTAGATGCGCTAGCACGAATAATAGTGTTGACAGTAAATTTATAACTTCCTTTATTCGGCAAATTTGCACCTTTCAATGAAGTGCTACTATTCGAATTGCTTGAACTACCGCTAGATGCAGAATCTAGGTCTTGCCCCAATACCCATGAGTTAATGCCTTCTAACAGAAAAGCGTATTTAGATCGTGATTGATTCACTTCTTTAACTTGCTTCACTTTGTAAGTCGAGCCTTTTACAAAGCTAGCGATTGACTGTCCTGTCTGATAATGAGTAGCACTAGTCTTCACTTTAGCAGATGAACCAACAGCGTATTTGGTTGTCACGGTGGAAGTTGACGATCCAGAATTATTGTTTGAAGTACTATCTCCGTTGTAATATTTTTTGATTTGATCCACGAAATATTGTTTGATAGCTGCTACACCTTTTCCATGCAAATCCCACGCTCTGTGAGGACACGATGTAGAACTCAGTTCACGATGCAAAGGAAAAACAGCTGAAGCAGGATTCAAACCATACTTCTTACATAAATCGGCAGCTAATTTAAATGCTTTTTGTTCATTCGCAAGATACGTGGATTCATTCCCCATGGATTGACATACTTCAATCCCCAAGTAATTCGCATTGCCTTTGCTATTACCTGTATGCCACGCCTTGTTGCTATCCTTCTCAGCTTGGTATGTTCCATCACTAGCAACATAGTAATGAGCAAATCCTAAAGACGGGGTATGGCTTTCTAGCCAGTTTTTATAAAATGCAGCAGTCGCACCTTGGCTTCCAGCATCATTATGCAAAACGATTGCTGTTGGGTTTGATCCACGAGCGCCCGCAATTCCTGAATAGCTTACTACCATTTATTCCACCTCCACTAATTTGTGATTTGGCAATGACAACATTTGACCTTCTAATTCAATCTTGGTAAAGATTTCGTTCGATCTTAAAACTTTGTATTTACCTGTTAAGTAAAAGAAGTCACCAATTTCGAATCCATCGAATTCTTTAGAAAGTCCATCCGATGTAACCTCTTTAAATCCATTTTCTTCGTATCGATCAACTGTTTCAGTTTCACCCTTTTCGAATGGATCTAACTGAACATATTCTTCTCCAACTTCTTTAACTTGTAATTTTCCGAGTACAGTTACATATGATCCTTCTTTGAACATTATTCTTCCTCCTTTAGATATAGAAAAAGAGCAGCTTATTCAGCCACTCCTTGGTCAACGCCATCTTTCATCCCTTTTACTGCTGATTCAATTAACAGGTTCAGCTCGTCTTCAGTGAACTTGATGCCATTCTTATTAAATAGTTCTACTAACTGAGCTTTCGCTTCTTGTAACTTAGCATCTCCGTTTGCTTCTGCGTAAACTTGCTGCACTGCTGATACAACGATCGCCACATAGTTCTTCTTGCTTTCCAACTGAGCTAGGACACCTTTCTTCTTCAAGTACTCTAAACCCTTTTGACCAATAAAAGCAGCAACCAATCCAACAACAACAATCAACAAGTTTAATAATGCTTCTTGTAATGCTTCCATCTAAATTCCACCTTTCAATTGCAGCTTCAGCATCTCATTTTCTTCTTCTAACTCATCACACTTGGTTTCCAACTTTTCAATTTGCAACAAATATCCTTGCTCTTTTTCGGCAAATGTATGCTCAATTGTATCAAGCTTGATTTTCAACTTATTAAATTCAGTCTGTAGGCCAAACACTTGTTGACGAGTTTTTTCATACTCTTCTTTCAAGGTAATGTTTTCTTTTAACTGCGCATCGTATAAAGTCTTCCAACCGGCATAGACATCATCTTTGTTTTCGATCTCAGCCTTCTTATTCTCTAGTTCACCTTTTCGAACCACACTTCGGAAGTCTATTCTATTCGCAATAGTCGTTCCTATAATGCCGATCACCCCTGTTAAGACAGGCAACCAACTATCCAACCAACTATCCTTCATTCCAAAACCTCCCTAACAGCGATACCTAGGGCAATCCAAGCATACCCAAAGGTTAAGATTCCTACTGTATTAGGAGGTCCATTAAAGAAGAAAGACGTACTGAATACTAGCCATAGCCCAACTAGAAGCGATAGGCTAACTCTTTTAATTATCCGATTATTTATGAACACACCAAGTAACTTCATTGCACCAAGAATCATGAACGAGCTGCTAATGATACGTTGATCAAATATTTCATTTAATGTCTCATACATTTCATAACTGATTAATATTTCTGGGTTCTTAAACAGAATCAAACCGTAGCAGAAACTCACTACGGCCAGTCCGATGCTATACCACTTCAAAATCACAACCCTTGCAAACCTAAGCCACAAACTTCTGGTTTTATCCCACATATGCCACCTACTTTCCAAATGAAAAAGCACACTCGATTGAGCGTGCTTAGTTGATTAATAATGTGCTAATTGTTCCATCATCCGCAATAACTTGGCGAAATTTAGAACCGTTTTTAGTGACAAAATAGTCCTTATTCCACGGAATAGTATAAATAAATCGGTAGATATTATTCCCATACCACTCAGTTAGTCTGGTTAATCCTAGGGAGCTATGCGGAATCTCTCCTTCGATATAGACTGTTCCTTCAGGCGTAATTGCTTCAATTCCATTTACATTTTCTACCCATTTACGAATTGTTGCTGGCGTGTCAGTAACATCAATTGACCTAGAACCGCCGTATTTCTTCGTCATGTGCATCGCCACTTCGTTCAGTGTCTTCCACCCAATCCCCACTCTGTCGCCAGAGTATGCAGGAAATAGCAGAGAAATAGGATCGTTCATAAAACAATGAAGATCTACATAGCCATCAGCATCCAGATTTTCTAGAACCATATCTCTTATATACTGACTTTCAACTTCTGAAAACGGGGCAGTTCCAAACACAGCGCTTGGATTTTCTGGGAAGTTGTAATCAAAATTGCGATTGATATCTACTCCTCTTGAGTTGTAACGCCCAGTCACATTGAATCCCGACGGATTTGCTACAGGGATAAAAATCATTTGAACATTGTTGTAAAGCCATTCCAGCTGTGGACTTTTTATAGTATTTTGTACTAAATCTTTAATGAAATAATATAATGCTACACCAACATCCCTTGGATCTCCTCCCGGACCATGTCCGTGAACATTACAAGTCATCAGCAGTTTGTACTTTGGCGCAACTGGCATCGTTTTGACTTGCCAAATATCCCAAGTATTTGATTGGTCTTTACCTAAAATAACTTTTTCTAGATAGGACGTACTGTTGATCAAAGTATCCCACATAGGATAAAAGGTATCCGTCGTGAGTTCTTCTATATCAATCGCTTCGCTTCCATCATGAGCCGGAATCGAATTTATGGTATTGTAAAACAAACTCTGTTCAGCTGCATTTTGGGTTTCTTGCCTCATATCTAAAGACTCAACGAGCGCTACTGTGTATTTGTTCTTACTAATTGCGGCACTTGTCGCAAACCAATCACCAGTGTACGAAAAAACATTTTCAAGCTGACTCATTGTTGGAATATTTGTCACATCATTTGTTAAATCGATCATAATGGGTTTTGTCATTTCAATAATCGATCCGTTGGCACTTTCAGCTGTATCATAGTTAGCACGAATATAAATACTATTCTCCGATAACTCGTCGGATAACACTTTTAGTTCATACCATTGATCAACTACAGGATTATCAATAGCCATTATCTCTGTCGCATTCTGACTAATTCTAATCTTTTGGCACGCACTTCTTGTTCTAACTATCATTCTTAAGTAATAGGCATTGCCGTCTTTTAAATGGTAATTTACGAAAGCTCTTTGTGTATTTGCCGATCCATTGCCGATTAGTTTTAGAACTCCGTCTGAAGCAGAAATAATTGTATCTGGAACAGATGTGGTTACCCAATAACTAGAGTTGTTCAATCTTGCATTAGGAAATAGATTGTTTAAGACTAGTTTTGACAAATCCACTCCTTCGTTCAAAGCAGATATTTTTTGTGTTGACTCCAATATTTTTTTAGTCACTGTTTCTGACACTGAAAAGAACACTTTCCCTTCTTCAAAATACTCCGCATAGTTTTCAAATAACCATGTGCATTCTTCTAATGTCGGCTCATTTCCACTACCAAAAATATCCGTTAAGTCTACAACGATCGGTCTACTAATCACTAGTGCCTTTCCAGAAGCAGTGCTCGCATCTGCATAAATATGACGTGTGTTCATTGAGCGATAGGTTTCTGTGATTAATTTTTGTATGCCTTGCAACCGATAAATTTGATTAGCAGCTGGTTTTAAAAACGAAAATGTATTGTTGCAGAAATCTACCCTGATCTCATCACAATTACTATTTGTTACATATCCAAGCGAACAAAAGTAATAAGTATGATCTTTTTTTACATCAACAGTGTCCAAGTTTTGATAAAACATTACATTAGCGTTTGTTCCAGTACCTGTGCTGGTAAGTGTTTGTTGGTTTTGATCAACAGATAATGTAGCACTTGGAGTTGAAGAGCTAGCCCAACTATTGGTTCCATTTTGAAAAGTTGTGTTTTTTAATAGGTTTTTTCCTTGTGTTAATAGAACATTCGAAAAATCTGAATTTAAATTAATCTCACGTATAACTTTTTCCGGAATAGCCATTGCTTGATAGATGCCAAGGTCTTTCCAATTGCTAGCAGCTTTATCCCAAATATAAGAATGCGCACCATCAGTCAGAGAACTATCGAAAACAAGATATGTTCCTTCAGATCCTGTAGGATACTTGCTCTTCAATGCGTCCAGTGAATAGAAAATTTCTCTGGGACCACCTTGCGCAATTGAGGAAAGCATAGAATCAACGTAGCTTTTGTCAGCTTTTTTTCGATCCATGTCAATTTGATTTGACACTATTCCTGCCTCAATTTCATTTAATTTTTCCGTAGTAACAACCGCGCCAGATTCTATATTCTGTGTTTCTGTTTTATTTTCGTCATAATCATTCCAATAATGTCTTTGATAAACCATTTATGCATCTGCTCCTTCAAGTTCTGATATTCTTATTTCTAAATTTTTAATAGCTGAAAAAAGTAAATATATTAATCTAGATTCGGAAACAGTTCCGTCTAAATCTATAATCGAGCTGTCTGCTACGAACTCATTAGAAAGCAATATCCCTAAGCTGCTATATCCATTTACCAAATACTCAAACGAAACTACATCGGTGTTTTTTATAGCTTGTATCGCTAAATCACTATCGAATATAACTGGGTTCCTTATTTGGTCTGCAGATAAATTTGAAATAATTTCTCCAGCGTTATGCAGAGAAATCATACCGTTTGACAACATAACTTTGTTTTTATCGTTAATCTTAGTTTCAACAGACTGATCATCGAAGCTAACCTTCAACTCATCGCCACTATATTCCCCAACAAGTTTATCGGCTTTTACCTCTTTGATTTTTTCTCCCTCAATAGAATTATCATCAATTTCAGTATTCATACTGATTCTTATTTTATTGGGGGTTATTCGCAATGTATTATTGTCGGGATCTTTTTCCTCGGATAAATTAATCTGTTCAATAATTTTTTCTTTATTGATCATTTCATCTTTAACACTTGCTACTTGAGCTGCTACAGCTTTGACCCCAGAATCAGCTTTGCTCTTATACGCTGTTGTTGCGTTCGAAACTGCTTCCGCTTCTGCCGAACTAGTCGCACGCAACCCTCCGTTATAGGAAAGACTGTATTTCAAATTAGGTATCTTGTATTGATTGCCTTCGATATCTTCAACAATCATCCAATCTCCCGCTTCTATCGAAGGGATACCACGCCATTCAATATTGAACGGATAGTACTCAATCGAGCTAAGCAGCGAAAATATATCTTGCAAATCAGCTTTACTAACAAACGGATTATCGATTTCTAATTGATTACCTGTGGCAGATCCAACTGTTATACTAGCCGAATCGCCCGCTGGAGAATTTGTCAATCCACTGATTTTATATTTCAAATCATTTTTGCTTAGGCCTTTCGAATAGTACAAATCTGTATTGATAATCTTCACAGTATCGCTACCACTCTTTAGTTGAAGTACATCATATTTAGAAAACTTGATATATCCTGCTACGTACTGGGAAATATAACCCAACATTTGCCTAATGGTTAAGTCTGTTGGTTTAGTTGTGATTGTTTTATCTGGCAGTTGTAAGAATGTTTCTACATCCATAGCAACACCTGCTTGATAACACGCATCTGCGGCTACATCAAATAGCTTGGCTGGGAAAGTTACCGTTGGATTGTATGTGCCTTCCAGAAACAAAACTGAGTCCATACAATTTATAGTTGTTGTTTTTTCGTTCTCGTCAACATCTACATGCTCGCTAACAAAAAAAGTACCTAACCGAACGTATTCAATTGGGTTCTCATAAAAAATCTTATTCAGATAGCCGCCTGTTCTCATTTTGTTAGTCTTATTCACATATTTTCTTGCTTCAGAACCTGTTTTTTGTTCCCGTTCAATACCCAACTCTACGATCACTTGATCCAACTCATTGATTCCACGGATAACCTTATCTAAAGTTATCGAGACATAATCAGAAAAAACAGACCCGATTTGATAACCAGGTCCGTTTATACTTCCAGATTCAAATTTTATATTGAAAATATCAGCTTCAGTAAATGACTGATCATTAATAGTGACCCGTGCATAAATTTTACGTTCGTTTTTCTCGAAAGCTTCATTGAATTTAATACTTGATTTCAACATATAATCACTCCTCAATAAAACTTAGGGTTAGACCTTCCCACTTCATAGCTTGAAACTTATCATTCCAAGAATATGAAGCGGCAGTCCTGTCCCCTACGTAAAATCTTTTAGTTGTATTTCCACCAACTTGCGGATCAGGATATGAAACCGAGAAAAAAGCAGCAGATACTTTTGATAGTATTTGTGATATTTCACTATCAGATAGTGGTCCCCAAGCAATATCAAGCTTTACTTTCTCTGCGATTATATCTCTGATCATTTTCCCGCTGGCGTTTCTTCCGGTAGAATCAGCATCAATAGTTTGAATGCTTGCTGAAAAAGTCTTGGGTGGCTTGACCACGCTCCCATTGATACTTAAGTTTGCCATCTTACCACCCTCCTATTTTCCGATTACTGGATTAACGCCAGTTTGTTTCTCAATTTTTTTTATTTCTTCTAGTACAACTGTGGCTAAGGTAGCACGATCAACTTTAAGGTTTACTTCAGTCCTTGTCGGAGTTGAATTGTCGCCGCCTCCATTACCTGGACGATTCAACAACATCAATAGAATGCGATAAAGCTCATCTGTTCCCATCGATTGAGAAGGTGCGCTTTGGTTGTTGAAACTTGAAGACATGCTAGATACACTTGCCGGTTCTGTGAACATTTCTGGCAAAACAAGGCTTGAGTTGAACATATCAAGTCCAAGATACTCAACAGCTTGTTGGATCAATTCAGCAGCACGTTGAGGTCTCTCTAACGGAATGACCATCTCTTTCTTATTGCCTTCTCCCATACGATATAAACCGTCTTGAGTAACTAGTCCGCCATTCTCATAGCCCACACCTCTGTACGCTGACGCAAGCGACCCGTAACGACTCAAAGCATATCTCATAGATGCCAAGATATTAGACATTGGATCCCAAATATTCTTGTTGTACGGACTACGTGCATACGCTCTAAAGGTTGGATCAATAACTTGCATCAACCCTTTAGAAGGTGTGCCATTTTTGGCGTTGATATCCCAATTGTTGATAGCGTTAGGATTACCGTTTGATTCAGTCTTCATTTGGTAAAGCGTGCGATTTGCATTGGCTAGTGAATAAATCCCTAGTTTGTTCAATGCGCTATTGACAGTCGATCGCCATCTTTCTACTGATGAACCATACTGACCAGCAACTGCTGCACCTCCAGATGCACCAAACGAAGCATTCTTGTCTATGTCGCTTGCTCCGAGTGAGCCGTTGATATGCAAATGATCGTAGTGGTCATTCTGCGGCCATCTTACCCAACTTCCGCTTGATCCAGTACCAGACATTCCTTTTCGGTCTCGAACTTTACCTTGAGTGATTACATAAGCTACTTTTGAAGCAAAGTTATCAAACACCCAGTTCGCTGGAGCAAAGTATTTCGAAGATCCGTTCATACTGGCTGGATAGGCAACATCAATTGCTTGATGCTTTCCGTGGGAATGTGGATCACCTGGTCTAAACCCAGAAGTGATTCTCATACCAGGATATCGATCGACAGTTTTTCTAGCGATATCATATAGGTATTTGTATACACCCCAACTCCCCATTGATCCATCAAACGAACTATTTTGTGCTTCATAACCTGCATCGAACTTCGATTTAAACCATTCATAAGATCCTTCCGCAATCGTACCCACGGAACCTTTAGCCATCGACAAAGCCGGTTCAACAGCACCTTTTAAATCTACAAATTTCGAAATTGCTGCATTTAAAAGTTTTTTAGGATTTGATGCATAAGACCAAATATCCGATGCGATCTCTTTTGCACCATCCCATTTCTCTTTTAACCATTCACCTACACCGTTTGCGTAAGCAGGTACGCCATACATTGCAGCGGTTTTGGGACCACTCAAGACGGATGTTCCCTTTGGAAGGTTAACCATCAGATTTCTTTGCGCTGGAAAGATACCAGTACGTCCATCAGGTGTCCGATAAGCTTCTTGATAATTAGCTCCTAAACCATCATTTACTAAAGCAGGTCCTCCTGGATGATACCCAGTACCTTTAGCATAAGTAGGAATGGTCCATTTCTTCAGAGCGCTGCCTCCTGCCCCTACTTTGCTTAAAACCCAGTTAATGCCACTGATAACACCGTTAACACCTTTTCCGATAACGCCGACCATGCCATTGAAAATTTTGCCTGCGCCTTCTTTAACAGACTTAACACCATCTCCCAAGCCTTTACCAATCTTTTCGCCAAGTCCTGTAGCCCAACCAGTGATTTTATCGAAAGCTTCAGAAGCATTTTTCTTCATTGTTTCAAAAGATCCGCCCATGCTAGTCTTAAGATTAGAAAACGCTGTGCTTGCTTTTGCTTTTGCATTACCTGCTGCTGTTGTAACTTTATCTTGAATCTCATTCCACTTTTCAACGGTATTCTTTTTGACGTTACTCCATCGATCAGAAATATTCGTTCTAAGTTCCTGTAATCGATTAGATGCATTATCCTTAGCAGTTCTTGCTTTGTTTGATACATCTGTAGTAAAAGTATCCCAAGTTTCTTTGGTATTCTTCTTGATGTCACTCCATCGTCCGCTAACATTCTTCCAAATATCAGAAGCTTTTTCCGAAACAGTTTTCTTGGCGTTGGCCCAAGTATCACTGGTCCATTTTTGAACATTTCCCCAAGTATCAGAAACAAAAGTCATGATGCTGCCAAACTTGTCATCTATGACATCTTTCAATTCACCAATCGCTTTTTTAGGATTCTTAACTGCGTTAGCAACTTTTTCTAACACACCAGCAAGGAATTCTAACCCTTTTGTCAAGAGTTCAATTTGTCCAATAATCAGGAATTTAGCCACCTGAGCAAGAGGAACAATAACGACATCCCAGAACCATTTAAAGATTGGTTTGAAAATCTCAATCACTTGGTTCAGCACATCTAGAGCAGCTGATAGATAATCAAAATATTTGGGCACGTAGTCTTCAATGTAAAAACTTGCCAGTGGCAACAATACGTTTTTATACAACCACTCAAGCCCATCGCCAACATTTTTCAGGATAGGACGAATCGATTTGAATAACCCATCTATAGCTTTGAGTAATGGTGTGAAATCAAGATTCTTTGCCCAATTTTCAGTCGCTTTGGTCATGTCGTTTATATTGCCTAGCAAATCATCTACTGCATCAAGAATAGTGCCGAAAATAGACTCCCCAACCTTGCCCTCTTTCCAAGCTTTCTTCAACTGTTCAGCTATGTTGCCGATCGTGTTGAAGATATTCGTATAGATTTCAAGAATATTGGCAGCTATACTTTCTCCACGGCCATCGTTCCAAGCGTTTCTAAAGGCATCAGCGATTTCATGGATCAATTCTAGAATGCGGTTAAACATATCAAAGAAAGACTGGATTAATCGGGTACCTCGCCCATTATCTTCCCATGCTCGCTTAAACGCACCAGCTATATCGCCGATGATTCCTAGTACATCCACCAAAAGAATAAGGATGTTTTCGATAAACCTCTGTCCAGTTCCATTCGTCCACACTTCCATAAAGGACTTACCAATTGCTGAAGCAAGACCAATAACCTCGCCTAGCGCATAGTTCCAAGCATCAATGACTTTTTGACCTTGGTTTTTCCATGCGTCTTGGAAAGGTTTGAAGAAATCCTTCAATATGTTTTGAATGTCTTTCATCCATTTAGGCGTAGAATAGTTACCAGTTGCAGACCCAAAATCAATACCAGGAGCAGGATCTTCTTTCTTTGCATCATCAGTATTCATCGTTAGCTTGTTGATTTGATCAAATCCCATTAACGATCGTTGCAGCTTTTTGACTTTCTCATTTGCTTTACTTGCTGATGAACCAGTATCGTTTAACGCTTGGATATTGTCATACAGTCCACTAGCGCCTTGTTTTGCCGCGTCATAGGTTGTCCCGAATAACATTGCAATAAATGAAGCAAGCTGCCCTGTCAGTTGTGCTACGGTGCTCATAAGAGCATTTAGCGCTGGCAAGATTGCAGTATAGATTGGATAGAAAGCAGTCATCAGATTAACTTTGATTTGATTCAATGAATTACTGAATTGATCGTTTGTTTTCAAAGCTGACATCATACCGCTGGCCATTTTGGTGATTGCACCGCCTAATAGTTGATAAACAACTAATGAAGGCAGTAAGTATTTCATTGACTGGCCAAAAGCATTTGTGCTTCCAGTCATTCTGTTTGTTCCGGCCGTTACTTTATTGGAGTTACTAGAAAATAGACTTCCGAACTTTCCAATAAACCCAAGAGAGTTCTTTAAGCCATTCCCGACACTCCCAAATCCATGAGAAACAGCATTGGACATGCGGTTGAATACACCGCCATATTTAGAAACAGCCCGTTCAGATTGTTTCAATCCTGTACCTGTCATACTAGCGCCGCTAGAAGCGTTGCCCGTTTGGATAGATGATTGCCCTAATGCAGAATTAACACGCTGTAGCGCCTTTCTCAGTGCGTCTGCGCGGTCTTCTGTTTGTGCGTATTCCTTTTGTAATCGATCGTTGTCGCTAATCAGCTTATTCATCTTGATAGATTGCTTTTGGATCTCGCCAGATGTTTTCAGTGATTGAGGAGTATCTTCATAATTCTTGAATCCAGATGTAAAGCTGCCAGTTGGCACACGTTGATCATTGTACTCCGCCTTCAACGTCCGAATTCGTTTTCGCATCGCTTCAATTTGGGCTTCGTTTTGGTTCATGCCTTTTGTTATATTTTCCAAGGAAGATGGAACAGCGTCTAATTCACGTTTGATTGTATTACCCATGCCTTTAGCCTGATCTTGGAATTTTGTCATCTGAGCTTGCGCTCGAGCGATTTGTTCATCGTATTTAACGACTTTCCCTGTATCTCCTTGACTGGATGCCGTTTGCCTTTGTGATTTCAGATAAGCAACCTTTTCTTGTGCTGCTTTTGCTTGTCCCATCTTGGCGTTGATCTCATTCACCATCGCATCGATTTCCTTGGTCACTTTCGGACGAGCTTTACGTACACCTGTTGCAAAGTTATCACCAGCCGCTTCAGACGATTGCTTTGTCGATCGCTCAAAGTTTGCTAGTGTCTTTTCTAGTGCTTGATTCATTTTTTCTAGTTGTTTCGTGAAATTGCTAGCGCCTTTTTCAATATCCATATTTTTCTCTGTACGATCCATTGAGTTACCGGACATTTGTTGGATTCTACTCATTGCACCCTCAATTTTTGGCAACACATTCTCTAAAGATTGCTCAACTCGTGCAGTATTGATATCTAGTAGGACTTCAAGTGTTTCTAATTCCATGCTTTCTCACCTACCTTTCTTCTATGAGATTTTTTCTTTCCCTTGTTGCTTTGATAGCCTGTGCTTGTGCCAAGAATATTTCTTGTTCACGTTGCATAGCTTCTTGTTTTGTTTCTTCTTCGGTTTTCGCTTCTTCAACCGCTTGCTCAATTTGCTTAAGAAAAGGGTAGGCCTCTTCAAACTTCGGCATATGTTTGGGATCGTTAAATGCAAAAACCGCTAGTCTTTGCTGCGAATAGTCGAACATCGCTCGTTCTCGCAACTCATTTTCCTTGATCTTCTTGTTTGCTTGAACTTGTATCATGATTTCCTCAAGTGTCATTCCCCAATACTCTGTAGAGGGGATTCCTGCTTCAACAGCTTGTGGATACATGTATTCAAGCATTTCGGAAAGATTGTCGAAGTTTTTTACAGAAGACTGTCTTCGCTGTTCATTTGATCCAAAGATTCCCCATCTGTCGCTTCGTTCGCCGTTTCTTTCTTTCCGAAAAAACCAGCTTCATCCAAGAAGTCATTGATTTCACCAAATAGATCCATGGTTGTTTTGCCTGATTCAATGTATTGCTCGAACGCATCAACGATTGCTTTATCTGTCACGCCGCTTGTTTTATTGGCGCCTTGTAAGATAATCAATAAACTGTTGGCTGGTGGTAATTTGATTTCGCCTTGTTTTTTAACAAACAGTCCCATAATCCCTTCATCTAAGCGCTTTTCGATTGCTAAAATCGATTTACCGTCTAAACGAAGTTGTAAATTTAGCTCTCCTAATTGAAATGATTTAGTGTTTGGCATTTGTACTATGTTGTTTTTTGGCATGTATGTTTCCTCCTAATTTATAAAAAATAGAGACCAAGGATTATTCCTCAGTCTCCGATTCGTCTGCATTGTCCCCTGTGGTATCTTCAGGGGTTGTTACTCCCCGGGCGACGGCGCAGGAGCTGGAGTAATATCTGGACCATCGCTCACAACTACCCCTAAGTTAAAGCCGACCGCTTGGTTAACTTCTACCCCGTCGAATTTGTAGTAAGGCTCTCCCGTAAATTCTGATGTCATTCCATCTGGGAACGTAATTGTCCAATCAACAGATTTTCCAGTTTCAACTAGTGCGTGAATATCACGGAAGTTATCTCCTTGATATACGATCGCAAATTCTAAGTTGTCAGTATCCTCGATACCTTTGATATAAGATTTCTTTTCTGATCCCAAGTGTGTAACGTCCACTTTTTCTGGGTCATTACCCAATGCTGGGATAGATTTAACTGCTGCTACAGTTTTAGTTGTTGCACCATCTTCGTAGGTTAAGACGGTACCCTTTGATAATAGTCCTGCAAAATCCATGTGTAATTCCTCCTATTTTTTGTATACATATTTCGTAACATTATCAACTACAGCTGTTACTTCAACGATGATTCGCTTTAGATCAGCTGTGTTAGCATCTTTAGCGGTACCAGAAAAACCAATACTACCGAATGTGCTTAAAACACTTTCAGCAATACTGGTCTGGCTTTTATCTCCGTATAATTCAACTGTGATTGTCCATTCTGTTTGTAACTCTTTACCTAATGAATCAATCTGATGTGGCTTGTTAGCTGTCCGGTAGATAGCCAATGGGAATGTATTCCAAGTTGAAGGATAGTCCGTAGCAATCTTTTTGATAGCTGCAACGGATTGTAATACTTCAACAGTGACTGTCTTCATATTCACTCGTTCCATCACTTCAACTCCCTTAACTTGCGTTGTACATGCTCTTTGTAGATTTCTGGTGCTTCACCAATCAAATCTACTAAAGAAGGATACAAGAATGGTCGTGCTGGCTGTCCTTTGGTAATGTAGAAGTCTGTACCTTGAACAGTCACACGAGGAATACCGTATATAGCTTCCAAATCCACCGCGACATCTTTCGCTGGAATAAACCATGCTGTTTGCGAATAAACTGGTGTAATTCCGTCTGGCAAGTCTTTAGGACTAGCTTCGCCGACTGGACCGGTCCCGAATTCTCGAAACATAGCCTGTTGCTTATCCGACCACACGCGCCCAACAATTTGATTTTGTGCATTAATCACGACTTCGTTTTTCAAACTACCCAACAATTCACCACTAGAATATTTCATGCTAGATGATAACCGCAATTCAGCAGCTTGTTTGATCAATTCAGTGATTTCAAAAGTCGCATCCCACATTGCATCATCTAAAATTTGCGGTATTGCTTTGACTTTGCGCCGTAAGCTTTCCAGGCCTTTGATTTCAACGCCCACGATTATCATTCCTTTCTAGCATAATATTTTTATGGGTAGAAAATGTCTGGATAGACTTGATTGTGAAGTCTGGTTCTTCACCTTTGCCAACATATACGCAAACGCCATCTAGTTCGTTCTGCGCCTCATTAATCGTATCGCCTTGGTATTTGCAAGCTTTCATTGTTTCAAGCTTGCTACCGTAGATCTGAGCGTTTACCGTACCGCTTGCAGCTTGCACATTCATTTGTAATTCAATCGGTTCGAATGGGTAAGTGATTATTTCTTCTGCTTCTTCGTCAAGAGTGACTTTCCGCCTCTTTAGATAAACAGTTTGTAGGTTATTCTTCAGTAGGCGCATAGTAACTCACAACCTTTCCCTTTCGGAATCTGTTCAAGCCACGTTGAATAGAGACTGGAATGTCGGTCAAGAAAGACTGCGACACGCCGCCTTCAGACCTTGAAGCTTCACCTTCAGCGCCCTGTTGGTTGTATGCGATTGTTGCAAGTTGTCTTGCATATACCCACATACTGTCAATCATCGCTTCACGACCAGTATAATCAAGGACGAGTGCGACAGCGTCCTCGATCAATACTGTTGCTGAGATAGGAGATATCTCCAATTGCTCAGCTAGTACTGAAATAACTTCATCTCGTTTCTCGTCCATGATTTCACTCCTTATTCGCCAGTCCCACCAGCGATCGTAGTAGTCGGTGTCCATAGTTTATGCTTGAATTGAACGATACGAACATTTTTAGATTCGTATACACGTTCCCAGTTACCGCCAGTAGCTAACTCAGTGTTTGTTGGAGAAGAACCAGCAACAGACTTACTTGTGAACTTAACTCCACGTGGATGTAACAAGAAATGTTGGCGGTTAACCAAGATATCATCGCCAGCTAATGCATCACGATCTGTTTCGGTAGGGACTGGAGCAGCGCCGTTGCCTAAACCGATAGCACCTTGTCCAAAGATGTAAGATGTGAACACACCGCCAGTATTAGGCATACCGTCATCAACGATCACTCGTTTACCCATGTAAGTTGGGATTTTCGTGTTGTTTGAATCTAACAAGAATTCAATCAAATTTTGTTTGCGCAAGTTAGCATATACAGACGAGTGAACAGCAATTGCAGTCAGTTTTTCTTCTGCATCACCCAATTTGTATGAAGCATCCAAGAACGTTTCACCAGTGAACGCAGCAGCATTACCTGTTTCAGCAGAAATATCTAAGCTGTTGTCACCCATTTTAGTAGTTGTGGCGCCAAACACGCCTTTTAAGACACTTAGCAACGTAGTTTGTTGACGGCGGGCCCAATAAGCCGCAACCAAGTCACCAATTGCACGCATAGGATCGTCACCAGACAATGCTTTAGATAAATCATTTACTTTCCAAGCTTTACCACGCATCAAGAGAGCAGCAACGTCTTGACCAGCAGTGATTTTATCTGTTTCTAGTGATTCGGAATCAGACAACACTTCGTCGTCACCAGTTAAATCTTGCCAAAACGGCATATTGATTAACTTACCACCAGCAGTTGCCAAAGCATCTAATTCTGGATCTTTCACAACGATTCCCGATTGGTACAACGCTGATAATTCAGCAGTACGTTCAATAACGTAACGATTGAAGACTTCTGGTACAATGACATCTTCGATTTTTGTTTTAGCAGCAAAATACTGCAAGTTCATTTTCATTAAACTTTTTTTCATTTTTTCTCCCACTTTCTATTTATTCGCTAATGCCTGTAAGGCTTTTGCTTTTTCTGGATCTTCTCGCAGCAATCTTCCCTGCTCAGTAAGGTTTAAGGTTTCCGCAGCAAACGGATTAGTGTCAGGCAAAGTTGCATTAGAACCTAGTGGTGAATCAACTGAATTCAATAGCGCTTGATCAACAGCAACTTTTAGCGCTTCATCCCATGCTTTCTTGAATGTTTTGACATCTTCCAAAATTTCTTCTGCGGTGTCACCTTTAATGCGTGCTGCTAACTCTTTGCTGATTCCGATCGACTGTAATTGATTGCCTTTTTCTACGAATAGCTGTTCTTGACGAAAGGCTTCTTTCTCCTTTTCGAAGGCAGTCTTTTCTTTGTTTAGCAATTCTTTCTGCCGTTCTTCCTCGCTTAGCTTGGCCAAACGGGCAGCTTCATTCTTTTCTTCTTCGAATTCTTTCTGCCAGCGTGACTTTTTATTTTTGACAATAGAGTCAACTTCTTTGTCGTCCTTGAAACCAAACTTCTCTTTGATTGCTGCAATCTCTTCGTCGCTCAACTCTTCTACGTTTAGCTGTTTTGATGTTTCAGAATCATCCGGAGTATCTGATTCATCTTTTTCAGCAAAGAATTGTAGGTTAAGTGGCAACAGTTTTTTGTGTTTCATGTTTTGTACTCCTTCCATATCTTTTAGAGTGGATAAATGCTTGCACTTCCGATGCTTTTAATGTCATCACGCTTGGACATGACAAAAAGCCTAGTCAATGCCTAAGCTTTCAATCCCATTATTTTTCTTTTCTGTTCTCTTATTTCTTCATCCGAATACTTTTCTTTCAACTTATCCATCCATTCGTTATAGGTTGTTTCACCTCTAATAGGAATCACTTTGCCGCTGATAGGGTCTAAAGCGTTTCTAGGAAGCTTCAGCGTTCGCTTACTGTACATAATAGCTATTGTTCTGCACCATGGATGAAACGGCGGATACGTACCACTAGCACCGTTTACTTTAGCTTCAGAAACTCGATATATCTTATGATCTTTTCCTTTACAGATTTCAGATGTTCGTAGGTCCAATACAGCAACCAACATGTATTCTTTTACGCCGTTATCTTGCCACGCTTTGAGTTTTGCTTGGTTAGCCATGTAATTAGCTTCCGTCCGAATCAAGCGCCTAGCAACACCAATAGAGCGGTCAAACTCATTAGCTATTGCCTTAGCCATTTCAAACTCCGACATGCCAGTCATTGATTCAACAGTGAACAGTTCTTCTAACCTTGCTGCTAAAGCTTCAGTATCACCCCATATCCGTTTAGAATAATTCGATCCATGCCAGTGGCTATCGAGGATGTTCTTCGTATACCTGGTCGATAGTTCCTTAAACTGATAATCTTTCTTATTCCATACTTCAATGACTACGCCATTCTTGGCATTCTCTTGTGCCTTTCGGATGACTGATTCAGCCGTTGCCTCACGATACGATTCGTGAATAGCATCTACATAGAACTCTGTCTGCTTTTCTAATTGAACATCTGCAACTTGCTTAGAAACTAAAAAAGACTTGGCTTTCAAGTCTTCTGCACGAGTGATACGCTCTTTAAATGCTAATGCTTGCAATCTGTTTTTAGCTGCAGCTTGTAATTCAGGATCTTTAATCTGTTTAGATAGCTTTCTCAATTCTGCTAACTCTTCAACTGACGTCGTTTGATTTAGTATCCTTTTAGCTTCATCCTCAGATAGCCCAGAGCGTTGTTGAGAGCGTGCAAATAACTTCCTAACCTTTTGGGTTAAGTAAGTCTGTGCTTGCCTGTAAGCCTTCGCTGCAGCTTCCTCAACTTTGATTGCTCCATCGTTTATCTTTTGTTCTGCGTCGATGTTACGCCGTTCCCAATAAGATAGCTTGCGTTTCTTTTGAGCCATTTAATCAGCTCCTTTATGTTGCCGGATTGCCATAATTAGTTTGATCGATAAATTCTTTTACTGCTTTACTTAAATCACTTCGATCGATTTTGATTCCAACTTCATTTTTTTCTTTGCCAGTATATTCAGATATTCTGATTACTTGATTCATATTTATAAAATGCGTAGTCCCTTGAACATCTAAGCACTCGAAAACTTTAACATCAAGTTTGTTCAAACCGCTTAGCATTTCACTTAAACCAACTTTCATATTAAGCCACTTTGGTTCAAATACTATAACTTCATCATTAGTCAACAAAATTTCAGCTTTCATCTTCTTCGTCCTCCTCCGGCTCATCATCCAAATCCGAATGACTATCTTCTGCTTGCACACCTAATGCTTTCTGGTTCATCACAATAGCTTCTTCTTTTTCAAGGTTCAACTGTTTCAATACTTCATCAACATCGTCAATATCTGGCAACCATCCTAGAAGAACTTTAAGCGGTAAGATACCAGCTTGGTAAGCACTGACAATTTGATTGATGATATCGCTAGTGTTTACAGGTAAATTAGGCTTGAGTTTGATCTTAGTTCCTTGCGCATCAATTGAATTGTCTTTAACCTTCAAGATTGTTTCGAATAATTCCATCCGCTTTCTCAACCCTTTAATCATGTAACGCGATTTAACGGACATCAATTGCAGCAAGCCAAACAACTTATATTTCATTGCTTCGCCACTGACATTTCCAGAAAATTTCTCATCATTCATATCTGGTACATAGGTAATCTTATGGATATCGTCAAGGATTGCTGATCGTAAAAGATTAACGCCGTCCTCGTTTAATTCCTTGGTAAGATACCCTGCGTCTACTTCATTAGGCATTGCAGCCGTTTGAAGCATCTTTTCTTTCGCTAGCTTCTCACCATCACCATCTTCCAAAGTAAATCCCCTTATAAATAGAATTGCATCCACAAAAGCTTCTTTGTCGTTTAGTCGATCGGATTGGAGTAGATTGTATGCATCAATCAAAGAAATGGCTTGTTCAAAGTCTCCTTGCTTTTCTTCATTATTCCGATACTCAATGACTGGCACTGCCTTGAAGTAATGTGGCTTGGCATCCACTAGTAAGTATTCGCCAAATCCCCTAGAGCTTGCGTGATACGTAATCACTCGATTGTCGTTGTAATATTTAACCACATAGTGATCTATGGCGCCTTGCAGCGTTAGTACGGGTTGATAATGAACCGCAAACAAAGGGTTCTTGTCTACTGTATCATCCGTAACTAAGAAAATACCTCTAGGATCAATACATTTGATTTCTAATTGTGTTCCATCGTTTTCCTTTGTCTTGTTTAGATACACAAGTTCATAACCAACGCCGAACGTTGATAGGTCTTTCTCCAATTCTGTATCGTGAGAAACAATGTCAATCCTGTCATAAGCATCTAAGATTGGCAATATGTTCTTATCTGATTCAGATACATAAGAAATCGGATTACCCACCATAAAACCAACATTCATATCCACTACATATTTAGCATGGTTGATCAACACTTTATTATTTGGCGCTGCATCATTTTCTTTTTTGCGATTAAGAATGTCATGCTTACCATCGTAATAATCTGATAGCCTTTCTAGTCTCGCCAATTCCATCATGTGCTGTTGGATACAATAATTAAGTAACTCAGCAGATGGGTTATTTAAGTCACCGGCTATCTGTCTGTTAACTACTATTGCCACAATATCACCTCTCTTAAAATCCGAACTTAACTTTATTTGCAATGCTAACTTTTATATTTCTCATATCTTCACTAAAAGCATATCTGGTGCAATCAATCGTGTGATTGTCTTTATCTTCAAGCCTAGGTTTAGGATTTCCATCCTTGTCAACTTGGTAATCAATGTTTTCAAACTCTCTAGCTGTATTAGGAGTTCGTAATGGGTCAATGCAAATAAAATCTAAATCATCCAGCCACTCTTCTCCATACTCAACTGAGTCGGGCCCCTTTTTTACTCCTTTGATACGTGGTACATTATGCTCAGATTTTAATTCGGCTATTGACTTAGGCTCTGCAGAATCAGCAAATATTTCTTCTGATTGATAGCCACGCTCATGAAGCATCTTGGCAAATTCTCGATTGCTCAACTTAACACCATATATTTCATCAATAGCATAAATTCCGTTTTTCTTCTTATCATAGTGCCAACGTACAAACGCCAATGGATCCGTAGCATAGCCAAAGTCTAAGCCGTTACGGATGTTATCAAAATTCGCCACCATGTCATCAGTAATGCATCCTGGTTCGATTTGTAAATTATCGAAAGGAACCACACCCGAGCCGATTGCTTCGCCCATATACTCCCAGCGATATTTCAATGGCTTATTCTTTTTGACGTTTTCCGCTTCTTCAACAAATTTCTTGGATAGGTGCGGATTTCCAAGATAAGTCGTGTGATCTACATAGGTATTGGCATCAATAAAGCTTGATTCATATTTTTTATTGACCCAAGACTGTCTTCTTTTAGGTGGGTTATAAGAGTAATAAAAGCTATAATCGAACAGATATACTTTTTTCCGCATTGAATGATTTGCTATCTTACCTTCTAATTCTTCACGTAACACAGAATTCTCGATTGTTGTAACTTCATCTTCGCTCTTGAATTCTGCTAATTCCTCTATCCACATAATAGCCAAAGGATAGTCTGCGTCTTTTATCGATTTAATCTTGTCCGAATCATCTGCGCCAGCGAAATAAATCTTGTTCCCCCTAGGTTTATAAGTGATTTCAAGCTTAGAATCTACAAAACGAAAAAGATGCCGAACACCCATGGCATTCGCAGCACCTTTGAAGTTTGCATATACAGATTTTAGAATAGTATTTTGGACCTTCCGAACACCCAAAGCTGAAACTGGATATTCCATAATGTCTAACATAATCCTCATAGGTATAATGAATGATTTGCCAGAACCACGGCCTCCTTTTAGAACATAACGCAAGTGCTTCTTTTTCTTCGAAGCTATCCAAAACGGTTTGAACTGATCAAGAATGATTTCAGATAACACAATCCTACTCATCTATATCATCTACAATCGTCACGACCTCGTTCGCTGTGATATCCTGTTTATCAGTCCACATAGCATATCGCTTACCAAGCAACTCTAAAGCCTTGTTTTTATCACTCGTCTTGGGCGGAATAGGGATCAATTCAACTCTTTCATTGTATACAAGCTGTTTCTTGCCGTCTTCGCTATTAGGGTTGACTACGAACTCGCCTTTTTTCGTTACAACTTCCTTTACCTCAGGGATCTCACCCTTTGCTATTTCAGACAGCATGACAAGTATTTCTGTTTGAGTTAGAATCTTGTCATTTTGAATTTCTTGGATCCGCTGGTCTATATATTCTTTAATGCCGACATTTGCCAACAATTTGTAACTTTGTCCCCTTGCATAACTTTCACTGTAACCTGCTTTAATAGCCGACTGTTCTGCGTTGCCTGTGATGATGTACTCATCAGCAAAGGCTCTTTGTTTAGGGTTTAAACTCATTTTCCATCATCACCTTTCTATAAATATCTGTTCAACCTCTCCACAATATGCGGATCACTCTTCCAGCCATGTCCGATGTATATCAACCTATGTCGATCGATATACTCGTCACTAAACTGCCCATAGCATTCAAGCAACGTGTGCTTTGGTTTCAACTCCGCTTGTCGGATGTTCTTATGCCTTAGTATTCCTACTGATAGTTGGATGTAATAGTAATGCATATCAGTCACCTACTCGAGAGGACTTCGTCAACATATCTGATGATATCTTCGAAAGATAAGCGACCGTTGATGCCGTGACATTCTGTTTTAGTTTTGCCGCACATGGAACATTTCAAAGCAGTCGCTTGAGTATCTCCACCTATACGAGCTACCTGTTCGTATTCATGCTTACACCGTTTAAATGTCATAAGTCACCCTCAACCTTTCGCTATCATATTCAAACAACTGCAGCACCTTCTTACCCATCGTCCAACCGTTCTCAATCTCGTAGCTGTCATTCGGCTTAATAGTCCCTAACTGACGATGGATCACACCTTGATAGTCGTTCGTCTGTTGTGTGTGGAAATGTCCTGTGATTATCTCCCGTGTCGTTGCCTTACTCCATATATCGCTGAACTCAGTAGCGAACAACATCGGCAAATCCTTCCGCTTGCCATACTGCCCATGAGTAATCATAATTGCCACATTATCCAACATGAAGGCTTGACGGTACTTATTATGGTAATTCACTTTGATATCTGGATACTTGGCTTCTAGGTATAGGAGAAACATATACTCGATCGATCCACTATGATTCCCTTCAGCATGTTCAACAGTCACTTGCTTCGAATGTCTCACACACTCAGTAATCAACACATCAAAAAACGCTCGTGCATCTTTGATTGCTGTTTCCATATCTACATCATCTAATTGTGTGCCAGCCATCGTGACTGACTTTTTGATTTGGCTGCTATGAAATAAATCTCCTAGCTGACCAATAACAATCTGCTTATAGCCTTTCGAGATAACTTCAATCATTCTCGCTAGCTTATCCTGTAAGTCCTCTAGTTTGGTGATACCGAAATGCCAATCAGCCAATCCGATGAATAAGTTTCTGTCACCCGTTTTGATTGCGGTTAGTTTTACTGGCTCAATCGATTCGGTGAAGGCAGATGCGTTAAATGCCTTGTGCTTTGGCTTCACCACAAACTTCAACTGCTGATTCCATTTCTGGATATCCGCTGTAGTGGTTGTCCACTCATTGGTGGTTACTTGAGATATTTCCCACTCTTCTGGATCATAACCTTTGTACTTGAGGATGTCTTCTGGCGTTTTGCTATCCTTCTGGTAGAAAGCCATCTTCACATCGAATTCAGCTTGAGAAATGGTGCCGTCAATATTGTACCGTTTGTTTTCGTTGATTGATTGACCATCTACGGTGCGAGGTGGCGTTACTTTGTTCAATCGTTGACGTTTGCTTTTTACACTAATCTTGGTAAACTCTCTTCCGTACTCGTTTGACAATATGAATGCTATTTCTTTATTGGTATAACCTTCATTGATTAAATCTTTGAGCCTATCAATTTCTTGTTCCGTCCAGTTTATGTCTGCCACCTCGCTTTTCTGCAAAATAAAAAGCCACTCGCAATGAGTGACTAATAAACGACTGAAACGTATTAGCATTGTTAAGAGGCTCTTTCAGTTTTTTGATTAAAGCAACCTACACATAGGATTTCCAGCTATTAGCTACCTATCCACCATCCCTACTAAGTCCTCGGTCGCTTTCATAGTTAGTTCGCCTTCGGTAGCGAAACACCAAGTTTTAATGGGATAACTATAAACCCTATTGGCATAGCCGGACTCGAACCGACAACTCCTGCATTCTGACGGATGTTTTTCCCTTAAACTATACACCAACTGAAGATGCCTCTTCCGTACGTTCTTATTTTGTGTATTATCTTGTGTCTTGAGGGAGCGACCCTCTGCATGCAGTTTAGGCTACTTGCACTTACCCCTTGCAATCAGGAGGCTTTTGCCTACGTCACTGGCAAGGATTTGAACCTTGCATGACTGAATCTAAAAACGTTTGGGATAACCCCGAACGTATCAGCCTTATTTTTAAGCGTCTACCTATTCCGCCACAGTGACACAAAAAGACAGCACTAGCGAATTATGAAATGAGATGATCCACCTCTTTCAAAAAATTGTGCTGTCTTTTTATTTTGCTAAATTAATTTTCTAAGTGTCTTACCTTCATCATTCAATAACCACACTTGAGAGATAATGTAATCCTTGAATTCTTCTGAAGAATCGATAGTGAAAGAACTATCTTTTTCATTAACTGAAAACGAATAAACGGAATCGTCATAAAAATGAACCATCAAAAAACCATCAATACGATTCGTTCGTTCGACTCCTTCAATGATATCTGTTCTTAAAACAGCTTCCTTTCCCTCTCCAACATCACTCTTTAAAAGTTTATCAATCTGTAATAACATTAAAATCATCCTCTCTATCTGTCTTTCTATCGCAACCATTACCTAGCTTAGGTTGCTTTATACACGATACTAGGTCGCTCGCTTGTTCCGTTTCCGCGGAAAAGCTATATTGCCTTTACGACAATACTTGATAATACAATTTTACCCCTATTGACAGTGAGACAACTATACGTTTTTGTCTCAAATTAGTTAATTTCACCAATTCTTCTGCCAAAATCGAATAATACTTTTTGCCGAATCCGATAAATTGTTGGCTTGCTATAACCGTGTTTATCGCCAAATGATTTCCAATCCATCCAACTATCTTCTCCCCAGTACTTGGTTTCAATCAAAACTCTAATATCCGCACTTTGATCGCTCAGAGTTTCTTTGACTGCCTTTTTCCACAGTTCTCGGTTCATAATGTACGGATCAGACATTTCTTTTATTACTTGCGACTCAATCGGATTGCTCATGATATTACTTCGTCCGCCACCGATATTTTCATCGACTTCTCGAAGCTTCAGCTCCTCTTTTCGAATAGCAATCTCTTTGTTATATGCATGGTAGTTCGCAAACTTTCTATCTAGCTCATTGATTAATGAATCATTCTTACTCAATCACTTGCCCTCCTAGCTCCTAAATTTTCCAATCAACCAAGTAATACACTCCACTATTCCGAATAGTAGACCAGATGCTTTAAAGCGCAATCTACTAGACTTGTCTCTGATTTCAATTCCTGGTCCAAATATCAGTAACATCAAAACTATCACCTGAAAGTCTAACAATTATTTGCCCTCCTCGGTTAATCTTGTCCCACACATAGGACAGAAGGTAATCTCAAACTCTGCTGTGTAACCCGCATTATCAACTTCAGCTGTAACATGCATTGTATTGCCATTCACTCCAACTTCCACAAAGTCGGTACGTCCTGACCACAGATAATCAGACCTATACAATGTCTCCCTATTTCTCGGATCGGGTTTGCAGTACTCACACATTTACTCGACCTCCATATAATCTCTGACGAACTCTTCAATTTCATCTTCGCTGTATTTTTTTCTTGTTCCAAATTCACTCTCGATCAGTCGCTGCCATACGTATTCTAGCAGCATTCCGTGAGAGAAATCATAAGCATACGAGCCAGCAGCTTTCAAATCCAATCACTTGCCCTCCTCAATGTCTTCCTTACCAAAAATCACGCTTGCAACCACTGTCGCTACGACTGCGAAAAAAATCGCTACTGCAAAGTCCATCATTTATCCTCCCGCTTCCATCGCATCCCTGACCAACGGATCGTTGATAATAATCTTGTACTTCATCTGCTCATGCTGCAGCTGCTGTTCTAGCTGCTCAATCTGTTTCTGCTGGTCCACTATTGTATAGGATAGCCAACTCAAGCCAGCGATTGTCAGCAGTATTATGATGATGGATAGCTTAACATTTGTTTGGTTATTCCTGTTCTTAATCTGTGTCATCTATATATTGACCTTCTTCCAAAATACTATAAGCCGTAGTCCCATCTGCATTTTCAGTTTCTCCCAGACAGTCATCATCTAAAAAAGCAACATATCCTGTTGGATAGAGAGTCACACAATCTTTGTGATAATACTCATCATCCACTTCTATTACTTCATCATCCCATTTGAAATAGTCGGAACATGCTTTACATTTTTCCATAGTTACCTTATCCCTCCTGTTTGCTATCGCTGACGATTGCGGAATTAACTTCTTGGCAGGCTATAACGTATTTAACTGCTGGATAAGTGTTCATTTCTGCAATAGCACCTTCTGATGTGACAGCTTCAATTTGCATCGTTCCTACTGATCCATCGTGGGAAACGCATGTTAGTTCAAAGGTTTTCATCACTCTTCCTCCTGTTCCTGCGCCCAATCAAGAAACGCTTGGGCAACCACTATGCAATCTTCTTCAGCGACTTCGTCCATTTCGTCTAACAGAAATGCGATCATCGATAGATGCTCTAATGCATGCAATACTGTTTTAGGTTTAGTGATGTCGTATTGTTTTATAACTTCTTGTAACATTTCCTGCTGATTTGGATAGAGTTTCGGTTGTTCAGTTAATTCCACCAAACGGTTCGCTACACTCTGTATATGTTTGTTATGGCTACCAACAACTCTTGTATATTCCTGTAGTTCTTTTGCTAGTTTTTTAATTACACTCACATTCATTCCTCGCTTTCTGCTATTTCGTCGGATAGCTGACTTACTTCATAAATACTAACCAGTGTGTTTTGCTCCGTTTGTTACCAAACAACGGTTGCTCACCGATCGCTGCCAATACCTCTCGTAAAGAAATTTGATCTTCATTCCATTTGAATATCAAGCTACCATTTGGTTTTAGAACTCTCATACATTCTGCGAACCCTTGGCGGATATCTTCTGGCCAAAGTTCGTCTAACTTACCGTACTTTTTCGCTAGCCAAGAATTGTCACCTGCGTGGATCAAGTGCGGCGGATCAAAGACAACCATGTCGAAAGTGTCAGATTCAAAAGGCATATCTCGGAAGTCTCCGACAATATCTGGATCAACATCCACAACATGTCCTGTTTCAAGTTCCTCATAATGCTGTCTAATATCCATAAAAGTTACATTGGGATTCCTCTTATCAAACCAGAACATTCGACTACCACAGCATGCGTCTAATATTTTTTTCATAGGCTTTCTATCTCCATAATCGCTTTGAAAATTGGATAGATTTGTTGTGGAACTACTGCGTTTCCGAGTGATTTAAGTCGGTCCACTTGATTGGGAATCCCATTATAAGCTCGGCATAATCTGGGTTGATATACTGCGGATCTTCGATTGATTTCCTCAAAGCTTCTTGCGTGAAACTCCCGCGATAATTCTCCCCCCCAAGGTATCTGGATCTCGCTGCACCTTTCCACATCGATGCCGTAGGAGTTGGCAACAACGAATGTTCTAAGCCTTTGATGTTCGGCACCGACGGCCAAAGCTGGAAGTACAAACGTTGTTGTTTGGTAATCGAAGTTTTCCAGGTCAGATATCGTACGGTCGAGTTCCATATTGGCGAAGTTAGCAACATTTTCTCCAACAACCCAATTGGGCCTGAGTTCTTCGACAACTCTAGACATTTCTGGCCAGAGATCACGGTCATCTTCTTTGCCTTTTTGCTCCCCGGATACACTGTAAGGTTGGCAAGGGAATCCTCCGTGAATAAGCTCAATTGTTCTGTTTCGATCGATAACACCTACTTTCTCTAATGCTGCTCTATTGAGATCCTTAACATCTTTAAAGATTGGCACATTAGGCCAATGCTTATTTAAAACTTGCCTGGGGAAATCAGCATATTCGCAGAACGCTACTGTTTCAATACCGGCCCATTCTGCTGCTAAATCAATGCCGCCGATCCCCGAAAAAAGAGATAATGCTCTCACCGACTTCCCTCCTCTCTAGTTGTTTATTTTGGTGGATTGCTGACTTCATTTTTAAGACCGTGCTTCATAAAAGCCAATCTTGTTTCTAAGCGCTTAATGATGTAGTTATTGATACTAGTAAAGTTTTCATAGATGAATTCTTCTTCTTCGGAATTTTCTTCTACTTCGCACTCACCTAAATAGTCTTCAGGATAAATATCCGATTTGCTTTTTTGCAACATTTCTTCAATAATCTCGATATCAATATTCATAATGTTTCCTCCTAGTTGTGTATTTCTTCCGATTACTGACTCAATATCTCGACCGTTGCACCTGCAAAATTGCCTTTCTTCAAAGGTATCTGCAATCTGCATGCTCTATCCAAAGTCCATTTGTTCAGCCCTGACATCTCTGCGGCTTCACGCTGTGTGCTGAATTCTTTGACTTCACCATCTGGAAAAGTAAATCTGACAGGTGTTGAGTTGTATCTATTTTGCTTTGGTCGATCGTAACTCTTTCCCCACAAAGCCTTTCTCAAAACTCTGATTTCGTCTTCATCAGCACCTGGCGTATTAACTAGCTTTTCCAACCGATATAAATCTTCTTTGTTAGCCATCATTCCACCCTCTTCATATTTCGCAATTTGACTACTGTCCGATCGCTGCCAAACGTCACAATAGCTGAGTTCTCAAGCACTTTGACACACACTGCTTTGAAAGGTGTTTTAAAACGTTCTGTCACGCACCAATACTCGATGCCTGCTTTTACTCTACGTTGCTTTCTGACTACTCGTGGCGGTGGGCTATACTTACCGTCTTGCACGCCTGTTACTGTGTCTGCTAGTTTCATTTGACTTCCTCCACTTCTAGCGACTCTTTTTTGGCTAATAATCTAAAATTAGAATAAAAATAGTCGAGGTCATTGTCAGGACCACCTTCATCATCCACTGAATAAAATTCGTCTTTTATCCCATTCACAAGAAGCACACCACTCTCACTAACTGATTCAACAATATAAATTTTCGCTTCGTGCTTGCCTTTTCTAATAACTAAATCGCCTTGAGATAAAGGGAAAACGGGAAGTTTTTCGACTTCATAACCATTTTTCATTCGAATAAGATACTCGTACGAGTAATCAAAATCTATAAACCATTTTTCGAAAGCCGTTAGTTTTTTATCCTTGTTCTGACTGTTTTCATTGGTTTGAATAGTTAAATCCCAGAGAGAATCATTTAAACTGTTTTTGTGTTCTTCGAACCATTCCGCAACAAATTTCTTTACTACCACTTTCTGCACCTTGTCCAGATCTTTAATCCAAGTAGCAACATCTCTATAGGCATTCCTTCGTCCTCTTTGATAATCGCTATCTTCGTCCTTGTATCTTCGAATTAAATTAATTTCCGTCTGTGCTGCAACTTCTGCGTTATTAACCATCTCAGTCAATTCTTGTTTGTTCATCTTTGCTCCTCCGTTCCATTTCTTCAGCTAGCCATTCTTGTTGCTTGAGCAATCTCTCGACATGGCTGTCGATCACTTTCTTTCTCTATACTAGGTCCTTATCTGACATGTTTCTGATTTGGATTTGTGTTGGTGTCATCTGCTCACCTCTCAAAACGGTAAAGAATTATCATCAATATCGATCGATGAATTGCTGAATGGGTCTGATTGAACGTTGTTGCGGTTTTGTTGAGCGTTGGCATTATTAGTCGTTTGACTATTTGAAACGCCACCATCTTGCGTATTTTGGCTAGAATCGGCTTTCTTGCTTTCTAACAACTGGAAGTTGTCCGCAATCACTTCGGTGACATAAACTTTTTGTCCTTGTTGGTTATCGTAAGAACGAGTTTGAATCCGCCCCGTTACTCCAATCAACGCACCTTTTTTCGCATAGTTTGCTAATGTTTCAGCTGGCTTTCTCCAAATAACACAATTGATAAAATCCGCTTCTCGCTCTCCGCTCTGATTCGTAAAGTTGCGATTCACAGCTAATGTGAAGGTGGCAACTGCAGTTCCGTTGCCTGTGTATTTCAAATCTGGATCTTTCGTTAGTCTTCCGACCAAAGTTAAATTATTTATCATTTTGCTTCCTCCATTTCACAAAATACTTGCCCTAATTCATCTTCTATTACACGCATTCTTTGTTCTACTTCTTTTATTAACCAGATGGTTAATTCTGCGTTGGTTAAATCCATTCCCAAATCTTTTGAAAGATTAACTTTATAAATCAGTGACGACCTCGATATTTCATTCTCAAGTCTTGCTGGCGTGGAAATCACCATTTCATCGCAATTTTTAAAGCTGTTTGTTTTGATTTCTGAATAATCAGTTGGTTCTTTATTATCAAATTTCAAAGCTTGCAAGAAATCTTCGCATTCCCTATATTGCCTTGTCAGTAGTTCGTAATACCTAGCTTTTTCCTCGTACTTTTTGAATTCCATTACTCTACCTCCAATATCTCGATTTCAATTCTTGGGTAATCCTTGTCAATTTCGAAATCATCTATAAAGCCTCTTATCTCGTTCCACCCGTCATTTTGGATAACGCCCGCTTTTTGCATACCGTCCAAAATTGCCTTTTTAGCAAAAGCCACGTTGTCTGGATCCTTACGTTTGTTTTTACAAAACCATTTAAAATGAATTTTTATTGGTGTTTGAATTCTAAGTCCCGCTGCTTTTGCTTCCAAAAATCGATACATTATTAAATTTGTATCAGCCTGCTTTACTTTATTACCAGCCAACCTGTTGCCGTTCGTTGCTTTAATATAACTATTAAGGTCTGTTAACTCTCCTGGTATCGTAATAATCAGAACATTCCCCTCGCTTTCAAGTATCGTTTGCAATGCTCTGGGTCCAAAGGTTTGTATTCAACCAGAATTGGCGCCAAATCATATTCGATCATCGTTTTCTTATACGCTTCGTTTGCGCTCATCCATCCTGCCAGATTATGAATGTTTTTCTTAAATTCGCACTGAGATAACGCAACTTGAATATAGGCTTTTCTATGAGCTTCCCAATTTCTAAGCTCCTTTCCCAAATCTATTCCCATACTTTCGTAATACCGCCTTTCTAAGTCGGTTAAGTTGATCAAATTGGTTATCGTCTGTTGCGAACGCCGTACACATTCAAGATATTTTTCCGAAATACAACTTGGCACCATTTCATGCTCTTTCAAATATTCTTGAAATTCTTTGCCTGTGCTAACGTCCTTATAGCGCATTTCGTTTGTCCAAGTGATCCAGAGTTATGACCGCTATATCCTTTTCTGTTAGTCTTAGAGTCTTGGCTACTTCCGTTGGCTTAACTCCCTTATCTAGCAACGCTACGGCTCTGGCTACCGTATGTTTAGGGAAATCAAATCTCCATCCGTCAAGACAGATCACATGTTCTTGTATTAATGCTCCAGTCATTGATCCACACCTCTTATCCGTTTGTCAGTAGTTCTAGCAAATTGAATGTTATGCCGCTTTGAATTTTTTGATATTCTTGACAATATTCGCTCACCGTACGCCTTTTTAATTTCATCCGATGTTAAATTCGTGTTTACCATTAATGCTTTATTTTGCCTTGCTTCTAAAATTGAATACAAGATGTCGTTGTTAAAGCTGGTGCTATCTTTTATGTTGTTACCACCAAGCTCTGCTCCCAAATCATCAATAACCACGAAGTCTACTGTTTTGATATCTTGTAAAAGGGCTATTTGATTTTTCGACTCAGATTGATCGTTAAAAGAAGCCTTGCGCCTTTCCAACAACTCTCTGTAATTGACAAACAATACTTTCTTTGAGTATTGGCTTTCTTGCAGTATCGCCCAACAAACCGCCATGCACAGATGGCTTTTACCAACTCCAGATTTTCCTGATAAAATCATATGCGTAGGGTTTCCATTCAAAACCTCTTTGATAAAGTCCACTGCATAAGTCATAGCCACTGCAGTTTCTTCTTCTTTGGTCTGGTAGTTATCTAAAGACTTGTCAAACAAGGCATAATCAGTAATCACTGATCTATACTTGAATAAATCGTGATTCTTCTTTTTCAGACTGGTTTCGTATCGCTTGTTCGTATCTGCATCTACTTTTAGTTTTAAGGCATAATATCCACACACCATGCAAGTAGGTGCACATCTATCTGAACCGTCTCTATTTTTCGTTTTCCAACCGTACAGAGCGCCGTTACACTCAGGACAAACTCCTCTGACTTCTAGCGTTTGCTCTATAAGTCTTGAAATACCTACTGCTACGCTTTCCAATGAATCACCATCCTAAATCGTCATATTCGCTAGATCCTGTATTTTCAAGCTTGCCAACAGATTTGTTTTTAAACCTAACCTCATTCGCTTCGACATCTTTTAGGGTATTGATATTGTTTTTGGACCAATTACGCATAATACCCACAGCATACGAATAAGGTTTATTGTCAATCGCTGCTTTTTTCATAGCAGCTGCAACCATTTCAACGCCAATGTCTTCAACCCACATAGATATATCTTCTGAGTTAAGCGGATTTAAGACCCCGAAGCATTCTTGATAGATATCAAAAGGATTAATACTAACTTCTTGTTCTAGTTCTAACTCTTTCTCTAACTCTTTCTCTTTCTCTAACTCTTTCTCTAGGCGACATTTTCCAGACAATTTCTGGACATTGTCCTCCTTTGCTCTTTGAAGTCTTTTTTGAATAGCGTATTCAGTTTCTGATCCAACTAATTCGTTAAGCTGACTAAGATAAATTTCTCCGCCGTCCATAATTTGTATCAGTCCGATTTTGTGGAATAGATCCATTGCTACTTTTACGGTGTCGGTGCTAGAATTTGTTAGCTTGGCCAATGACTCTGGATCATAAGGGATCATCATATTGCCAACGTTTCTGACAAGCATTCCCTCAGTCTTCAATGATTTAAGGCAAAGTTTCAAATAAAACAGACAGTACTCTTTGCCGTTCGGTTGTTCTTCTAACCACTCGATTGTGTCTTCCTCAAAAAAATTCTCTTTAAGTTTGAGCCAGTAATATCGTTTTTTTTGCTTATCAGACACTTTATCCCTCCTTTGAATCGGACAACAAATGAGTCAAGTAAGATAATATTGCTAAAGTATCTTGAGTTGTAAGTTCATAACCATCTTCATACATTTCATCAGCGAATCTAATTTGTGCCCGCTCGTTTCCGTAGGTTTCTCCCATATATCTTCCAATTAGCCTAGAGTTTCCTGATTGAAACCCGCTGTTGTGCCAATATCCAAAAACTTCTCCTCTAGAAAGCAACTCTGGCAGATATCCGCTTTTAATCTTGCTGATAGCAAAATTCAATAGATCCTTAAACTCTTTTCCCCAATCTTCGTACTTTCTGCAAATCACCAGTTGCATTCCAACAGCTGTTTTTTCATCATGCTTGCTAAATTCCTCGATATATTTTTCTTGTAATTCAATTTCTTGCAACAGCTTTTTCTCTTGCCTGATAAACGTCTCTCTAAGGGCTTTTAGTTCGCTTGTTGATTCTTTTAAACGTTTGTAATTGTCATTAATCGTTCTCACGGTTATCCCCCAATCTTTAACTTCTTTATCTCGTCTTGATTCAATTTGATCCCGATAACGTGATACTTGTTCTTAAACTCTGTAATTCCTATTTGGTGCTTCTCGGTATGATGGGTTCTGCAAAGTGCTGCAAAAGTAAATTCTGTGTGATCTACTTCTTTCCGCTTTCGTCTTCCCAAGGCTTTGTCAAAGTGATCGATGTCACTGTTCTTTTTACCGCAAATGCAGCAGGTTCGATTCATCACACATTTATAGAAAAAGTACTGTTCATTTTGTGGCGGTATCTCATACCCTTCACGAAACGGAATGTCATTTGCGAAGATAAAATCTAGTATCAATTCATCTAATGTTGAAACTTCATCGACTGTGTTCTCCGATTGATTCGACAAGCTGATGTTCTTCCCTGTGAAGTATCGAAATTGCCAATAGAACACGTCTTTAAGGCTCTCTAATGGTTCGCCAGTATAAATGTATATGTCTTGCATTAAAGCGAATGTGAAGCGTCTCTGTTCGACTGTGAACCCTCGTGGGTCTTTGATGAATATTTCAGCTTGTCTCTCGCCGTCATATCCATCAAATATTGTTTTGAGTCGTTCGATGTTTAGCGACTCTTTGAGCTGCAATGTGACTTTGTCTCCATCAACGTTTGTTATTTTTGCTAGATACGAAAGGTTGTTCATTTACATCACTTCTTCTTTTTGGCTTCTTTTTCATACCCGTTGACCCATTTAGTCAAAGTGTTCATAACCAAACCGAAATCATAGCCGCTGAAATCATCAAGTGCTTTAGCTTGAGAGATCCCATTTGACATCTTCGCTTGTTCGAAAAAGGCTTCTTTCGGCTGGCCTTTCAAGTCATGTAGTTTTTGTAACTGAATTTCAATCGCTTCTTTCTGCTCTGGTTCTGCCGGAATGCGTTTAAGAATTTCTTTTTGAAAAACATCTGGATCAACTTCATCAGTCGGAATGTTAAATTCTTTAAGAAAGAATGTTTTTTCGGCATAAGTTAGTGCTTGACCGTATGCGTATGAAGCATTCTCATCATCCGCCATAGCAGCAAACAAAATTTCTTCTTTTTCTGAAGGATTATCAGCGTTGATCCATGTATATCTCATGTCCAATGTCACTAAATAGTTGAAAATATCTTTTTTCGTTTTTTCATTTACCCCTATTTTTTGTCGTTCGATTTCTTTATGAAGAACTTCGGTTTTCAAATAGAGGTTTAAACTATTCATATGACGGTTAAATTCCGTTAAAACCGTTTCAGAGCTTACAACAGCAAATTTCATATACTGTTTTTGTTCCTTTTTGATATACGGAATCTTTTTTCTGAGAGTGATTAATTTCTGAATAATATTTTTCTCTGCCATTAAATCAAATCCTTCCCTAAGACTGGTTCGGCAATCCAAACCAAATCTTTGTCTTTTTCATCAAATATGAATTCGCAGATGTCTTCAGCGTGGACTAGGTATTGTTTTGTTTTTTGGTAAACCTCATCCAATGAAAAGATGATTGCCCCTGGATTGTGCTTCACAAAAACGATAAACAATTCATCGTCAGCGTTGACTACACGAGGTTTGTAGCTTGTCATGATGCGTTCTTCTTTGTATTCATCAAAACCCTTAAACTGGTGTATATTCGGAAACACACGGCTGCTTTCGTCTTGCAGCAGGTTATCGTAATCTGTTGCGATATAATCTGACATCTTCCCACTCCTCTCGATTTGTGGTAAACTTAAATAAATATTTTTTCGTATCTGACTGACTATAGCTTGCCGGCTAGTCGGTCTTTTTTATTGTCTTCAAATACTTGCGTTCTTCCCCTTCCTTATTGTTCATGCTTAGTCTTGCGATTACATCGTTGTAATGTATATCAACATAAGGTCTGCCGTTTCGATAAATCGTTAGCTCTTTATCGCCTAGAAAACGATGACTTCTCGCTATAAACCAGTAAAGTTTCGTCACCCATTTATAATGTCTTACTAGCTCAACATCATCTCTTCCTTTTACTGTCACATGCCACCTGTACTTAGCCATTTTTTCACCCTCTCGATATTCTGCCTTGATTGAATCAACGGCTTGTTATGCTTGTACCAACGATCAGCAATGATTTTTCCGATACTTAGCGCTTCAGCTCTAGTCATACCGTCTCACCTTCCTTTTGCTCTTGTACTTAAGGAATACTCCGTATGGTCCGGTATCAGCGCTTAAGAAAACCGGTCCTTTCTTTGCGACAAGGTTGATGTCGCCATCCACCGTTTCTAAATTGAGAAATACTGGTGTTTCTGTAATTCTTAGATACCAGATGCAGAATTTCTTGATCATAGTTTTTCCTCCTTGAAATACCGATCGATCAAAGCATGCGCTTCTTCTTTTGTAGAGACGGTATGCTGCATTTTTGATTCATTTGTTTTTATTGAGATAGTGATTTCTGTTACCATGTGTTTGCTCCTTTGGTATAATTGTTAAAAACTGGTGGTGCTGAAATGAAATTTAGCAAGGTGTTTTCTTATTCTTTTTTTGTTTTCTCGACTGTAGCAGTTACATTATTCAGTCTAGATTTACTTTTTAAACTTATGAAATTTTTAAATGGATATATTCTAGATGACAGTATATTGGCTAATTTAAACTCAATAGACTATTTTTTATTTTTTAAAATTTTTTCAGTTGTCTTCATCATTTCTGTGGCATTGATTATTGGTGTTCACGCTATACTCGTAATCTCAGACTATGAAGAAGAAAAATCGGATAAAATTTTCTTTATTTTGATTAAGATATCGACTTCGGCAAGTCTAATAATCCCAATGATAATTTGCCTAACGTCAGAACAATTTAGTGTAGCGACATCATTTTTGGCTTTTCTCGCTCTTTTTAGTTTTATACTTCCTAAAGAATTCACCAACAAAGTCAGAGATAAGGTTCAAAACTAAAAATGTTATTACTCCAATTCCTGGAAGAGCAACCAAAAACATTAAAGCGATAAAATGATTCACCCTAGCCCCTCCTTCCGTGTGGGGTTATTTTTAAACCAATAGATCCATTTGGCGAACGATCGTTTTTGTCGCTGTGCTTGGTTCCCAATCTGTGATGTAATCAAGTACCGTCTGAAAATGTTTCTGCCGTAGCTGAGTTCTTGTGCTCACACCTGTGATTTTCTTGACTCCCGAGTTGATGTCCTTATGCAGCTCTCCTCGTTGGCTGTTGGTGACTTTACCGAACCCCCGTGCGACTTCTGCAACTCGCTGATTGATACGGCGTGTGATGTAGCTGTAGTCGCCGGCACTTAGAACTGTGTTTTCTTCAAGATCAGTAACACGTCTCTCGACTTTGGCAACTTTTTCCTTTGTGCCCTTTTGAAATTCAAACATGAGTTCCAGCGCTTCTTCTGGTGTTTCTGGAATCTTAAGTGCTTGCTCCTTGATGTGTGATTCCATTTCGTTGAAGCGGCTAACATACCTTGCTGTAAATTGAACACCTTTAGCACCAGTAAGCTTGTTAGATACCATTTCGCACCCTTGCTTAGTCAGTAGGTAATTTGGTCGTTCTTGATTGTTCGCATCTTTGTAAGAAGACTCAATAAAGAAATCGCCCGAGCCAATTTTGGCTTCGGCTAAATATCCAATATAAGTTCGGATATCCCGAATCAATTTACTGTGGTCTTTACCAATCATTTCTGCTACTTCATTACTTGTTAAAGTTCTTTCGATTGTTTGCATTTGTGTTCCTCCCCTTATGCAACCTCTGAAGGTTTCAATTTTTTTGATCTATAACGATTAGCTTCTTTCCATTTCAAATACCAAAGGAATGTTCCAAGATGAATCCAAGTTACGCTATGGGTTGGTTTTAAAACGCCCTCTTTGAATTCAGGAATACTCTCCATCTCTTTTTGATACGTATTTAAAGTGGTACGAGATAATCCATTGAAACGAATCATTAAATCTTCACGCCTATCCCATTCAGAAATCGAAGTCTTATCCGTAGCCATTTTGATTAATTCCGGAATAGTTGGTTTTTTCATATTTACATCCCTTTCAAGTGTGAATTCTTGAGTTGTTCTAGAGCTGTTTCGATTGGTTTAATTTGTTTATCCGGTTTACGTCTACCATTCATAATGTCCGACATATATGTTTTCGAAATTCCAATTGTCTCAGCAAGCCAATTTTGTGTTTTATCGTACCGTGCTAACTCAACCCTGACCTTAACGATGAAATCTTTAGACATGCTTACACCTCCCGTTTTATAATAAAGCGAACAAAATACGCTAAAACAGTTGACATCCATCCCAAAGTTTTATAATATTGGTTTATGGTTAATAAAAAGACGGAATAATACCTATATATTAAACATTCTTAGTTTCCCGACCTCGATTGTTTTTAATAAATATAAGTGTCTTTCTGTGTTTATTAGCGTATTTAATTTGCTTATGAGCTAATAATATCCCATAACTTTATAATTGTAAAGTGTTTTTTATTATACTTTGGGATAAATAACTCATTTGCAAGAAGGATGGTTGAAAATGAGTTTATTTGAAAGGGTTTCAGAACTTGCAAAAAAACAGGGGAAAAGTTTAAATCGAGTTGCAGAGGATAATGGATTATCTAAAAATGCTATCTATCAGTGGAGAACGAGTAGTCCAAAAGCTGAGACTTTAGAACTTATAGCTAACTACTTTCATGTATCCACAGATTACCTTTTAGGAAGGACAGATAACCCACACTTGGGAATGTCCGAAAAACAAAAAGAATTGACCATAGAAGAAGCATTAAAATCTGTTATGAGTTATAACGGTAAAGAAGTTTCGGAAAATGACCGTCAAGTTTTAGAGAGGATCGCAAAAGCATACTTGGACGGAAAAATATAAGAGGGTGTTTGTTTGGATGCTCAGATTTTAGAAATTGTTGAAAAGTTGAACATAACAATAGTTTATGATGAATTTTTAGAAGATCATGGAAAATATTTACCAATCGTAAATATTATTGTATTGAATAGTAAGTTGAATGATTTTGATACGAAGAAGGCTTTGCTTCATGAATTAGGGCATGCTTGTGAAGACCAAGATAATTACGAGCTTTATAAACTCTCATTTGTTTTAAAGTCAAAAATGGAATATGCTGCAAATAGGTTTATGATAAGCTATTTCACCAGCGAATACGATGATATCTATAATTACAGTCAATTAATAGAAGAATTTAGTATTGGGATGGGCTACGATGTTAAATATGCAAGATAAAAATACCCCTATCAAAGGACCAGCTTCGATAAGGGTTACTCATTTCTGAGATAGTACAAATATATTATATCAGAGAAATGAGGAAATTAGATGAAAAAAGTCGTACCGTGCTTATTGTTTGTTGGCTTAATAATGACCGGATGTTCTAATAATGAAGAAAGTACAACTCCCCCAAATGATACAACTTCTCAAACGACTGCTGTTTCTGAAGAACAGAAAGCTGATTTCGAGTATGGGAAAATTATTACAGATGAGTTTGAACTTACTTATAAAAATTCTGAAATAGTTAAAAGTCCATCTGAAGACGGCTATGGGTTATATATAACGTATTCATTAAAGAATACTTCAGATAACAATATCACACCTATTGATATTATTAATGATTACGTTTTATTTAAACAAGAGAATGAAACTTCTGAGGTTGATCTCGATAATACCTACTATAGCTTAGATGCATTTGGATCAACAGATGATGTCGAATCATATAATGAGCAAGTTGATAAAGAAAACTCTCGTTCTGATGACCTGTTACCCGATAAAACTGTGGACATAATAGAGACTTACTCTCTGGATAACTTAGATTTCCCAGTTAAAATGATAGCTATGTATGAAGATAAAGAAATAGGTATTTATGAAATTGATTTGACTGAATTAGAAAAGCCTGAAGAAACAAAATCTTTAACCAATACAAATAATCCCAATGAAGATAGTTCCTACGACGAGGGCCTTTCCGATATGCCAGCAAGCTGGCAAGAAGGTGAAGCTGAATGGGAAAAAGCAAAGGCTGAAGGCTGGACAGCCGAGGATTGGGAAGAAGCAGTCAGAGCTAGTGAAAACGAAACTTATGTAGTAGGTTCCGGTCAATATGAAGATTCATTTAATGGTAGTCAAGCTGAGCAAACAACATTGCCTGAAGGAACTTCTGAAAATGCAAGACGTATATATAATGAAATAAAAAGTATTCAAGATAGAGAATTAACATCTGGTGAAATTCAAACATTAGAAGCAATCGAACAAGGCTATTACGAGTAAATAAAAAAACACGCCCCTCCGACCAAAGACAGGCGTGTAAAACAAAATAAACGATAGGCTTATTTAGTCATGCCTATTGTATCAAAGAATTGAGGTATACACAATGTGGAGCGAATCTCTAGGTAACGGCAGATATAAATTCATTGAAAGATACAAAGATCCCTATACCGAAAAATGGAAAAAGACAAGTACTGTTCTAACAAGTGATTCATCCAGAGCCTGGAAGAATGCACAGAAAATATTGGACAAAAAAATAGAGGAAGCATTGAGTAATTATGATAAATCTGACATTACTTTCAAAGAGCTTTATGAAGAATGGTTTGTTTATTATCAACAACATGTAAAAAGAACAAGCTGGACCAAAGTTCCAAAGATGATGAAACATATTCAAAAAGTTATAACTGACGATGTTCTAGTTCGAAATATAGACGAGAATATGATTCGTAGTATTACTGAAAAAATGTATACTTTCGGTGACTTATCGTTGAATTATACGAAACAGACCAAGACGACCCTTTCAATCATGTTGAATTATGCTGTTGAGAAAAAGTATATCAACCAAAATCTAGCGCTGAATGTCAAAATCCAAAGAAAAAAAGCTGAAGAAGAAAAAAGAAAAAAGAACATGGATGAAAAATACCTTGATCAAAGAGAAATGACAGAGTTGCTTGTATATATGAGAAAATCTACTAAAAGATTATTGCACGCTAACATTGCAGAATTGTTATATTTAACAGGCCTAAGATACGGAGAGTTACAGGCATTACAAATAAAGGACTTTGACGGGAGTACTTTGGATATTAACGGCACATTAGACTATTCTTTCTTAAAAATGGCAGATGCTGTAAAAACTTCACCTAAAAATATCTATTCTAAAAGAATAGTTTCTTTACCTAATAGAGCAGTAACAATTGTTAATGAAATCATAGAACACAACTCTTTAGTATTCGGCTCCCAAAGTAATGAAGACTATATATTTAAATCATCTAGAGGTACTCCGTTATCTCTCCATAGCTTTAATATGGTACTGCATAGAGTTCAAGACGAACTAAACTGGGATAAAAACTTATCCTCACACATATTCAGACATAGTCATATTTCTTTACTAGCTGAATTGAATCTTCCTTTAAAAACCATAATGGAGAGAGTCGGACATTCCGATGCCAACACGACTTTATCAATTTATAATCACGTGACCAAAAAATCCAAAGAGCAAGTTATCGATCGATTAAACAATTTGTAATTTGCCCCTTTTTTGCCCCTTTGGTATAAAATTAACATTAAACAAACAAAAGAACCCCTATAAATAGAGGTTCTTTTATTATAACTACATCATGCCGCCCATACCCATTGATGGGTCCATTGCAGGAGCTGCTGGCGCTG